>ERZ778018.2891-NODE-2891-length-10248-cov-4.917002_pt1 | contig 10248 bp, 10 predicted proteins | sample MGYA00375748_ERZ778018 | MGnify/ENA primary metagenome ERZ778018 (study PRJEB29350, sample SAMN05509839) | bioreactor metagenome | biome: bioreactor; material: wastewater | place: South Africa: University of Cape Town | collected 2014-04-22 ... | reverse complement strand
CCCTCTTTCCCTACACGACGCTCTTCCGATCTGGATCTTGCCGGCGGCGGCAGCTACCTGTCCTGCTCGCCCCCCCGGCTCTTTCTGGGGATCGGCGACGCGGCCCGCGTCGACACCTTGACGATCTCCTGGCCCTGGGGCAAGGACGAAGTCTGGAGCGACCTCCGTCCGGGAAGGCCGCTACGGCTCCTTGAGGGCGCGACGACAACCTCCGACTCAACCGTCATGGCCCCGAATCTCGTCACGAGGCGAACCTCCGCCCCTCGCCGGTGAGCAACCAGTGCGGGTCGGCCCGCGTCACCTCGATGAACCGGAGGAGCGACTGGGCGGGCATGCTCTCGCCCGACTCATAGCTCACCCAGGTGCGAAACGGCATCCCCATCGCTTCGGCCAGCAGCGGTCCTCCGTGCTCGCCGTACAACTCCATGCGAACTTCACGGATGCGCCGGGAAAGTCCGTCCTTGATTTCGTCCCATTCAGAATCCGAACGGAAGTCGCTCATGAGAAGTGACTCCGAGGAACGCCTCTGTGGTTCACGCCCCCTCGCCCCGCCTCGACAGCCCCGCCCGTTGCTCCGCGTCCGCGTCTCCAACGGAATCGCGGGGGGGGCGATCGACGCGGACCGCCTCAAGGAGAGCACCCAAGGAGGAATCGCGACGTCGCCGTACGTTCATCGATACCATATCGCCCACGTCGTCGGCAAAGCCCTTCTCACCAAGTCCCAGGCGACGAAAACCTTGGAGTCACGCAATCATCCAGTCATGTATTAAAACTTGCTTTCGGATTTTCTTTTGAATTTTGTCGCGGCGCGGATCGAAATCCGATGCCTGGTTCTGACCAGCAACGGGGGGCGATCGAGGACCGAATCGCCTCATTGGGACGTGCAACGGTTTCCAGCCCGGATCTCGAGCCGAGGATCGAACGTGGCCCTGACCACCCAACGAGAAATTGACGGTCTGGCGAGGCGGATTCTGCGGTCTTACCACGCCAGAGGCGTGGAGTGGAACGAAGGATGTTCCACGATGCGGGTCTGGACGGCCGCGGCGCAGTTGCTCGTGCAACTTCACGGCGAGGATCCGGCGATTCCAATCGACCCGGAATTGTTCGTCGCGTCCCAGTCGTTGAAGCCGGGGGTCGGCGACGCGTGGAGCGATCTCACGAGCGCGGCGGCCGGCGAAGCCTATCGGCGTCGGGTTCGCGGGATCGTCCGTCAACTGGAACGAGAACTTCGCCGCGAGATCACGCGCGCCGAGCGGTCGATCCTGAGTGGACGTCCGATCGACGAGGTCCTCGGCGAACGCGACGCCCGGCTGTCAGCACTAGGTCGTTATCTTGTGGCCGCCCGAGCAGGCCGCATGGACCTGGCCGTCAAATTCGAGGAAGGGGCGGCTGCTCAGCATCGCAGTTGCCCGCTGTATCGCCCCGCCAGTCTCGCGTTTCTGCCCGCCGACCGCTATCCGGCGGCGGACGGGCGACCGATAATCGACCACAGGCCTTCTCCCGTCGTCCGCGCGATGATCGCATCGCTGAATTGACCGAACAGCCCTTGGTTCCCCTCGCCCGCAGAGTACTTTTCGGCGATCCATCGCCGCTCCGATCAACTGTTCGCCCGCATCCGCCGACATAGTAACATCTAGCACGATTCCGACCCACGACGCTCCGAATGCGGCCCTGATCCACGGCCGCATCCGGGCGCGTCCCTTCTCCGCCCGAACGCCCGGGCTCGCCCGGGCGCATGATTTCTTTCGCATCGAAGTACTACACTCGTATTAATAGTTCGATTTCTTCGAATTTTCTCATTTTCACCCCTGTACCATCAGGAGGTACGCTATGCGTACGCGCCGAGCCTTCAGCCCCGTCCTGGAATCCATGCCCACGCTCGTGATCCCGGGCAGCTTCATCAACCCCGTCTCACCGGTCACCGTGCCGTGCGACCCGCCCCCCTCGTTCATCAACCCCGTCGCCCCCGTCACGGTCCCCGTCCCTCCGATCGATCCCGCGCCTCCGTTCACGGGCCCCGACTCTCCGGACCCGATCGGTGAAACGCCCATTCTCATCGCCTGAACTTCGCCGGGTCGACGCCGCCCCGCGACCGACCACCGTCAGGTAAAGACCGATCTCATCCACCCTTAATTAGCGGTGGTGGGCCCCCTCCTCCCGGGGTCCACTCAGGCCGTCGCCCGTGATCTTTTCTTCGCATTTACCCTAAGCCTTCCAAGCCGCCGCTTGATAAGGAATTTTGACAAGATCTTGCCAGCAATTTGGAGTGGATGTGGTTTCCGCGCCTCCGCTTCCCCGATACAATAATCGGGTGAGCGATGGGAGCGTTAAGCAGGTCGCCGCCCATCTGAACGATGATGCTCGCTTCGGGCGACCCACGCGACGCCTCCCTGAGCTTGAGGGGGAGGGAACAGGCCATGATCACACTTTCGGACCGAGAGATCGGCGACGATCTCTCGAAGGCGCTTGAGAAGTTGCAAGAGGGGGATCAGGCAGCCTGGGAGACGCTGTTTCGCGAGTGTTATCCCAAGGTGCGACGGGTTGTGCGGCGCAAGCTCAATCAGTCGATGCGGTCCCTTTACGATTCCACGGATTTCGCCAGCGACGTGATGAAGAGTCTGGCGGCGAATCTCGATCAGCTCAGGTTCCCGACGGCCGACCACTTGATCGCCTTCCTGAGCAAGGTGGCTGAGCAGAAGGTGGTCGACGAGCATCGCCGGCGTCACACCCTGAAACGAGACGTGACCCGGGAACGCCCCATGTTCGGGGCCGACGCCGCCGCGGGGCCGGTCCTGATCGCCGCCGGAGATCCGACGGCCAGCGAGTTCGCCCAGGCGCACGAGACCGAGGAACTCCTCCTGGACCGACGAAACGAAGTCGAGAGGGAGATCATCAGGTTGCGCCGCGAGGGGCACGACAATGGGACGATCGCCGAGCGCACGGGGTGGAACATTCGCAAGGTGCAACGGTTCTTGAAGGAGCTTCAGGATTCCTTGGCCGGATCGGATCGTTGGTCATGACAGCGGTCTCGCCCATGAGATCCCCGGTCGGGCAGTTCGACCGGGTCGATCAGACGGTTCGAATTTACGAGGAGCTGTCTCAGCGCCACGGCGAGGTCGACCTTCCAAGCTTCTGGGCCGACTTCCTACGTCGGACCTCCCTCGACGAAGAGCAAGAGCAGGCCTGCCTGAGCGGCCTGATCAAGGCCGATCTCCGCACTCGGATCGAACGCGGCGAGACCCCGGAAGTCGCCGGCTATCTCGAGGCGTTTCCGCAACTGCGATACGCCGAGAGCCGGATGGTCAGCCTGATCTACGAAGAATATTGCCTGCGAGAAGAACGCGGCGACGAGCTCGACCCCGACTCATTCTGCGATCGATACCCGGACTGGAAGGACTCGGTCACGTCCCAGCTCAGGTATCACCGCTTCATCAGCGAGGCGGCCGGATTCTCCATGCCGAAGATTGAATTCCCCGAGCCCGGCGATGATTTCGAGGAGTTCCGCCTGGGGCCCCAGATCGGCAAGGGGGGGTACTCGCGGGTCTTCGTCGCAAACGACCTCTCGCTCGGCGGCAAGCGCGTCGTGCTCAAGGTTTCGGTCGACCGGGGCAAGGAGGCCGAGGTCCAGGGCGCGCTCGACCATCCGCACATCGTCCCCGTCAACGCGGTCGTCTATCCGCCGGAGCCCGGCCTCCGAGGACTCTCCATGCCGTTTCGGATGGGATCGCCGCTCGACGAAGTGATCCGCCGGATCCGCCATGGGGGCGAGCAGCCGCAATCCGCCCTGGTCTTCTGGAACGCCCTGGCGCGAGCCGTCGACCGGAGCCTGCTCGACGACTCGGACGACGATCTCGACGCGATCCGCGAGGCCGGCCCCAGCGGCGACGGCTGGAAGGGATTTCCAATCCATGGCTCGTTCGCCCAGGGCGCGGCGTGGATCGGCCTGATCCTGGCCCGCGCGCTCCAGTACGCTCACGGACGGCGGACCTTCCACCGCGACGTCAAGCCGGGCAACGTCCTGCTCACCCTTCATCACGGGCCGCAACTGCTCGACTTCAACCTCGCCCATTCGCCGCAAGAGGCCGCCGCGACCCTCGGCGGCACGATTCCGTACATGGCGCCCGAGCAGATCCAGGCCGTTCTCGTCCCCGAGCTTTGGAGCGAGGTCGGGGCGCTCGCCGACGTCTACTCGCTGGGCCTGGTGCTCCATGAACTGCTGACGGGGAGTCCTCCGGACCTGCCGGACCCCACTCTCCCCCCGGTCCACGCCATGCGCGATCTGCTCGACCGCCGGGCCTCGCTGTCGACCGACGTCCGCCGCCACAATCCGCGCGTCCCCCACGCGCTCGAGGCCATCGTCAAGAAATGCCTTTGTCTTGATCCTGAGGCGCGATACGCCGACGCCGGGACGCTGGCGGAGGACCTGGACGACTTCCTCCACCGACGTCCGCTTCGTCACGCCAAAAACCCGTCGCGGTCCGAACGGGTCCTCGACTGGGCGGCCCGCAATCGTCGGCCGCTGATCCTCAACGGGGTTTATCTCTGCTTGCTGGCCATGCTGGCGCCCCTGGCCTGGCAGCAGGTCGAACGCTGGTTTCAGCCGAACTTGAAGGACCGCGCCGAGTTCCGGAAGGCGGTCGACGCCGTCGATCAGGGCCAGTACCAGCAAGCGGTCGAACTGCTCATGATGGTCGTCGAGGAGTATCCGAAGGAGCCCCTGCCCCGCTTCTATCTCGGCATCGCGCTCTCCCACGCGAACCGACTTCCCGAGGACTCGGCGGTTTTCTCTTATGGGCGGGCCATGGCCATGCCCGGCGCGGCGGACGAACTGCGGTCGTGGGCTCGCGACAACCCGAACCTCGTGGAACACCTGCGCTGGTTCGGCGTGAACAGCCTGGAGAAGACTCGAGAGATACTCAACGCCAACTCCTCGCCCGACGGCGCGCCGGCCGCCGTCGACGAGACGACCCGCCACATCATGGACACGGCGGCCCACGCCCTCCGCAGCGCGCTGTCAGTCGACTCGGAATCGAAGGAGACGATCCAGAACCTGGCCACGATCGCCGAGTACCGGAAAGATTATCAGGACGCCCACGACCGCCTGTCCGCGTTGTTGGCGCTTCCCTCCAGGAAGTACCACGTCCGTCCCGCCGAATTGTCCACGTGGCGGCTGCAACGGTCGCGGGTGGCGACGCTTCGCGCCAAGGAATTGAGCGAGTCGACCGACGACCTCGATCGCCGACACGCGCTGGATCTCGCCGACGAGGCCCTGGCCGACCTCGACGACTGCTCCGGCGCGATCGTCGACGTTCAACGTTTGTACTATCTCAGCTTTCGAACTGAGACCCTGCTGAGTCGCGGCAAGATCCGGTGCCTGCTTGACAAGCGAAGTTTGGGAGGGGCCGACGCCAGGGAAGCCAAGAAAACGCTTGAGACCTGGCTCGGCCTCGCCCGGTCGAGCGGCAACCCCGTGCCCGTCGCGGTCGAACGAAGCTATTTGGAACGTCTTAACAACCTCCGCGAACTCGCATCAGACGACGCCCCCGGCGCGCGCCGCGACGCCACGTCACTCCAACCCTCGAAGGCCGCGGAATGACCGATCTGATCACCCGGGTCTGGATGGCTCTCCGCGACGCGGGGATGCCCGAAGTCATGCTCTACCTGCCCGACGGCTCCGCCTACCGCTGCCACTGGGACGACACGGCCGACCTCGGCGACACCCGCGTCGCGCTCCTGGCCGACCAGGACCGCAAGATCGTCCGGCTCGTCCCCGTGGCCGAATGCAAGGGGATCGGCGTCGCCAGCCCCAAGGGGGTCGACCCGATGGGCTATCGGTCGGTGGTCCGCGAAAAACTCGTCGCGCGTTACGGCGAAGCCGCGCCTCAATCCGACGGCGGCGATTCGGGGATGGACCTGGGGTGAAACCGGGCGTGGACCTCGCGAAGCCGGCTCAGCTCCACCCGCGTGTAGATCTGCGTCGTGGCGATCGAGGAATGACCAAGCATCTCCTGCACCGCGCGGAGATCGGCGCCGCCGGCCAGCAAATGGGTCGCGAAGCTGTGTCGCAGCGTGTGCGGGCTCACATCGCCGTGCAAGCCGGCGGCGAGCGCGTGCTGCTTCACAATCCGCCACAGACCAATGCGCGACAGTGGACGACCGGCCCTTGTGACGAAGACGGTCGGCGTGTCGGGATGACGAGCGATCATCACCGGACGGTCGATCTGGAGGTAGCCCGCGAGCGATTCTCGGGCTCTTGAGCCCAGCGGCACCCACCGCTCCTTGTTCCCCTTGCCGACGCAACGGGCAAGACCGCCGCCCAAATCGACGTCGCGCGGCCGCAGGCCGACGACCTCCGAAGCCCGGCATCCGGTCGCATAAAGCGTCTCAAGCGCCGCGCGATCCCGACGCCCCAGCCGCGTGGACGCGCTCGGAGCGTTGAGAAGCCGCTCGACCGCGGCGGGGCCGAGTACGACCGGCAGACGATCCCAGAGCGCGGGGGCGACCAGCAGCTTGGCTGTATTGTCGGTCAGCTTGCCTTCAAGCACGAGATACCGAAAAAACGTTGACAGGCTCGCCAGGTGGCGAGCCACGCTGCTCGGCGCCAGGCCCGAGCCCACCAGCTCATCGACGAAACCGCTCAACACCCCGATCTGGATCTCGCCGATCGGCCCCGGCGCGTGAATCTTGCGCCAGCCCAGGAACCTCATCAGGTCGGATCGGTACGCCGCCAGAGTGTGCTGCGAAGAGCCGCACTCAGCCATCAAGTAGTGCAGGAACGGCCCCACCGGGTCCTGGTTCCGCCTTGGTCGATACTCGGCTTTCGACATGTGCCCCAAAACCGCGTTGAAGAAACCGTTGGAGTACGGCCCGAATCACACCGCCGCCACTAGATAAGTTGATCGGCAGGTCGCGCGATCGACTTCAAGAGGGACGTTTCCTGCAATATCTGGCAGTCTCGGATGGGGGAAACGGTCTCCGGGCCGCGAATCATTCCTGGAAGCAGCAGTTCGGAACAGGGCTCTTGGAAGCTGTTCCAGGGAGTGTTAGAGTCTGTCCCATAAGTATCTTGGGAGGGCGAGGCGCCCGCCGAGCCGGTTTTCACCGCCGCGCCCGGCTCGGCGGGCGCCTCGCCCTCCCCTTCATTGAGACAGACTCTTAGCCTGGCGACCCTGCGAAACCGGCTCAAAGCGCTGGGACGTACCCGAAGTTGAGAGTGGAGAGTGCGGCAAGATTGAGATTCGAGAGAGCGGGGCGAGGATGGAAAGGATCGGGTTGGAATGTCTCACGAATTGAGCGATGAGCAGCGAGGGAGGCTGATTCAACTGCTTCAGCGCGACTCCCTGCGGCTCGGCCAGTTCACCCTTGCGAGCGGCCGGAGCTCGCACTACTACATCGACGGCCGCAAGGTGACGTTGGGGGCGGAAGGCGCGCGCCTGATCGGACAGGGCGTGTTGGGACTTTTGGCGGCGCACGGCGAGGTCGCGGCGATCGGCGGCCTGACGATGGGGGCTGATCCGATCGTCGGCGCGGCTCTGGCCCTCGCCCCCGAGCACGGTCGAAGCGACCTGCGCGGTTTCCTCGTCCGCAAGCAGGCCAAGGGGCATGGGACGGGGAACCTGGTCGAGGGCCCTCTGGAGCCCGGCTCGACCGTCGCGATCGTCGACGACGTCGCCACGACGGGAGGGTCGTCGCTCCTGGCCGTCGACGCCGTCCAGGCGCTCGGCTGCAAGGTGGCGGTCGTGATCGCCGTGCTTGACCGACTCGAAGGGGCGGCCGACAACTTCGCCGCCCGAGGGCTGCCCTTCCGCAGCCTCCTCACGATTCGCGACCTGGGAGTTGAGCCGCTCGGCCCCGCCTGACGCAGCCGATTCGGATCAAGGACGATCACGACGATGGAAACCAGCCTGCATCAGGATCTCAAGGTCCGGTACGGCCTCGATCGTGGAGGGCTCTGCGAGGTCGCGCTGGCCGGCTTCCGGATCGACGCGGTGGACGGCGACGGGACGCTCGTCGAGGTCCAGGCGGGGCCTCTCGGCGCTCTCAAATCCAAGCTTCGCGCGCTCCTGCCCGACCATCGCGTGCGGATCGTGAAGCCGGTCGTGGTTCGCAGGAAAATCTTCCGTCGCGACCGCGCGAACGGCCCGAACCGATCAGGACGCCAAAGCCCGAAGCGCGGCTCGTTGGTCGACGTCTTCGACGACCTGGTGGGCATAGCCGCATTCGTTGCGGATAAGAACCTCAGCATCGAGTTGCTGGGGGTGTCCATCGAGGAGATTCGGGACGCGCGGCGACGGCGGCCGGGCTATCGCGTCGTCGATCGTCGACTCGATCAGGTCCTGGAGACGCAACGAATCGATGCGCCGGAGGATCTTTGGGAACTGCTTCCGGCCGGCTTGCCCGACTCGGAACCGTTCACCACGCGCGATCTGGCGCGGAAGCTCGACAGGCCGCTGCCGTTTGCGCAGCGGGTCGCCTATTGCTTGCGCCTCTCCGGGGCGGTTCAGCCGGTCGGCAAGCGGGGCAACAGTCATCTTTACAAGGCGGGCGTGTCACTGATTCACTCTTAGGGCGGGCGTGAGTTTGGGCGAGGGGCTGAGTCGATGCTTGCTCAGGCGTCCGGATTCCAGATGGCGAGGGGGCCGACCAACCGCGCGGGGGCGACGGCCTGCGAGGTCGTTCCGGCGATCGGAGCGCCCTTGTAGAGAAGAATCAGATTCTTCCGGGCCCGATCCCACATCTGAGCCTCAAGTTGGTCGAGACGCTGACGGACGGATCGAGGCGGCGAAGGTTCCATCCGTGTGGACGAGATTGGGTTCATTTGCTGAATCCGATGCTGACTGAGATCGTGATTTGGACTCGTCGGAAGGCCGAACGCGTCAAGTTGGATCGCTCGAGCCGAGAGAATTCCTCTTGGAGACCCGGGCATTCATGTCGAGGTTCGCGGCGAGCCTGTTGCGGCCGAGCCCGATGCATCCCCGGAAATCCGCGGGGAAGACGTTCACTCGACCGTTTCGAGCGCGAAAGAACGGGCGTTTTGCATGATCTCGACGCAGCCGAGCCCGTAGATTGGGCAGGATCAGGCGAACATCGAGAGGAATTGGAAAATCAGACGGAGCCTGTTAGTTCGAGGAGGCTACGCGTTTACAGCCGTCGACCTGGAGACATGCATCGATCCGGCGTCGTGAGACGGGCATTGCTGGACCTCCTTGCTTTCTGGCTTCGCGAACATGCAGGGGTTCCACCGCCGAAGAAGCACTGCTAAGAGGGCTGCGATCGAAGCTCATCGTCATCAATCCAACGGAAAACAGATCGAGTCCGCGACAGGAGCGGCCGAATCTCGACTCGGAGAGTCGATTCGGCAGGCCGGTTAATCAGCAAAGATCATGCCCAAACCGAGATTGATCGACTGACGACAAACGAACCTTGCCAATGGGCGAAAAAAAACCCCAATCAGACACATGAGTCTGAGCAGGGCTGCGATAGCCGATGCTCCATTCTCGACCCGTCCAGGGGCGAGAACGATGCTTGAAAGACTAATGCTTGAAGACGTCGTTGTCAAACAAAAAGGCCGTAAAGTTTCGGATCTTCCGTTCCGTTCGTCGGGCGGCTGAGAACGAACTTCGGCCCCGGCTTCTCGGCAGGGGCCTGCCATGCAACGGGGTTCATCCGTATAATAGGGGTTTGTGATCCCAGCGGGCCAGCGTGGCGGGGGCGCCTAGTTCCATGAGTCTCGTCAACGACCCGATCGGTCTCGATGAAGCCCTCCACGAGCGCTTCGGGCTCCAGCAGTTTCGGCCCGGCCAGCGCGAGGTGATCGAGCAGGTTCTGGGAGGCCGCGACGTCCTCTGCGTCATGCCCACCGGCGGAGGCAAGAGCCTCTGTTACCAATTGCCGGCCGTCGTACTGCCTGGGGTGACCCTGGTCGTCAGCCCGCTCATCGCTCTGATGAAAGACCAGGTCGACGCTCTCAACCAGCGGGGCGTCCAGGCGACTCTGCTCAACAGCACGATCGACCCCGGCGTGCAGCGGCAGCGCATGGCCGAGATCGAGGCCGGGATCTACGACCTGGTCTACGTCGCTCCCGAGCGGTTCCGCAGCTCGCGGTTCACGGCGATGATGGCGCGGGTTCGGCCGGCGCTCATCGCCATCGACGAGGCGCATTGCATCAGTCAGTGGGGGCACGACTTCCGCCCCGACTACGCGCGGCTGGGCGAGGCCCGTCGCCAGCTCGGCTCTCCCCCCTGCATC
>ERZ778018.2890-NODE-2890-length-10253-cov-9.753677_pt1 | contig 10253 bp, 8 predicted proteins | sample MGYA00375748_ERZ778018 | MGnify/ENA primary metagenome ERZ778018 (study PRJEB29350, sample SAMN05509839) | bioreactor metagenome | biome: bioreactor; material: wastewater | place: South Africa: University of Cape Town | collected 2014-04-22 ... | reverse complement strand
GCGGCTCACTCCTCGTCGTGACGACTTCTGAAAAAGTGTCGGGTCGTCAGCCCGGTGGGAGAGGGGACGTTGGACGCCGTCCCCCTTCCCAAATTCCAGGTTGAAAAGCCGCGTTCGAATCGCGCGAAAGGGACGACCAACCGCCGACCATGAAGATCGTCCACGTCATCACCCGGCTGATCCTCGGCGGGGCGCAGGAGAACACCCTGCTGACCGTCGAGGGCCTCCACCACCGCCACCGCGACGACGTCACCCTCGTCACCGGCCCCGCCGAAGGGCCCGAGGGCGACCTCTTTCGACGCGCCGAGGAACAAGGGATCAAGGTCGAGCTCCTGCCCGACCTGGTCCGCGCCGTCCGCCCCGCGACCGACTGGAAGGCGTATCGCGAACTGCGCCGGACCTTCCGACGGCTCAAGCCCGACGTCGTCCACACCCACAGCTCCAAGGCCGGGATCGTCGGCCGCGCCGCCGCCTGGCGCGAGAAGGTCCCGGCCGTCGTCCACACCATCCACGGCCTGCCGTTCGGCCCGTTCGAATCGCCCGTCCGCAACCGGCTGTACATCGGCCTGGAGCGGTGGGCCGCCAGACGCTGCCACGCGATCGTCAGCGTCTGCGACGCCATGACCCGACAGGCCCTCGCCGCGGGCGTCGGCCGGCCCGAACAGTTCACCACCGTCTACAGCGGCATGGACGCCGACGCCTTCCTCAACCCCAGGCGGCCCCGCGACGACGTCCGCCGCGAACTGGGCTTGGCCCCGGAACACGTCGCCTTCGCCACCGTCGCGCGACTCTTCGAGCTAAAAGGCCACGACGACCTGATCGCCGTCGCTCCGGCGGTTCTGCGGGCGAATCCGAACGTCCGCTTCGTCTGGATCGGCGACGGGATCCTCCGCGAGAGGTTGATCGCCGAGCTTGAGGCCGCCGGGATCCGCGACGCCTTCATCCTCACCGGCCTGGTCACGCCGGATCGCATCCCCGAGTTGCTTTGCGGCGTCGACGCGGTGATCCACCCCAGCCTTCGCGAAGGGCTGGCGCGGGTGCTGCCGCAATCGCTTTTGGTCGGCCGGCCGGCGATCAGCTACGACGTCGACGGCGCCCGCGAGGTCGTCACGCCCGAGACCGGCGTGCTCCTGAAACCCCGCGACCTGGACGGCTTGACCGCCGCGGTCCTCCGCCTGGCCGCCGACCCCGCGCTCCGGGAGCGGCTGGGCTCGGAAGGCCGGCGACGGTTCGCCGACCAGTTCCGCCACGAGACGATGACGTCCCAACTCCGCTCACTTTACCAACGGCTCCTCGACGGCCGCGCTCCGGGCGGTTGACGCCGCGACGGCCGAGGCGTCGCGGATGATCGCCAGGTGGAGCGTCATCGTCTTCCCCTTCGCCGGGTTGAAGCCCGTCACGTCCTCGAGCCGCTCGAAGCTCACCGCGAGCTGCTCCGAGTACGACGGCAGCTCCTCCGGCGTGACCGCCGTGATCATCGGGCCGCCGTCCCTCAGCCGCTCTTGCAGCCTGGCGGGATCGCGGAGGATCGTGATCGGCGCGCCGAAGGCGTAGATCACGCCCGGCTCCTTGTAGTTCATCAACAACGGAGCATATCCGGTTCGCGCGCTGAGTTCGACCATCCGCTCACCGACGATCCGAGAGACCCGCAAGGGCTCGGCCGCGGGGAGCAGCCAGCCGGCCAGAAGCAGCATCGTCGCGCCGATCGCCGCCGACAGCCGCCAGGCCCCGCTCCAGGTCCGCCCGCGTTGCAGTTGCAAAAGCCCGGCGACGGTCCCCAGCCCCAGGACCAGCCCGCAGGCGATCAGGGGCGCGGCCAGCCCGGCGGGCGCGACCGTCGCGGCGGCCGTCATGCCGACCCCCGCGACCACGCCGATCCCCCCGATCATCCCCTGCGCCAGCCCTCCCAGCGGCCATCGCCGCAGCGTCACCTCCCGACGCGCCACCGATTTGACCGTCCACGCGGCCAACAGCGCGCAGGCCGGGTAGGCCGGCAGGTAGTAGTGCGCCAGCTTGGTCCGCACGCACTCCAGGAAGACCAACGGGCCGACGACCCAGGCGAGCAGGTACGCCAGGTTCGGATCAACCCTCCGCCGCCTCCACGCCGCCGCCACCCCCACCGGGACCAGGCACGACCACGGGAAGAACAGGACCGTCGACATCACGACGTAGTAGCCGGGATACGCGCCATGCTCCTCCATCTCGGTGGCGACGCGCTGGAGCAACTGCTGCTTGACCGCCACCTCCCAGAACCGGCCCTGGGTCGTGGCGATCATCAGCACGAACCACGGAGCGGCCAGCGCCAGGCAGATCAAGACGCCGCGGCGCCATCGCAGCCGCCGCCAGACCGTCGCGACCGGGCAGCCCCACCACCAGGCCGGCAGCGCGATGGAGAGCAAAAGCGCCGCGGCCACCGGCCCCTTGGTCAACGTCGCCAGCGCCAGGAGGATCCAGAACGCCGCGGCGATCGATCGCGACTCGCGACGGGCCAGTTCGTACAGGCAGAGCTGGCAGCCCATCATCCAGAACGAGAGCGTGGCGTCGGTGGTCGCCATCTTGGATTCGACGACCATGATCGGCGCGACGGCCAGCATCAAGGCCGCCAGAAAGCCCGCCCGCGACCCCAGCATCCGACGCCCCAGCAGCCAGACCAACAGACAGGTCCCGGTCCCGGCCAGGGCCGAATGCAGGCGCATCCCGGCGGGGCCCTCGCCCAGAAGGGCCGTCGCCAGGCCCATCAGCCAGTAGGAGAGGATCGGCTTGTGGTGCCGGGGCTCGCCGTTGAAGCTGGGGAAGAGCCAGTCGCCCCGAGCGCGCATCTCATGGACGGCCACCGCGTTGCGGGGCTCGTCGCGGTCCCAGAGCCCGACGCGGCCGTTGCCCGCCAGGTAAAGCGCCAGGCAGACGGCGACCAAGACCAGCGGTTCGACCCAGACCGGCCGGGACGTCGACGCGCGGGGAGCTTCCGGCTCCATGGCGATCCTCCATGACGGCGGCGAGGCGGCCGGCTCGCGTCGGCGAAGTCCGCGCGAGGGCCGAAGCGTCTCCCCACGTTCGCGGCCTAGTATAATCGGGGGACCGAATCGGGCGAGAGCGCTTCGCGCGTCGATCCGTCGACGACCCGGACTCGCGGGGCGGTCGCTCGCCGTGGGAATTCCCGAGGAGGAGACGCAGAATGCACCCGCAGCACAACGAGGCCGCCGCCCTCCTGGAGAACGGCGCGCTTTACAACCGCCGCGTGGGCCTCTCCCGAGAGGGCCGCGACGTCGTCTTCGCCGGCTTCAAGCAGGGCGCCTTCTCCCTTTACTTCGGCGACACCCCCGCCTTCCACTACGACCTGGAGGGCCGCTGGCAGCGAGCCTACTTCCGCGACCGCCACCACATCCGACGCCTCGACGGCGCCATCCACGAGGTCGACCGCGAGCACGAGGATGGGGAACTGGTCCTCCGGCGCAGGATCCTCCCCCCGGACGAGTCCCGGACCATGGACGAGGTGCTTCGCGTCGCCGCCGCCGACCTGCTGGCCGATCTGGACAGGGAGGGCCTGGAGCGCGTCGCCCCGCCGGCCGACAAGGCCCGGATCCTCGACGACGCCGAGCTACGCGCCTTCCTCGCCCGCATCGCCGCCTGGGACGCCAGGGCGTGGGCCGACTTCGACGCGCGGTTCCGCCGCGTCTACCAACCCTTGACCTTCGTACCCCCCGACGTCCCCCTGGCCGTGCTTTTGCAAGCGACCGTCGGCCGGCGCGACGAGTGGGTCTTCGCCCGCTGCAACGATCGCGAGCTCGCCGCGCGAACGCCCGAGGAGTTCGACGCCCACGTCGCCGAGGTCGTCGAGCTTCTGGGGAGCCGGCTGGTTCAGAACCGAAGCGCCTTCCTCGCCGGCGCCGACGTCCTTCGCCAGCCCGCGGGCCACGTCCTGGGCTATCTGGACGTGATCGCCCGCCGCCTCCGCAACGAGGGCGGCCCCACGGTCGACAACGTCCACGCCTTCCTCGACGGGTTCCAGAAGCCGGCGATCGATCGGGAAACCCTCCGCCAGGCGCGCGAGCGACGGCTGTCGCGGATCGCCCTGGGCGTCGAGTCGGGCGCGCCGGAGGTCCGACGGCTTTACGACAAGCGTTGGAACGATTCCGACCTTCAGACGTTCGCCGCCGACGCCAAGGCCGCGGGGATCGAACTGAGCGTCCTGACCCTCGTCGGCGCCGGCGGCAAGGCCCGCGGGGCCGAACACGTCGAGCGGACCCGAGCCCTGATCGAATCCCTCCAACTCGCCCGCGGCGACCTGGTCTTCCTGATGGACGAGCGCGAACTGGCCGACCCCGCCTGCGCCCCGGGGGGTTGCGAACCCTTCGACCCGGCCGAATGGCGCGAGCAACTCGAACGGCTCCGCCAGGGCCTTTCCACCCTCCGCGCCCGCGGCGTGAAGGTGGTCCCCTACAGCATGGTCAAGCAGTACGCCTGCCACTAAAGCCAAGAGTCGGGGCGACCGGCCGACCGCCCCGACCCGGCTTCACGAGGATGGAGACGACGGGGATCGAACCCGCAACCTTCTGCTTGCAAAGCAGACGCTCTCCCAATTGAGCTACGCCCCCGCGCTTCGGGAGGACGGGCCCCCCGAACTCGTGTCATTGTACCGTCGGCCGATCCGTTGGGAAGCGGAAGCGGGGCCGACGATCGAACCTCATCGCGACGGCCCCTCGGATTCCGGGATCAGGCACGCCGCGATCACCTGGGCGTAGACCCGGTGGCCGAAGTCGTTGGGGTGGTTCACGCCGTTGCCCGTCTGGTCCCAGTCGCGCTTCAGCGCCAGGAACCGCGACCAGATCGACGTCACGTCCGCCAGCGCCACGCCCGGCGCCTTCAACTCCGCCAGGGCGTCGCGGTAGGCGGGGAACAACTCCTGGTGAAGCGCCGTCCAGTCGGCGTTGCCGACCATCGTCCCCACCAGGACGAATTCCGTTTCGGGGAGGGCCTCGCGGACGCCGGACATGATCTTCTCGACGTTGCCGCGGAACTCGGCCGCGGATCGGCCGGCGGCGTCGTTCATGCCGAACGCCACGATCGCCAGGTCGGGCGCGGCCTCGACCACTTCGTTGATCTTCGTCACCCCCCAGGCGCTGTCCATCCCGCCGACCGACAGGTTCGTCAGCCGGACCTCCGAGCCGAACCGCTCCTTCAGACGCAGCCGCAGAAGGTCCTGATAGGGCGGCTGGAACGGCGCGCCGCCGGCCCAGCCCGAGGCGTTGCAGCCGGTGGAGATGCTGTCCCCCAGGAGCGCGACCGATAGCGGCTCGCCGCGCTTCAGCTTCTCGGAGACCCGAGGCAGGGCGGCGGAGTCGAACTCCGGCCTGGGGCCCCGCCAGGCGTCGGCGTCGTGCTCATAGGTGATGACGGTTTGAAGCGCCTGATATTCGAGCTTTTCGCCGAACATGATCTCGCCGTCGCCGTCGCGGCGGGTGAGTCGGAACATCTGGGTCCCCGGCGGTCGTCGCAGGTCGGCGGGCCGGGAGGCGACGATTCGCGAGCCCGGCGGCAGGACGATCTCGCGCGAGCCGGCCTTCCAGACGAAGTCGCGGCCGTCCTCGTAGGACGTCGCGCCGGTCGAGTCGCGAACCGCCAGGACCTTGCGGATCGGCATCAGCACCGAGGCCCGCGCCGATCCCCCGTCGTCGTCCTTGACGAACAGGACCGACTCCCCCTCCATGACCTCGCCGCTCCAGAAGGGCCGAAGCGCCTCGGGCCGGTAGGTCCACGTCGGCTCATCGGCCCGAACCAGGCGGGGCGCGGCGAGGACGACGACGGCGAGCGCGAGGGCGGCGAGCCCTCGCGGGGCAAGACGACGAAGGCGGGTTCGGTTCATGGGAACGGTTCCGGCGGGGTGGGGGGACGCGATTTCGACCGTCAATCCAAGGGCATGTCGGATGCTCGCAAGACCGCTTCCTGGACGGCCAGGTCGTGCTTGGGCGTGAAGTCCGGGGCTTTCTCGCCGCGGATGACGCGGGCCATGTCGGCCGCGTCATCGACGTAGCGAGTGTATCGGGGCATGGCCAGGTCTTGATAGCCCCGGCGGTACGGCCCGCGGGGCTTTGAGAAGGCGACGCGGACGCTCGGGGAGTCCAGCGGCTGGACGTGGAACGTCCCCTCCGTTCCGCAGACGGTCAACTGCCGACGGGCGAACCCCTCGACCTCCAGCGCGCTCGATCGGACGGAGGCGGTCGCGCGGGGGTATTCGAAAACGGCCAGCGCGTTGTCGAGCAGGCCGTCGTCGCTTGTCGAGGAATGGCGAGAGAAGGGCGTCACCCGATCCGGGGCCCCCAGCAGGCCGACGACCAGGTCGACGACGTGGCAGCCCAGCTCGAACATGATGCCGCCGCGGAACTCGGCGAAGCGGGCACGGTCCTCCGGCCCGACGACCTTGCTCATGACGGCGTGGACCTCGAAAACCTCGCCCAGCCACCCCTTCGCCAGCACCTCGCGGAGCAGGACCGCGGCGGGGTTGTAGCGGAACATGTAGCCCATCTGGACCCAAAGCCCCTTGTCCGAGGCGGCGTCCAGAATCCGCTTGTAGCGCGGAAGCGACGTCCCGGCCGGCTTGTCCAGGTGGACGTGAAGCCCGCGGTCGACGCACGCCTCGGCGGCTTCCAGCAGGTCGCGGACGTGGGTCTCCACCAGGACCGCCCGAAGGCCGGGAGTGGCGAAGAGTTGCTCGCGGGTCAGCCAGGGGAGCCCGCGAAACGCCGCTCGCTCGGCGGCCCGTTCGCGAAGCCGCTCGTCGGGCTCGACGATCCCGACGACCTCGTAATCCTCGGAGGCTCGATAAACGCCCAGCTTCTCCGCGTGCGCGTGCTCGACGCCGATCTGGCCGACCTTGATCCGGGGCGGCCTCGGCCGCGCCCGCTCGCCCGCGACGGTCGCGCCGCCAACCGCCGAGGCCGCGGTCGCGGCCGATCGTAGGAAGTGGCGACGATCGAACGGTGGATTCATCATGGCGCCTTGATCAAATCGAGTCCGGCGGCGTCGCGGGGCGCTTGCGCGCCGGCATGTCGCGAGGGGCCCATTTCCAAGTCGGTCGTTCGCGGTACAGTAGATGGGGAAGTCCCATCCCCCGAGAACGAGCATACCATTGACGGGAGCCCCCGCGATGCCAGGACCGATCTCCGGACTGATCCCCGCGCCCCACACCCCGTTTCATCCCGACGGTTCGTTGAACCTCGACGCGGTCGCGCTTCAGGCCGAGTTGTTTCGCGAGTGCGGTCTTCCGGGCGTCTTCGCCTGCGGATCCACCGGCGAGTGGCCGATGCTGACCCTGGACGAGCGCCGGCGGACGGCCGAGCGCTGGCGCGAGGTCGGCGGCGACTCGCTGAAGGTGGTGATCCACGTCGGCGGCTACTGCCAGGCCGACTCGATCGCGCTGGCCCGCCACGCGCGGGAGATCGGCGTGGCGGCGGTCTCGTCGGTGGCCCCCGGCTACCACAAGCCGACCACCATCGAGGAGTTGATCGAGTTCTGGGTCCCGGTCGCCGCCGCCGCCGCCCCGGTGCCGTTCTACATCTACGACATCCCCGCCATGACCGGCGTCTCCGTGCCGATGTCGGAGGTCATCCGCAACGCGAAGCCGCGGATGCCCAACCTGGTCGGCTTGAAGTTCACCAACACCGACTTCGTGGAACTCCAGGAATTGATCCAACTCGACGGCGGCGCCTACGACGTCCTTCTGGGCTATGACGAATGCTACCTCGGCGGCCTGGCGCTGGGGATCACGGGATCGGTCGGCAGCACCTACAACTTCTCGACCCCGGTCTACCGCCGGGTCGAGGCCGCCTTCGCCAAGGGGGACTTCGACACCGCCCGCCGCGCGCAAAAGCTGGCCATCGACATGTTGAAGACCCTCAAGGAGTTCGGCCTGCCGGCCGCGCAGAAGGCGGTGATGGCGATGCTCGGCGTCGATTGCGGCCCCTCCCGCCTCCCCTTGCGGAACCTTCCCCTCGAAGAGCGCGTCCGACTTTGGGAGCGGCTCTCGTCGATGGACGTCTTCCCCAGGCCCCTGCGCAAGCCGGAGTGAGCCGGGGACCGTCGCTGTCGGTGGACTTTCTCGCAAGCTGATGACGATCATCCTTCTCCCCTCGTGGGAGCAGGTGGCCGAAGGCCGGATGAGGGGGCGACCGCCGCCGCATCCCGCGTTCGGCCGTGATTTCGAAGTCCTCGGCTGTCGGTCGCGCCCCCCTCATCCGCCCCTTCGGGGCACCTTCTCCCACGAGGGGAGAAGGGGGGGAATTGCTTGGTCCAAGGGAAGAACCTCGACGGAGACGGGGGACTCCGTCCTTCAATACTTCCGGACGACGCCGACCAGGATGCCGAGGATGTCGACCTTGTCGCGGAAGATCGGCTTCATGGCTTTGTTGGCCGGTTCCAACCGGACGCGGCCGCGGTCGCGGAAGATCCGCTTGAGGGTCGCCTCGCCGTCGTCGTCGCGCACCGCGACGATCTGGCCGTCGCGGGCCTGATCTTGCTGCTTGATGACGACGTAGTCGCCGTCGGCGATGTGCTCCTCGATCATCGACTCCCCGATGACGCGGAGGGCGAACTTGCCGCCGTCCTCCACCCAGTCGGAGAAGGTCAACTCCTCGTCCTGCTCGATCGCCTCGATCGGCTGGCCGGCGGCGATGCGGCCGACCAGCTTCAGCCCCGCCAACGGCGGCGCGACCGCCGGGTCGTCCAGAAGCTGGATCGCCCGCGACATGTTCGGCTCGCGGTGGATCAGGCCCTTCTTCTGAAGCGCCTTCAGGTGGCACATCACCCCGTTGGGGCTCTTGATCTCGAAGTGCTGCCCGATCTCCCGCACGGTCGGTCCGTAGCCTCGTCCTTGAATCTTGCTCCGGATGAAACTGTAGATCTCGCGCTGACGCGAGGTGAGCGCGTCGAGGTCGGCCATGTCGGGCTCCAGTCGGTCTCGGGTTCGGTACGCTTGGGACGCGCCGCGCGGCCTCGTCGAGAAACCTCGCGGCACACGGACGATCAGTATGGTGACACTTTGTGGCTAATGTACAGTGGTTGTGTAGCGCACGCCAGAACATTTTTTCGAAATTCTCCCGAGGGAGCGGCGGATCAAGTCGCAAGCGGCGTCGCGGCATTGACTTGCAACGTTCCTCCGACTAGCCTGGAATTCGGGTTTTCGGGCCGTCCCGAGGGATTTGGACTCACCACAGATGCACAATCAAAAGCGCGTTCTCGCGATTCACGCCCATCCCGACGACGTCGAGTTCCAGTGCGCCGGGGCGCTCGCCCTGTTACGCGCCGCGGGTCATCACGTCACGATCGCGACGATGACTCCCGGTGACTGCGGCAGCGCCGAGCACGACTGCGACGCCATCGCGGCGATCCGTCGCGCGGAGGCGAAGGCGGCGGCCGATTTGATCGGGGCGGAGTACCTTTGCCTGGAGTTCCGCGACCTGGCGGTCTTCAACGATGACGAGTCGCGGCGGCGAGTCCCCGAGCCCTTGCGGCGGGTCCGGCCCGACGTGGTGCTGACGGCCCCGCCGGTCGACTATCTCTGCGACCACGAGATGACCAGTCTTCTGGTTCGCGACGCCTGTTTCGCGGCGGGGTGTCCGAACTACGCCACCCGCCAGTGGGAACCGGCGAAGGCGCTCGACCACATCCCGCATCTGTACTTCATGGACGCGCTTGAGGGGAACGACCGCGACGGCCGGCCGCTACCGGTGACGATCCACGTGGACGTCGCGGACGTCTTCGAGACCAAGCGGGCGATGCTGGCCTGTCACGCCAGCCAGCGAAATTGGCTGTTGCGCCAGCACGGCATCGACGAGTACCTGGACATCCAGGCGCGCTGGGGAGAAGCCCGCGGCAAGGAGATCGGCGTGGCCAAGGCGGAGGGCTTCCGCCAGTACGTCGGCCACCCCTACCCGCAAGACGACCTGCTCTTGAAGCTGATCGGCCAGGACGGGAAGGGGAAAAAGACGACGACCTCTTGAGCCGGGCGGGTCACGGGGTGGTGTAGTCGATCAACTGGGCGATGAGGCTCTTGAGGTCGCGGCGGTGGACGATGCGGTCCACGAAGCCGTGCTGGAGGTGGAACTCGCTGGTCTGGAAGCCCTCGGGGAGCTGGACGCGGACGGTTTGCTCGATGACGCGGGGGCCGGCGAAGCCGATCAGGGCCTTGGGCTCGGCGATGATGACGTCGCCCAGGGAGGCGAAGCTGGCGGCGACGCCCCCCATCGTCGGGTGGGTCA
>ERZ778018.2883-NODE-2883-length-10268-cov-5.100069_pt1 | contig 10268 bp, 8 predicted proteins | sample MGYA00375748_ERZ778018 | MGnify/ENA primary metagenome ERZ778018 (study PRJEB29350, sample SAMN05509839) | bioreactor metagenome | biome: bioreactor; material: wastewater | place: South Africa: University of Cape Town | collected 2014-04-22 ... | reverse complement strand
GACTCCATCGTCTTGAAGAGCTCGTACGATTGCCAGCGTATCGGGCAGCAACGGATCGGTGAACGGTAGAAAACCCGCGAATATCAGGTCCACCTCATCGGCGACGCGGTAACTCGACTGTGTGGCCACGTCACGGTAACCGATCGCCAGCACGCGCTTTCCCTGGCGACTGAGTGTCTGAAAAGTCGCGTCGATCCGAGCCCGAGCCGCGTCATCGAGCAGCAGCACCCTCTCGCCAGACTCATAACTCGCGCAGATCGGCAGGATGCTCTCGGGCGCACCTTTCGTAATTAATAAGTATCGACCACTCTGCCGAACGACGATCGACAACCGACGCCGCTCGAAATCGAAGGGGAGTTCGTCCACCTTTTCGTAGGCGGTGACGTCGGTTGCGTTGTAGGCGAGGATGGCAGCGTCAAGCGGATTGCGGAACCCCGTCTCAAAGGAGCTGTTGAGATAGCCAAGTGTTCCGGTCCATTCCGAGGCGCATCCGTCGCTGTCGAGCGGCTGCTCAAGAAGCATATCGCCACTGGTGAGCGTACCGGTCTTATCGCTGCACAGTACATCGATGCTGCCCAGATTCTGTATCGCGGCAAGCTGTTTGACGATGACCTTCCGCCGGCCGAGGCGCATAGCCCCTTGCCCGAGCGTGACCGTGGTAATCATCGGCAAGAACTCGGGGGTCAAACCCACGGCCAACGCGAGTGCGAACAGGAAGGATTCCAGCGGATCACGATGCAGAGCGAGATTGAACAACAAGACAAACAGCAAGAGAAAGATGACGGTGCGCGTGATCAGGTAGCCGAACTGCCGCAATCCCCGCTCAAACTCGGTCGGCGGTGGGGCAGCCGATAGTCGCGCGGCAATGTCGCCGAATGCGGTCTTGCGGCCCGTTGCCGTGACCTCAGTGATCGCGGTGCCACTGATGATCGACGTTCCCAGATAGACGTGCGAGCGCGAGGTCGCCCGCTGTGTGTCATCTTTGCCTGCTGGGACCATCTTTTCGACGGGCAGCGACTCTGCGGTGAGCGCGGCCTCCTGCGCGTGGAGGTCTCTCGCCTCGACCAGGCGGCCGTCGGCCGGCACCAAATCTCCGGCCTTCAGTCGGACAATATCACCTGGAACCAACTCCCGCGTCGGAATCTCGATCCATCTGCCGTCACGCCGGACTTCGGCCACGAGCGCGACCGAGCTACGCAATGCGTCCGTGACACGCTGTGATCGGTAAGACTGAACGGCGTTGATCACGACGCTCACAACGACGATTGTCGCAATAATCGCCGCGCTGACGCGCTCACCCAGAACAGCCGAAGCCACGCTGGCGATCAGCAAGATGACAACGAGCGGATTCGCGAGTAACAGGATCAGCTGTGTTAGTCTCGCAGATCGAGATTTGCGGGATGTCTCGTTCCAACCAAACTCACGTAAGCGGCTCTGGGCCTCGGAAGTGGTCAGTCCGACCGTTTCCGGCGGATCCACGTGATCGACTTCCAGCATGCCCGCATCTCTAGTTGGGAGCACGCCGTTCATCTGCATCCCTCAGCGAGACGAGGCGAGCAACAGGCGCCGCTATTGCCGAAGCGATGTCAGCATTGATCTGCGGTTGCGACGACGTCGCAACCGTCCGAACGCTCAGGAGGTAGGGTCGAGCGGCGCAGGGAGGTTGAGCCATCCAGCTTTTGGCGGACCGTCTCTAAGAAAACCTCAAGATCGAACGGCATCACAACGGGGTGGCAGATGAAGGTTTCGCCACTGTTCAGCGCCATGTGGAAAGGGTCAGCCGTGGTTGACATGGCAATAATTGGAAGACCACGCTCTTCCGCGACGCTCAGCAGTCGAGTCCGGTCTACGCTGTCCTCGTGGTCGCCATTGAACCACACATCTACGATCAACCCAGCTATTTGCATGCGATGCACGAAGGAACATGCTTCAGCCGCACGCGAACAGAGAACTGGCGCATAGCCAACCTCGGTTACCATCTCCGAGAGAAGCTCACGTACCGCAGGGTCCGGTTCGACAACGAGGATCTGGTTCTGCATTACGCTCAACCCTCCTATCGGATCACTTTACCGAGCGACCCGCATCGATCGCGTGGCGATCCGAGGAGGCTCCGTTACAGGTACGTAGCAATCTATCGCGGGACAAAGTCTCAGCGTGACTGCGTCACGACGAGTTCCGAATACGGGTAACTTGAAGGTTCGCTGGGAGCATCTGAGCTGGGTACAGCTCGAGTGGTATTTCCTGACTCGCCGACGTGGGTTATTCGCGATGTGCGACGTCCACGCGAGGGTCTCTGCCACGCTGACGGTGCAGGTTACCCAATATCTAGCGGCGTGGCGTCGCTCTCCTGACACTCCGAACGCGTGCCATGCGACGTTCAGGCGTGCGGAGCGACGACGCCCTTCGACATGTTGGTACGCATCAGCGTGACCCGTCACCACGCTAGCGGCGAGCTACTGCGCGGTGTAACCGCCGTCAATAACCAGCGCCTGGCCTGTGACGAACGACGCCCCGTCAGAGCAGAGCCAGACGACCGCATCGGCGATCTCCTCGGGACGGCCCATGCGACCCATCGCATGCAGCGCCGCGATGCCTTGTTCGGCTTGTGGATCATCGTGAAAGGCCGTGTCCACCATCGGCGTATGGATGAAGCCGGGACAGACCGCCGCGACGCGGATACCTGCCTGGGCGACCTCGAGCGCGGCTGTCTTGGTTACTCCGAGGACTCCATGCTTGGCGGCGACATACGCTGGGGCGTTACGGAAGCCGACCAGGCCAAGAATCGAAGCATTGTTGACGATCACGCCACCACCGTGTAGCAGCATCGCCTGTAACTCATATTTCATACAGAGCCAGACGCCGGTCAGATTAACGCTCAGCACACGGCTCCAATCGGCGAACGAGTAGTCTGCCGTCGTTGCCGAGGGACCGCCAATGCCGGCGTTATTGAAGGCGCAGTCGACCTGCCCAAATCTGTCGACCGTCGTCTGAATCAAGCGCTCGACCTGTTCTGGGATTGCCACGTCGCACTGGGTGAATACAGCCTCGCTACCCTGCGTATTGATCAGCTGGGCTGTCTCTTGACCTTCGTCGGTCACGTCCGAGACGACGACCTTCGCTCCTTCGCGAGCAAAGGCAAGCGCAGCCGCCCGACCGATGCCGGATGCTGCCCCCGTTACGATTGCGATCTTGTCATCTACTTGGCCCACCGGATACTCCTCTCTGCTGTGCGTGGTGCCGCGCGGTATCCGATTGAGCACAGCGCACCACGTTTGTGCCGAACGTGAGAACAACCACAACCTGGCTCGTTCCGACGGTCGACATCGGGATTTCCCTCCGAGACAGGTTCGCGCCGGCCGGTTCGGCCCCAAGACCGACGTGCTGGGCGAGGGATCGCTCCAACCAGATTGTCACTTGTGAGAGGCATCTTCCCCTCGGCCGATGCCTCGGGATCCTCTTCGGAACCAAGCCTACCGAGCGATCCGTCACATCCATGCACCATCCTGCGAGCGAGCGTCACAAAGTCATGCCAGCATGGGACTACGTCATCCGCCGTCACATCACTTGCAATCGCCAGACCATGCGCCATCGCACCCGGTGCAACACGATACCGATCGAGTGGCGGAATTGTCGCTCATTCGTAACGCCTGGCGTCGATTCGTGACGTACATGATAGCGATTCTTACTTACTATCCTGTTGCGGAGTTGCAGGCGCTATCTGCTGCCACGCGAAGGGACGGTCCCATGGAAAGACATAAGAGTTGTGGGAGACGGGAAATGTTCTGCGTGCGGCATCAACTGCAAGCCGTCATTATCCTGACCATTGCCCTCATGACGCTAACCGCGCGAGTCCCCGGCTCAGTAAGCACCGCCACCGTACGTGATGCCGGTCCGGAGCGGGTCTACTTTCCGCAGACCGGACACTACGTTGCGTACGGATTTCTCGACTACTGGCACCAGAACGGCGACATCGTGATATTCGGCTACCCCATCTCTGAGGAGACGCGCGACCCAGCTACGGAGTTCACGGTGCAGTACTTCGAACGTGCCAGCTTCGAATACCACCCCAATGCCCCTCAGGGCTGGAGGGTGCAGCTCCGGCGGCTCGGCGCTGAGCAGACTGCCTCCCGCGTCGGCGAGCCCCGCTTCCAGGCCATTTCGGCGATAGACAATGCCGTCACGACGTATTTCCCCCAGACCGGTCATACGCTCGCCCTTGGCTTCCGCGCCTACTGGCAAACCCATGGCGGACTGCGGATATTCGGCTATCCGCTCAGTCAAGAGTTCACCGAAAACGGTATGACCGTTCAGTATTTCGAACGCGCCCGCTTCGAATACCACCCGTCCAACCAGCCACAGTATCAGATCCTGCTCGGCCTGTTGGGAGATATCGCCGCCGGCCAGTCCCGCGTCAATCGCGCGCCGCTCGCTCCAAGTGCGGATGTCCCCAACTACGACCCCAGCCTGTGGACTCGGTCGTCACCGCTGCAGGATCTGAACGGTCTCAAGATCGGCTGCACGCCAGGACAACCGGATCAATATCTTAGCTGCGAAGCCCAGGAGTCGAACGGCCTTTCATTGACCTTCTATCTCTACCTTCCGAAGGGCTACACACCGGGTACGAAATACCCGCTCGTGCTCTTGCTCGAAGGAAGCGGTGAGCGAGCCGACGCAAACAAATCTGCCGGTGAGAATCGCAATGCAATCGTCGAGAGTCCGTATGCGCAGGTCTTCGGCACAGGCTTTTCGGGGCAAGACAGCGAGAACGTGCAGGAGCATTGGCCCTCCTTTGTGGTTATCCCGCAACTGGTCAATCCCGCACGCTTTGTCGACGTTCCGGGGAGCCAGGGTTCCTACACCATGACGCCGCAGCCGAACACCTCACTACGGATGACCAAGGAGATCGTCGACACGCTGCAGCTCGTCAACCACGACATCGATCCCGCTCGCCTCTACGTGACCGGGCTCTCAATGGGCGGCTACGGCACCTGGGAGGCGGCTGAACGCTGGCCGGACTACTGGGCGGCAGCGGCGCCAATCGCCGGGGGAGGAGATCCTTCCAAGGCCTCTCGCTTGGTCAATTTGCCGCTCTGGGCATTCCACAGCGCGGATGACTCGGTAGTGCCGGTCTCAGGATCGCGCGACATGATCGCGGCGATCCGCGCGCTCGGCGGCCACCCGAAGTACACCGAGTATTCAGACCTCGGGCACGGCTGCTGGTTAGCGCCCTACACCATCATGGGGAACCCGTCCCCAACGCCCGATTTCTTTTCCTGGCTCTTCGCTCAACGCAAGTGATGAGAGGGGAGGGACATGCCGAACAGTTGGAAGCGACATGACCGGATCACGTCACGTTCAATGCACCGAGAGGAGGGAGATCCGTGAGAAGCATACGCAATGAAAAGCATCGAGATTCTGGGAATTCCTACTCACCCTGGCGAGGCAAACCGCGGCCTGGTGTGCGCGCCGTCTTTGTCCTTGTCATCGTTCTCCTGACACTAACGGCGTTCACACCCGAGAGTGCAAGCGCTGCCGCGCCGAACGACGTCGGGCCGGAGCGGGTCTACTTCCCGCAGACGGGCCATAATCTCGCGTATGGGTTTCTCGATTACTGGCATCACAACGGCGACATTCGGGTGTTTGGCTACCCGATTACCGAGGAGATGACGGATCCGGTGACGGGGCTCACGGTGCAGTACTTCGAGCGCGCCGTGTTCGAGTGGCACCCCGACGCAGCGCCAGGTTGGCGCGTTCAACTTCGCCGGCTCGGTGCCGAGCAAACGGCGAGCCGCGCGAGCGAACTACCGTTCAAACCGGTGCAGGCGGCGACCGACGCCAACTGCACCTTCTATCCGCAGACCGGCCACCGGCTCTGCTTTGGCTTCCAGGACTACTGGAATGCGAACGGCGGCCTGCCGATCTTTGGTTATCCCATCAGCGAAGAGTTCACCGAGAATGGATTGACGGTGCAGTACTTCGAGCGCGCGCGTTTTGAGTTCCATCCAGCGAACCCGGACGCGTACAAGGTGCAGTTGGGCCTGCTTGGGAGCAACGCGGCGCAGACCGCAGGGGTCAGCCGCGGGCCAGTGCCCCAATCAGCGACCGTGCCGACGTATAGCCCTGGGCTCTGGTATGTGCCAGCGCCGCCCGGTCCAGCGGATGTGCGCACCCCGCCGGCCGGTGCACCGATCGATCAGAACAAGTGGATCGAGGTCGACCTGGGAGAGCAATACATCCGGGCCTGGGAACATAGCCAACTTGTCTTCGGCAGTTACGTCTCGACCGGCGTGCCCGGACACGAGACGCCGACCGGACGCTTCCAGATCGCCGCGAAGCTCCGCTACGACGACATGACGGGAGGGACGGCCGGAACGAGCGACTACTACTACCTGCCCGACGTGCCCTACGTCATGTACTTCTACGACGGGTATGCGATTCACGGCACGTATTGGCATCACAACTTCGGCCACGTGATGAGCCACGGCTGCGTGAACTTGCCGACCGACGCGGCCGGTTGGATGTACAACTGGGCGCCATATGGCACCGTCGTTTGGATCCATAACTGATCTCCAATGCTGGCAGGAGAGGACAGGCGGCCCGAGAACGATCTCGGGCCGCCTGTTACTGTATCCAAGTCTCCGGTGGCGTCACGCGAGCCAACTCCCACTCGCGGGAGTTGGTACACGTTTGCGAATTCGCGCGTGGCGGTTATTGGGATGCTCGGGATGGTGAAATACGAAGGTTCTCACAGCGCGGCGGCGCCCATCACTGCGTCTTGGTATTGTCGATGGAAAGCCACGACCTCTGACCTAGGCCGGAGATGTACCCTCGCGAACACTTCGCTCGTCAACCGTCGGCTGGACTTTGCGGGATCGGGGCGGCTGCCGGCGTCCCTGCGCCGATACGCGCAAGCCAGGCATCAAGCTGCGCATGATCGACGCTGCGGCTACGAAAGCCGATATAGCCATCCGGGCGGATCGCAACCAGACCCGTTCCGGGCATACTGGTGAGTCGGTGGACTGTTACCAGCGGACCGAAGCGCTGCTGCTCCACTGAAGTCGCGTCTCGCCCGAGCAAAACGTGAATGCCTGGCTGGGCGAGCAAGGCATGCAGCCGCATCTGACGTCCATCGACGGTGACGGTCGCATCGGGAAGACGTTGCCCGGTATGCGGACCTCCGCGCGAGCGCAGATCTCCCTCCTCCGACAGCGGGCTCGTCGGATACGACACCCGCAGCTGGGAGAGCAAGCGAATAGCCTCGGCTACCAGGCGGCGACGTTCGAGGAGGAACGGCACCGCCGGAGCACTGAGCGGCGCCAGAACCCCCCGGACCAACCTTGGCAGCGGTCCGATGCTGGCTTCGGCCCAGAACAGGAGGCGAGTAAGAGCGAGCAACTGGCGGGCTACCGGCCGGCGTTCAAGGTCATATGAGTCGAGCAGCGATGCGCGATCGCTGGATGCCGCTGCGAAGGCAAGCTTCCAGCCCAGGTTGGCGGCATCCTGGATGCCGGCGTTCATTCCCTGACCGCCGGCGGGCGATGTGGCGTGGGCGGCGTCGCCGGCAAGGAACAATCGGCCCTGGCGAAATCGCGACGCGAGGCGATGCTGTAGCCGATAGCGCGCGGACCATGCGGAATACGTGACCCGCGCATCCAAGCCCGCATCATCCAGGAGCGCTTGCAGCTCGCCATCGAGGACAGGAGGGCCGGGCTGTCCGAACGGCAGCACGTCCGCGCCTGACGGCCGCGTCGCCAGAAGTCGCCAAGTCGCGCGCTCGCCAAGCGCAAAGACGAACAGCAGCCCGTGGCGCCCCACGACGATGTGGGAGACTCCTGCGGCAACATCAGTCGCGAGCTCGACGTCGGCGAGCACCACCTCCTCGCGGTACGGCCCGCCGTGCCAGCCAATACCGGCAGCGCGCCGCACGGTGCTCTCTGGCCCGTCACATCCCGCCAAGACATCGCAGTGCGTCTGCTCAGACCCGGCCAGTGACCGAAGTGTGATGCGGGCGCGCATCGCTTCGTCTACAACCTCGACCAACTCGGTACCCCATTCCACCGCGACTCCTCGTTCCTCGAGCGCCTGAATGAGCACGTCCTCAACGTCCATCTGGCGCACCAACGAGAAATGCGGGAAAGCGGTGTCCGGCAGGGCAAACTCAGGTAGCCGTACTCGAATCACGCGGGAACCCAGGTGCAGATGGAACTCAGCGGAACGAGCGGCCTGCGCCAATAACGCATCAGTCACCCCAAGGGGACGCAATACCTCGAGCGTGCGGGGGTGCAGGATGAGAGCCCGGGACGGCCGGAACGCCTGGGACCGCTGCTCGACGATCCGTACCCGGGCGCCGTGGTCGTGCGCCTGGAGCGCCAACGTGAGGCCAGTCGGGCCGGCTCCAACCACTATCACCTCGGTCGCCTGAGTCATGCAAACTCCACCAACCGCCACCATGCCGCTTGTGCGCCGGGTGTTTCGCCGATCCGGTCTGGAGCGGCGAGCAGTTCGTCACGGCGCAGACCGGGCAAGACGTGATAGTGAATCGAGCCGGGCACCGAGACGAGTTCCAGCACCCGCCAGAGCGAGCGAGCGTAGAACTCGGCACGGTCGGGACCATCCCATTCGTAGAGTCCCCGATAGACTCCATGCTCGTCGTTCGCCATCCAGAGCTTCGACACGAAACCCGGGAAGCCCACGAATAGCGGGGTGTTGAGCAGGCTCTCCCAGCGGAAGAGGGTATGCCCCCAGCCGCGTACGGCCCGCAGCTTGAACTCCACCAGAAGGACACAGGGTTCGACCGACACCCCGTCGACAACGGTCTCCCGGTAGACAGGGGCGGTCGTCTGATCTGCGAAACGCAGCCGCATACGGACGTGTGTCCTCGGCAGGTGGATGCGACGGCGCGCCAGCAGACTCACAGTGCTGGCAATACATCGCACCTCTGCCAGCGCCGCGACTCGATGTGGCAATGGAGCTTGTTCGTTCATCGTCCCCTCCAAGACTCGTTCATTTCATCCGCGATAGACTCTGTATCGCTTACTGGGCCACCACCGGTTTCTCCGGTCGTCGCGGGGCGCTGACAGCCTCAGCACGCAAGAGCCCAACGGCCAGCACCCCTATCCACAGCATGGTGGCGTAGATGTTGACGCGCTCCTCCAGCCCCATCCAGGCTGTCGGCTGATTTGCCTGCATCTGGGGAATCTGGAGGGCGGTCAAGATGCCGAAGGCGAGGAGGATGGCGATGGTTCCATATGAGTAGTAACGGAATCGCTTACCGAAGAGCTGACTCGCGAGGGCCATGCCCGCTATCAGCGAGAGGTCCATCACCATCGTCAGTGGTCCATGGAAAGCGTTGCGAAGCGTGTCCCGGCTGGCGGCCATCGCCTCACGTGTGGCCATCGGAGTGAGCGTTCCTGCTGCAAAGCCGATGACGGCGTACCCTGCCAGCCCGGTGGCTGCGACGCGCGCGGCGCGCCTTTTCGGACCAGCTGCGTTCCAGAGTCCCACCGAAAGGGCCGGCATAAGCACGGTGTATGGAAACTCATTCAACACAACCATCAAAGGTCTGACCGGAGACCCCTGCGCGGTCAACTCGCTGAACTCTTGATCCAACCAGCTGTATCCGGGGTAGCGGAGGGTCCCGATGATGTCCGAGGCGATATACCAGACAGACGAAACGAGGCCGCAGCCGGCGAGAATCTTGCCCACCCGAGGGTGAGGCTCGACGGCGCGACGCAGCGTTTGGGGCAGTCCGACCATTGCTGGTGCTCCTTCGTCGCGGTTACTCAATTCCAACTCGCGCCGTTACGAGGCCGCCGCAGCCAACTCAGGCCGGCGACTTACCACGTCCATGCCCCATCGCCAAAGGCGTTGCCGCGGACGACCCGGGTTGTACCGAAGCCTTGGCGGTTTCACGACGCATGAGGCCGCCCGCCAGCACCACGAACCAGAGCATGGGGGCGTAGCCGGTCATGCGCTCCTCGAGCCCCATCCAGGGAGTCGGCTCGTTCGCCGTCATCGCACCTGTTTGCATCCCCATCATGAATCCGAACACGAGCATGACGAGGATGATCGAATACGAGAAGTACCGAAACCGCTTGCCGAGCTGACCGGACCCGAAGCCGATGGCCAGTGCGAAAAGGAGTGGCATACCGATCCCGTACCATGCGTGCATCTGGTTGCGCAGCGTATCCTGGCCGGCCGCGATGACCTCTCGTGTGGCCATCGGGAAGGCGATTCCACCCACGCAGCCCCACACCGCTTCCGCGACC
>ERZ778018.2879-NODE-2879-length-10275-cov-4.313601_pt1 | contig 10275 bp, 6 predicted proteins | sample MGYA00375748_ERZ778018 | MGnify/ENA primary metagenome ERZ778018 (study PRJEB29350, sample SAMN05509839) | bioreactor metagenome | biome: bioreactor; material: wastewater | place: South Africa: University of Cape Town | collected 2014-04-22 ... | reverse complement strand
AAGCTGGGGATCGATCCCGGAAAATTCCTGACCACCCCTAGCGGCCGGCCGCCCTACATCGTCAGCGATCCGACGCCGATCCGGGAGCTGATGGGATGACCAACCGTTCGCTCGCCGCCGCATCGCTTGCGACCGCCTTGCTGGTCGCGAGCCCGCCGGACCTACGCGCCAAGCCGCCGACGCTCACCGGCTTCTTCCCGGCCGGAGCCGAACGCGGCCGGACCTTGACGGTGAGGGCCGCCGGGACTTTCGACCATTGGCCGGTGCAATGCTGGGTCGAGAAGGACGCCGGACTCACGGTCAAGGTCGCGGACAAGAAGAACGAACTCGCATTCGAGGTCGCCGCGGACGCCCGGCCGGGCGTCCGCTGGGTCCGGCTTTACGACGAGGAAGGGGCGACGAGCCTCCGGCCGTTCCATGTCGGCGCGCTGCCGGAACTGACGGAGTCGGAGCCCAACGACGACCCGCGCCGCCCCCAGGCGATTGAACAGCCGCGCGTCGTCCTCAACGGCCGCCTTGAGAAGTCGGGCGACGTCGACGGCTTCGCCGTGAAGCTCGACAAGGGCCGGACGCTCGCGGCCGATCTGGAAGCCGACCGCCTCGGGTCGCCGATGGACGCCGTGCTCCAGGTCGTCTCGGCCGAGGGCTTCGTGCTGGCGCAAAACAACGACGCGATCGGCCCGGACCCCCGAATCATCTTCGAGGCGCCCGCGACCGGGACGTACATCGTCCGCCTGTTCGCCTTCCCGTCGACCCCCGACAGCAGCATCCGATTCGCCGGGGGCCCCGCGTACGTCTACCGGCTCACGCTCACGATCGACGGCTTCATCGAGCACGCGTTCCCGCTCGCCGCCTCCCGAGAGAACCCGACGCCGGTCGCCGCCGTCGGCCCGAACATCGCCGAAGCCGACTCGGCCCTGGTCGTCCCCTCCGACGATCGGCTCGAACTGGTCTCGCTCTCAAGCCCGGCGCTGGCCGGCGCCGCCGCGGTGCGTCGAGTCGCGGGCGCGGTGGAGGTCGAGGTCGAGCCCAACGATCCGGCGAAGCCTCAGCCGCTCGCCGACCGCGGCGCGGTCAGCGGCCGGATCGATCCCCCCGGCGACCGCGACGCCTACCGGATCGCCTTGAAGAAGGGGGAGAAACGCCGGTTCCGACTGGAGTCGCGCGCCTTCGGCCTGCCTCTCGACGCCGTCCTTCAGATCCTCGGCCCCGACGGCAAGACCCTGGCCGAGCTCGACGACGTCCGCGGTTCGCAGACCCCCGATCCCGAACTGGTCTTCACGCCTCGCGACGACGGCGATTACGTCGTGGCGGTCCACGATCTGAACCGCCGAGGAGGGCCGAATTACGCGTATCTGCTGAGCGTGGTCGCCCCGGACCCCGATTTCGCGATGACGCTCGCCGCCGACGTGTTCAACCTGACGCCGGGCAAGGAGGCGAAGGTCGTCGTGGCGATCGACCGCAAGAACGACCACGGCGAGCCGATCGAGGTGACGGCTGAAGGCCTGCCCGCCGGAGTCACGGCGACTACGGCCCTGTCGACGAAGTCGGGCGCTTCGGCGAAGTCGGTGACGATCGAGCTCAAAGGGGGGGGCGAGGCCCGCTCGGGGCCGTTCCGGATCGTCGGACGATCCCCCGACCACAGGAGCGGCGAGCGCGCCGCCCTGGCGAAGATCACCGGCTTCAGGGCCGAAACCGACCGCCCCTGGCTGACGATCCTTCCCCCCTCCGAGACCAAGAAGTAACGACGCGGGGGTTCAGGAGAAAATCGGACAAGTGACGCAGCCGGATTGTTCCTCGGGCTGTTCGATCAGTTCGGGACGGAGGGGCCGAAGGACCGCGTCGATCCCCAGCCGCCGGCATTCGTCCGAGACCCAGGCCGCCAGCGCGCCGGCCAGGGCGTGACAGCAGCCTCCTCCGGCCTTGCGGCGGAGGCCGGCCGCGAACGTCGGCGTCCACCAGGCCAGGTGATCACGGAAGAAGTCGCGCTGCGCGTGGTCGCAGACGTCCACTTGTTCGGCCGCGTCGGGGTTGACGTCGGCGGTCGCGAGGGCCTCGCGCCGCTTCAACAAGAGGAACGCCATGAATTCCAGCTCGAGCGCCAGGTGGTCCGGGCGCTCGGGCGAGGACTGCGCCGGCTCGATCCCGAATGCGTGGTAGAAGCCGGCGACGTCGGCCATCTCCTGCGACCGCGCGAAGGTCTCCTTCGTCGGATGGTATTCGGTCTCGTAGGGGGGGCATTCCTTGGGGACCACGAGGCCGAAAACCCGGTCGAAATCGGCTCGGCAGGCGCCGCGCGGCGCGCGCAGCTCATCGACGAGGCGCGTGATCTCGGACGCGACCGAAGCGGGGTCGGTCGCGAGGGGGAGGGAGTTGGGCGCCGGTCGGGGCTCGAGCAGATCGGCCGCGGCAAGCGCCAGATCCTGGGCCGAAGGGTCCAGCGCCTGGCCCCAGGCGTTGGAATACGGGCCGCCGACGACGGCGGCGAGGAACCGGTAGATGCATTCGCGCGCCAGATCGACGGCGGCCGATCGGCGCGGGAGTCGTTGGTCTTGGCTCGGGGGGCGTTCAACTTGCATCGCTTGATCTCCTGACGCGGGAGGCGGGGGCTTGATCGCGATCGTCGTCGGTTCAGATCGAATTGACGTGAAGAGCCTTGGGACGCTCGAACGTCGGCTCCTCGATGGTGATCCTCACGACCTCCTTGTCGAACTTGTTGTAGCCGACGACGGTGTCGTTGAAGATCTCCTGGACCCGCTCTCGCCCGGAGGGGAGGACGACGGGGATCTCCGCGACCTTCGGGCCCTGCTCGATCGCGAACCGGTAAAGGATCTGACGCTGCGTGCGGAAGAGTTGGAGCACGGCCAGCAGTTCGCGATCGGGGCAGACGTACTGCTCCAGGGCGTGATCGACGCCGGGGCCGAACATCTGGGTCAGGTAGCCGCGCGGCGCCCACCGCGGCGGGATGTAGAAACCGTTCGGCTCGGTGCCGAACTGGGGGTAGAGCGGCAGCGCCACCTTGCGGTCGCGGATCAGGTAGTAGAGGGGGTTGGAGGGCTCGCGAGTCCACCGGCCGTCGTCGTCGACGGCGACCAGGCCCTGGAGGCGGATCTTGCCGACGCAGGCCGACATGCAACGGGTCTCGCAGGGCTCCCCGCCGGGGCTGATCGACTCGTCCTTCCCCTCGACGCGCGGGTAGCAGCCGACGCATTTCTCGCTGGTCCGGGTCGTGCCCCGATACATTACCTTTTTGTACGGGCAACCCTCGACGCACTTGCGATAGCCCCGACATCGCTCCTGGTCGATGAGGACGATGCCGTCCTCGGGCCGTTTGTAGATCGCCTGCCTGGGGCAGGCGGCGAGACACGCGGGGTAAGTGCAATGGTTGCAGATCCGCGCCAGGTAGAAGAACCAGACACGGTGCTCGGGGAGTTGGGCCGAGCCGCCGAACCGGCCTTCCTTCCACTGCTCGCCGGCGGCGACGTCCTCGTGGATGTTGGGGCTCCGCCATTCGGCGTCGGTGGGCAGATACCCGAGCGCGACCTGGGGGCCGTCGGGGCCGACGTGGTTCGGAGCGGCCTCGAAGATCGTCTTGCCGTCGAAGGCGCCGTAGGGTTTCGCGTCGTCGTCGGCCGTTGCGGCGTTCCACGATTGGCCGCCGGGGTTGGCGGCCTCGAGCATCCCCAGCAGCTTCGCGTCCCAATGCTGCGGGTAGCCGCCGTACGGCTTCGTCTCGACGTTGTTCCACCACATGTGCTCCTGGCCTTTCGAGAAGGTCCAGGTGCTCTTGCACGCCATGGTGCAAGTCTGGCAGCCGATGCAGCGGTTGATGTTGAACACGAAGGCGAACTGCCGGCGCGGGTGCTTCTCCTCGAAGGGGTACGCCATCTCGCGGCCGAGCTGCCAGTTATAGACCGTCGACATGGTCTTGCTCCTTCCGCTTCAAGTTGAAGGCGCCGATCTGGACGACCTCGGGCTCGGGTTCGTGGTCGTGGTCGTCGGGGGCCTCGTGGACCGTGGTACGGAATCGGAAGACGCCGTCGCGGTTGAAGACGGCGTTGATGCGGTCGCGGACGCCGGTCTCGCCGAGGGCTTCAAGAAGTCCGTGGAGCATCGGGTAGAACGGGTCGTGGAACAGCGCGGCGATCTCATCGCCGTCCCAGCCCATCCAGGCGTACTCCTGGACCAAGGCGTTGATCAGAACGTCGGGATCGCCCGGGACGGCCGCGGCGTTCAGGTCCATGGGGTCGTCCGGGGTCGCCGATCGAGAGAGCGGGTGGACCTTGGGCGCGAATCGCCCCGTCCCGCCTTGCGTTTCCATTTCCATTTCCAGATCCTCCCTCGCGAGGTCAGGACGTCTTGCCTTTGATCGTCACGTAGCCGCCGGTCAGGTAGGTCGCGCTCTCGGGGGTCGATTCTCCCGGGCTGTAGCCTCGGGTCGCCGGCTCCCAGACCCCGACGCCGCCGATCCCCCCGTCCTCCGCCTTGGAGATCTTGATCAGGGTCTCCTTGGGGACGGTGTTGATGGCGTGGTTGTCCACGTCGAACCCGAAGATGAAGCTCATCGAACCGGTCCGCTTGTGGAACAGGGTGTCGGTCTGGTGCATCGGGGGCATCCAGCCGCGGGTGATGCTCTGGTGCGAGCCGTAGCGGTAGCTCGCCTGGTAGCCGGTCTCCGAGGCCAGGGCCCGGCCGTCGGGGCGCGTCTCGTGCGCCCGGACGCTTCGCTCGGAGGCGATTTGTCCGGTGTGCTTCATGATCGTGAAGTCGGGGGGGAGGCCCGGGTTGTACTTGACCCGCACCATGCAGCGGAACGCCTTGTGCCGCGTCGAGCCCTCGTCCTTGTCCCAGCCGACGTAGGGCCGGTCCAGCGGGTTGGCGTCCACGTAGACGTAATCCCCCTCGTGCAACCCCAGCGCCGCGGCGGAATCGGGGTTCATCTGGATCTGGCGGTCGGACACCCCCGGCGCTCGCTTGTCGGACCGGTAAGGATCGCCGAAGTTGTCGCTCCAGATCCAGTGCCAGTCGACCGTGGACCACGACGAGTGGGTCGAATGACGGCTCTTGGGGGTCGAGCAGAAGGACCGATAGCCCTGGGCCCAGAGGGGGTTGACCGTCTTCTTGACCTCGTCCCAAGGCATCCGGACGTTGCGGACCTGGCGAAGGTCGGCGTCGGTGGTGTCGAGCGGGATGCCGTAGTCCTTGGGACGGATGAACGCGCTGGACGAAACGATCACGTTGGGCAGGTACGGGGTGGCCTCGACGGCCTCGCGGTGCGAGACCAGGTTCTCGCCGTACTCGATCGCCTCGGGGAGGTCGCAGTAGCCGGCCAGGCGTCCGCTGTCGGTGTAGAAGGGGATCGAGTCGTGGATCTGCTCCCAGAACGCGACGCGCGGATAGGTGCGGAAGAGCAAAAGGGCCGCGCCCGGTTCGCCGCCGTATTCGCCGGCGGTCAGCCGGTCGACGTCGTAGGGGCCGTCGCTCCCCCTGGTGGTCGTGCAGTTGTCGAGCACGCGCTGAAGGTACACCTTGGCCTGCTTCTCGGTGATGAACTTGAAGTAGTCGGCGAACCGCTTGTCGCCGGTCTGGTCGGTGAAGGCCCGGGCCACGCCGGCGAACACCTCGCCGTCGTCGCGCGAGTCGTGCACCGGCTTGATCCCCCCCTTCCAGACCTGGAGGAACGGGTTCGAGCACGAGGCGCCCATCTCCAGGTCCTGGAACTCGACCCACGAATTGACCGGCAGCACGACGTCGGCGTATTCGGCCGAGCCGGTCCACTCGATCTGCTGGTCGATGATCATATCCATCTTCGGCAGGGTGTTGACGATGATGTTGTAGGCCCACTTGGACTGGTTGAGATGGTTGGCGTTGTTGTACCAGAGGACCTTGGTGGGGGTCGGCGTGTGCGTCTTGCCGGTGAAGACCTTGCGGCCCTCGTCGGTCTCGACGGCCAGCACCTTCTCGCCGCACGCCCAGTACGACGGGTCCTCGGTCTCGCTGGTATGGCGAAGGTGCTCGTGCGTGATCCGCGCGTTCTCGTCCATGACGGGGCTGAACGGGTCCTCGGCGATGTACGAGAAGATCCCCGGCCCGCTCCACGAGGAGGATTGCCACAGGGCCCCCTTGTAGTTGCCGGCCCAGGTGAAGACGCCGGCGCCGTGCTTGCCGATGTTGCCGGTCAGGAGCATTGGCAGGTAGGTGGCGCGGTTGTGCAGAGTGGCGTGGAAGTAGTGGTTGATCCCCTCGCCGATGTGGATCGACACGGGGTGGCCCGCCTTGGTCGTCTCCCAGATGTCCGAGGCCAGCCGGCGGACCAGCGCGGCCGGGGCCCCCGAAATCTCCTCGACGGTCTTGACGTCGTAATCGGCCAGGTGCCGCTTGTACATCTCGAAGATCGGCATGACCTCGGCGGTCGAGCCGTCGAGCAGGGGGACCTTGAACGTCCCCTCAAGCGCGGGCTCGATCTGCATCTTCTCCCCTACCTCGTCGCGCGAGAGGGGCGCGATCTTGCCGGCCTTGGGGTCCCAGACGCAGAAGTCGCCGATCTTCGCCCGCTGCTCGTCGGTCAACCCCTGAATCTTGTACGACGGCCCCTCCTTGATGTCCTTGGGCGTGTAGCCGGCGACGACCTCCTCGGGGCGGAGCCGCTTCAGGGTGTCGACGCGGACCAGCAACGGGAAGTCGGTGAAGCGGCGGACGAAGTCGGCGACGTACCATCCCTCGTCGATCAGGATCTTGGTGGTCCCGAGGAAGACGGCCGTGTCCGACAGACCGGCCCGCACGCCGATCCAGTAGTCCGACTTGGTGCCCGGCCCGTTGTACTCGGGGGCGACGTCGACGAGCTTGCCCCCTCGCTCCATCACCTCGTTGAGCCAGTGCGACTCCGGCATCTTGTTCTCGATCAGGTTCTTTCCCACCTGGATGACCAGCTTGCAGAACCGCAGGTCGTTCATGTCCATGTCGGCGGTCTGAAGGCCGTGGACGAACGGATGGCCCGGCGCCTGATCGCCGCGCCAGGTGTACTCGTTCCAGTCGCGTCCCCCGCGCGCCTCCTCGGGGGGGACGCCCCGGACGTGGTGGTCGAGCAGCCCCAGCATGTTCACCAGCCGGTAGATCCCGAACTTGCCGATCACGCCGTGGATCGGCAGGTTCGCGCCGATCTTGACCGTTCGCGTGCCGGCGCCCTCGACCTTGTCGATCATCAGCGGGTCGTAGCCGTCCTTCTCCAGCCTCGCCTTCCCCTCGGCGCCGCTGTAGGTCCGCGCGGCGGCCGCGAGGCCGTCGGCGATGTAGCGGTAGACCTCGTCCCACGTGACCCGCACGAACGCGTCGTTGCCCCGGTCGTCGAACCGATAGGTCGTCCGGAGCTTGGGGTCGTCGGAGAGCGCGGGGAAGCCGGCGTCGGCCCATTCTTTCCAGCCCTTGCGGACGACCGGACCGCGGAGGCGGTACGGGCCGTACACCCGACGGTGCATCGTATAGCCCTTGGGGCAGCCCCGTGGGTTCCACGCCTTGGTGGCCTTGTTGCCGTACATGTCGCCGCAGCGGTCGTGGTCGTAGTTCTGCTCGCTCCTGAGGATGACGCCGTTGCGCACGAAGGCGCGAAGCCGGCACATGTGGGTGTCGTTGGGGGCGCAGACCCAGGTGAACGTCGAGTCGTGGCGGTATTGGTCGCGGTAGGTCCGCTCCCAGTCGCGCGACGGGTAGGCGCCCAGCGGATTGGCCACGCTGATCGGGTCGAACGCCCAGAGCCTCGGCGTCAGGAGGCCAGAGCCGGCGGCGGTCATGGCCGCTTTGAGGAAATCGCGTCGGATCATCTTCGTGCTCCCACCAAGGGGCCTTGCGGCCGATCGCTCACTCCAGGACCAAGTCGTGCCAGATCGTGACGAGTTTCTGCCCGTTGCGGTCGCGCGCCGCGCCGTCCCAGACGGCGAACGCGATCGAGACGCGTTCGCCCGGGGCCAGCGACAGGCCGTCCTCGGCGGCGGCCTTCAACGGCCGGCGGAGGACGACCACCCAGCGGTCGCCTTCCCGCCGGCCCTGGGCCGTGACCGCCTGAGAGACCTTCGGCCGCATCGTCAGGCTGCCGAACCCCTGGGCGTGGAGACTCCCGCCGGCCGCGACCCGGGTCGGGTCGGATCGGAGGTTGCCCGCGTCCCAGGCGGTCACGAAGCCCTTGGGCTGATGATCCGTCGGGTGCGCCCTAGGACCGTCGGAAGGGGTCTCGAACGGATATCGATCGACGGCCATGTCAGGGTGCGCCGTATCGACGTCGGCGTACTCCTTGAGGTCGGCCTGGGCGGCCGCGTTCCAGAGCCAGACGTCCACCGGCTCGTCCGTCGCCCCCATGCCCAGGAACGGCTCGCGCTTTCCCTTGAACAACTGCACGGCCGCCATGTCGGGGAAGTCCTGGGTGCGGATCGCCGACGAATCGGCCGTGGCGTCGCGCCAGCTCAGGCGGATCGCCAGTGTTCCTCGGTCGTGCGCCGCCTGCACGGTCAGGTCCGGGTCCTCGTGATCGCGCCACCAGAGCGGACTGGCGACGACCGACGTCGATTCGGCGCGGGCCCAGACCGATTCAGGGACCGCGTCCTCGGGGAACGGCTGGGTCATCCACCAGGCGAACACCCGCTTGCGGTGGTGTTCGACCCGATCGACCGTCGCGGCCGAGGAAAGCGACAGGATGAAGTTGACGACGTCGCCCGCCTCGGTCGGCGAGAACGTGCTCGACGACGACGGCATGGGCGTGCCGGGGACCCCCAGCATGATCCGCGCATAGAGCTGATCGCGGTCGCGCCCCCCCTTGAAGACCCCCTGTGTGAAGTCGCGGGGCCGGATCGGCATGCCGGACTCGTCCTGCTGCGCCTGGACGCCGTCCCCCTTGCCGGCGTCGCCGTGGCAAGAGGCGCAGCTCTTTCGGTACAGCGCCCCTCCTCGGGCCACCGATTCCGCCCCCATCAGCGGGAAGTCGTCGGGCGCTTCGAGCCGAGACCCGGGCTGAGTCCGCGTCGCGAGCACCGCCTCCAACTCCTTGGGATCGAACTCCTCGCCGAATTCCTTGGCCTCCTGGCGGAGACGATCCTCAACCCCCTGGCGGACCTTCAGCCGCACCTCCGCGACCAGCGCCTTCCTCTCCTCTTCCGGGAGATGGGCGAATGGGAACATCGACGAGCCGGGCATGCCTCGCTCCAACACCCGCATCAAGTCGTCGTCCGAGGGCGCCTGATTCGTGGTCGTCACCAGCCGGAACCGCCCTTGGCGGAAGTCCCGAGGCTTGGGGTAGAGATACCGAGCCGCCAGCCCGTCGCCCCCTCCCGTCTCACCGTGGCACGCCGCGCAGTATCGGCCGTAAAGCACCGAACCACTCGCCGCCGCCGGCGCCGCCGGCGTCAGGGCCGGGGTCGAGACCGCTGCTACGCGCGTCACGCCCCCCCCGGGCGGGGGGGCCGTCGCCGGAGGGGCCTGCGAGCCGCATCCCCACGCGCCCGATAGGGCGAGACCCGACGCCGCGACCGTCAAGAGCCGCGTCGCCGTAACCAACACGTTCCGTCGATCCGGGGGACGCCCCCCGTCGCTGCGAAGGTCGGCGGCTGTATTCATCGTGAGAGCCCTCTCATTCGACCACGCCCGCGCCCCGACGGCTGCGAACCGTGGTGATCGTCGAACCGGGACCGTGAGAAGAAACCCCGACCATGCGGCGAGTCGGGCGCCCGGGGCCGCCGTCGGCCCCTTGCGATTTCATCCTAGCAACCCTATAATTGGATGTCTAGGTCCAAATGTCTAATTCGCATGAAGAACGACGCCTCGGCGGCTTCGATTCTTGTCCATGACCTTGATCGATCTCGTCCAACCCGATGGAGAAGGACTACGATGAGTTCCCCGAACGCGAAAACCCCGGTCGGCCAGTTCGTGACGGAAAACATGGGTCGGTCCCGCGTCTTCGACCGCCTGGGCATCGATTACTGCTGCGGCGGTCGGCGGCCGCTGGACCAGGTCTGCCGGGAGAAGGGGCTGGACGTCGACGAGGTCCTTCGCGCGATCGAGGCGTTGGACGCCGACGGCCGCTCGGACGATCGGCGGGACTGGGCGGCCGAGCCGATGGGCGCGCTGATCGACCATATCGTGGAGACCCACCACGAGCCCCTCCGCCGCGAGTTGCCGAGGCTGAAGGCCCACGCGGACAAGGTCGCGCAGGTCCACGGCGGCGGCCATCCCGAGTTGATCGAGTTGCGAGAGGTCTTCGACGGGCTCAGGTCGGAGCTGGAGTTCCACATG
>ERZ778018.2878-NODE-2878-length-10275-cov-4.340020_pt1 | contig 10275 bp, 9 predicted proteins | sample MGYA00375748_ERZ778018 | MGnify/ENA primary metagenome ERZ778018 (study PRJEB29350, sample SAMN05509839) | bioreactor metagenome | biome: bioreactor; material: wastewater | place: South Africa: University of Cape Town | collected 2014-04-22 ... | reverse complement strand
TTCCGACAAGCGGTTCGGCAACACGTCAAGATGGGTGTTGACCTGATCAAGATCAACTCCGACGTCGGTTCCATGCGTGGACCGAACGCACCGTTCTTACAGGAGATGTCATTCGAAGAGATGGAAGCCGCGTGTAGTGAGGCACATAAATTCGGGCTGCACGTCTCCGCGCACACGACCGGCGGTGAGCCGATTGAGGACGCTGTCCGCGCGGGGGTCGATACCGTCGAGCACGGACACTGGCTGACTGATCGTGCGATCGAGCTCATGCTCGAACGTGGTAGCTACTATGTGCCGACGCTCATCGTCAATTCGATGAATTTCAACTACGACCGCGAAACGCTTGGTGCGTCAGAGGAGACCTGGCATTGGCTGAAGCTGGCCTATGAGGCGAAGTGGGACAGCCTGACGAGAGCAAAGAAGGCTGGGGTCAAGATCGCCGCCGGCAGCGACGCCGGATTTCTCGTCGATCATGGAGAAAATGCAGCCGAACTCGAAGAGTTGGTCAAGGGCGGTTTTTCGCCGATGGAGGCGATACAAGCGGCCACCAAGACGGCGGCGGAACTCCTCCGACTCCAGGATAAGATCGGCACACTCATTCCAGGAAAACTGGCGGACGTGATCATCATCGATGGAGACCCGCTCATCGATATTCGAATATTACAGGACGCCGATCGAATTACTCACGTGTTTAAAGAAGGCCGACCAATCAAGCACGGCGAAAGCTAGGTTCACCAACGTTTTGTTGAACAGATGTCGTTACTACTCGCGATGGAGCGAGCAGAGGGGATTTGTCGGAGTGTTGACGAATCAGCAAGATGCTTTATGGGCGGATATTCGCGACGGTGAGATCACCCGCCGCGAGGTTATCAAACGAGCTGGTGTGCTCGGCCTTTCTGGAACAGTTGTCGCGGCAATGCTGGCCGCTTGTGGCAGCTCATCGAGCACCGATACATCAAGTACCTCAAGCAGCAGCACGACGACGTCCGCAGGGACAAGTACGCAAGCGGCGAGCTCGGGCAGCAGTAGCCCGACATCCATGCCAACGGTGGCACCAGCCTCGATCGCGTCGCCGGCTGCGAGCACCGCGACTTCGGCTGGGAAGCCCGGTGGTACGCTGAAAATTGGACTCCAACGCGAGTTTCAAATACTCGATCCTCACGTCGATTCATCGTTGGCCGACAACATATTTTTCATGGCCGTCTTCGACCGTCTGATCGAACGCACGCCGGACGGAAAGCTGTATCCGAGTCTCGCCACTGAATGGAGTGTGTCGGACGACGGTCTGACCTGGACGTTCAAGTTGCGGCAAGGGGTCAAGTTCCATGATGGTACCCCGTTCGATGCTGCTGCCGTGAAATTCAACTTCGACCGCATCGTCGACCCCGCGACGAAATCACAGTCCGCGATCTTCTCTCTCGGCCCGTACGATTCGACAACCGTCGTCGATGACTCAACGATCCAGGTCAAATTCAAAACGCCGTATGGCCGCCTCCCCAGCTCGCTGGCGACGCTCGGTCCCTCCATGGTTTCGCCCGCGGCGGTGCAGAAATATGGTCAAGATTTCGCGTTGCATCCGGTTGGTACGGGGGCATTCGTCTTCAAGGAGTACATTCAGAAGCAGCACGTCGTCATCACGAAGAACCCAGACTACAACTGGGCGTCGGCTCGTTCGACGCATAACGGGCCAGCGTATCTTGACGAAGTCACGTTTCAGTTCATTCCGGAGGATGGCACCCGTACCGCAGCGTTGAGTCAGGGACAAGTCGATGGAATCAACGCGGTCCAGCCAACTGATTGGGTGGCGTTCAAGTCGAGCGGGGACTTCGAGGCTTCGCAGAGATTGGTCGAAGGGTACCCACCGGCCGGTATCTATCTCAACGTAACCAAGGCTCCAACCGATGATCTCACCGTGCGTAAGGCGATTGAATTCGCGATTAACAAGGACGAGATCATTAAGGTCGTGTTTGATGGAGTCGGTCAGCCGGCGAACGGGGTTATCTCCACCTTTAGTTGGGCGTTCAACAAAGATGCGGGTACGCTCTATTCCTTCGACCCCAAGCAGGCCGGTGATTTACTCGACCAAGCGGGCTGGGTGATGGGCGACGGGGATTACCGATCGAAAGATGGGCAAACCCTCGAAGTCCTCTACATTACATTCACGACATTACAAACGCTGGCTGAAGTCGTTCAATCACAGCTCAAGAAAGTCGGCGTGAAGGTTAACATCCTTGCGGAAGACAACCCTGCTCAACAGCAGGATGCGCAACAAGGAAAGCATAACCTCGACTGGACTCAGTGGAGCGGAACTGATCCAGACGACCTCCACAAAATCTTCGGCTCAGAGAACATCGGAAACGGCTGGAACTTCTCGCACTATAGCAACGCTGATGTGGATCAGTGGTTCAACGATGGTGCGATCGAGACCGATTCCACGAAGCGAAAATCGATTTACGACAAGATCCAACAACAAGTTATGGAGGATGCCGCTTACGTTCCCCTCTACAACTATCAAGTCCTCTGGGGGTTTAAGAAAGGACTCTCCAACACAGACGTGATCGATGCGGTCGGATCGTCAGCGCTGATCTACGACCTCTACTGGGACAAATAGGCACGTATTTGAGCACGCTCCGGACCGTCCGGAGCGTGCCAGCTACCGCCAGGAGAGACAATGATTCAGTATCTACTGCGAAGACTAGCGATCACCATACCGGTTATCTACGGCCTGATCACTCTGGTCTTCTTCATGATGCACCTCCTACCCGGTGACGCAGTTCAGGTCATGCTCACAGAGTTTGCCGCCTCCGCCAAAGACCAGGAAGTTCTTCGTCACAATCTTGGCCTCGATCGCCCGCTGTTAGTGCAATATGTGGATTATGTATGGGCTTTGATGCATGGTGATTTTGGCCGCTCGCTCTTTAGCCATCAGGCCGTGATGTCCCAGATCGGGAACCAACTGCCGGCCACGATGCAACTCGCGTGCGCCAGCATGCTTATCGCTGTCCCGATCGGTATCTTGGTTGGTATCGCGGCAGCAGTGAGGCAAAACGGCTGGGTCGATCGGGTAAGCATGGTCGGTTCGCTTTTCGGCGTTGCGATGCCCAATTTCTGGCTTGGCCTGGTGTTTATCTACGTTTTCGCTGTGATGTTGAATTGGCTACCGGCCGCAGGGTCAGGGTCCCTCAAGCAACTCATATTGCCCGCAGTCTCGTTGGCGGCGTACCCGATCGCAGTGCTCGCGCGCTTGGTGCGCGCCAGCATGTTGGAAGTCTTACGTCAGGAATATGTCGTGACCGCACGCTCCCGAGGCGTGTCGGAGCGTGGGGTCATTTTCCGGCATGCCCTCAAGAATGCTCTGATCCCCGTAATTACGGTCGCCGGGATGCAGTTTGGTTTCGCTCTCGGCGGGGCGGTTATTACCGAGACGGTATTTGCTCGTCAGGGGATTGGTCAGCTCGCAGTCGCCGCGATCCAACAACGTGATATGCCGCTCGTCCAAGGAACGGTCATTGTCGTCGGCATCATCACGATCCTCGCAAATTTGCTCGTCGACATTGTCTATGGGCTGATTGACCCGCGTATCCGCTATTCGTGATCGTTGCGCGTCTCGAGTTACTCGTTCGCTTGGGGAGTCAGCATATGGGAACACAGGTTAGCGTGGTTAAGGACCGTCTACCAGAAGTTGCCATAACGCATCAACGCAGTCGACGGCTGCGCGTGCTTCGAGGCATCGTTCACAATCCGACCGGACTTGCTGGTGCGATTATTCTGGGAATCTTCATCTTGGTCGCAATTTTCGCGCCCGTGATCACCCCGTACGGCCCGATCGACACTGATTTCGCGGTGAGGCTGTCATCGCCCAGTCTTCATCATCCGTTCGGCACCGATGATTTAGGGCGCGACGTCTTGAGTCGGTTGATGGCAGGGAGCCGGATATCGCTCCGCGCTGGACTGATCGCCGTGATTATTGCGTCAACATCGGGAACCGTGCTGGGGATCATTTCGGGCTTCTACCGAGGACTTATCGACGCGGCAATCATGCGGTTTGTCGATATCGCAATGGCCTTGCCCGGCATTTTGCTCTCAATGGTCGTGATCTTCACCCTCGGACCGACCCTCACCAATGTCATGGTGGCTGTTGGAATTGCATCGGCTCCATTCTATGCGCGTGTGGCGCGGGGATCAGTTCTCAGCGCTCGTGAGAACCAATACGTCGATGCCGCGCGCGTGCTCGGCGCACGCGATACGACGATTATGTTTCGTCACATCCTGCCTAATATCATCGGCCCGATATTGGTCGTCGCCACGCTTGGGCTGGGTTCATCAATTCTTTCCATTGCCAGCCTTAGTTTTCTTGGATTGGGTGCTCAGCCGCCAACACCAGAATGGGGGGCGATTGTGAGCGACGGCCGATCTCGTCTCAATACCGCGTGGTGGATTTCCACGTTTGGTGGGGTCGTCATCATGTTTGCTGTGCTCGCCATCAATCTTCTCGGTGATGCTGTGCGTGATGTGCTGGATCCACGAATTCAGAATCGATAGGGAATGACATACACGGGAGGGATAACTGGGATGGGAAGACTAACGGGCCAAACCGTGCTCATCACGGGCGCTGGGCGCGGACTGGGGGACGGAGTCGCGCGCGGACTTGCCGGCCACGGCGCGACGATCATCGCCGTTTCGCGAACAACTAGTGAATTGGATTCGCTGGCCGCGACCGTGCGCGATGCAGGCGGAACTATTGAAACGTTCCCGGTGGACATTGGTCACGCATCGGCGATTGATGAGCTGCTACAAACGGTCATTTCGCGCTATGGCGGCGTTGATACGCTGATCAATAATGCAGCCATCCTGCGGAACACGTCATTCAGCGACATCTCGGCCGACGAATTCGACGAGACAATCGAAGTGAATCTTCTTGCTCCAGTGCGCCTCATTCGCGGAGTCTTGCCGGGAATGCGACGCAAGGGGCGCGGATCGATTATCAACGTCTCGTCACGCGCGGGGGTATATCCCTTTGCCGGTGAAACCGACTACTGCGCCGCAAAATACGGACTGGAAGGATTCTCCTTCTCGTTAGCCCTCGAATTGCAATCCGAGAATATCAGCGTCAATGTCGTAACGCCCGGTTTCAGTATCAAACCGACGTCGGTAACCATTGCCGAATTCGAGAAGTGGGATCCGGAGCGCCGTGCACGTTATCGCGATCCGATTGATATGGCGGATGGGTTTGCGTTTCTTGCCCTTCAAGATGGGAGTGGGATTACCGGTCAGCGATTCAATGCGTACGAGTTGTCTGAGAAGGTCCGCAACGTGGGTTGGGACTGGAATCAACAAGTTTGACCTTCATACGGTCAGAAAAGGACAGAATTGTGGAAATTCTTGGCGTAAAGCATCTCGCGATTGCAGTGTCCGATTGTGACGCGGCCCTTGCACAGTACCAGCGATTCCTCGGGATTTCGCAAGACGTGAAGCCGCGCGATCTCGTCAAAGGAGGGTCACGCGAAGCGCACTTCATGTTTGGTGACGTCCAAATTCAAATTTGCCAGTCGCTTGAAGAGAATCATCGGTTTGCCCAGTTCATCCACGAGCATGGTGAGGGGCTCCATCACGCCTGTCTTTCAGTCGACAACATTGAAGAGGCTGTTGCCCAGTCGCTGAGCGCTGGAGCCATCCTTAAAGAGTGTAAATCCTGCCAGATTACCGGCATTCACGAGCATCCAGAAGGCTGGATCGCCTTTCTCGAAGGCGACTCGGTACCCGGCATGGAGATCGAGTTCATGCAGGTTTACAAAGACGGTGAAATGCCGGAGCGCTTCAAGCGACCGCGCGACGTCTAAGACGGCTACCGCTATCAGATCCGATGCAGAAAGAGGCAAACGGTGGTTCGAACGAACAAAGAGCAGCTTATTGAGATGGCGGTTTGTGGCGAGGTCTGGCCAGCTGCGGCGCGCTCGCCGTATCGCCCAAACGCCCAGGGTGAATCGGTGGTCTTCATGGGGACCGCGGGTGTGATTCTGAATGCTCGAGTCGGTGACCGCGCCTATGGGTGGGCCGCGGATCATGTCGAGCCGGCGGTTTCAATGCGAAACCGGGAAGACGGGCCAGAACACGCGCTTCACTACCTGGCCTGTATCGGCAATCCCGCGGTCATGGTCACCGGTGAGGCGGCTGGTGCCCGCGGTGTTGTCACCGGTGAACACGCGCATATTCTGGTCGATTTCGAGCCAGAGGTGCTTGAACAGATCAGTATCGGCGATAAAGTGCAAATTCGAGCACTTGGCATGGGGCTAGAGATGCTCGATTACCCCGATATCTCAGTCCGCAAAATGAGTCCCCAACTGTTCGAAAGTCTGCGCATTGAGGAACTTGGCAACGGCAGGATTCGATTGCCAGTTGCGGCGGTGATTCCGGCCTACATGATGGGTTCGGGAGCCGAACTCGGCGCCGACTACGTTGATCAGGACCTGATGTCCAACGACCGAGAGACTCTCGCACAGCTCGGGCTCGATGATCTGCGCATCGGCGACATTCTCGCCGTCCAGGATCATGACCACACCTTCAATCGCGGCTATCGCGAAGGTGCGGTGACGATCGGGCTGATCAATCATGGTGATTCGTACATGACTGGGCATGGTCCGGGCGTAATGGATATCCTTTCGTGCTCAACGAACAAGATCGAATATTACGTCGATACGGAAAACCGACCGAATCTTGCGGCATATTTGGGAATCGGGAACAAGACGCTCGTCTAATGACGACGTGCCGACTAAGGGAGGAATAACGCATGGTCGCCACAAATAGTGACCGTCTCATTACGATGTCCGTTCAGGGAAATATCGTTTCCCCCGGCTATCCCGGGATCCCGGCCGTGCCGCATCAGATCGATCATGATGGACGGCCTCGGTTGCTGCCGAGCCTGGGCGGGATTGTCTACAACGTTCGTCTGGGAGATTCGGTCTACGGCTGGGCCGGTGACAATATCGAACCAGGTATCGCGATCAAGGCACCCGATGGCGCCGCCAATCAAGCGTTGAACGTCTTTGCCTGTGTGGGGAACGAAGCGGTCGCGATGTCCGGCAATGCCAAAGGGGCGAAGGGTGTCGTAACTGGCAAGAGCGGTCGCTTTGCCGAGCACGTCATCATCTCGTTTCCGCACGCTGCATTGGAGCAGATGGCGATCGGCGACAAGATCATCGTACGCGCTCGGGGCGTGGCCATGTCAATTCAAGGTTTCCCGGGGGTGCATCTCAAGAGCTTCGGACCTCAGTTATTCGACGCGATGCGCATTGAGGAGAACGACGCCAAATTGACGGTTCCGGTCAAGGCGATCGTTCCACCGGAATTAGTTGGTGCGGGTGCTGGTCTGGGGAGTGAAGGTGGCGCGATTTGTATCCAGTCTATGGACCACAACGCGCTCAGTAAGTTCGGGCTGGACTCGCTGCGCCTCGGCGATATCGTCGCGATATCGGATCTCGACTCAGCTTGGGGCCACGGGTATCGCAAGGGTGGAGTCAGTATCGGCGTTGTCTCCTCAACCGATAGCATCAAAGCCGGTTATGGGCCAGGCGTAACCCTGCTCATGACGGCACCAGCCGGCGAGATTGATCCGATGGTGGTTGACCGCATGAACCTCGAGGACTTGCTGGGCATCCGCTGGGAAGGCGACGAATAGTGACTCAGCCAGCTTGCTCACATCTGAGATTCGCATCATGAATACCAACCCCCTCAATCGCCCGAACACAGTCATGGGGCGCGCGCTTGCCGAGCGGGCACTCAGACTCGCGGCGATGCAGAAGGCAACGTTCGATACCGTCACTGCGGGATTGATTGATCTGACGCAACCAGCGTTGACGCCTCTCCCGGAACACGTGCTCCAGGCGGCGAAAGACGCGCTTGATCGCGGCGAAACCCACTATACGAGTCGACCGGGTGTCCCTGAGTTGCGCCGCGCGATCGCCGCGCGCTCGACCTCCGAGGGCTTCCCGGCGACGGCGGATACGACAGTTGTAACGAACGGTGGCGCTGAGGCGATCTACATCGCGTTACAAGCCGTGTTGTCAGCCGAGAGTACAGCACTCGTGGTCGAACCGGTTTCCCCGCATGTGATCGAGATGATCACCTTCATCGGGGCGAAGATCGAGCGCATATCGCCAAGCGTGGGAGATCGATTCGTTCCTTCCAGCAGTGCAATCGAGCAATCCCGTGCGAACGCACTCGTTATTTCCTCTCCTTCTCTGATCAGCGGGGTGGAGATCCCGGCATCCGACTTAGAACGCTTGATTGGTGCGGCCGTTGCGCAGGGTATGGACGTGATCCTCGATCGATCTGGAGTCCCCTGTCTCTATCAGCCACAGGGCGCGCCGTTCAATGCAGAATTGGGAGCGAACGTCATCACGATCGGTTCGTTCTCCGCCGGTTACGGGCTGCATGGCTGGCGCGTTGGATTCTTCACGGCTCCGGGCGATCGGGCCGCGAAGTTGCGCGGCCTCAAGCAGGCAATGTCAATCTGCACGACTGCAGTGTCACAGTTCGCCGCGCTCGCCGCACTCGAAGGACCGACCGAATGGCTCGCAGCCCGGCGCGAAGAGTTCAACGCACGCCGAGCGGCGGTCGTAGAACAATTGAGGTCATCCTCTTTCTCGGTCGTATCACCTGATGCCTACCCCGCGCTGCTGATCGATGCGCGGAGTGTTCATTCGAATGATCGCGAACTTACGGCGCGATTGGCACGCGAGTACGGCATTGCGGTCGAACCCGGGAGCCGATTTGGAGACTCGACCCAAGGCTTCCTTCGGATCGACCTCGGCGTCGAATCACCGGTCCTTCGATCTGGAATCGAGCGAATCGCACAGGTGCGCGCTGGAGGCGCAGATGAATAACTCGGTGAGTGAGACAAAGTCGATCAACATCTTTGATCTCCAAGAACTCGCGCGTTCGAAGAAGGACGTCATTTCAATGGGGCTTGGCGATCCCGATCTTGCCACCCCTGCGAACATCGTCGAGGCGGCAAAGCGCGTCATCGATGAAGGCACTACCGGCCCTGCGCCGACGCGAGGGTTGCTCGAGCTGCGACAGGCGATCGCGCGCAAGCTTGCGCGCGATAACGGCATTACCGCTGATCCTGACACGGAGATCCTTGTGACCACGGGCGGGCAAGAGGCGCTCTTCTTGCTGATCCAGGGATTAATCGAGCCGGGTGACGAAGTCATCGTCCCTGATCCCCGCTACACATCCTATGATGCCGCGATTAAACTCGCGGGCGGGAATATGGTGCTCGTGCCAACCGACGAGGAACACGACTTCGAGCTTGACCCGGATGAAGTTGAAGCACGGATCGGTCCGAAGTCGAAAGTACTCTTGCTGATTTCCCCCAATAATCCGACTGCCGGCATCAACTCCCCCGATGTCGTCCGACGTTTGGCTCAACTTGCGATTGAGCGCGACCTGATCGTAATCTCAGATGAGATTTACGAGAAGTTCCTCTACCAAGGGGCGAAACAGATCAGCATTGCCTCGCTCCCTGGGATGCGCGAGCGGACGATTACGCTCAACGGTGTATCGAAGTCGTACGCCATGACCGGCTGGCGGATCGGATACCTCGTCGGCCCTTCGGAATTCATCGAAACCGTGGCGGCGATCAAGGATATGGTCAACGTTCAGGCACCCACCGTTTCCCAATGGGCAGCAGTCGAAGCGCTCGATGGACCTCAGGATTCCGTCGAAGAGATGCGACAAATCTACTCCGAGCGTCGCGACCTCCTCCTGGCCGCACTCGACGACATGGGATTCAGCTATGGCACCCCGCACGGTGCGCTTTACATCTGGGCAAATACTGCGTCTACGGGCATTCCGGCGACGCAACTCTCCTATCTCTTTCTCGATAAAGCGGGGGTACTCATCTTTCCAGGAACCGGCTTCGGAGACACCTGGGGCAATTACATGCGCATGACTCTGCTCCAACCGAAAGAGATTCTCACACAAGCCGTCGAGCGCATGCGGTCCGCATTAAACGACTTTCGCGCTGAGCAAGAAAAGCCCGTGGCCGACGGAGAGCGTTGACCAACGTTCAGGGAGGAATCAGAGACGTGGCAACTGGTATTAGCGTTGTGCGCATTCCTGCGGAGGCTCTCCGTGCTCAGGCCGAGGCGATCCTCGTGGCGTATGGAGCGACCCAAGAGGAAGCCGCAATTCAGGCTGATGCACGGCTTCAAGGCGAACTGCGAGGGCACCCAGGCCAGGGGCAGGGGATGCGAGGCATCAGCCGTTACTGCT
>ERZ778018.2875-NODE-2875-length-10286-cov-4.818102_pt1 | contig 10286 bp, 6 predicted proteins | sample MGYA00375748_ERZ778018 | MGnify/ENA primary metagenome ERZ778018 (study PRJEB29350, sample SAMN05509839) | bioreactor metagenome | biome: bioreactor; material: wastewater | place: South Africa: University of Cape Town | collected 2014-04-22 ... | reverse complement strand
GCCGCGAGGAGCAACCCGAGTGGGCGGACGAGTGACAGACCGCGGTCAGGCAGGCCGGGCAGGGCATGGAAGACGATGGGATAGATCAGCCAGGCGATCGCGCTCAGGACGAGATACCAGCGAATTGATTCGATGGCGATGGCCGAAATCGTCACGAGCCTGCCTTCGCGGAGCGTGCCGGCGGCAAGGAGGGGAATGGGATGACTTCAAAAACGGTGGTGTCGCCTGACTGAAAGGCGACTCGAAGATCGGACCCAACCATCGACTCAAACGCGGCCAGCCCCGTCGGGCTCGCATAAGGCGAGACGCCGTTCGCTTTTCCGGCAAAGCCGGCTTCGGGGACCCAGTAGCGCTCGACATCGCCGACGATGACGTAGCGCACGTCATATTGTTGCAGCAGGTGCCGTTTCGTCGTCAGGTCGGTCGAGTTGTAGAGCGTCCAGAGGTCGGTAAGTCGTCGATCGATCCCTGGCCAGTAGCGTTGCTGTCGCTGGTGGCTATCCCAGCCGAGAACGGTCGGAAGTCCTGTGCCGGACGAGATGCGGGAGCCGTCGCCACGATACGGGCCGATACTCGCCTCGGCGATGACGCCATTGTTGCCGTCGTGCTGGCGGAGCCAGAGGATCGCTGCATAGTCGCCCGTGAAATCGATCAACTGGCCGCTCGCGCTCTCGATCGACGATCCATTCATCCAGGCGAATCCATTAAGCGTGAGCATCGTTGGACTGCCCTGCATATGGTTGTCCAGGCGCGAAGGCGTTCCGGCGATCGGGTAAATCAAGCCGGCGACGATCAACAGGACAGAAACGATCAGCGCCAGGCGAGCTGCGGTAAAGCGAACGGGGGTCGGTTCGCGGGTATCCGGCTCCGATCGCGTCGATGGACGCGCAATGATGCCGAGTGGCGCTTGATCGAGGGATGTCCCGACGACGTAGATGAGCCAGAGCAGTGCGGCGGCGGCCGCCAGAGCGAAGAGCGTCCAGCCTTCCATGAAGAACTTGAAGACCGTGTTCATCCGCTCCCACGGCGATCCCGATAGATCATCGACCACGTAGACGAGATCGGTTCCGAGCGTGATACCCGACGCCGCCGCGATCATCAGTCCAACCAGGGCGATCGGTCGCCGTCGGGCGTGGATCAGCCAGACGAGCGCGCCGAGCAAGAGCGGAATGAGCAGCAAGGCAGCGGTCGGGCGAATCGGCATGAGCAGCCCGATGGCCGCGGCGGGTAATGGGCTGAGATAGGTCAACGCTTGCCAGCGCTCATCGTCCTCAACAATCACGAGGACGAGAAGCGGCAGCGCGCTGCCGGCGCCTGCCGCCAGCAGCGCGTTTCCGAGGACATGACCCGTTCCGAGATCGCGCGTGACGATCATCGCGATGACGCTGGCGATCAGTGCAGCGGATCCCGCAAGAGCGGACGCGTAGAGATCGTTACGCCGAGGGGCAAACCGGCCGATGGCCAGCACCAGCCCCGTCGCGGCTAGAATGCCGAGGAAAATCCCGAACTGCACCAGATATTCGGCCGGAGCGGTTCCGCTCGAGGTACGCGAAATTCCGCTGACCAGCGCGACGAAGCGGCTGAAGAACGGCCAGAAAAATGCCCAGGTCATGCCGCCGATCGCCAGCCAGATTCCGACGGCCAGGGCAAAGTGTTTGATACGCAACGGACGAATTGCGAGCGTGGCGGTCAGCAACGCCGCCGCGACGAGGAGCAATCCAAGCGGCATATCCCATGAATTGGTCACCACCATCGTGCCAAGAACGAGTGCTGACACGATCGCCCAGACCGTCATATCGCGGAGGCAACTGATGCCATCTCGAATCCGCTGATACACGAGTCCGATCATGAGCACGGTGATGGGCAGATCGATCGCGTGGGGGTGGAGATCGGCCCAAATCTGGGTGAAGTACGGAAATTCGGTGATGGCGTAGGTGACGGCACTTCGGCTGCGCCAGAAATCGAACGGCTGCCCGGTGTTCGTCACAAGCTGCACCAGCCCATCGAGATTGCCGATGAATGAGTGAAGCAGAATTCCACAGCCACCGGCTATGATGAGCCATTTCAGGCTAGTCGTCCGGAGCAAATCGGAACCGATCGTCGAACTGAGGCTAAAGACGCCGGCCACGAGCATCGCGCTGATTGTCGCGATGCCGAGCTGGAAGCCGATTTCAGGCGGGATGCCGGTTAACTTCCAGAGATAGGCGATCAAATAGAAGCCGTAGTAGTAATAATTCATGGCGCCACCGGCGAACCATGGATCGTAAGGTGGGAAGACTGCGCTCCGTCCGATGGCGTTCATATACGCCATCTCCATTGGCTTCTCGCCGCCGAAGTAGGTCTGCCAGAGATCCGGATTCAGGGCGCGTAGCAGGAGGAAAAAGGCGAAGGCGCCGAAAAATACCGCCTCTGTGGCGATGATCATCCGTTTGCGTTGGCGTAATCGTGGCCAGGCTTCACGCATCTGCCCGCGGAATACAACCCAGATAACGCCGACCACGATCGCGATCGGGAGCAGGATGTTCGGCACTCGGAAATGGACGAGCTGCAGACTCACGCAGATCCAGACGATGTAGCCGGTCACGACCAGTCCGAGGAGCCGCGCGAATCCCCAGCCGAGATCACTGAAACGACCAAACAGCGTCAGCGTCAACGGCAGCGCGGCCAGACCAAGCAGCAACAGGAGCAAAATCCAGAACGCCGTGGCAAGCAGGCTGTAGTGCGTCACGCCGCTCGACCAGCCGAGGTCGTGCGCGACCGGACGTTGGTCGACGGGGACGTTTAGCAAGAGTGTCGGCGACGGTGCGGCGCGCGTGGGATACCAGGGTTGAGCGATTGAGGCGACGAAGCGCTGCCGCAGTTCGTCCGTGGTCAGGTTCGTCACCTTCTTATAGATACGGACGTGCGGATGGTCATACACCGAAAAGCTCTCGTCGGCATGATGATCATTGAACGTGATGCCGAATAGAGACGGTTCGACGTTCGACTCGTAGACCTCCTGAAAGCCGAGTTGACCGGAGGTGAGCAGACGATAGTATTCCGAATCGACCGGATAGCGCCAGGGTGATTTGGGGATCGAAAGTGCCAGCCGATCGCTGGAAAGAATGACGTAATCGGCCCGCTGGAGCGTGTTCGCGATGTAGGTGAATTCCTCCTCGTTCGGGCGATCGGCGTAGAGATCCATCGTGATCTGGCTGTAATAGGGCGTCGGATACGGGTGCCCTTCGAGCGGCAGTGGGAGCGAATCGTCCCAGTACTCAGCGGTGAGCTTCGCGCCCTGCGGGATGTTCTGGAAGATCCACTCCGATGCCGCGATGCGCGTATTCGTCCGATGGTAAATCGACTCGAACGCGAGCGACCAGCCGAGCGTCCCGGCGAGCACGAGTGTGATGCCTGTGACGGGCGCGATGAAGCGGATCGTACGAGTGGGTCGCTCCGGCAGGAGGCGGAGGGCGAACGCGACGGTCAGAATGACGAGTGCGGGAACGATCGGCACGAGATAGCGCATAAACTTCGCTTCAGCGGTGGCGACGAGGACGAAGTAGGGCACGATCCAGCTGAGGAGGACGAGTTCGGCGAACGATCGACGCCGAATACCCCAGATTGCCGCACCGACCGCGATCAGCACGGCGATGCCGAGCATCGGCCCGAGCCCCCAATGGACGAGATTGCCCAACTCGTAACGCACCGGAATATCGCCGATGAACTGGCGCGTGAATGGGACGTCGAACGAACCGTTCACGATGTGCCATTGCAGCTTCGTATCGGCGATGAACGCTGAGCGCTGGAGCAGCGCATACGGCTCGAAGAGCGCGAACGCGGCGAGGGCGGCGACGCCCGTGGCCGCTAGGTGCTTCACCAGCGGATCGAGTATCTCCGGGAAGCCGCGAGCGCGGAAGGTCGCGACGAGCGTAACGACGATCGGTACGACCAGTTCGAAGACACTGATCTTGGTCGCCAGTGCCAGCCCCAAGCAGAGTCCGGCCAGCACGCTCCATCGATAGCCTGGACTCTCGGAGAAGCGGAAACAGACGAGCAGCAGCGCCGTGGCAAAGAACGTGACCCAGGGATCCACGGCGAAAAAGTGGGCGAGTTGCACCATCAGCACGGTCGTGGCGAGCAAGAAGCCGGTGAGAAGCGAGGCGAGCCTGCCGAACGCACGTCGCGCGAAGATCATGGCGAGCGCGACCGTTCCGGCGTCGAAAAACGCCGACAGATAGCGGCCGATCATGCCGACGTGATCGTAGTTATTCTGATCAGTGCCGGTGACCAGTCCGACAATCCAGGCGACGACATCGGTCACGTAGAGCGGCAGACTGCCATAGGCATACGACTGTGGTTTGCCGTCGTCGCCATTGGCGCGCGGGTTAAGCGGGCTGCGCGCCGGATCGAGGACGGCGCCGAGATCGTCGATCCGCGGGGCGTGTATGCGATTCGTGAGGACCATGACGATGTTGCGTTCGTCCGGCTGCAGATACCAGCCGTCGTCCCAGCTATGGCCATAGATTCGCAATGACAGCGCGAAGAGGAGGATAAGGAAGGCGCCAACGTAGAAGAGCAGGCGGCGCGACCGGTCAGTCCACATAGTGGATGACATCATAGCAAGGTTGACAGGGTAGGACAATCGGCCTGTTGACCTGTGCAAGGTGTGGGCCATATACTCCAAAGGATCAGACGTCGTCGGGCAGCTGCGCGTGCGCAGCGTCGAGAAGCGGGGCCTGCTACATGAAAACGCTCAAAGTTATCGTTGGTGGCGAGGGCAACGTCGGCAAGACGTCTTTGATTCGTCAGTATGCCAAGGGCAAGTTTAGCGAAGCCAGAAATATCACGCTCGGTATCGACATAACGACCCAGGAATTCCAGATTGATGGCGAAGCAGTGCGTCTGGCGATCTGGGATATCGAAGGGCAGGCTGGCAACCGGCCGAACTTCTATATCGGGGCGCAGGCGGCGATGCTCGTCTACGACGGCACCGAGCCGTCATCACTCGAAGCGCTCATCGAATGGCACAATCGCTGCAAGCGCTATGCCGGCGATGCGCCGATTCTGGTGGTTGGGAACAAGATCGATCTCGGCCTCGCGTTTCCCCAGGTCTGGGGACGAGTTTTCGCGCGCAACATCGGCGCGCAGCATGGTTTCCTCTCAGCCAAGACGGGCGAGAACGTCGTCCAGGCGTTCAGCATCCTCGCGAATCAAGCCGTGAATCACGCCAGCGCCGCCCATCGGTAGCGAGCGTGGCGCTGCGAATCGTCTTCTTCGGATCCCCACAATTCGCCGTACCGTCGCTCGAAGCGCTCGCGAACCATGCGCGCGTTTCAGTCGATCTCGTCGTTACCCAACCTGACCGACGTGCCGGTCGAGGCCGCGATCTGGTTGCCCCTCCGGTCAAGGTTGCGGCAGACGCGTCGGGGATTCCGATCTGGCAGCCCGATTCACTACGGACTGAGGAGGCACGCGAGCGACTGCGAACGACACACGCCGATCTCTTCGTGGTCGTGGCATACGGAGAACTCTTTCAGCGTGCCGTTCTCGCGATCCCGACTCATGGCTGCCTCAACGTCCACCCGTCGCTGCTGCCACGCTACCGTGGATCGGCGCCGATTCAGACCGCGATTCTGAACGGCGATCGTGAAACAGGAGTGTCGATCATTCAGATGGTGCGGCGGCTCGATGCCGGGCCGATTGTGGCTCAGCGACAGATCGCGCTGGATGGGACGGAGACGGGAGGTTCGCTCAGCGACACGCTGGCGAAATTGGCCGGACAGATGCTGCCGGATGTCGTCCTCGGCTGGACGGCTGGTCGAATCGAGCCGCGCCCGCAGGATGACGAGCGAGCAACCGTAACCCGTGAATTGACGAAGGCCGGCGGCGAGATCGACTGGCAGGATGAGGCCGGTGCGATCGAACGACAGGTTCGCGCGTATCAGCCGTGGCCGACTTCGTGGACGATGCTCGGCGGCAAGCGCGTCGTCATCGATCGGGCCGAACTCGACAGACGCGAGTTTCGGCTGCCGTTCGGCACAGTCATATCTGAGGATCGCGCGGTTCTGGTTACCTGCGGTACCGGCAGCCTGCGCTTGCTTGAAGTTCGCCCCGAAGGCAAGCGCGCGATGCCGGCCCGCGACTGGCTCCGCGGCCTGCACGGCCCTGACGCTCCGCGTTTCGAGTCGGCCAAGGGGAAGAGCGGTGAGCCCGGCTAAACGTTCATACTGACCGGCGTATGATTTGCGGATAAGTGCGCTTATACGCAAAAGACGTCATGGTCCAATACTCGCTCGAGTCGACATAACAATCCACTTCCCGTCGTCCTCTCGTGTCCCCCCCGATCGCACACGGGCGATACAAAGAACCGGTCGGCGTGCGAGCCGCATGCGTATAATCGGACAAACGGGTTCGGACCGACGATACGACGACACATTCGGGAGCATGCGTGGCGAGCACCTCAAGTGATCTGGAGCTTGAAAAGCCCGCGAATATCGCGGTTTCGAGCCGGCTTTTTCATTGGTTAGTCCTTCTCATCGTCTTCATCGGTGGTATGTCGAGCATCGCGATCGAGATCACCGCCTCCCGGTTACTCGGTCCATATTTCGGCACCTCCACCTTCATCTGGGCCAACCTCATCGGTCTCACGCTTCTCTATCTGTCGATCGGCTACTACTACGGCGGTCGAATCGCCGACCGCTGGCCAAACGCGTCGTTGCTGCTGATCTTCACGGCGATTGCTGGTCTCAGCACCGGCATGATTCCGGTGCTGTCGCGACCGATTCTGGAGCGATCGCTCAGCGCCTTCGCGAATTATTCGGTTGGAGCGTTCTACGGCTCTCTCGTCGGCGTTCTGCTCCTTTTTGCCGTTCCGGTGACGCTGCTCGGCTTCGTCTCACCGTACGCCATCCGTTTGAGCCTCAATCGGGTCAACGCGGCCGGGAACACCGCAGGTTCGCTCTATGCGCTCTCAACCGTCGGCAGCATCGCCGGCAGCTTCTTGCCGGTGCTACTCCTGATCCCATCGTTCGGAACCTACTGGACGTTCTATCTGATCGCCCTGGCGTTGCTCGTTGCGTCGATTCTCGGCCTCATCCTGCTGCACGCACACCGGGCCGGCCTCGGTGCCGTCGTCTTGCTGGCGGTCGTCCTGGCGTTCGCGTTCTACACCGACGGCCGGTTGATTCGCCCGCCGCAGTTCGGAACGCTGATTCACGAGGAAGAGTCTGAATACAACTACATCCAGGTGCTCAAACAGGGCAATGTGACCATCCTTGAACTGAACGATGGCCACGCGGTGCATTCCATGTATGAGCCGGGCCGCAAGATTTACGGCGGGTATTGGGATGATTTCTCGATCGCGCCGTACTTCAACGCCGAACAGCAGCCATCCGACGTCAAGAATGTCGCCTTGATCGGACTGGCAGCGGGCACGATGGCTCAGCAGTTGACTGAGGCGTACGGCCCGATCCCGATCGACGGCGTTGAAATCGATCCGAACATCGTCAAAGTCGGTCGCGAATACTTTGACATGAACGAGCCGAACCTCAACGTCATCGTGCAGGACGGCCGCTATTTCTTGCGCACGAGTGACAAGCAGTACAGTCTCATCGGCATCGACGCGTATCAACAGCCGTACATTCCGTTCCACCTGACCACCAAGGAGTTCTTCCAGGAGGTCTACAATCACCTGGCGCCGAACGGCGTCGCCGTCCTCAATGCGGGACGAACCGACACGGACTATCGGCTGGTCAATGTCATCGCGAGCACGATGAAGACCGTCTTCCCCAACGTCTACATCCTGGATGCCGAGGGTTACGCCAACTCGGTCGTTATCGGTACCAGGGAGCCGACCAGCATCGCGAATTTCGCGCCGAATATCGACCGGCTCGAGCCGGGGATGCTCAAACAGATCGGGCAGATCAGCCTGCAAAGTGGCAATATACGTGAGTGGACGACCAGCGATCCGCAGTGGGTCTTTACTGACGACAAAGCGCCGGTCGAGCGCGTCATCAACTCGATCATCGTTGACGCGGCACGTGGGGAGTAACTGAGCGCATGCAAACGGCGGTTGGCGATTCGACGCTCTTCCGATTTGATGGACTCGCTCGCTATCCGCTCATCCATGCCGTCACCACCCGCGATCCACGCTTGCCGGGCGACGGCGACATCAATATCGCCGGTCGACTCCCCTGCGACGTCGCGATAGCGAACCGTCGAGCCTGGGCCGATCTGATCGGCATCGACTCGACTGCTCTGGTTGCCGGTCGTCAGATTCACGGGACCAATGTTCGAGCCGTCGACGATCATCATCGTGGGTTCGGTGCCGTTCAGATCGAGGATGCGATTCCGCAGTCCGACGCGCTCATCACCCGCACGATCGGGCTCCCGCTCATCATTTACACGGCCGACTGCGTACCCGTGCTGCTGTATGACCCGATCGAACACGCACTGGGTCTGGCGCATGCTGGTTGGCGCGGGACGGTCGGGAATATTGCCGGTGAGGTTGTCGCGGCGATGCAGGCGGAATTCGGCACGCGGCCGGAGAATCTGGTTGTCAAGCTCGGTCCGTCGATCGGTCCATGCTGCTACGAAGTTGGTGATGAGGTGATCGACGCGTGGCGGTCGAGTGGAATTGTCCAATGGAGTGAGGCGATCGTTCCGAAGGAACCACGTGCTCATCTCGATCTCTGGCGCGCGAATGAGTTGGCGTTCGAAGCGGCCGGCGTGCCGGCGGATCACGTCGAGCATTCCGGAATTTGCACGTGCTGCCACGCTAAGCGCTACTTTTCGCGGCGTGCCGCTCAGGGACATCGCGGGCTGTTCGCGACGATCGCGCAGCTCCAACCGCGGCCGGATGGAGGGGGTGTACAGGATGACAATTGAGGAGAATTACGGACGGGTCGTTCAGCAGGTTCGAGCGGCCGAAGAGCAGGCCGGGCGCCCGGCCGGTTCGGTTCGTATTGTGGGCGTGAGCAAGACGGTCGGTCGTGACGAGGTCGATCGCGGATATGCGGCTGGTTTGCGCGACTTCGGCGAAAACCGCGTGCAGGACGCCAAAGCCAAGTTCGCTCCCCCACTCCCGTCCGACGCGCATATGCACCTCATCGGTTATCTGCAAACCAACAAGGCACGCGATGCCGTCGCGCTCTTCGACACGATTCACTCCGTGGATCGACCGGAGTTGATCGAAGCGTTGGAACGCCGGGCTGCGCAGATCGAAAAGATCGTTCGCGTGCTGGTGCAGGTGAATATCGCAGATGAGGAGCAAAAGCACGGCTGCGAAGCGGCCGATGCCGAGGGATTGATCCGGCAGATCGTTGAATGCCCCCATTTGGACATCACCGGCCTCATGGCCATCGCACCGCTCGTCGGCGATGCCGAAGCGGCCCGGCCGGTATTTCGCGGCCTGCGTGAACTGCGGGATCGACTTGCGGCTATCGACCCTCGCTTTACCTTGCCCGAACTCTCGATGGGGATGACCAACGATTTCGCCGTTGCCATCGAGGAAGGGGCAACGATGGTGCGGATTGGTCGCGCGATCTTCGTTGAGTAAGATTCGCGCGTCGTCGCGTACACGCGCTCCTCACGCAGAGCGGAGTCCATACGGTTCAATGCGGGTCACCTCGTTCGGCAGCGGCAGCAATGGAAATGCCTTTCTCGTGCAGGCCGGTTCCACGGCGCTTTTGATCGACGCCGGGGTACCGATTCGGCTGCTCCGTTCGGGCCTGTGGCAAGCGGGTGTTGGCGATGGGGAATTGTCGGCGGCGCTCATCACGCACGAGCACGTCGATCATGTCCGGGCGGCGGCGCAACTCTGTCGCTACCAACCGGTACCGTTTCTGGCAACCGAGGGAACGATCGGCGCGCTCGGTCATTGCCCGGCGGATTGGGTGCGAATTCGGGCGGGTCTAGCGGAGCGGGTTGGCGAGATCGACGTCACACCCGTTACGGTCTCGCACGATGCCGCCGAGCCGGTCGGGTTCGTCGTCGGCCATGGGGGCGTGCGGGTGGCGCTGTTCACTGACCTTGGCGAAACGACGGTTGATGTCTGCTCGGCGCTCGCAGACGCATCGCTCATCGTGCTCGAGTCAAACTATGACGAGCAGATGCTCCGCAGCGGACCGTATCCCGCGCATCTGAAACGGCGCATTCGAGGGCCGCTCGGTCACCTCGGAAATGCGGACTGTGGCGCAATACTCGCGGCACACATGAGCATCCGCACAACGGACGTCTGGCTCGCGCATCTGTCGGAAGATCGGAAGAGCACACGTCTGAACTCCAGTCACCTTGTAATCTCGTAT
>ERZ778018.2874-NODE-2874-length-10290-cov-4.146165_pt1 | contig 10290 bp, 12 predicted proteins | sample MGYA00375748_ERZ778018 | MGnify/ENA primary metagenome ERZ778018 (study PRJEB29350, sample SAMN05509839) | bioreactor metagenome | biome: bioreactor; material: wastewater | place: South Africa: University of Cape Town | collected 2014-04-22 ... | reverse complement strand
CGCGACGACCGCCTGCGCCGCGCCGATTTTGTCCAGTGCGGCGACGAGGCGGCGGATCGTCGCCGCCCGGTCTGCTGTGGGGGCGGCCATCACGCGGCCTCCGGTCCGTCGCTGGGGTGATTCGCCCAGCGCACGTTGTCAGATGCGCTCGCCCCGAAGAGGCTTTGGTCCCATGGAGAGAAGTGGCCGAAGCCGGGGTCGCTGCGCTCGCCGGTGATGGCCGTCTCGGTCGTCAGCGCCTCACCGCGCAGAAGGCTCGCGTTGAACCGCAAGCTGTCGGCGTCGGCTTTCATTTCGTGCCAGCCATCCGGCACATCGTTCTGTTCATCTTCGGTCAGCCGCCTCAGTAGCGAGCGGTGCGCCATGCTGGCCGGTGTCGGGTCGCCGTCGATCGTCGCGCTCAGTTTTTCGATGCCGAGGAGCCGCAACGCCCGTACGGCGCTTGCGTCCCCCAGGGCCTTATATTCGTCGTACATCCGCGCCATGCGAGCCGCTTCAGAGTCCTTCGAGAACGGGGTGATCGGCGCCGCCAGCACGGCCCGAAGCCGTTGCTGTTCGATAGCGACGCGGTTGTAATCGATGCTATCGCGGTGCTTGCGATGCGCGGCAGCGAGTTCTCGCTCTAAAGCCTTCGCGTCGGTCTGAGCGTTGACGTGGGCAGCCTTCGCGAGCTGATAGGCACGGCTAGCGTGCTCGGCTGCGAGTGCTTCGATTTGCTGGCGCTTGCCCAGGTCGCTGAGCATCGGATTCTGATTGATAGCACGCTTCGCGTCCTCGAAGTCGCGTCGCGCTTGCCGCAGCGCCGCTACGGCGTCGGCTACTTTCTTCGCCTTCGGTTGATAGACCATCGGATCGGTCCTTTCGTCTCTTCGTCCGGCTCATCGCCGGCGTCTTCGGTTTCGTTGCGCCACCACTTGCGGAGGGTTTCGATTGCGAGCCGGAGCATCGCTTGCCACGGCATCACGCGGCCTTCCGGGGCGGCAGTCGAGCGAGCAGTTCGCGCTGAAAATCGGCTGCGTCCATTTTCGACGTGTGCGGCACAAGATACGCAATCAGCGCGGCAGCCGTGTCCGACGCCAGCCACCTGAGCGCGTCCGTATCGCCAGCCTGAGCGTCCACAACCGCGATTCGGAGTGTTGCCGCGAGCAGCCCCCGGTACGGGTCGTCCTTTGCGACCGACATGATGACGCCCATCGGCGACACGTAGGCGCGGGTCATCGTCGCTCCCTTCTCTTCTGAAGCCTGAGCCGGACCTGTTGCGCCGCCAGCTTGTCTGACTCGATCGCGAGGTGTAGCCCGCTCAAGCCGTGCGTTGCCGCCAGTTGAGCGGCCGCGTCGAGGTGCTCGACGATTTCGGCAAGCCGTTCCGCCAGCAGCACAGCATCAGCGTTGAGCGGGACCGGCGTCGAGCGCGCGACGGTGCGGGCTTCGACGTTGACGCTCATGCCGCCCCCTCTGAGTCGCTGCCACTAAAGAACAGGTCGTAGCAGTCCCAACAGACTCCGGCCGTTGGTAGCTCAGTCGTGCCCAGCGGGGCGGCGCAGACTTCGCACACGTCATTAGAATCAGGCCGTAAATCGTCGTCACGACCGTCATCATCGTCACTCGCGCCCCAAAATCCGCGTGTGGTTGCGGATTCTGCCGGTGACGGCATGTGTGACGACGATTCGGGCTGAGCGTCACAGCCGTCACCATGCGCGTCATCCTCGTCACTCGCGTTTTCCTTATTCCCATGCGGGATTTCGCTCGGCTGTGACGGCTGTGACGGCTGTGACGGCTGTGACGGTGGTTTACCCACCTTTTCTAAACGGATGGTGCGCACACGTCCGGTGCGCCCGTATTGGACGGCCAGGCCGGCGGCTCGCAGGTTCGGAGCGAGCCGCCGCAGCACGTTCGAGAGCGTCGCGGGGGTTGTCGGCCACGCCTTCACGCGCTCGTATCGCTCGCGCTTCTTTTCGTCAATCCGCCCGTTCAACGTTGCCAGCAGGTCGGACGCCGTTCCTTCCCACTGCCAGTCGTCACGATCCGGCCACGCCAGGAGAACGGCCGCCACCGGCGAGGCGTCGAGCGCCGTGGTATTCGCGTCGTTGACATTCCCCTGATAGGCGGCAATGAACGTGCCTGACTCCCAGCCGAGCGCGGGTTCCGCAGCCGTTACCCAGAGGGCAAAATCCGCCATGCGTGGCAATTCTTCGAGCCGTACGGAATCACGGTTTGCGAGCGCACCGGATACCGCGTCGAGCAATGCGCCCAGGATCTCCGCGCGTGCTGCATCGAATCGTTGCCAGACCGCGGCCTCAGTTTGCCGGTGCTCTGGCGGGATCGACGGCAGTGACAACAGAATTGAGCGATCGAGTAAGTCGGGCCGGGTTGCCAGCTCCTCGATGCCGTTCAAGACGATGGGACGCGCCGCCGCGAACAGGGTTTCATCCCGGTCGCTGTAAAGGGTGCGCGTCCCAAACGCCGCGCCGGTTGACAGGCGACAGAGCGCGTCGGACAGCCAATCCGGCACGTTCGACAGGTTGTCGAGTCCGATAACCCAACCGTTGCGCGCCGCGATCATGAGGTCATGTTCGGAGCGCGGCTGCGGTCGGAGACCGGCCGTACTCGGATCAAGCAACCCGCGGACGACACGACTGGTCGTCGTCTTCGCGCTCCCTTGTTCACCATGCACAACGAGTGCGGGATACGGGCCGTCTGGTCGGAGCGCGCCCAGGAGAAAGGCGACGTAGAGTATGCGCTGAGGGCCATCGGGGATATTGACGATCTTCCAGAGCGCGTCAAGTGAACCGCCATGCTGTGGCGTCGGCAACGGCAACATGCCAGGGGCGCGACGGAAGCGGATGGGCGGGTCACTGATAACCCGCCAGCCACCCGCCGTGATCTTGACGACCTCCCAATCGTCCTTCGCAAGGTCCAGAAAGATGGCGAATTCGTCGTCATCGTCGTCACTGTCGTCATCGCCGTCACCACCGCTCGCCGCTAGCCTGATGGCGACGCGACGCTCTGGCCCGTCGAACTGCGCGCGGCCGTCGAGCACGTTCAACGCATCTTGGAGTGCCTGTGCGCCGGGCGCCTTGCCGTGCTCCTCGTGGAAACGTCGGGCCAACCAACGCCGGAATACGGACGTATGGAGCGCATGCGTCTCGCGGTGTCCGTTCACTGTGATACTGGCGTAGGTGTCGCCGCTGTTGTCGTGGAACAGATCAAGATCATCAGCCAGCGCAACCAGTGCATCCGCTTGGGTTGGTCGGTTGCCCGATTGATCCTGTACCTGCCCGAACGCAGGTTCGATCATCTCCATGAGCGCGTCGATGATCGTCGCGGCGTTTGGTCGTACGTCCGGCTCGTCGGCCGTGGCCGCGCTGGCGTACGCGGCCCGGCCGGCGGGCGTGTTGATCGGCGCGCGGTCACTGTAGACTGTCTTCCCGTTCGCGAGGATGACATCGGCAGTCAGGTCGTTGGACCGTTCTCGTCGCACACCAGCGAGCGTTAGCCGCCACCCGCCACCGAGATCAAAGTCCAGTGCATCACGCTCGGGCATGATTTACCGCCCGTCGTCGCAACCCGCTGCGCTTCGCCTGCTCATGATCTGGATCCGGCGGCATCGGCACACCATACCGCGCCGCGATCGCGTAGACCGCGTCCTTGAAGCCGAGCCGCGCGAATGCCTGCGTGAAGGTGATGATGTCACCCCCGATGCCGCAACCGAAACACTTCCAGCCGCCATCTTCGGGCCATGCGACGAGCGACGGTTCGCGGTCGTCATGGAAGGGGCAGATACCGACGTACGAGCGTCCGGCGCGGCGCATCGGCGTACCGAGGTCGGTAATCACGTCGACGATGTTGACGCGCTCTTTTAGGTCCCGGAGATAATCGCGGGTGATGCCAAACGTCGGCTTGGGAAAAGAAAGTTTCGCCAGACGCCGTCTTGCCAGCGCCTTCGATGCCTGTTCGTGCTCGAGCTGGTAGGCTAACCGGCCGATCTCGTTTAGGTCGAAGAGTCCGGCGTCATCGGCGCGGAGTACCCACGCGGATTGCACGATATCGGATTCGAGCTGTTCATCGGTGCGAGACTGAAAGATGAACGCCAAGGTATAATCATCATGTGCGAGGTCTCGAGCCGCGCCACTTGCCGCCGTCTGGTCAACGGCGGCCTTTTCATTCCTCACGCCGCCTCTCCGATCTCATCATCCTCAATCGGAGCCAGCAGGATCGCCCAAACTCGTCTCCATCGTGGATCGCTCGTCACGGACTCGGGCAGCGGGTTAGACTGGTGACGCTCCGTCTCGACAGGGTCGGTGGTGCGGCGCGCCGGGCGGTCTGGCAAGGCAACCGGCGCGCTCGTTTGTGTCTGTTTCATGCGGCCTCTCTTTCCATGCGCGCGGCATCCCACGATGCTCGCAGCCGGTCGATTGTCGCGATCTCGAACAGGCGTCCATATGGACTCTGCACGAACGAAATCCGTCCCTGTCGAGCGAGTACGTTGACCCATACCCGACTGCATCCGAGCCGTCGAGCCGCCTCTGCCGAGCCGACGTAATTGCTCAGATCAACCATGCGTCCTCCTCTCAGGACATAAAAAAAGAGGCCGTGCGCACCTATTCGATGCACCACGGCCTCTATGGGCTCTAAGTCTCTCGCGCGGCGTTCCGCGTTTGTTACCGATACTGTATCATGCGTGATAGACGAGGGCAAGCCCTTTGACTGCGGACGTACGCGACTAATCGGCGGCTAACTCCTGATCCGTCCAGCGCAGTACGAGCGAACTGTTTCCCGCTCGATAAATCGTTCATCGAAGATCGTGGACGACGCCAGTTCTCGCTCTCCGGCCTTTCGGAAATGCTGCCGGCGCGCAGCCAGGCGATCGATGCCGAGGGCACCGAAGCGTGTGTCGATTACTCGATGGCCGAGCTGCTGCGCACCGGCACGACGACCGTTATGGAGATCGGCGGCATCGGCGATTACGTCGCGGCAGCCGTCGAGAAGGCCGGCCTGCGCGCCTACATCGGCAACGGCTACCGCTCCGGTCGCTGGTTCACGCGCGACGGACGCAAGATGGAGTACGACTGGAACGAGGAGGCCGGCATTCAGGGGTTCCACAAGGCGGTCCAGTTCATCGAACGGATCGACGGCAAGGCGAATGGCCGCGTTAAGGGCTTCCTCTCACCGGCGCAGGTCGATACCTGCACCGAGGAACTGCTGCGCCTGAGTCGACAGGCATCGGACAGCATGGGTGTACCGCTGGCGCTGCATACGAGCCAGTCGGTCTTCGAGTTCGATGCCATCGTCGAGCGGCACGGCCTGACGCCAGTCGAATGGCTCGAATCGATCGACTTCCTGAGCGAGTGGAATATCCTCGGCCACGTCATCATCATCGCCGGGTCCAGCTGGCCGCAGTTCGCCGGTGACGACCTCTCGATCCTGGCGCGGCATGGCGCCTCGGTCGCGCACTGCGTCTGGGTCTTCGCCCGGCGCGGCATCGCCATGGAGTCATTTCCACGCTATCTGGAGGCCGGGGTCAACATGACGCTCGGCACCGATACCTCGCCACAGTCGATGATCGCCGGGCTGCGCTTCACCGCCGTCATCGGCAAGATCATGGCGCGCGATAGCCAGAAGGCGACGGCCGCCGACGTCTTCAATGCCGCCACGCTCAACGCCGCCAAGATGCTGCATCGCGACGATCTCGGCCGCATCGCCCCCGGCGCCAAGGCCGATCTCCTCTTCTGGGACGCGTCCTCGACCTTCATGACGCCATTACGCGACCCGATCAAGAACATCGTCTACAACGCCGAAGCCGAGGACCTGCGTGAGGTGATGATCGACGGGAATTGGGTCGTGCGCGAAGGCCGCGCGCTCAACGTCGACGAACGCGCCGCCGCCAAAGCGCTGCAATTCGCCGGTGAGCGCATGTGGTCCGAAATGGGCCCCGGCGACTGGGCCAACCGCTCCGCCGACGAACTCTCGCCACAGACATTTGGAGCATTCGAGGGGTAAACGGCGGGACGGCGGCCCTCACCCCCGGCCGTCCCCGCTACGGAACGATGATCTCGCAGTCGTGGAATTGCGCTTTGAGGTCGAGGCCGCCGATGCAGACATCGAAGCCGCCGTCGCCAAAAATCTGGTCGGCACCGCCGCCACCGACGATGCAGTCGTTACCGGCCCCGGCATGGATCGTATCCTTGCCTGGGCTGCCGGTGATCAGATCGTTCTCGTCGGTGCCGTGAATCGCTCCGCTGCCGGTGACGACGATGTAGTTCGTCACATTCAGCGACACGCAAACGAGCGGTATGTTCGGAATCGGCGTCGGTGTTGGTGTGGGAGTCGGCGTCTCCGTAGGCGTCGGAGTTGGTGTGTCTGTTGGCGTCGCGGTCGTCGTTGGGGTCGGCGTCGGAGGCATCGTGGGAGTCGGCGTTGGGATGACCGGCGGTGGGGCGTCGACCAGCATGTCACCGGCATGGGAGGCCTCAACCATATTGCTGGCGGCAAAGGACCAGGCGATGCTGGTCACCACACCGATGACCAGCAGACAGCCGAACAGATGTCGCAAGCGACGGAGCAACGCGATCATCGGAGCTCGCCGGTCGCAAGGCGCGTGCGGGAACGACCGTTGCGCGGCTGCTCACTCCGCGCCGCGAGGCGATAGCGATAGGTGATCGCCTCGTCCTGCACGTAGTAGCGGTCGGTACCGCTGGAGAACTGGTGCATGATCATCCGCTCTTCGCGCTCGGCCAGACGCACCAGGTCATCGAAGCGGACCACGTCGATCACCCGGCTCGTATTCTCGAAATTGGCGTCATCGACATCGATGAGCAGCACGCTGTAGCGCGATTTGATGCGTGATGCTTCATCGGCCCGCGTACCTCGAAACGCCAGCAACCCGTACCAGATCAGGCCGAAGAGTGAGACGATGAGGCCGAAGAGCGCCACAATTCGTGCCGTCGCGACCGAGAGGCGGAAGCTGAGCAGCGATAGCGCGTTCGGGGCTTGCGCCGCATAGGTCACCTGTCCGGCCTGGCTCGGTGTGAGTGGACTGCTCGCGCCGGTATCGCTCGAACTGCCGTTTGTAACCAGCGACATGCTGTCCTGATCGAGCGTGAATTTGAGCGCCGGGCTGTAACTGGCGTCCAGCTTCGCCCTGGCGAGCGTTCCGTGCAGTTGCGCCTGCGGCACGATCGAGACGCTGTACTGATGCGAACTGATCCCAGTCGTCTGCTCGAACTGGTTGATGACATCGCGTACTCGCGATAGATCGAGCGTGCCGACCGCGATGAAACGGGTGCCGCTGAATGATTGCGGCGCGAGCAACTCCAACGAACGCTTCCAGCCGCTACTGTCGCTCACGACGGCCTGAATCCCGGCCGTGCCGCCCACATCGGCCGCCTGCTTCGACGTCAGTTCGTAGGAGAAGCGGAAATCGACGTCGTTGGTGATCTGCGTGAAGATCGGGTCACCGGTCGTTACGCCATCGGCATCGTAGACGCCGGCCGGAGCCGGAGCGCTATAGCTGAAGGTGCCCGACTGCTGGTAATCAGCCGTCCTGGAGACCGTGCGATCGAGCGGGCGGCTGAGTGCCAGGCCGCCGAGCACGAGCGACGCCAGCGCAACAGCCACGAGCAGCGTGAGGAGTGTTTGACCGTTCTCGCTCTGGGTATTCATCGCGGGTTCACGCCTTTCTTGTGACCGTTTTCCGCGGCGCCGCCCGGTCTTCGGCTCACCCAGCGCGAAGGGCAGGAGCACGATGAAACCGGAAAGAGCAACGAGTCCAGCAACGACCAGCCGGTTGTGCAACTTGGTGAAGGGCTGGCCAACTGCCGGTATGTGAAACCAGAACTTGCCGATGAGTTCTGACTGGGTCGGGTGATAGGAATCGACGAAATCGTTGTTATCACCCTGGAACGTGTAGTGATCGCCCTCTTTGCCGATGATGCGATGGATGATCGGGCCGATCGTTGGGTGGCGATAGACGACGATATCGCCGACGTTGTAGCTATCCGTTTTTCGAACCAGCGCCAGATCGCCCTTATGAAACTTCGGCTCCATACTGATGCCGTTGACGACGACGTAGGACGTTCGCCCACCGAACTGCGTTGGAGCGAACAGGATCCAGAGCACGACGAGCACGGCACAGAGGAGCACGGCGACAATTGGCGATTCACGACGCGTTGGCTTTCTCATCGTCACACAAGGTTTCTGGAGAGCCGCCGCCAGTTGGCTTTGGCTCCCCAGTTCCCTCCCAGAAATCCCTTACTGCACTGCGACGACGCGGAGATGATCTACCGGGGCCACATCCATACCGAGCCCGGAGATGTTGCACGACCAGTTGTAGGTTGGCGCCGCGTTGTCACAGTCCGTCCAACTCGTGCCCCCGTCCAGGGAAACCTTGACCGTGGTCGCCGGGGCGTCCAGGTGGAAAGCCACCGTTGCGAGCTTGGTCGGGTTCGCCGCGAGGGTGTAGGCGACGTTCGTCACCGTGTAACCAGAGACTGTTCCAACACCATCACCGGCGTGCCCACCATCGTTGATGGTGTTCCCAGCCGCGAAGCCGTAGGCGGCGGTGGCGAGAATCGCGATGATCGCCAGGGCGATCAGCAGACGAAGATTCATTCGGCGGAAATGACGAGTACGCAAAGCCTTACTCCTTCAGTCACACGAAATCCGAACCAAAAAGGGATAAACCGAATGATGTACGTGAAAAATGCGAGACCCGTAAACCTGTAATCGAGATGGTTTACGTGGCGCCTGAGTGGGAGGGAACTTACTTCATGGGCGCTCGTCCTTTCGAACGAGCCGGTTACCGTTGCGCAGGGGACGGCGCAACGGCACAAACCGGCACGACATATTTGCCGGCCGGTTGCACCACTAGCTCCGCACGGACGAGGTGCCCAGGTTACAGTCCGCGCTTCATCGCTTCCGCTGTTGCCCACCATCGTGAAGCAACTGAGACAATTCTGACGTACGTACGCGCTCTCATCTATCCCACGCTTGTCCTACTCCGACAGCAACCACAGCACTGCGAACGTCACTGATGCGTGACAGCCGTACCGAGCGAGACCGGGATAGAATCCCATTTACTCAGGCTAATCATTCCGACCGAACAACCGGTTCCAGGCGCCGGAATCCGGAACAGCACCAAAACCATGCGCTGTCACGTACTATTGGTAGAACATCCAGACAGTTCACGAGGGGGAGACGGCGTGCGAGAGAGCGATGTCACCGAACTCAGTCAACGGATCATCGGCAACGTCGAGCGCGTCATCGTCGGCAAGCGCGCCGTGACCGAACTGGTGCTGGTCGCGCTCCTTTGCGAGGGGCACGTGCTGGTCGAGGACGTGCCCGGCGTCGGCAAGACGACGCTGGCGCGCGCCATCGCCCGCTCGATCGGCGGTCAGTTCCGGCGCATCCAGTTCACGCCCGACCTGCTGCCGTCCGATATCAGCGGCATCGTCTTCTTCAATCAGAAGACGGGTGATTTCGAGATGCGGCCGGGTCCGGTCTTCGGCAATATCCTACTGGCCGACGAGATCAATCGCGCCACGCCGCGCACGCAAGCCGCGCTGCTGGAGGCGATGGAAGAACGCACCGTGACGATCGAGGGCGAAACGCTGCCGTTGCCGCGCCCCTTTCTGGTGCTGGCGACCGAAAATCCGGTCGAACTCGAAGGGACCTTCCCGCTACCGGAAGCGCAGCTCGATCGCTTCCTCCTGCGCATCGAACTTGGCTATCCCGAGCCGGAAGATGAACTGATGATGCTCGGCCGCTTTCAATCCAGCAATCCGCTGGCCGAACTTACCGCCGTTACCTCGCCAGAAGAACTGCTGGAAGCGTCCGAGGCGTGCCGGGCCATCTATGTCGACGACGAGCTGCGCCAGTACATCATCGATATCGCACGGGCGACGCGCGGGCACGAAACGGTGCGGCTCGGCGTCAGTCCACGCGGCACGCTGGCGCTCTTCCGGGCGTCGCAAGCGCTGGCCGCCGTACGCGGTCGCGGCTATGTCGTGCCGGACGACATCAAGCTGCTTAGCTCGGCGGTGCTGGCACACCGGATCATGCTCAGTCCGGAAACGCGCCTCCGTGGTCGCAGCGCCGCCCAGATCATCCAGAGCATCGTCAGCGAGGTGAATGTGCCGGTGGAGCAGGTGTAGTATGGGGTGCCGGACCGCAAATCAAGAAATACCAAGTGGCTTCCCCGGCTGTCATTCTGAGCCGCAGCGAAGAATCTCCTCTGCGTGTCCCTTCCGTGATGCTGAGGGTAACGCAAAAGAGATTCTTCGCTGCGGCTCA
>ERZ778018.2871-NODE-2871-length-10304-cov-3.983608_pt1 | contig 10304 bp, 6 predicted proteins | sample MGYA00375748_ERZ778018 | MGnify/ENA primary metagenome ERZ778018 (study PRJEB29350, sample SAMN05509839) | bioreactor metagenome | biome: bioreactor; material: wastewater | place: South Africa: University of Cape Town | collected 2014-04-22 ... | reverse complement strand
GGCGACCACCGAGATCTACACTCTTTCCCTACACGACGCTCTTCCGATCTTAGGTATATAAGATTAGGCTTTTCTTGCGACCATCCTTTTTAGTCATCAAGAAGCATAAAAAAATATTATTGCTCTTCTAGAGAAAGTAAGGGATAATGTGATGCTCTTCTTTTTCTATACTGCACGGTTTAGAAATAAGCCTATTAATAATTTATCCGTTTATTGGGTGGCATACGATTCTGCATGAGGCTTACGAAATTAATTCTATTCACTTTTCTTTTATTCCAATACTCATGGGGGCAAGTTAACTTTCAACCTTCATGGGTTGTGGATTTTCGTCCATCATATTCTATTTATGACTATATTATGGCGCCTTATGACCTTATATTTGATTCAACTCGGGGGGCCGTACTTCCGAGAATGTATCGAAGTCCTGTATTTTTTAAAAATGACCCTCATCAAAATATTGATTTATCCGGCTTTAACAGTTTACAAATATCTGGAAGCGCCCAATATTCATGGTTAGAGCTTCAAGAATTAGTCCTTTATATTCATACAACTTATAAAATTCCCTTTTGTAAAATCTATTTTTTTGATTTTAGAGAAGAACCCCATGCTATTCTGGAAAATGCATCTGTAACTTGGTTTTATGGTCCTTTACCTGTTCAACAGAATAAATCGGCTACAGAAGTAATGGAATCAGAGCTTAAAAGAGTAAATCAAGTAAGAGCCTTTCCAACAGTTTTTATTAATACGATTGAAAAATCTGCTGATGGAATGCCTTTGGCTAAGAAAACTGCTATTTATCCGGTTAAAGTTGTAATGCGTGAGCAGGAGGCGGTAAAAAGTTTAGGGGCGAATTATGTGCGCTTGCCTGTAACGGATCATTTCCGGCCAGAGGAAAGGGATGTGGATGAGTTTGTTGCAATTGTCAAAAAATTACCCCCTGGAGCATGGCTGCATTTTAAATGTCGAGGTGGTAAAGGACGTACAACAACTTTTATGACCATATATGATATTATTAGAAACCCCAATGTTAAGTTGGAAGAAATTCTAGCGCGGCAAAAAGCTATCGGTGGCACCGATTTTGCTACAGTGCGACCCAAAACAGGACAGGCATGGAAACAAAGGTATGCTAATGAGCGCGCTAAACTTATCCGAGTTTTTTATGAGTATCGTCACGCCGAGGATGGATGGGATAAAATAAAGTTTTCAGAATGGGTTAAAAAGCATGTTCGGTATTTAGGATATCTAGGTGATCGTTATGATGCTGAATAGCTGACATCAAGAAGAATGTACCTATAATTGTAATAATTTATTTTAACGGCTCTTCTATATTTAGAAAGAGAGTGTATAAAATCTTATGTATTAATTAAAGTTCTACGAGGGTAGAGGAAAGAGCTGATGAATAAGTTTGATTAGACCATCCTGAAGTTTTCCTCCAATATAGGTTTGTTTCTTAATCCTTCCATGAGCATTTATCAAGTTTACAAAGAATTTGCGAAAGAACCGCCAACAAAATATTGCTAAGTTATATTATGTGAATTTTTTACAGTTGTCGTGAGCGGCTTTATCCTGTTATATATAATTTCCGTTCTTATTTATTGACCATAAGTAGGGAGTATGCCTTCCTTGAAAATTAAAATTCTATAAAATTAATCCGCGTCAATAGAGAACATCTCCCATTGACTTTTTATTATCCTATATCTTGATGGAGAATTACCATGATGCAAATCAAGGTACGGCATGTATTTGCCTGTATAGTTGATGCGGCAGCTCGATATAAATTATCGATTGCTTTTATGTTTTTTGTAGCCATTGTCTGGGCCATAGATGTTTCTCTTCATTCTTATTTGCAAAAGTTAATTATTGATAGGATAACGGATCACCCTAAAAATGTTTTTGAGGCGGTTGGAATCCCATCAATATTATTTTTATTACTGTTTTTCCTGATGTCGACAGTATTCCGCTTATACGAATATTTAGTCTCCGTGAAGATGATCCCTGAAATGCGTAAGTATGTAGGACAGCGTTACATTAATAAGCTGCTAGGCCAAACTCACTCTTTCTTCCAGGATCAATTTTCTGGTGGCCTAGCTAATAAAATTAATGACTTAACAATGTACATTCCTGAAATTATTCAGATTATGATCGATCAATTTCTTAGTCGTTTTTTAATGCTGAGCATAGCGACCTATACCTTATGGTTGGTTAATCCTGTTTTTGCTTATTTGATGTTAGGATGGACCGTATTTTTTATTACTCTCTCGCTTTCTCTAGCTAAACGGTTAACTGTTCTCTCAGATAAGTGGTCGGAATGGGGCTCTCTTAATACAGGGCGAATGGTTGACATTTTATCCAATATCATGGCAGTGCGATTATTTGCCCGTAAGAAGTATGAATATAATTATATCTCACAAGGATTCCAAGAGGCTGTTCAAGCAGAAAAACGCCTTAATTGGAATTACTTCTGGGTATGGTTCACTTATGGCTATTCTTTTGTCTTTACCTTGGCTCTTAATATGTATTTTCTTTTAAAGAAGCGAGAGTTAGGATTGATCTCGGTTGGTGATTTTGCCTTAGTGATTTCATTAAATGTGGCAATTGTCGATGTTTTATGGCAATTGACCTGGCAATTTTCTCAATTTACAAAAGCTTACGGAAGAATTTCTCAAGCTTTAAGAGTAATGTTACATCCTATTGAGATTAAAGACATTACAGATGCTAAGTCCCTTGTTATTAGTCAGGGACGTATTAAGTTTCAGAATGTGACTTTTTGCTATAAATCTGTTGATCCTCTATTTAAGAATTTATCTGTGACGATAGAAGGCGGCCAGAAAGTAGGATTGGTTGGTTATTCTGGTAGCGGGAAAACAACCTTTGTTAATTTGCTTTTGCGCCTCTATGAAGTGACGGGAGGGGACATCACCATTGATGATCAGTCAGTGAAAGAGGTCACCTTAGATACTCTTTACCGATCAATTGCAACGATTCCTCAGGAATCCTCTCTATTTCATCGCACCTTATTTGAAAATATTAAATATGGTCATCCGGAGGCTAGCGACGACCAGGTGATAGAGGCGGCTAGAAAAGCCTGTGCTCATGATTTCATTTCTCGTCTTAATGATGGATATGAAACAATGGTGGGAGAACGGGGCGTTAAATTGTCTGGCGGGCAGCGGCAGCGAATTGCAATTGCTCGAGCGATTTTGAAAGATGCTCCTATTTTAATTCTAGATGAAGCAACATCTCAATTAGATTCGTTAACTGAAAGTATAATCCAAGACTCATTATGGCAAGCCATGCAAGGCAAGACAGCCATAGTCATAGCTCACCGCTTGTCAACTTTGTTGCAAATGGATCGCATTCTGGTCTTTAATAAAGGGCAAATTGTCCAAGATGGATCTCATGAAGATTTATTGAATCAGGCAGGTCTTTATCAACAATTGTGGGGCAGTCAGGTAGGCGGTTTCTTGCCAGACGGCAATCCGTAAAGGGGGAATGGCCACTTCTAGAGCTTAAAAAGTGGTCGTTTTTTCGGGGAAAGAAAGAAAAAATTATATGGTTAAGAAAAATTAAGTCTTTATTAATAACGATTAATTTGGGAAAAATCCTTATAAATCAACAAAATAATTATATTAATAAAATAATTTTTTTTTATTATAATAAAAACTAGGAATTCCTTAAAATTTGTTGTAATTTCTGCTTAAATAAAATTTTAAAGAAAGACAGTCAATATGAATTTATTAAAATACTTAACCTTAACTACAGCGCTGGTAAATTGCGCTCATGCTATTGTTTTAGAAGACATTATAGCAGGAAAATATTTGAAGAGTGCTAAGGGAGAAGAAGAGAAGGTTCCTTGCCAGGAGGCTGCTAACTCAATTCCTGCTTTCTGTACAGCAGTCGAACCTATGCTCATGGATGTAGAGGAAGAGGAAGAGGGTAGTGTAACGTTTATAAATGCAGGTTCTGGGTCTAGCTTAATAGACGAAGAGAATGAGGGAGAAGGTGCCGCAAGCAGAATAGATGGAGATAGCCTTAGGAATACAGCCGATGAAGAAGAAGGAACGGATATCCAACAAGATGATGGCTGGGCTAGTGAAGCTTTTGAGAAGGCTAAAATTAATGAAGCGATAGCAGAATTTTTCGCTTATAAGCGGGTCGCTTATTATTTAGGATCCTTTGATCCGGTACATCTAGGCCATGAAGCGGTGGCTAACCACGTTATTAATATGGAGGTGATCACTCAAATTATTAATGACAGGGGCGTAAGGGATAAAATTAATTATACTTTAATGTGTCCTATATGGGGCGGGGATACAATGAAACAGCGAACTGATATTAAGTTGCGCTTGGATATGCTATTTGAGGCTTTTAAAGATGACCCTAATATTATTGTGACTCGTTTATCACCGTATGAATTGCAAACATTGTTTACGCAACAAGTGAGCCCAAATCACTCCGATATTGTTGTTAAAATCCCTGGTTTAAAGTTTTTTGGACTTATAGGTTCTGATATTCCACCTACCTTCTATGAAAAAATGCAACAGTATGTTCCTAATTTTATGAAAGGTACTGTCATTACACCAGACCGTATGTTTAATACGTTTGGGGCAGTCGATGCTCTACCGGTAGAGCGCTATTTCATAGCCCTTCGAAAAGGGGCTCCGCAGGAAATTAAAGAAATGAAGGAGTTCGTAGGTAAATCTGTAACAGTTTTTAAACCACGTAGTAAGGTTAATAGAATATCTTCTACCGAGTTTAAAAAGCAATATAGAGAAGAATTAATGAGTACGACAGCTTTAACTGCTGAAGAAAAGGTACCTTTAAGGGATGAGAAGGATATAACTCTAACGGCTGAAACTATGGTACATCCAGCTGTCTTTAGATTTATTTTAAATAATAATCTATATAATACGTCTAGAGAGATAAGCTGTGAGTCATTAACTGCTCAGGCACAACAGGATGGTTCAGCCAATGGTGAAGAAGGTAAAGTAGAAATTATGGATTACATAGGCAAGGTGCTAAGTATTCCTACAGTTGAAATTGAATCCGTTATGGAGGAGAAGAGCGATGACGGCTCTACAGAAGATAGAGACTTGGATGATAATGATATCTCTATATATCACGCTTCAACCAGCGTACCAACTTATCTTCCTCCCGTAAAAGATGAGTTGAGCTCTAAGAAGCTTGTAAGAAATCTTCATTTGTCTCCACGAGGTGGTGACCCAGAGAGTCCAAATTTGAAGTTTGATGTTATAGGGAACAATAATCTTTCTCCACGTTTTGGTGAAGTTACTTCAGGAAGTGAAACTCCATTTAAGCGTGTGGTAAAGCATGTAAAGGAAAGAGGTATTGCACTCCGTCGGATGCTATCTAAATCGCGGTCTGCAGGTAATCAGTCTACTTCCGGTGACAATAAAAAAAATGAGAGACCATTAGGAAAGTCTCAATCTACAGGGAGCTCTGTGAATACCGCTTCTAAGAGGCTGAGAACATTATCAAGATCTCAACCAGAACAAGAGAGAACAACCTTCATTCTGACAGGTGATGATAATTATACACCATTAGTGAAGTCCCAATCTTTGGGCTCCCCCTTAGGAAATCCCAATACAGCAACTTTAGCGAAGCCTAATCGTACTCCTTCTTTAGAATTGAATTTGGATGCCCTTAGTGCCCCAAGAGAGAGACAAAGGAGATCTCTATCGATGTCTGACCCCTCATATTTTCATAAAGGTAAGGTAACTCCGCGGAAGGAATGATAGAGGATAATGGTACAGTATTAGAGGTCCCTGTCGCTTAATTAGTAAATTGAGGGGCGTCCTAAAAAGGGGGGAACTCTTTTCTACTCTTAATAATTTTCCCTCCCTATAGAATTAGTTACGTTTTAAGGAAGGTAGGAAGTCGGGTTAAGAGATTAGTCTGAAGCCCACTATTCACTTTAGTAGAGGAACTCTAGGTAATAAGAAAAGCTCTAATATTTAGAGCTTTTTTTATTTGAGTGATTGTAGGTTACTCTTCTCAGAGAATTTGGAATCATTTAAATGATAGGTTGTAAAAGGTAGTGTGCTCTCTTAATTATGGTAAAGAAGATATTCAAAATAGTATAAAGAAAGGGCCCAGAACTTCAGGGCCCCTATAGTTCTTACTAGACGATTCCAGAGGAGGATTAAGGTCGTCCATTTTTATTATTGGAAAGCGGCTTTAGGAGGAGGGATAAAAACCGCTTTCAAAGCCACAGGTTCGGGGAGGGTTTCAGAGGGTTATGATCTCGAACCTGTGGTATCTCTTGTTACAATCTACATATGGGAATAAGATTTTATTTGTGCAATACTTTTTTTATTATTTTCTCTCAGGAGAATAACTTTTTTACTTACAGGTATTAAAAACCCCCTGTTATCAACTGATAACAAGGGGCTTTATAAGTACTCTATAGCTACATCACTAGCCGAAGCCGGTTGGCGGCCGTTATATGATTGAGATCTGTTTCTAGCCCCATCACTTGTTTAAGCATGGCTAGAGATTCTTCACCCAAAAGCGAGAATAATAAGGGAAGGCCAGCATTAACTCTGTTAAAGATGACAATATTGGGGGCTTCTGTATCAGCAATATTTGCAATCTTTTTCGCTTCATTTAAAGCTGAAAAGAATCCACCAATTTCATCCACCAAACCATTTTCTTTAGCTTGGAGCCCTGACCATACTTGACCACCCGCAATGGATTTTATTTTATCCAGAGGTAGTTTACGTCCGTCTGCTACTGTTTGCGTAAAGTTGGTGTAAAAATTATCAAGACTTTCTTGAACTTTTTCCCACGCTACCTCATTAAAATCTTGCGTCATTGACCACATTCCGGCATTCGCCCCAATTTGAACGCGATCCCAGGTTATGCCATAATTTTCAGTTGCTTTACCAATGTTTGGTTTAGCCATGGCAATACCGATAGACCCTGTCAAGGTGGTTGCATTCGCATAAATTTTTGTAGCAGGTGCGGCCATATAATAACCAGCCGAGGCAGCGATACTACCCATAGAAATAATTACAGGAATGCCTTTGTCAACAGTACGCTTGACTGCTCTATAGATAGTTTCGGCACCTGAAACTGCTCCGCCGGGTGTATTAACACGGAAAACAATCGCTTTTACGTCTGGATCTTTAATTGCCATTTCAAAGGATTTATCGAGAGACTCAGGAGCATAAGGATCATTTAAGTTTAAGGCTGTGCTGCCTGCGGGCGGCACATCGGCCTCCAAGAAAATAACACCAATTTTATTTTTTGACTGAGCTCGTTTGTTTTGAGGGGAATATCCCTTTTCAGTCACAAAAGCAACGTTACTCCCAAGTTCTAACTTAATCTTATCCCGTATTTGATCGCGATAAAGAAGTTCATCCAATAATTTAGCCTGAATAGCTTGTTGATCTTGGTGAGGTGCGGTATTCATCAGCGTTACATAGGTTTCCTTACCTAAACCACGTCCTTTTGCTGTTGTATCTTGGATATAGGATAAAACGGATGCAATAACGCTATATAAGTTTTCTTTGACCTCAGGGGTAAAATCAGATCGAGTAAAGCGATCAATAACACCTTTTTGTTCATTGCGGCGGGCTGCTTGAACCGTGATATCAAATTCATCCAACAAATTTTTTAGGAAAAAAGATTCGACAGAGGCACCAATAATGCTGACAGCCCCATGGGGTTGCATATAAATTTTATCCGCAACTGAGGCTAGATAATAAGAAGATGTGCCATTAGATCCGTCGCCAAAAGCATACGCAAAAGCATAAATCTTTTTGCCAGCTTTACGAAAATCGTCTAACGCAGTTCTTAATTCTTCTGCTTGAGCTGCACTCATCGCATTACCCACAATGGCTAAGCTGATTGCTTTAATACGGGGATCTATCGTTGCTTCATTGACTCGTTCCACGATTTCAATCAAGGATTGAGTGCGGTATTTTTGTAACTGAGATAAAATACTGGTGGGTAAATTAAAATCTTTAATAGGTAAGCCACCAACTTCAATCTGCAAAATAGAATTGTCTGTAATTGGATCAGAGTCTGGATCCATTTGGGCTGTTCGAACAAATTTCATATAGCCAATAATAAGAATTACTACCACCATAAAGCCGATGGTTGAAAAAATCAGCCCTAAGGCTCGACGAATAAACTTAAGCATGTTTCCCCTCTAATTTGATCCTTATTTTCTAAATGTAGTGCCGCATTGACCTTGCCATCTTAGAAAATGATCCATGATAATTAAGCTTACCATGCCTTCGACAATAGGAACAGCACGAATGCCCACACATGGATCATGACGACCAGTAATTGACACATCTACGGGAATTTCATCTTTTGTTAACGTTTTGCGTGATTGAAGTGTGGAACTGGTAGGTTTTAGTGCAACACGGCAAATAATATCTTGACCTGTTGAAATGCCCCCTACAATTCCGCCTGCCTTGTTGGTTAAATGCTTGGAAGGTGTTCCTGCTGAAAGTTCATCATAGCCGTTTTCTGCCGCAATACAACCAAAACCATCCCCGATTTCTACCCCTTTAACAGCATTAATACTCATCAATGCCTTAGCAAGATCTGCATCTAATTTGTCATACACAGGTTCGCCTAAGCCAGCTGGCAGGTTCTTTACATATACTTCGATTAAGGCGCCTACTGATCTTCCTTGAGATTTTATATCATTCAAATAAGCAATCCATGATTGAATAGTTTCTTCCTCAGGACAAAACAAAGGATTTTCCCGATAAGAGTGTCCAGACCAGGAGGCATTAAGTTTTTGTGTTCCCATTTGAATAACGGCCGCTGTAATTTGGAGAGTAGGAAATGATAATTGGAGAATTTGTCGGGCTATTTCGCCGGCAGCAACGCGGGTAGCTGTTTCGCGAGCTGACGCTCGTCCGCCGCCTCGGTGATCCACATGCCCATATTTCATGGTATAACTGTAATCCGCATGGCCGGGTCGATAAATATTTTTAAAAGCGTCATAATCGCCAGAGCGTTGATCTTTATTATATATTAAAAAGGATAAAGGAGTACCTAAAGTTTTACCGTCGTATAGGCCAGATAAAATGTGGATTTGATCAGATTCTTGACGAGCAGACGTTAATCCATGCTGGCCGCCAGGTTTACGTCGGTCCAACGCTTTTTGTACTTTATTGATATCTAAAGAAATACCGGGAGGAACACCATCTAAAACACCTCCAATGGCTGCCCCATGACTTTCACCCCAACTCGTCAAAGTAAAAGCTTGACCAATGGTGTTCCCTGGCATTAAAAAATTACTCTAGCGTGAGGTCAGGCGCATCAATTGCCTTCATACCGATAATATTATATCCACTGTCAACGTGGTGTATTTCACCCGTAACCCCAGCCGCCAAATGGCTTAGTAAATAGACGCCTGCACCGCCCACATCTTCAAGCGTTGTGTTACGGCGTAAAGGAGAATTAAATTGATTCCATTTTAAGATATAGCGGAAATCACCAATACCAGCCGCAGCCAAGGTTTTTACAGGGCCTGCAGAAATAGCGTTGACGCGAATATTTTCAGTTCCCAAATCGCTTGCTAAATAGCGAACGCTTGCTTCCAACGCTGCTTTGGCAACGCCCATAACATTATAATGAGGAACAACTTTTTCTGCACCATAATAGGTTAAGGTGAGCAAGGAACCGCCTTCGCTCATATACTTGGCAGCTTCCCGACAAGTTTCTGTGAAGGAATAGCAGGAAATATTCATGGAATTAAGGAAGTTGCTGCGGCTGGTGTCGCGGTAATTACCCTTTAATTCGTTTTTATCAGCAAAAGCAATGGCGTGAACAACAAAATCAATTTGCCCCCATTTTTTTGCAATTGCTTCAAAGGCTTTGGCAATATCACCTTCTACCGAAACATCACATTCAATCATAAAATCAGAGCCAAGTTCTGCTGCTAAAGGAGAGACGCGCTTCATTAAAGCCTCCCCTTGATAAGTAAAGGCAAGTTCCGCTCCTTGAGCAGCAAGCGCTTGAGAGACTCCCCACGCTAGAGAGTGGTCATTGGCTACCCCCATAATGACGCCTCGTTTGCCAGCCATTAATCCAGTTTTTGTCATTACCATATTTCCTAGAATTTAATTTTTATATTGAGTATAACTGTTTACACAAATTATGTCGATTTTTTTGTTTTATAGGGGGTTGAAGTAAGAAATAGGGAGGAGATCAAGGAAAGCCATATTCACGCCTGCTAAAAAATATTGAATCTTACTGTTTTGCAACTATTAGCTTCATAAATGGTCAATTCTGCCTTATAATTTAGCTAGAATGAT
>ERZ778018.2870-NODE-2870-length-10307-cov-4.769411_pt1 | contig 10307 bp, 8 predicted proteins | sample MGYA00375748_ERZ778018 | MGnify/ENA primary metagenome ERZ778018 (study PRJEB29350, sample SAMN05509839) | bioreactor metagenome | biome: bioreactor; material: wastewater | place: South Africa: University of Cape Town | collected 2014-04-22 ... | reverse complement strand
TACGAGATTACAAGGTGACTGGAGTTCAGACGTGTGCTCTTCCGATCTGTGGTTTATCCGGGCTCGACGACCACCACGGCCTACGGCGTCTGGTACAACGGGAACACCAGCTACACGATCGCCGGCGGCTACATCGCCCCGGATTCGACCGGCGCGAACCGAAGCCACGGCTACCTGGTCGACTACAACTCCGTGACCGGCGAGTTCTCCAACTGGACCTCGTTCGACTATCCCAACGGCGCGGCCGACCAGGTCTTCGCGACCCACTTCGAGGGCATCAGCGGCGTCGAGAAGGGAGTCTACACCCTGAGCGCCGACTCGGCCCAGATCGGCGTCGGCAGCCCCGTGCGAGGCTCACTGGTGAGGATCGTGCGGAACCCCGACGGCACGTTCGGGCAGCCGTCGTGGGTCGACCTGAACGATCCCAACGGCGTCGGGGCGTTCAGCGCCAATTCGGTCTCCGGGAACCAGGTGGTCGGCATCGCCAACGACGGCTCGGGGTTCACGTCCGTGCAGGCGACGGTCAACACCGCGTTCCAGCTTTCCAACGTGATCAGCGGCAACCGGGGCAACGGGATCGGCGTCTACGGGTCGAACAATAACCGGATCGCCATGAATTACATCGGCACCGACGCCAGCGGTACGATGGCCCGGGGCAACGGACAGAACGGGATTCAGGTCGCCCACAATGCGGCGGGGAACCTCATCGGCGGTTCGGCGACCAACGGCAACAACCCAACCTCCGGCGTGTTCGTCCGGCCCCCCCAGGGGAACCTGATCTCGGGCAACCGCGGCGACGGCGTGCTCATCAACTACGGCGCGACTCGAAACACGCTGAGCGGCAACTTCATCGGCACGTCGGCCTCGGGAAACGTGGCGCTTGGCAACGGGAAGGACGGCGTGGCGATTGAGAAAGCGAACGGCAATTCGCTGATCGGCTGCACCTTCCAGCAAGACCCGTTCGTGTTCTACAACGTGATCAGCGGCAACCGGGGCAACGGGCTGAGGATCACCAACTCCAACGACACGACGGTGCAGGCCAACTTCATGGGCGTCGGCGCGAACAACGCCACGGTCGTGGCCAACGGCGGCGACGGCATGCTCGTCTCGGGGTCGTCCAACAACGTCCAGAACGGCGGCCCGATCCCGCTGGGCGGCGTGTTCTCCGGCAACGACAAGAACGGGATCGAGGTCCGCGACCGGGCTGGCAACGTGCTCTCGTACAACAGCTTCGCCGGGCTGTTCGCCTTCGGCGGGGCGGCGCCCAACCGCGGCGACGGGATCTTGATCACGTCTTCCGGCCGCGGCAACGAGGTCCTCACCAGCATCGCCTCGGGCAACCTCGGCAACGGGATCGAACTCGGCGGCAACGCCAACGGCGCGCTGATCACGCAGGTCGGCGTCGGGACCAACACCGACATCCACGCGCCGCTGCCCAACGGCCTGAGCGGGATCAAGATCTCCGGCCGCGCCCGCAACAACACCATCGGCGGCTTCGAGGCGTCGATCGTCCCGCAGGTGACCGTCTCGTCGAACTTCGGCTACGGCATCGAGGTCGCCGGCTCGGCGCGCGACAACCGGATCATCAACACGTTCGTCGGCAGCAATTTCGACGGCACCCAGCCCTTGCCCAATGCCCGAGGCGGGATCCTCCTCGGCCCCGGCACGCAGAGGACCACCATCGGGAGCTCGAACCCCGCCGATCAGGTCAAGATCCTCTTCAACGACGGCAACGGCCTGACGATCGACACCTCGCGCGGCAACACGGTCACGGGGAACCAGATCGCCAGGAGCCTGGGCTTCGGCCTCTACGCCCGGGGCGACAGCCAGGGGACCGTCGTCAGCGGCAACGCCATCGTAGAGAACGGATCAGGGAACGTCGACCTGTCGAACTCCAAGGGGGTGACCTACATCCCCTGACGATCGTCTCCCACGGCCGTCGCCGTGCTAATCCTCGGCGGCGGCCCGGATGATGACGCGTCGGTAGCGGGCCAGCGGCGGCGTTCCGTCGTCGCGGACGGTGAGGATGACGTGGACGTCCTTCCCCCCGGCGTCGTCGGGGACGATCACGCGGGCCTCGGGGGTCGTCGCGCCTTCAATCGGGGGGGCGGCGGGGTAGGTGCCGGCCTCGGGGTAAGCATGCCAATCATATGACAGCGCGTCGTCGTCGTCGGGATCGGTCGAGCCCCGGGCGCTGAGCGCGACCGTCGCGCCGGGCCTGGCGGTGATCGTCGAGATCGACCGGCCGGAGTCGCCGTCGAGGGCTGGGACGGGGGGGTGGTTGGCTTCCCCTCGCGGCTTGACGCACCAGTCCATCCGGGCCTTGAAGTCGTTCTGGACGTCGGCGGCCCACCGCTTGAGGGTGTTGTCGCGGTTGGTTTCGCCTTGCCGGGAGTCGCGTTGGTTGGCCCAGTAATACGTGGGTCGGCGTGGTTGAAGATCGTCGCGGACGCCGAACCGACCGGCCCAGCTTCCCCATTCCGGGTGCGTCGGGTCGTTCATCCCGGTGGGGATCAGGTAGAGGAACATGCCGGAGTCCCCCTCTTTCTGCGGGCGGTTGGTGTTGGTCGGGTAGAGAGCGCCGAGCGGGCCGTGGCCGGTCAGCACGTCGCGGCGGAGGTCGAAGCCCCCCGCGGTGGCCGTCAGCGGGCTGAACCGGTGATACCAACGGCCGCCGTCCATGTCGGGCATCGACGGGTAGACCCAGAGCCGCCAGGGGGGCGCGATCCGGCCCGTGTGATCGCCGAACTTGTCGCTTGAACTGAGCCGGATCTTGTCTTTGAACTTCGCGTAGCCTTCCGCCCCGCGCTCGGCCAGCACCTTGTCGAGCGCCCGCTTGAGGCTGCTGGGATCGCTGCCGTGGTCGGTCCCCCAGTTCATGAACCAGACGGGCCGGGGGTCGTCGCGGTCGACGGCCTCGATGATCAACTTCACGCCGGCCTCGCTGTCGGCGTATCCCGAGACCGTGCGATCCCAGAGCGTTCGTCGCGACGGATAATTCGGGTCGTGCCTTCTGAGGTTGTCAACGACCTGACCGTAGGCGTCGACGAGCCGCCGGACGATCCCCAGGCCGTCGCGGACGGGGTTGAGGTTCTCGCCCCGCCGCGCGACGGGGCGGTTGGCGATGATCCCCTCGACGTCCCACACGTCGGCGTAGAGCAAGAACCGCACCAGCGACTGCTCGTCGTCCGGGTCGCCCCCCGCGTCGGTCTCGACCATCACCCGAAGCCGGTCGGTCGCGTCCTCCTCCCCCCCCCGCGCCATGCCGGCCGAGATCAGGGCCGCGAGCAGCAAGAAGACCGACGATCGGCGTGTCAATGTTCGCATTTCTATGTCTCTAAATGAATGATGGCGCGAGCATCCCTTCTTCCCCCGGGAGAAGGTGGCCGAAGGCCGGATGAGGGTCGCGGCGCTTCGAGGCGCGTGTTGGAAGTGGAACTCCTCCCCGGCCGACGTCCGTGATGATTCCGACGACCCTCACCCGGCCTCCTGCCCGACCCCACAAGTGGGGTTCCCCCCGCTCCCGGGGGAGAGGGGAAAGCTTGTCGATGCCATGATGCGTATGCGACCCCGGGCGCGTGATTTACACACCGCCCCGAATGATGCATGATTGACGATGAGCCCCAAGCTTTCCAGGACTCTCTCCGCACCCGAGGCGTGATTGTGGCGATCCCCGATTTCCAGTCCGTGATGCTCCCGCTCGTCGAGGCCCTCGCCGACGGCAAGGAGCGGACCATTCGCGAACTCACCAACCTGCTCGCCGACCAGTTCAGGCTGACTCAGGAAGAGCGCGAGGAGGTCGTTCCCAGCGGGCAGAAGACACGCTTTTACAGCCGAGTCAGTTGGGCAAACTTCGGATTGAAGCAGGCCGGTCTGATCCAGGCTCCGGCGCGCGGGCGCGTGCGGATCACCGACCTGGGAAAAAGTGTTTTGCAGGAGAAGCCGCAGGCGATCAACGACAAGTACCTGATGCGGTTCCCCGGCTTCGTTGAGTTAAAATCAAAGCCGAAATCCGGTGGTTCGTCCCTTGAAACACCTACGGACGTGGAAGAGGAGCGCACGCCTTTCGAACTGATCGACGCGGCGTATCAATTGCTCTCACGGGCGACGGTCGAGGAGGTTTTGACGCGGCTGAGGGAGTGTTCGCCGGGGTTCTTCGAGAAGGTGATGGTGAACTTGCTGATGGCGATGGGCTACGGCGGCGTGGCCGGGCAGGGGGTGGTGACGGGAAGGTCGGGCGACGGCGGGATCGACGGCGTCATCTGGCAGGACAAGCTGGGGCTCGACGTCGTCTGCATCCAGGCGAAGCGGTGGGAAGGGCCGGTCGGCAGGCCGGTCGTCCAGGGGTTCGTCGGCAGCATGGATTTCCACCGGGCCAAGAAGGGGGTCGTCATGACGACGTCGACCTTCACCAAGGAGGCGCTCGATTTCGTGCACCGGATCGAGGGCAAGAAGGTCGTCCTGATCGACGGCGGCAGGCTTGCTGAATTGATGATCGAGCACGACCTCGGCGTGACCACGACCAAGGTCTACAAGCTCAAGGAAGTCTCCAACGACTTCTTCGACGAAAGCGAGGGGTGAGATCTCACTCGGCCGGCGCGGGCGCGGCGACCGGGTAGATGTACAGGCCCTCGACGCTTTCGCCGCCGAAGCTGTCGTCGCGGTAGCGCGCGTACGATCGGCCCGGGAATCGCTGGTAGAACGAGATCGCTTCGCGAGCGAGCGGGTCGGTGGTCGGGATCAGCTTCACCCGGAACGGGTCGAGGTAGGGGTCCGGGTTCTCGCGGGCGATTTGAGTTACCTCGCCGTAGCATTCATACGTGCCCACGGCGTCGACGCGTTCCGAGGCGATGTAGAGATACCATCGACTCGATGCGGCGGTCTTGAGCCAGAACGCCGCCTTGACGGGGAGCCTCTTGTCCAAGGCGCTGACGAACTCGGCACCGGCGTTGATTTCTTCGCTTACCAGTGCATTTTGATCCATGGCAGCACCCCATTGACGTTCTCGGTGACGGCCTGATGCAATCGTCGGGCTTCGTCTTCGTTCTTGGCCTGATAGCGATCGGTTTCCTTCCAGTCCTTCACGACCAGCCAGTTGTCCGAGAGGGCCTGATTCGCCGCGATGCTCAAGCCGCGTTCCTTTTGGAGGCCGGCGGCGTCGACCAGCGTATCGACGTCGTGGCCGGCCAGATAGTACGCGCCCGACCATCGACCTTCCTTGAGGAGGGCTTCGGCGTCGAGCACGCGATCTTCCGCCAGTCCTCGCAGCTCGACTCGGTTCAATGGTCGTCCCTCAAGCACCCGGCGTCGTTACGTGTCATTCTAACGCGCCGGCTCGCCCGCCAACCAGACACGCCGCGATCTCGTCGCGTTCGCCGCAGCCTTGACCATTCCGCATCGTCAGGTCAGAGTGAACGAAACGGCGGTCACGAGGCGATCGGGGAGGGCGGTTCGATGGGCGTCGACGTCGCGATTCGATTCAACCTGAACGGACGGCCGCAGACCGCGACCACCGACCCGGAGCGGTCGTTGCTGGAGGTGCTGCGCGAGGATCTTGGGCTGGTGGGGACCAAGTACGGCTGCGGCGAGGGCCAGTGCGGCGCGTGCTCGGTGCTGCTGGAAGGCAAGCGCGTCTTCGCCTGCCGACTGCCCGCCTCGCGGGCCGAGGGGAAGTCGGTCGTCACCATCGAAGGGATTGCGAACGGCGACTCCCTCAGCCCCGTCCAGCAGGCGTTCCTTGACGAGGGGGCGTTCCAGTGCGGGTTCTGCACGGCCGGCATGATCGTCGCCGCTACGGCCTTGCTGGATGAGAAGCCGAAGCCGACCGACGCCCAGATCATCGCAGGGATGAATCGGAATATCTGCCGGTGTTGCAGCTATCCCGGGATCGTCCGGGCCGTCCGCCGCGCCGCCGGCCGAAAGGAAGGATGAGCCATGATCCCGCGCCATGATTGGGAGGCCGAATCCCTCCGAGCCGTCGGCCTGACCGCCGACTACGACGAGCCCGTCGACCTGGTCGACTATCGGTTCGCCGACGTTCCCGCCGCCGACCCCAGCCGCCGCGAGGTCCTGAAAACCCTGGGCGCCGGCCTGATGATCGCCGTCGCGGCCGACGCCCTGAACGCGCAGGAGCCCGCGCGGGGGCGAAGCCCCCAGCGTGGACGCCGAGGAGGAGGAGGAGGCGGCGGGGCGACGACGGTCGCCGCGCGGGTCCACATCGGCGAGGACGGCGGGCTGACGGTGATGACCGGCAAGGTCGAGTGCGGTCAGGGCGCCCGCGCCGAGATCTCGCAGGCCGCCGCTGAAGAACTGCGCGTGCCGATCGACCGAATCACCCTGGTGATGGCCGACACCGGGCTCGTCCCCGACGACGGCGGGACCTACGGCAGCCGGTCGACCCCCTCGACCATCCCCGCCGTCCGCGCCGGCTGCGCCTCGGCCCGCGCGCTGCTCGTCGGCCTGGCCGCTGAACGATGGGGCGTCGCCCCCTCCTCGATCGACGTTCAAGACGGCTGCGCAAGGGACGAGAAGGGGGACCGGAAGCTCGCCTACGCCGACCTTGCGGCCGACGCCGAGGCCGCGAAGGCGCTGGAGCGCGGGGTCTCGCGCGAGGTCGCGCTCGCCTCCGTCGCGAGTTGGCGGACGATGGGCGTCTCGGTCCCTCGCCCAAACGGCCGCGACATCGTCGCCGGATCGCATGAATATCCGTCGGACGTCGTTCGGCCGGGCATGTTGTACGGCAAGGTCCTCCGCGCGCCGAGCTTCGGGGCGACGCTCGAATCGATCGACCTGGCGCCGGCGGAGGCGATGGGGGGCGTGGTCGCGGTCCGCGACGGCCAGTTCGTCGGCGTGGCCGCGGCTTCGACGAGCCGGGCGGAGAAGGCGCTCGACGCGATCGCCGCGACGGCCAGATGGAGTACGGCCCCGCACCCGTCGAGCGCCGAGCTTGCGGACTACCTCCGAACGCACGCCGACGGCGGGATTCCGGCGAACCCGTTCGCCGACGAGGTCGCCAGGGCGGCGAAGTCGCTCAAATGCTCTTATGACGTCGCGTATGTGCAGCACGTCCCGATGGAGCCGCGCGCGGCGGTGGCGGAGTGGGAGGAGGGCCGGGTGACGGCCTGGGTGGGGACGCAGGTGCCGTTCGGCGTCCGGGGCGAGCTGGCCCGGGCGTTCGGCCTGCCCGAGGACCGCGCGCGGGTGATCACGCCCGACTTCGGCGGCGGGTTCGGCGGCAAGCATTCGGGCGAGCACGCGATCGAGGCGGCCCGGCTCGCGAAGGAGGCCGGCCAGCCCGTCCGGGTCGTCTGGACGAGGGCCGAGGAGTTCACCTGGGCGCAGTTCCGGCCCGCCGCGGCGATCGAGGCCGAGGCGTCGCTCGACGACCGCGGCAAGATCAACACATGGCGGTTCCTCAACATCAACTCCGGCGCCAGCTCGGTCCGGCCGCCGTACCGCGTCGGCCGGGTCGACGCCAGGTACGTCCGGTCGGCCGCCCCGCTGCGGCACGGGTCGTACCGGGCGCTCGCGTCGACGGCCAACACGTTCGCCCGCGAGAGCTTCATGGACGAACTGGCCGAGCTCGCCGGCGCCGACCCGCTCGCGTTCCGGCTCGACCACCTCGACGACCCCCGCCTCCGCGCGGTCCTGACCGAGGCCGCAACACGGTTCGACTGGCCGAATCGGACGAAGTCGAAGGAGCCCGGCAAGGGGGTGGGCCTCGCCTGCGGGACGGACAAAGGGGGCTTCGTCGCCGCCTGCGCGGCGGTCTCGGTCGATCGCGACGCCGGGACGATCCGGGTCGATCACGTCTGCCAGGCCTTCGAGTGCGGCAAGATCGTCAATCCGGCAAACCTGCTCAATCAGGTGACGGGCGCGATCGTCATGGGCCTGGGCCCCGCGCTCCGGGAGGCGATGGAGTTCTCCGACGGCGTGATCCGCAACGCCTCGTTCGGGGAATACCGCGTCCCCCGGTTCGCCGACCTGCCGACGCTCGACGTCCACCTGCTCGACCGCCCCGACCTCGCGTCGGCCGGCGCCGGCGAGTGTCCCATCATCGCCGTCGCCCCGGCGATCGCCAACGCCGTCCACCGCGCCTGCGGCCTCCGCATCCGCCGCATGCCGATCCGGTTGCCCAACGCCAAGGAAGAGGCGTAAGAGATTCGTGGCGGTTATGCAGGCGAGGATGCCGAGGCGCTTCGAGGTGCGTGTTGGAAACCGAACGCCTCGCCGACCGAGATCCGTGGTCCATCCGGCGACCCTCACCCGGCCTTCGGCCCGACCCCACAAGTGGGGTTCCCCCCGCTCCCGGGGGGAGAGGGGAATTATTGCTAATACGATGATGTCGATGTCAGGGTTTTGGCGATCCCGCCTCGGAGTCGTACTCGCCGAGCTTTGACGCGGCCGGCGGATGGTCCTGGATGTTGAACGGCGGGCGGTCGTGGGAGTCGACGTAGGCGGCGACGTCGAGCGCCTCCTGGTCGGTCAGGTCGGGGTCGTCGAGCGGCATGGCGACCTTCAGCCAGGCGGCGAGCTGGTCGGGCTTCGCCAGGCCGGCGCCCTGGTTGTACGACCGAGGGCCCCAGACGGGCGGGGTCTTCTTCCGGCCGGTTCCGTCGTCGGCGTGGCAGTCGGCGCATTTCTCGGCGTAGACCGCTTTTCCCCGTGTCAGGTCCGCCGATTCGGCGGCGATCTTCAAGGGCTTGACCGCGTTCGGCCCGTGCGGGCTTTTCGGATTCATGCGCAAGGGCGCGTCGGTTGAAAGCCAGGTGATGTAGGCCGCAAGCGCCACGGAGGCCCGGCTCCCCAGCGGCGGCGAGACGCCGTTGCAGCTTCGCATGAAGCAGTTCGAGATCCGATCCTCCAGCGTGATCACCCGCCCGTCGCGGGGGGACCACGCCGGGTAGGCCGACGCCACCCCGATGAACGACGCGGCCTCCGGGTTCTCGCCGTTGTCCAGGTGGCAGGACGTGCAGTTGAGCACGTTGCCGACGTACGGCTTCGTCAGCGGATGCGTCGAGGTGCGCTCCACCAGATCCTTGCCCAGCCGGACTGCGTCCCCCAGCGGCCCGTCCGGGACCGCGCGCTCGGGCTCGTCGTCGGCCGTCGATGATCCGACCCCGCGCGCCGCGATCAGGGCCAGCGCCGCCACCGTCATCCATCCATAAAGCTTCATCCCTGCGTACTCCCGGCCTGTCGAGCTTCGATTTCGCGAGCCGTTCATTGTAGCGGATTCCGCACCGAGGCGGTCCCCGTTGCATCGCCCCGGTTTCGGACGGCCTCGGCGCGATGGGGGCGGCCGACCCATTCGTCGAACCTGCTGATGCTTCGTCGGACGAGCAGCATGCCGGTCGTCAGGCTGCCGAGGTTCGCGACCGCCAGGGCCGCGATCACGGCCGGAACGGACCAGAGGGGCCAGGGCGCCGCGGCCCTTGCCAGGTCGAACTGTCGCCCGGAGCAGAGCGGGGCGACGATCGTCAGGCCGCCGAGGCCCAACAAGGCGAGCATCCAGAGCCCGGCGCGGCTGTTGATCGATTGCGAGGTCGCCCCCGGCTTCAGGGCCGACGCGCTCCCCAGCCCCAAACCAAGATACGCGACGGCGACGACGCCGGACGCGGCGATCAGAAGGCCGAGCGGATGGAGGGCGTCGCAGGCGACTCCCAGCAGCCAGATCGGGATCAGAGACCGGCCCGTCCGCCAGAGGCTCAGCACGATCGCCCGGATCTTGGGGCCGAGGATCTCGGCGCCGGAAAGGGGAGTGGCCAACAGCGAATCCCAGGTCTTCTTGTCGCGTTCGGTGACGATCTGGGTCGCCAGCGCCGCGGCCGTCGCGCCCGCCGGCGTCAGGCCGATGAAGAACGTCACGAAGCGGATGAAGGTGTTGAACGCCTCTCGCGCGCCGTACGGGTCGATCGAGGACGTTCGGCCCAGCCAAGCCTCTCTGAACGCGGCGTATCCCAGGACTCCCGCTCCGACCACCATGCCGATCATCATCGCCGAGATGAGGAGGATGACGAGGGCCTGCAGCGCGTTGATGAGGATCGCTTTCAGGAGGATCACGAGTTGCCTGAGGAAGACCCAGAACACCGACCGCCGGGCGCCGCGGCGGGGGAGGAGGTACTCGCGCCAGAAGATGGGATCGTCGCCGACGGGGGGGCGGTAGCCGCCGAAGACGTCCCACTCGCGCGGGTGCGGCTCGCGGAGCCGCAGGCTGGCGACGACCCCCGCCAGGATCACGCCGAGCAGCACCCCCCGCAACGCCGCCATCAACAGGAGCCGATCGGAGAGCGCCGCGCCGATCGTCGGGC
>ERZ778018.2869-NODE-2869-length-10310-cov-10.174159_pt1 | contig 10310 bp, 10 predicted proteins | sample MGYA00375748_ERZ778018 | MGnify/ENA primary metagenome ERZ778018 (study PRJEB29350, sample SAMN05509839) | bioreactor metagenome | biome: bioreactor; material: wastewater | place: South Africa: University of Cape Town | collected 2014-04-22 ... | reverse complement strand
CGTAGCTCAGGTGGATAGAGCGGCGGTTTCCTAAACCGCAGGCCGCAGGTTCGAATCCTGCCGGGCGCATCACCTGTTCCAGACCGAAGCGATCGAGCCGTCCCGTCGCCGCGGCGGCCCCGCCGGATCGATCGATCGACGCGCCCGTAGCTCAGGCGGATAGAGCAACGGTTTTCTAAACCGTCGGTCGCAGGTTCGAGTCCTGCCGGGCGTGCTTGGACTTACGTCGAATCGAGAAGCGCCGAGGTCGCCTTTCGGTCGCCAGCCCCGCCGGAATGACGGGATGGACGGGGGGGAGGGAGAATCGCGCCCGCCTCGTTCGTGGCGTAGACTTGAACTTGGAAGAGGCGCGATCCGCGAGCCGACTCCGGCGCGGGGCGCTCGCGACGATGGCGGGAGCCTCGCCCCGAACTCGGCGCGACGGCCCCGACGCCCCCTGGGACGCCCATGATGTCCACCCCGGAAGAACATCTGACCGAGATCCCCACCAACTGGACCACGATCACCTCCGCCCACGGCGAGGGACCGCGCAGTCAGCAGGCCATGGGCGAACTCGTCGGCCGCTACCACGACGCCCTGACCCGGTACATCCACCTGAAGGTCCGCGACCGCCACCTCGCCGACGAGGTGCTCCAGGAGTTCTGGATCAAGCTCCTCACCGGCAAGCTCGCCGGCGCCGACAAGAACAAGGGCCGATTCCGCGACTACCTCCGCACCGTCCTGCATCGACTCATCATCGACCACTTCCGCGCCCGCAAGCTCCACCCCCTGCCGCCGGGCGACATCCTCGACGCCTCCGTCCCCGACGAGGACTTCGACCGCGTCTGGCGCGAGACCGTGCTGAACCGCGTTTGGTCGCGACTGGAGACCTACCAGGCCGTCACTCCCAAGAACCGCTACGCCACGGTCTTGCAGCTACGACGCGACAACCCCAAGGCACCGATCGAGGAGATCGCCGGCAAACTCTCCGACCTGGTCGGCGCGCCGGTCACGCCGGAAGCCTTTCGCAAAAACCTCCAACGCGCCCGGACCAAGTTCATCGAGCTTCTGGTCGTCGAACTCAAGGAGACCATCCACCCCGCCGACAACGCCGACGTCGAGGCCGAGATCAACGACCTCGGCCTCGGCCGCCTCTACCGCCGCTACACCGCCGACGCCGATCGCTGATCCCCACGCCCCGACCGCGCGACCATGCCGATGAAACGGATTCCACCGATCAACGCGACTTGCTCTTTCGTGGAAAAATTCCCGCCCGCCCTTGACCGCCCATTTTCCTCATGTACAGTTGTTACTAGAGAAGAGTGCCGCGCGATCCCTGGAATCGGGACCGCGCGATTCTTCCCCCCCTGGCGTTCTGGTCCTGACATCGGATGGTTCGCGCGCCACGCGATGGGCCCAGAGAGGAGCGGCGATGCTGGTTCTTTCACGAAAGAAGAGCGAGACGATCGTCATCAACGACAGCATCACCGTGACGGTGATCGAGATTCGCGGCGACAAGGTGCGGCTCGGAATCGAAGCCCCCAAGGACGTCACCGTCCACCGCCGCGAAGTCTATGATGCGATTCAAAACCAGATCCGGTCGGAAGACCCCGGCGCCCGGACGATGAAGCCCTGAGTTCCGCCTCGCCGGGCGTTCAGGCCAGCCGCGCCCGCGCGAGTTTCACGAACTCGCGCATCCACGGCGCGTCGTCGTTCCACGCGCGGGCGGCCACGAGGTAGCCGCGAACGACCACCTCCCGGCCGACGAACGCGCCGCCCGCCACCCGAACGTCGAGGGCGCGCTGGGGGTGGCGGGTCAGCGTCCGTCCCTCCAGCGACCCCGCCGCGGCCAGGATCAAGACCGCGTGGCGGACGGCCGCCACGGGCTTGTCGCCGTCCAGGAAGTGACGGACGATCTCCAGTACCCGCGGCACGTTCCGCTAGTACTCCGGCGCGCGGCCGCCGGGGAGGACCAGGCCGTCGTAGGCTTCGGACTTCACCTCGTCGATCGCCAGGTCGACGTCGATCCGGTGGCCGGGCTTCTCGGTATAGGTGTCGAACCCCGGCTCGAAGTCGTGGACGACCGTTTGAATCTGGCGCCGGGCGGGCGCGGCCGGATCCACGGTCCAGCCCTCCTCCTCCAGGCGATACTTTGGGTGGAAGACCTCCAGGGCCTCGACGGCGTCGCCGGTCGGAATCATGAACCTGGGCGTCGCGGGTTTCTCCTGGGGTCCGATCGACCTCGTCCGACTCGTCGGTCTTCGGGTTGACCGCGAGGCGCGCGGATCGTTACACTGTTCTCTTCATGAACGACGGCCCCGTCGTCTAGTGGTTAGGACACGTGCCTTTCACGCACGCAACACGGGTTCGACTCCCGTCGGGGTCACTCCTCCCATCTCCCGCCAAGGCCGGGCTGTTCCAGGTCTTCGCGAGGCATCGGATACCCTTCCGGTCTCCCATTGAAAAGAAGATCGCGGCGGGTGCGACGGCTTCCACGAACGACCGCGACGCACGGGCCAGTTCGTCGGGCAAGTCTTGAAGGGCCTCGCGGGTGTCGAGGTGACGGTTTCGGGGCGACTCGGTCCCGCGCCGGCGGTTCGCTGGTGGGAGAGCCCTCGCGCCTCCCAGGCCAGGCGCCGCCGCGTCGGCCGTGGATGCCGCGCTCTGGGGTTTGACGGCGGGCATCGGCGAGGTCGCCCGCGAGCATGACGGCTCCCGAACCGCCACCTTGGCCGTCGACCGCTCCATTTTCAACGGTCCTGGGAAGTCGCCGATCTCGCAAGGAAAGGGACGAGCCTCGGTTCGAGGATCGAGCCGCCGCGGCGGGTCTCCCTGGACGTCGCGGCGGCTGGGATGAGACAATCGTCGCGGGGCCTCGCGGTTCTCCGACGTCTCTTTCGACAGGTCATCCCCGACGTGACGGATCCCGGATTCAGCGTCAGTTTCAACCCGATCGCGCCTTGGCTCGTGGTGATCGCCGCGTCGGCGGCGGTGGTCGGGTTCACGGCGGCGGTCTACGCGCGCAAGCTCCGCGGCCCCGGAGCGCGCTGGCGATGGCTGGCGGTGGGGCTTCGGCTGCTGGCGCTTTTGCTCTGCATCCTGGCGACCTTGCGGCCGTCGGTGATCATGCGGGAGAAGAAGCAACAATCGTCGTCGGTCGTCTTCCTGATCGACTCCAGCAACAGCATGAAGCTTCAGGACGAGGCCAACAGCCAGTCGCGCTGGGACGCGGCCAAGGAGGCGCTCAAGACCGGACTGGCGTCCGCCGGCAAGCTCGGCGGCGACGTCGAGGTCCGCCAGTACGCCTTCGATTCCGACCCTCGCGAGTTGAAGCCCGACGAGCCGCCGCCGGACCCCGAGGGCCGCGAGACCCAGTTGGGCTCGGTGATGATGGATCTGGACAAGCGGCAGTCGCAAGGGGGGCGTCGGATGGCGCGGCTGGTGGTCCTCTCCGACTTCGCCTCCAACAACGGGATCAATCCCCTGGTGGCGGCGCGTCGATATCGCGACCAGCAGACGCCGGTGACGGCGGTCGTCGTGGGGACCCAGGCGGCCGGCGCCGACTCGCGCGACATCGCCGTCCGCGACATCGTGGCCGGTCCCACCGTCTTCGTGAAGAACAAGCTGGAGGTGCGCGGGACGCTCTCCGCCCGCGGCTATACCGGCGAGACCCTGGACGTCGAGTTGTTCGTCGAGGACCAGCCGACGGCCGTCGCCAGGACCCGGGTGAAGGTCCCGGAGAAGGCCGATTCGGTGCCGATCTCCGGCCTGATCTACGTCCCGGAGAGTCCCGGCGACAAGAAGGTGACCTTGAAGGTCGCCCCTCGGGAGGGGGAGTTGGTGACGACCAACAACGAGGTCGGCACGTTCGTCACCGTCCTGAGCGGCGGGTTGAACGTGCTGTTCCTGCAAGGGCCGAACTTCACCTGGGACTACAAGTACCTGATGAACGCGGTGGCGACGTCGCCCGACGTGGAGGTCGTCTCGGGGCTGATCCGGGCGCCGGCCGTCGGCGACAAGGGGGGAGTCGACGACGACGAGTTCAACCCCGGCCGCTACGACGCCTACATCCTCAGCGACATGGCGGCCGACTTCCTCACCGCGAGGCAACAGGCGATGCTCGCCGAGACGGTGCGAAAGGGGACCGCCGGCCTCATCATGCTGGGGGGCGAGGCCAGCTTCGGCCCCGGCGGTTGGGGTCGGACCCCCGTGGCCGACGTCCTCCCCGTCGAGGTCCACCCCGGCGACGGCCAGATCGAGCCGGCCGACGGCGTGCGGTTCGTCCCCAACGCCTCGGGACTCAACAGCTACCTGCTTCAGGTCGGCTCCGACCCGGCGGCGTCGGCCGCGCTCTGGAAGTCGTTGCGGCCGTTGCGAGGGGCGAGCCGCCTCACTCCCAAACGGGCCGCGGAGATCCTGGGGACGGCCAACGGCGACGACTCCCAGCCGATGATGGTCGTGATGGAGGCGGGCAAGGGCCGGACGATCGCCTACGGCGGCGACACCTGGATCTGGGCCCGCACCGAGGAGGGCATCCCGATCCATCGCAAGTTCTGGCGTCAGGTCATCTTCTGGCTCGCCCACAAGGAGAACCAGGGGGCCGACCAGATCAAGCTGGCGATCGACCGCCGCCGCGCCGCGATCGGCCAGGGGGTCGAGTTGACCGTCACCGGCCGCGACGCCAAGGGCGCGCCTTTGACCGACGTGGTCTACGAGACCAAGATCGAGCGCGAAGGCGCCTCCGAACCCCCTCCCGCCAACTCCGACGACTCCCCGCCCGCCGCCGATCCCGCCGCGACGTCCGCCGCGGAGTCCGTCGAGTTGTACTCGCGAGGCGACGAATGGCGCGGGAACTACGCCGCGAGGGGCAAGCCGGGGGACTATCGGGCGACGGTGATCGGCCGTCGCAACGGCCAGGAGGTCGGCCGCGACTCGGTTCGGTTCCTGGTCTACCAGGACGACCGCGAGTTGGAAAACCCGTCCGCCGATCCGGAACTCGCCCGCCAGATCGCCGAGATCACCGCCGGCGACGTCGTCCCCACCGAGCAACTCGCCAAGCACCTCGGCGGAATGGACAAATCGGCCTTCACCGAATACTACAGCCCCGTCGAGCGCCGGATCTGGGACAACTGGCCGTTCTTCCTCCTGTTCACCCTCTGCCTGACGCTCGAATGGTGGGTCCGCAAACGCCACGGCTGGGTGTGACCGCCCCAGGAGTTCCGCCATGGACGCGCCGTCGCTCGCCTTGACTTCGCTTAAGATCCGCGACTTCCGCGGCATCGAGTCGCTCGATCTCGACTTCCTCGGTCCCGACGGCGAGCCGAACCGACTCGTCGTCCTCGGCGGCCCCAACGGCGGCGGCAAGACGACCGTCCTGGAGGCCGGCTTCCTCGTGCTGGGAGGCCGTAAAGAGTTAGTCGGTGGCGCCGTAAACCGCGACGCGGTTCGGCGCGGGGCGGAAGACTCCCAGATCGACGCCGTGGCCATGGAGTCGGGCGGCTTGTTTCCGTTGGCTCACGATTTGAGCCTCCATTCGAGTGGGGAATCGAATTCCTCCCTCCCGCCCGAACTCTTCGAGTACTTCTCCTCCTGGAGGGCGCCTTCGCTGATCGGCGCGGTCGATCCGACGGTGGGGAGGCCGGGGCGCAAGCCGGCCGAGTCGGATCGGAATCGGCTATTGAACGTCAAACAGCGGTTCGTCAACGCCGCGACGCTCGAGCGCTTCCAGGGGGAGTCGGCCACGCCGTTATCCTACTCCAAGATCAAGTCGGCCGTCGATCGAGCGTGGGCGACCTTTTACCCCGACCGCGGCCAGTCCTTCGACGTGGAGATCGCGAGCGGGGGTGAGGAAGACGGCGGCTCGTTCGACGTCTTCTCGAAGTCTCCCGGCGGATCGCCCCTGTCGGTGGACCTTCTCAGCGCCGGTCAACTGGAACTCTTCCTCTTCCTCGGCTCGCTCGCGCTGGCCGGGGATCGACCCGGAATCGTCTTCATCGACGAACCGGAGTTGCATTTGGACCCGCAGTGGCATCGGGCGATCGTGCGAACGTTCCTTGCGCTGAGGCCGCGCGCCCAGTTCATCATGGCGACCCATTCGCCCGAGGTGTTCGCCGAGGCCAGGTCTTACGAACGGCATTTCCTCGTTCCGACCGACGACCCCCGAGTCAAGGCCTGGGCGGGGGCGGTCCCCACTCGCGATGGAGCGTGACCTGGCATGGCGAACGCGGATTACGCGCCTGGCGGCCTCTATCGGGCGCCGATCGTCCTTTGGGTCGAGGACGTCCTGACGCGCGCGTATCTCTCGACCCTCTGGAACGATGCTCGATTCCAGTACCTCGTCGCCGGCGGCAACGAGGGCGTGCGGGTCATGGTGGACTCGGCGCGGGTCGAGGGATTCTTGAACGTCTTCGGCGTGGTGGATCGCGACGACGGAACGTCCAACGTCGAGCGATGGGCAGCCCCCGACGGCCCCCCGAGCGTCTGCCGGCTACCCGTCCACGAGATCGAGAACTACCTTCTCGACGGCGAATCCCTGGCGCGTTCGCGGTACAACAACCGCGAGCCCCAGTGCTCGGCCGACGACATCGAGCGTTTCATGAAAGGGAAAGCGGTGGGCCTTCTCTGGTACACGGCCTGCCGCCAGACGCTCAACGAGATCAAAATCCGATTTCAGGCCGACTTTCCAGGCAAGCCGCCCCAGGATCTCGCCAGTCGAGACGCCGCCCTCAGGCGCGTTTGCAACACTTCGTGGTATCGGAACTTGAAGGCCAACGCCGAAGGCACGTCACCGGAGAAGATCGACGACCTCTTGAAGAAGTGGGGCGAGCGTTGCGAGAAGTCGCTTGGAGATAAACGCTGGAAAAGCGACTTCACCGCCAAGGAGATCCTTGCCGACGCCGTCAGCCGTTTCTGCGATCGGCCGAGGATGACCGATCCAACGGATTCGGCGGCTGTTTATACTGACATCGCGCAAGACGTCGCCGAGCGCCAGCGCGACGAGAGCCGGATGGACCCCGACTTGGCGGCGCTGAAAGACGCGTTCGCCAACTGGCTCAAGCGAAACGGCTGAGCCCGACGCGCCCCATGGGAGACGCGTCGGGCTTGGAGCGCGTCTCGACTTCACTCCCCGGCGGCGTTGGACTTCTCAAGGGCCTTTTGGAGCAGGGCCGGGTCGAGCTTCATCGGCCTGGCCGATTTCTTGACCGCGGCGGGGGCCGGCGCCTCGTCGACGTCAAGGTCGTCGGTTGGGAGCGGCGGGGCGCCGCCGGCGGCCTTGGCCTCGGCCTCGGCGAGGGCGCGGGCGACCTCGGGGCTGAGCTTGGGGCCCCGGCCGGAGGGGGAGGAAGGGCCGGCGGTCGTCCCAGGGGCTTCCTCGACGTCGTCGTCGGCGACCGCCGCCGCGCCGAGGCCCGCGGGCGCCTTGCCGGTGACGGCGAACGGGATCGGGGCGTCGTCGTGGTCGCCGCGGTCGACGACCCATCCCTTGCCGGGCCGGTAGATCATGTCGGGCGCGCCGAACTCGCGGCGAGCAGGCGGAGGGGCCGCGACCGCCTGGCCCATCACCGGCTCCACGGCCACCGTCGCGCGGGGGGCCCGACTCCGGTCGGCGGCGAACCGCTCGTCGTCGTCGGTCGTCGGCTCCGGCTCCGGCTCCGGCGCGCCGGCCAGCGGGTTCGTCGGAGGCTTCGAGCGGAGGCCGCCGACCCACGCCGCAAGCACCTGGTACGCCCGGTCGTTGGACCCCTGGAAGATCGGTCGCGGGTTCTTGCCGCCGCCGTGGGGCCGCAGCGCGCTTGAGAGCAACTCGCTCTTGCCAGGGTCGTCGCGGTCGACCAGCCGCAGCACCGCGTCGAGGTTGGCGCGCAGGGCCGCGGCGGTCTGGTCGGCCCTCCTGGCGATCGGCACGAGTTGGAACGCCCCGTCGTAGCGTTCGTCGTGGCACTTGGCGCAGTGCAGTTGCAGGACCGGGTTGACGTAGCGCTGGAACTCCTGGGCGCGCTTCACCGCCGCGTTGGGGGGAAGGTCGAAGACCACCGGCAGGTCGCTGACGCCCATCCCCCGCCTCGCCTTCAGCACGATCGCCGGGTCGAGCGCCGCGGGGCCCTGGGGATCGGCCTCGACCTCGGCGGCGGTCTGCCGGACCTTGGAGTCGACCTGCTGACGGTGGGCCATGCGGACTTCGGCCATCTCCAGCGAACCCCGCATCGCAAGCGCCTGGCGCTGCTTGGGGTTGAGCTTCAGGATCAACTCCAGGTGGCCGCGGGCCTCGGCTTGCAGGCCGTTGGTGAGGCACCACTGGGCGAGCTTCATCTGTTCGTCGGGGTCGTCGTCGGGGACCAGCCCGCGCTTGTACTCGTGGAGTTCCGCCATCGACGCGGCGACTTTCTCGATCCGAGAGCCGCGATAGGTCATCGCCCCCATCGCGGTGGTCAGGACGATGGCGTCCTCGTCCTCCTTCTCGGTCACGACCCCCTTGAGGACCCGGTCGTCGCGAAGCAAAAGGAACCGCTCCGTCGCGACGGGGGCGGGGGCGACGACCGCCGCGGCGGCCGGGTCGGGCGGCTCCTGACCAGGCCCCGGCGCGGCCAGGGCGACGACGACGAGCGCGAGTTTCGACTGGATCATCACCGCTATGGACCCCGTGGACGCGGCCCGAGGCCGATCGGCCGGGGGCGTCGCGCTAGGAAATCGAGGGAGACGTGCTGGCGGGAAACTATCGCCGGGCCTACAATCCGTCAAGGCCGGCCGCGCGCCCGGTCCTCGATTTAAAGATTGAAGTTCCAAGACCTTTCATCCGAGGCCGCCGTGACCCGGGACTCCGCCCCGTTGACCGAACTGATCGGCCAGGCGATCGTGGTGGACCTGAGCTCCACCTACGTCTGCATAGGCGTTCTGACCGGCCACGACCCGATGTTCCTGGAGCTTCGCGACGCCGACCTGCACGACTTCCGCGACGGCGCGACCACCCGCGAGGTGTACGTCTACGAGTCCGCCGCCCTGGGGGTGCGGACCAACCGCGCCCGCGTCCTGCTGCGGCTGGCCGACGTCGTCGCCGTTTCCCGACTCTCCGACGTCGCCACCGCCTGAGCCGAACCGATCGCGAGGGCGGTCGTACCAAATTCGTGCAAGAAACCGTCGCGGAACGCGAAGGACCGTCCCGAGGCCGCGCGACGTTCGACGAGGCCCGGCCGTCAGGCCACGCCGCATAAGGAAGAAAGTCCATGCTCCGAACCCTCCGACGGATCGCCGCGTCCATGGCCGCGGTCGCGCTGGTCGCGACCACCGCCTTCTCCGCCGAGGTCCGCGACCGCGCCGGGATGTTCTCCCCCCAGGCCGTCGCCAGGGCCGAGGCCGAACTGTCCCGGATCGAGAAACGAACCGGCGCGCCGACGCTCATCGAAACCATCGACGCCATCCCCGACCTGGCGGCCGACGCGACCACCAAGACCAAGCTCCGCGCCATCAACGCCCTGGCCGAGAAGCGCGACCGCGAGAACGACGCCCGGGGGATCTACATCCTCCTGTCCAAGAAGGACCGCGTGCTCTCCAACGTGCTGATCCGCGCGCGGCTGGCCGGAGCGCTTCCGGAGGCGACCCGGCTTGAGATCCGCGACGCCTTCATCGAGCCGTTCAAGGCCGGCGACTACGACGGCGGCCTGACCGCCGCCACGAAGGCCATCGACGAGGCCCTGCCCGACGGCCCCGTCGCCGCGCGTCCCGCCGGCGGTCGCCGGATGGTCCCGGTCGCGCCCGCGCCCGGCGCGAACCGCCCCGCCCGCGCCGAGCAACAGTTCGGCCTGGGCTCGTTGTTGCTGCTGGGCGCGGGAGTGCTCGGCGTCTTGTTCGTCATCCGGCTTCTGAGCGGGTCGCTCGGCGCCCGCGGCGGTTATCCCCAGGGGATGCCCAGGCCCGGCCCCGGCATGGGGATGGGCGGTCCCGGCATGGGCGGACCCGGCTACGGCGGCGGCTACGGCCGCGGCGGCGGGTTCTTCTCCGGGATGCTCGGCGGCCTCGGCGGCGCGCTGGCGGGCAACTGGCTCTACGACCAGTTCTCCGGCCGTCACTCCTCCGGCCACTATTCCGACGCCTCCAGCCACTCCCCCATGGGCGGCGACGACTTCGGCGCTTCCGACCCCGGCGGCGACGCCATCATCGGCGGCGACGACGGCGGCGGCTTCGGAGGCTCCTGGGGCGACTCCGGCGGCGACTGGGGCGGCGGCGACTGGGGCGGCGGCGACGGCGGGAGTTGGTAAGGTAGAGTCACGGACGGCGCGACGTCCCCTCTCCCGGCGGGCTGACGACCCGACACTTTTTCGCAAGCCGTCGCCAAA
>ERZ778018.2868-NODE-2868-length-10312-cov-10.891684_pt1 | contig 10312 bp, 7 predicted proteins | sample MGYA00375748_ERZ778018 | MGnify/ENA primary metagenome ERZ778018 (study PRJEB29350, sample SAMN05509839) | bioreactor metagenome | biome: bioreactor; material: wastewater | place: South Africa: University of Cape Town | collected 2014-04-22 ... | reverse complement strand
GCGACGACCCTCACCCGGCCCTTCGGGCCACCCTCTCCCGGTGGGAGAGGGGACGGCATACGCGAGCCACTTCATCGACACGGAGGCGACCTCATGACGACCGCGACCGCGACCAGGACGGGCCCGGCGACGCGCGCGGCCCGGGCGCGCTGGCTGCACCTGTGCAACGGCCTGGACCCGATCCGCGACGGCGGCATGGTCCCCAGCATCCTGGGGATGACCGGGGCCCTCAAGCGCGCCGGGGGGGACGTCCGGATCGTTACGCCCACGCCTTCGCGACTGGACGACCTGGCCCCGCCGGAGGACCTGGCGATCGACGGGCCCGACGCCGACCTGGACGCCGCCGTCCGCGCCGCGGAGGTCGTCCACATGCACGGCCTTTGGCAGTACCACTCGCGCCGAGGCGCGGCCGTCGCCCGCGCGACCAAGGTCCCCTACGTCATGGCCGCGCACGGCATGGCCGAGCCCTGGGCCCTCAACCACAAGCGCTGGAGGAAACGGCTCTACCTGGCCCTGGTCGAGTCCAGGAACCTGCGGCGGGCCTCTTGCCTGCACGCGCTTTCCAGGCCGGAGATCGGCCACCTGCGCGACCTGGCGCCGTGGGCGCCGGTCTGCTTCGTCCCCAACGGCGTCGACCTCTCCGCCTTCGACGCCATGCCCCCGCGATCGAAGCTTGAAGAATCGCATCCCGAATTGAAGGACAAGTTCATCCTCCTGTTCTTCGGTCGGCTGCACGCCAAGAAGGGCCTGGATCTGCTGGCCGAGGCCATGGGAAGACTCGCCGCCGAGTTCCCCGCGCTTCACCTCTTGCTCGCCGGCAAGGACGACGGCGCGCTCGCCCCGTTCGCCGGCAGGATGGCCGACCTGGGGCTCTCCGATCGCGCGACCTACGTCGGCCACGTCTCCGGCGAGGAGGCGCGGAAGGTCTGGGCGGCGGCCGACGCCTTCACCCTGCCCAGCTACAGCGAGGGATTCAGCATGGCGATCCTGGAGGCGCTCGCCAACCGCCTGCCGGCCGTCTTCACCGCCGCCTGCCACTTCCCCGAGGCCGCCGCCGTCGACGCCGCGGTCGTCGTCGAACCCAGAACCGAGCCGCTGACACAAGCCCTCCGCGAGTTGATGCGGCGCTCCCCCGAGGAGCGTCGGGCGCTGGGCGCGCGCGGCCGCCGGCTGGTCGAGGCCGATTACACCTGGGACCAGCAGGCGGCGCGGCTGGCCTCCGTCTACCGGTGGCTCGCCGGCGGCGGCGCCCCGCCCGAATGCGTCATCCCCTGATTCGGATCAAGGAGCCGACAACCATGCCAGTCCTGGATGAAGCCCGGACCGCCGCGCCCCTGTCGAAGACCGCCAGGGCGCCGGTGAGCGTGATCGTCCCGGTCAAGAACGAGGCCGAGAACCTCCGCCGCTGCCTGCCGGCCCTGGACTGGGCCGACGAGGTCTTCGTCGTCGACAGCCAAAGCACGGACGACACGCGCGACGTGGCCCTCGAGCGCGGGGCGAACGTCGTCCAGTTCGCGTTCAACGGCGTTTATCCCAAGAAGAAGAACTGGTCGCTGGACAACCTGCCGTTCCGCAACGAATGGGTGCTGATCGTCGACGCCGACGAGGTCGTCGTCCCCGCGCTCGCCGAGGAGGTCCGCGCCCGGATCGCCGCCGACGAGGCCGACGGCTATTACCTCAACAGCAAGTATTACTTCCTCGGCCGTCGGATCAAGCATTGCGGATATTCCGAGTGCTGGAACCTGCGCCTGTTCAAGCGCCGGCTCGGCCGCTACGAGCGCATGCCCGACCTCTCCGGCGGTCGCGCCGGCGACAACGAGGCGCACGAGCACGTCGAATTGAAAGGCCGCGTCGGCCGGCTGACGCATGAACTGGACCACCACGCCTACCCGACGATCGCCGCGTGGGTGGAGAAGCACAACCGCTACGCCGTCTGGGAGGCCGCGCAGTACGAGCGATTCCTCAGCGAGCCGATCCCCGGGGGCATCGGCCGCGGCAAACGGTTCAAGCGAATGCTCAAAAAAGTCTATCTCCGCCTGCCGATGCGTCCGGCCGTCCGGTTCGTCTACTCCTACGTCCTGCGCCTGGGCTTCCTCGACGGCAAGCCGGGCCTGGTCTTCTGCGGCCTTTTGTCGTTCTACGACTTCCTGGCCTGGGCGAACGTCTACGAGCGGCGGGTCCGCGGGGAGGACGGCTGACGCCCCACCCCCGCGCCGGCCTATAATGAAGCGACGGAAGACCCCAGATGACGAGGCCCGCCATGTCGCTTTCCGAGTTCTGGATCAACGTTCGACGCGCCTTCCACGACCCCGGCCCCGGAGTGCCGGAGGCGCGACGGCTGGACGACCCGGCGATCGAGGCCGTTTTGCGGCGGTCGTCGGATTGGCTGACCGTCGATACGGTCGACGGTTTCGACGAGGCCGATTTCCCGTTCCTGCCCGAAGCCGGCCGCCGCCGGCTCAAGGAGTCAGTCGAGGCGTTCCTCGGGTTCGCCGCCACCCGCAAGTTCCGCCGCCCGCCGACCCCCGAGACCGTCGAGGCCGCCGTCCCCGTCTTCCGCGAGATCGTCCGGCTCCTGGAATTCGACCGCTACGACTCGCCGGAGGCGCTTCGAATCGGCAAGCGAATCGAGGAGGCCATCCGGGACGATCGTCCGACGGAGTTGGTCGACCTGCGGTTCAGCGCGGGCCCGGACCACATGGGGGCTCCCGCGGTTTGGATCTGGGCGTATCTGTCCGCCGAGGTCTCCGAAGACGATCGGAAGTTCCTGGAATTCGCGCGCGATATCGAGGACTGGCTCGACCCGATCGCGCGCCGAATCGCCCGCGACCGTTGGCCCTACTTCTACTTCCGCTCGATCGTCGAGGAGGACGGCCCGGTGGAGGTTCCATGAGCTTGTCACTCGATCTCTTGGAGCAGGCCGAGCACCTGGCCAAGCGCGATCCGCGACGTCCCAAGCAGGTGAACCTGCGGAGGGCGGCTTCGGCCGCGTATTACGCCCTCTTTCACCTTTTGTCCGGCTCGGCGTCGGCGCTGTTCGCCACCGAACCCGGGTTGGCCGCGCGGATCAACCGGACGCTGAACCACGGAGAGATGTGGAAGGCGTCCGTGATGTTCGTCAACGACAAGTTTCCCAAAGCCTTGGATGACAAGAGGGTCCGCTATTCCACGCCGGCCGACCTGCGGCTGGTCGCCAAGACCTTCATCGACCTTCAAGACGTCCGCCACAAGGCCGACTACGACCTGACCCATTCGTTCCGCCGGCACGAGGTCGTCGCCCTGATCCAATCGGCCCGTCGGGCTTTCGATGCTTGGGAGCGAGTCCGGAAGACCGACGACGCGAGGATCTACCTCGCCAGCTTCCTCCTCTGGAAGCGCTGGGACGAAGATCCGCGTTGAGCCGGCCGGCCGAGCGCCCGAACGACCGAACATAAGTCCGGAAATCACCGAAGCGCCCACTTGCGACGACGGGCGGGGCGTGGCATGCTGCCCGCGTCCGGTCGTCGCGACGGAGAGGCGGGCTGGGAGGACGTCGAGTCATGCTCGAATACTTGTTGACCGGCCGCGACGCGGCGGGAAGGTCGAGGACCGAGCGGGTCGAGGCGAGAACGGCCGACGACGCCGTCCGGATCGCCCGCGAGGCGCTGGGGCTCTCCGACGTCGTCCTTCACACCGACGACGCGGGCGCGCTTTACTCGCGACAGAAGGACGTGGCCGAGGTCGTCTCGCCGCGCGACTTCATCCGCTTCCGCGACCTTCCCGCGCCCCTGGCGGGGTTCCTGGTCGTCGCGAAGGCGGTCTACCGCCAGAATCGCGGGTTCCTCCTGTTCATGCTGGTGCTGCTCGTCGTCCGCCGCGGGCTGTATTCGTCCTGGGACTGGGTCGACTGGGGCGCGGCGTTCATCCTCCTGTCGCCGATCGTGTTCGCGGCGGGGGCCCAACTCTTCCAGGGGCAGGGTGGGCGCTACCGGATGCTGATCGACGCCGTGGCGTGGGGTCGGTGGGAAGAGGTCCTGAAGCGCGCGAGAGGGCTTGAGGGGTCGAGGGTCCAGCCCGAGGAGTTGGCGTTCCAGCGGGCCAAGGCGCTCGCCGGACTGGGCCGGTTGGACGAGGCGCTGGCCGCCGTCGCCCCGTTCGCCGACGGCGCGACGATCCCAGAGTGGATGTACCTCGGCCGGCTGTCCGACGTGTACTCCGCCGCCGGGCGGTTCGACGACGCCGGCGCCACCTTGAAGCGGGCCGTCGAGTTGGCGCCGGAGAACCCGACGGTGCTTCTCGACGCCGCCATCTTCGAGGTCCGCCGCCGTCGCGACCCCCGGCGGGCGCGGGAGCTTCTGGAAGAGGCCCGAACCCATGCCCTGAGCGACGTGATCGACGTGTTCGCGCGACGACTCGAAGGCCGGATCCTGCTTGAGGAGGGCCGACCGCGCGAGGCCCTCGGGCTTCTGGAGGACGCCCGCCGCCGGCTCACCGCGTTCCGGCACGCCTCGCCGCTGATCGGCGCGGCGCTCGACACGCTGGAGTCCGAACTCGCCCTGGCCCTGGCCGCGGCCGGCGACCTTGACGCCGCCCTCCGCCACGCCCGCGCCGCGCTCCCTCGGCTCCGAGCCCTGGGCGACGACGACCTGATCGACCGCCTCCGCGCCGCCCTGGGCCCGGCCGTCGAGAGCTGAGGGGGGCGGAAGCGAGGCGGCGCGGCCCTTGCCGACGGGCCCTGGCGGTTGCTAAGATCGGGAGATTTTCCGGGCCGGCGCCGCCTCGCGAGAGGGCCCCGGGCGGCCGCGGCCCGGAGCGCGACGCGCGCGAACCCCGAGGCCGCGGGACGGCTCGCGGGCGACTTGCGCGCGACGCAAAGGCCCCACGAACCACCCCGCCGGCCCCGCCCCCACCGCCACGACGCGAGCGAGAACGACCTACCGTGCCCAAGCGAACCGACATCAAGAAGATCCTGATCCTCGGCGCCGGGCCGATCGTCATCGGCCAGGCTTGCGAGTTCGACTACTCGGGCACGCAGGCGTGCAAGGCGCTTCGGGAGGAAGGGTACGAGGTCGTCCTGGTCAACTCCAACCCGGCGACCATCATGACCGATCCGGAGATGGCCGACCGGACCTACATCGAACCGGTGGTGCCGGAGATCGTCGAGCGGATCATCGCCGTCGAGCGGCCCGACGCCGTGCTGCCCACCCTGGGCGGCCAGACCGGCTTGAACGTCGGCATGGCCCTGGCGGAGTCGGGCGTCCTGGAGAAGTACGGCTGCGTCCTGATCGGGGCGTCGGCCGAGGCGATCCGCACCGCCGAGGACCGCGAACTGTTCAAGAAGGCCATGGACGAGATCGGCCTGGAGAGCGCCCGTTCCGGCATGGCGACGAGCCTGGAGGAGGCCCGTCGGATCCGCGACGAGGTCGTCGGACTGCCGTGCGTCTTGCGGCCGAGCTTCACCCTGGGGGGATCCGGCGGCGGCATCGCGTACAATCGCGACGAGTTCGACCGCATGATCAAGTACGCGCTGGAACTCAGCCCGACCCACTCCTGCCTGATCGAGGAGAGCCTGATCGGCTGGAAGGAGCTGGAGATGGAGGTGATGCGCGACGGCGCCGACAACGCCGTCATCATCTGCTCCATTGAGAACTTCGACCCGATGGGGGTCCACACCGGGGACAGCATCACCGTCGCGCCGGTGCAGACCTTGACCGACAAGGAATACCAGCGGATGCGCGACGCCTCGCTGGCGATCATGCGCAAGATCGGGGTGGAGACGGGCGGGTCGAACGTGCAGTTCGCGATCAACCCCCGCGACGGCCGGATGGTCGTCATCGAGATGAACCCGCGGGTGAGCCGCTCAAGCGCCCTGGCGAGCAAGGCGACCGGGTTTCCGATCGCCAAGATCGCCGCCAAGCTGGCGGTGGGGTATCGGCTCGACGAGCTTCCCAACGACATCACCCGCGAGACGATGGCCTGCTTCGAGCCGACGATCGACTACGTGGTGACGAAGGTGCCGCGGTGGGCGTTCGAGAAGTTCCCCGACGCCGACGCGGTGTTGACGACCCAGATGAAGTCGGTCGGCGAGGTGATGGCGATCGGCCGGACGTTCAAGGAGTCGCTGCAAAAGGCGCTTCGGGGCCTTGAGGTGGGGCGGTTCGGCGTCGGCTGCGACGCCAAGGATCTCTGGTGGACGGCCGAGCGGCCGAGCGAGGAGGAGATCATAGCCAAGCTGGCCACGCCCAACGTCGACCGGCTCTGGCACCTGCGGTACGCGCTGCTCTCCGGGATGAGCGTGGAGCGGGTCTACGAGTTGACGGGCGTCGATCCGTGGTTCCTGGCGAACATCCAGGAGTTGATCGCGATCGAGGAGCGCCTGCGCGAGGCGGGGACGCCGGGCGGGACCTCCGACGAGCTGGTCCGCGAGGCCAAGCAGGCGGGGTTCTCCGACCGCCAGCTCGCCCATCTGTGGGGGGTGAGCGAGAGCGAGGTCCGCCGCGACCGAAGGCGGCGGGGAATCGAGGCGGTCTACAAGCTGGTCGACACCTGCGCCGCGGAGTTCGAGGCGGCGACGCCGTACTACTACTCGTCGTTCGAGAGCGAGGACGAGGCCCGGGTGGGCGAGCGGCCGCGGATCATGATCCTGGGGGGCGGGCCCAACCGGATCGGCCAGGGGATCGAGTTCGACTACTGCTGCTGCCAAGCGGCGTTCGCGCTTCGGGCCGACGGCTACGAGGTGGTGATGGTCAACTCCAACCCGGAGACGGTCAGCACCGACTACGACACCTCCGACAGCCTGTTCTTCGAGCCGTTGACGGTCGAGGACGTGCTGGACATTTGCGAGCGCGTCAAGCCCGAGGGGCTGATCGTCCAGTTCGGCGGCCAGACGCCGTTGAACCTGGCCAAGGCGCTTGAGGCGGCCGGGGCGCCGATCATCGGCACCAGCCCGGACAACATCGAGGTGGCCGAGGACCGGGAGCGGTTCCGCCTGGTGATCGAGCGGCTGGGGCTGCGTCAGCCCCCCAACGCCTCGGCCGTCCGGTTCGACGAGGCGCGTCGGATCGCCGAGCGGATCGGCTTCCCGGTGGTCGTGCGGCCGAGCTTCGTCCTGGGGGGCCGGGCGATGGAGATCGTCTACGACGTCGCCAGCCTGGACCGCTACATGGCCGAGGCCGTCGAGGCCAGCCCGGATCGGCCGATCCTCATCGACAAGTTCCTGGAGGACGCCGTCGAGGTCGACGTCGACGCGGTCTGCGACGGCCGGCGGACGGTCGTCGCCGGCGTGATGGAGCACATCGAGGAGGCCGGGATCCACTCCGGCGACTCGGCCTGCGCCATCCCGCCGTACTCGCTCGCCGAGGCGGTCGTGGAGGAGCTGAAGCGCCAGACCCGCGCCCTGGCCGACGCCCTGGAGGTGCGCGGGCTTATGAACATCCAGTTCGCCGTCAAGGACGGCGAGGTCTACGTCCTGGAGGTCAACCCGCGGGCGTCGCGGACGGTGCCGTTCGTCTCCAAGGCGACCGGGATGAACCTGGCCCGGGTCGCCGCGCGGGTGATGACGGGCAAGACCCTGGAGGAGTTGGGCGTCGTGGACGACCCCTGGCCGTCGTACGTCTCGGTGAAGGAGGCGGTCTTCCCGTTCTCCAAGTTCCCCGGCGTGGACATCGTCCTGGGCCCGGAGATGCGCTCCACCGGCGAGGTGATGGGGATCGCCGTCGACTTCCCCTCGGCGTTCGCCAAGAGCCAGCTCGGCGCCAGTTCCCGACTGCCGTCGGAGGGGACGGTCTTCGTCAGCGTCGCCCGGCGCGACCGCCCGGGGATCGCGCCGATCGCCCGCAAGCTGGCCGATCTGGGCTTCAAGCTCATGTGTACCGCCGGCACGGCGTCGGTCCTCTCGGCCGAGGGGATCGAGGTGGAGGTGGTCCGCAAGATCCAGGAGGGGCGGCCGAACCTGCTGGACTACCTGACCAACGGGGACATCGCCCTGGTCGTCAACACCCCCAGCGGCAAGGGCGCCCGCACCGACGAGGGCCGCATCCGCGCCAGCGCCGTCAGCCACGGCGTGCCGTGCATCACCACCCTGGCCGGCGCCCGCGCCGCGGTCGCCGCGATGGAGCGGCTGCGGGAAGGCCAGATCGAGGTCTACGCGCTTCAAGACCTTTTGAAGAAGGGCTGAGCGTCGCCGATTCCCGAGGGCGCGACGGTCTTCCCCCCTCGCGGGGGAAGGTGGCCCGAAGGGCCGGATGAGGGGGAGGACGAGCAAGAAAGCCATGGGGATCCGGATCCGCCTGGACGGGCCTCCGCGAATTACAACGGTATTCTCGCTTGTCGTCCCCCTCATCTGACCGCTCCGCGGTCTGTCTTCCCCCGCGAGGGGGGAAGATCGTTTGGAACCCCGAAATCCGTGCCAGTCAGAAGAGGATCGACGCCTTGAGCGACCCCGACGACGACGTCGCCCGCAAGATGCTCGCGCGGATCCTCAAGCGCCGGGGGCCGCTCTTGACGTTCTCCGCGGCCTTCACGCTCCTGGAGGCCGCGGCGCTCGCGCCGGCGGCCGCGGCGGTGCTGCGGCTGGCCCTGGGGTGGTGGGGGCGCTGCTCGGTCGGCAACTTCGAGATCGCCGCGTTCCTCGCCTCCCCCCAGGGGCTCGCCGGCGTGGCGCTTCTGACGGCGATCCAACTGACCACGCTCCACCTGCGGGTGGCCGGCGTGATGAGCGTGCTGGCCGGCGAGGGCCCCGGCGTCTGGCACGCCTTCGACGTCGTGAAGAAGCTGCCGGCGATCCTCAAGGTCGACCTGCTCCAGGCCGCGCGGCTGTTGCTCCGCGCCGCGCCGTACCTGGCGGTCGGGACGTTCGCTTATATCAAGCTCTGGGCGCCTCACGACCTGAACCGGCTGGTGGTCGATCGCCCGGCCGAGTTCTGGCGAGGCGCGGCGGCGTTCGCGGCCCTGGCGGCCGCATACGCGATCGACGCCGGCCGGATCTACCTGAGATGGCTGTTCGCGGTCCCGGCCGTCCTCTTCGAGGGCGTTCGGAACCCGTTCACGGCCCTTCGCGAAAGCGAGGAGCGGACGCGGGGACGGCTGCTCCGGCTGGCGGCGCTGGTGCTGGGCCCCGGCCTGGCGTTCCTGGCGGCGTCGTTCGGGCTGTCGTGGGCGCTGGGGGCGGCCAACGGCTACGTCCTGGACCGCGTCGGCCACGGGCCGAGGACGGCCGTGGCGGCGACGGCCGCGCTTTTGGCGTTCGACGCGGCGGTCCTGGCGACCTTCGGCGCGGCGGCCGCGGCGGGGTTCGCGGCCCTGGCGATGGGCGCCTACAAACAGGCCGGCGGCACGATCCGCGAGGACGCCGTCGCCGAGCCCAGGGCGAGGGGATGGACCACCGCGGCCGTCGCCGTGGCCGGCGGCTCGCTGGCGCTCTCGGCCCTGGCGGCGCGGGGGCTGATCGCCGACGCCCCCCTGGCCGAGGTCGTCGAGGTCACCGCCCACCGCGCCGGGGCGTTCGAAGGGCCGGAGAACACCCTCGCCGCGCTTCGGATCGCCGCGGCCCATGGCGCCGACTGGGCCGAGATCGACGTCCAGTTCACCGCCGACCGGAAACTCGCCATCGTCCACGACGACGACCTGCGCCGCGTGGCCGGCTCGCCGCTCCGGATCGCCGACTCGACCCTGGAAAAGCTGCGCGAGGTCGACCTGGGGACGCCCTTCGATCCGAAGTTCGCCGGCGAGCGGATCGCCACGCTCGAGGAGTTCCTGGATCTCGCCGGCGCGCTGCCGATCCGCCTCAACATCGAGTTGAAGGCCAAGAACGACGCCGAGGCCGTCATCCTGGCGGGGCGGACCATCGCGGCGATCCGAAACGCGGGCGCGGCGGAGCGGGTCCGCGTCTGCGGCCAGTCGTTCAAGGGGCTGGTCGAGGTCCGTCGGCTGGCGCCGGAGTTGGAGATCGGCTTCGTTTCCGGCGCGGTGATCGGCGACCCGACCCGGCTGGACGTGGACTTCCTGATGATGGAGGCGCGCCTGGCCTCCCGCGGGTTCGTCGACCGCGCGCGGAGGCGGGGCAAGCCGGTCCACGCCTGGACCGTCAACGACGTCGACCGCGTCGGCCCGTTGGTCGACGACGGCGTCGCCGACCTCATCACCGACGACGTCCCCGGCGTCCGCGCCCGACTCGACGAGATCGCCCGGTTGGATCCCGTCGACCGCCTCCTGCTCCGAATCCGTCACGGACTGTCGCGACGGTGAGCGAAAGTCTCACAAGGGCAATCGACGGCTATTACGATCTTCCCCCCTCGCGGGGGAAGACAGACCGCGAAGCGGTCAGATGAGGGGG
>ERZ778018.2867-NODE-2867-length-10314-cov-4.339604_pt1 | contig 10314 bp, 7 predicted proteins | sample MGYA00375748_ERZ778018 | MGnify/ENA primary metagenome ERZ778018 (study PRJEB29350, sample SAMN05509839) | bioreactor metagenome | biome: bioreactor; material: wastewater | place: South Africa: University of Cape Town | collected 2014-04-22 ... | reverse complement strand
CACCCACCAGATCATCGAGGACGTGCTGAACACCACCGGCCAGGTGGTGCTCGGGCTCTCGCTGCGGTGCGCCCGATGCCACGACCACAAGTTCGACCCGATCACGGCCCGCGACTACTACGCGCTCTACGGCTTCTTCGCCGGCGCCCGGTTTCCGTTCGCCGGGGCGGAGGAAGACCACCGGCCCAGCGAGTTCGCGCCGTTGGTTCCTCCCGACCAGTTGAAGGAGTACGAGGCGCGGCACGCCGAGGCCGTCGCCGAACTTCAGGCGCGCGTCGACGAGGCCGCGAAGCCTGAGTCGAAGGAATCCGGCAGCCGTCGTCAGGGGCAGCTCAAGCGGCTCAACGACGAGTTGAAGCGGCTCAAGGACGAGGGGCCGGCGGCCCTGGCTCCGCGGGCCTACGCGGTTCGGGAAGGCCAGCCGACCGATGTGAAGTTGCAGATCGGCGGCGATCCCCGCAAACTCGGCGAACTGGTTCATCGCGGCGTCCCGAAGGTGCTCGAACCCTCGGGGACCATTGATCTGCCGCCGACCGGCAGCGGCCGGGTCGCGCTGGCGCGGTGGATGACCGAGGGTCGGCCGCGCCCCCTGACCGCCCGGGTGATGGTCAACCGGATCTGGGCTCGCCACTTCGGCAAGGCGATCGTGTCGACGCCCTCGGACTTCGGCCTCCGAGGCGCGCCCCCCTCGCACCCCGACCTGCTGGAATGGCTGGCCGCCGACTTCATCGCGTCGGGCTGGTCGGTCAAGGCGATGCACCGGCGGATCATGTCGACGGAGACGTATCGCCTCGCCGCGACCAACGACTCGCGCAATGCGTCGAGCGACACCGGCAACGCCTGGTACTGGCGGGCCGACCGCCGACCGCTCGACGCCGAGGCCCTGCGCGACAGCCTGCTCGCCCTGGGGGGCGACCTCCAGCTCGACCGGCCCGGCCCCCATCCGTTCCCGGCCGAGAAAAGCTGGGCGTTCTCCGCCCATCGCCAGTTCAAGGCGCTGTATCCCTCGAACCACCGTAGCGTTTACCTGATGGTGCAGCGGCTCCATCCCCATCCGTACCTCGCCCTTTTCAACGGTCCCGACGCCAGCGTCACGACCGCCGTGAGGGACCACTCGCCGATGGCGCTGCAGGCGCTCTATCTGGTGAACAACCCGTTCGTCCACGATCAGGCGCGGCGGTTCGCGGGGAAGTTGCTCGCCGACGAGCCTGACGCCTCGAATCGTTTGGGGCGGGCCTACCTTCAGGCGTACAGCAGGCCGCCGACGGCGGCCGAACGCGATCGGGCCGAAGCGTTCCTCCGTCAGTACCAGGAGAGCCTGGCCGCCGAGGGCCTGCCCGCCGATCGCCGCGAGAGCGAGGCATGGACCGGCCTGGCCCGAGCCTTGTTCGCGTCGAACGAGTTCCTTTACATCGACTGACCGCCCACCGCCGGGGAATTGATCCATGTCCGACCTACCGCTGAATCGTCGCGCGATGCTCCGCCGGGGCTCGGTCCTGGCGGCGGCCGGGGGGCTGGGGCTCCGCCATCGGCTCTCGATCGCCGCCGCCGCGCGCGAAGGCCATCCGCTGGCGCCCCGGCCGGGCCATTTCCCGGCGAAGGCGAAGCACCTGATCGTCTTCTTCATGACCGGCGGGCTGTCGCATCTCGATACGTTCGACTACAAGCCGAAGCTTCAGCAAGACCACGACAAGACCGTCGGCAAGAACAAGGTCCTGGGCTCGCCCTATCGGTTCCGCCCGCGCGGCGAGTGCGGAAAGATGGTGAGCGAGTTGTTCGAGCACGTCGGCGGCGTCGTCGACGATTTCTGCTTCCTGCACACCGTCCACGGCGACTCGGGCGGGCACTCGGCGGCGACCCTGGGCATGCACACCGGGTCGGTCACGATCCCCCTGCCGAGCCTCGGCTCGTGGATCAGCTACGGGTTGGGGACGCTCAACACCAATCTCCCGTCGTTCGTCGTGCTCGCGGCCAAGGAGCCGTACAACGGCTTTCAGGTCTGGGACGCGAACTTCCTCCCCGGCTTTCACAAGGGCGTGAGGGTCGTCCCCGGCCCCGACCCCCTGCCCGACGCCAGGAGCCAGGTTCCTTCGGTTTCGCGGCGCGATCTTGAGGCCCGGATGCTCCACGACCTGAACGAGGCCCACCTCTCGGCCCGCGACGGCGACGAACTGCTGGCGTCGCGGATGACGACCTTCGAAACGGCCTACGGCCTGATGCGCGAGGCCCCCGAGGCCTTCGACCTCGGCCGCGAATCGCGGCCGACGCTCGACCTCTACGGCGCGTCGGCCGACGCCCCGGCGTCATTCGCCGCCCAGTGCCTGACCGCCCGCCGGTTGATCGAACGGGGGGTGCGGGTCGTCGAGCTGTTCGACGTCGGCTCGAACACGAACTGGGACAGCCACAACAACATCGACGACCACGTCGCCCTGTCGCGGAACGTCGACCGACCGATCGCCGCCCTGGTCGCCGACCTGAAACAACGAGGGCTGCTCGACGAGACGCTCATCGTCGGCTGCTCGGAGTTCGGCCGCACCCCCTGGCAGGACCTCACCCCGCGGGGTCGCGGCCACCACAGCCGATGCTTCACCTGCTTCCTGGCCGGCGGCGGCGTGAAGGGGGGCTTCAGCTTCGGCGTCTCCGACGAGTACGGCAACGCCCCGGCCCAGGACCCGGTCCACGTCCACGACTTCCACGCCACGATCCTCCACCTGATGGGCCTGGACCACACGCGACTGACCTACCGCTACTCGGGCCGCGACTTCCGCCTCACCGACGTCTACGGCGACGTCGTCAAGCCGGTGATCGCGTGACCGAGCCGGCCGACGGTCCGCCGTCTCGTGGGGACCTCGGCGGAACCTGACGCGCCCTGGGCGGAACCGCTTCAGCTTCTCGGGATCGATCGTGATGCCAGCGGCTCACGTTCGAGCTGCGCATCGGGAGTCGGATCGTCGCATCGAGGCCGGCCTCTCCTGTGAACGCCGATCACACGATCGGCGAGTGTGAGCGGTGAAAACCCGGGAAGCCGATCGGGTGATCGGCTTCCCGGGGGAAAGCTTCCCGCTCTCTACATCCGTGTGCAACCCGAAGGTAAGCCGCCCCAACCACGAATGTTCGTTGAGGCGCGGGGGGATGTCGGCCGCGAGGGCCGCGCCCATCCTGGGCCCGCCCCGATCGGCCTTACTCGATCGTCAGGTGGTACGTCACGTTAAGGCTGAAACCGTTGGATCTGACGCCTCCGAATTCAAGGAGGTAAGTTCCGGGCGGCAGGGGCGGGATCGAGACCCAGTAGCCGTCGGAAACGGCCGGCTTGATCGTCCCCTCGAATTGGGGGCCCACGCTCCCGGAGTAGGCGTAGATGCTGTCCTCATCCGGCACGGTGTAGGTGAAGGTCGGGGATTTCGTGCGGAAGATCTCCAAGGGGGCGCCGTCGAGACAGGCGTAGGCGTAGCGGGGGTTGTCGATGGCGGCCTTGGCCTGGGCCCTCAGTTCGGGCACCGACCAATTCGTGGGGGGATCGCTGGCATTGTCGCAGTCGGCGTTCAACACCGGAAGGAACAGAGTTTTGCCGTGGGGCACCGTGACGGCGCGTTCGGCGTCGCCGCCGAACGTACCAGCCAGAAAGAACGTCTTGTCGCCCGGACCGATCCCGTTCTCCTGACCGACTGTCGCGTAGGCCCCGGTGGAGTCCAGCACCGGGTTGGTGTTCGTGCCGCCGACGTCAATGGCCGGTTGGGCGAAGATCCACTGCCACCAGAGCGCGGTGAGTTGGGCGTACTGCCCCTCCCCGTCCTGTCGCTTCCCATTGTCGTCCGCTCGGGCCGACGAGGAAGCCACGCCGGCCAGCAAGGCGGTCACACACGCGATCGACCGCCAGCATCGTGAATTCTTCGCTGCCATGTTCCTTCCCCCTGAATGAAATGGTGTCGTCTGCGTCGTCAATCGCCTCTCCTGCCGTCCCCGCCCCATGCACGAGGGCTCAAGGCCGACTGCATCGCAGGTTCGCAAGCCGTCATCGCCTTAGATTCGACATGGAGGCGTCATGACAATATCAAGGCAATAAAACGTTTCAAGCATTAAATCCGCTCTTTTTGAATCGAGACGAAATCCGCTTCCAGAAGGAGGGTCGGCGCGGCCTTGACAAATCAGCGACGGCCGAAGAAATTAACAAGAGTTGATTAAAATCCAAGCGGCGAGGAGCGCGCGATGCTCAAGATTCCAGGGGAGTCGGCACGCGATTGCGACGGGCTGACGAGGCGGAGTTTCCTCCAGGCGGGGACGCTCGGCGTCGGCGGGCTCGCGCTTCCCGAGTTCTTCCGGCTCCGGGCCCGGGGGGCGGATCGCGGCGTCGGCTCGATCGGCGGCGCGCAGCGGAGCGTGATCCTGATCTGGCTCAGCGGCGGGCCCGGCCACATGGAGACCTGGGACCCGAAGCCCGACTCCCCCAGCGGGTTCCGGGGGCCGTTCGGCGCCGTCGGCACGAGCCTCCCGGGAGTCCACCTCGGCGAGCTTCTGCCCGAGCAGGCCAAGCGGATGGATCGGCTGGCGATCCTCCGGTCGGTCAACCACGGCACGGGCGACCACACCAAGGGCAACCACTGGATGCTCACCGGCTACGAGGGGCCGGCCTTCAACGCGCCCGACAACACCGTGCAGCGGCGGCCGTCGATCGGCTCGGCGGCGGCCCGGCTCAAGCGGGTGCAGGGCTCGGGAATGCCCCCGTACGTGGCCGTGCCGCACCTGCGGGGAGGGACCGACAACCTGTTCCACTACGCGGCCTATCTCGGCGGCGGCTCCAATCCCTTCATCGTCGAGTCCGACCCCAACGACCCCAAATACCAGGTCCGGAACCTCTCGCTCCCACGCGGCCTGACGCTCGGCCGCCTGGAGGATCGCCGCCGGATGCTGGCGGCCATGGACCAGGTTCGTCGCGACGCCGACGCCAAGCTCCGCGACCTTGACGTCTACCATGAACGCGCCTTCGGCATGCTCACGGGAACCCGCGTCGCCAGCGCCTTCGACGTCGACGCCGAGGACCCAAGGCTCCGCGACAAGTACGGTCGCCACACCTTCGGCCAGAGCGCCCTCCTGGCCCGCCGCCTGGTCGAGGCGGGCACGCCGTTCGTGACGGTCAACTGCGTCCCCTGGGACCACCACGGCCCCCCGCCGCAGCTCAAGACCGAGGAGGGCGCGCACAAGCTGATCACGCCGCTCGACCGCGCGATCGGCGCCTTGATCGACGACCTGGTCGACCGCGGGCTTTACGACTCGACGCTGGTCGTGGCGATGGGCGAATTCGGCCGCACCCCCCGGATGAACAAGGACGCCGGCCGCGACCACTGGGGCAACGCGTTCAGCGTCCTGATGGGCTGCGGATCAATGCGGATGGGCCAGGTGATCGGCCGCAGCAGCGCGCGGGGCGAGCACGTGGTCGACCGGCCGATCAGCCCCCAGGACGTCGCCGCGACGGTCTATCACCACCTCGGCATCGACTCCCGAGCCGTTACGTTCGAAGACCGCTCCGGCCGGCCGACGCGCCTGATCGAAAACGGCGAGCCGATCCGCGAACTCGTCGGTTGACCCGTCGCTTCAAAAGCGGACGGAGAACCCCGCGCCGGTGATGAAGTCGCCCGGGCGGTCGCCCACGCCGAAGCCGGCGCGAAGGTCGAGTTGGGTGTTGGGCGTCGGGCGGTACAGGACGCCGGAGTCCATGTTGTGCAACGGGCGGTCGTCGTCGGCGTTCGTGTACATCAGGGCGTACCACTCGTGGTACAAGGTCAGCCGTTCATTCGGCGAATAGAACAACAGGGCGGATTGGAAGAATTGCTCGAAGTTGTCGCTGTGAGGGTTGGGCCCGCCCAGAATCCGTCGCCGGCTCGAAACCTCTCCGGTCCCTCCCGCGAGCGTCAGGTGCTTCGTGAGGCTCCAGCCGTACAGCAACGCGACGAAGGGACTGACCGATTGCGACCCAAAGGGCGAGTTTCCACCCGTCGGCGCGATCACCGAGGTGATCAAGGCGGTCGTCGGCCGCCATCGCTTCTCGTCGTCGCCGAAGAGCAACTGGGTCTTGAACCCGACTTCCATATCGCTCGCCCCGCGCGTGATCTGGGTTGGAGCGCCGGGCCGGTTGGGCCGACTGAACATGTCGGTTTCGCCGAGCCAGTAGGTGCGGAACTCCACCCGCCTGGCGATCCCGACGCGCACGGCCAGTTCAGGGTACACGTATGCGCCGGTCGATGACGTCGAAGTCCGATCGTGGGTGAAGCTAAACCCCGACTCGATCTGCAGTCTCCCCTTCGGCACCACCGTGTTGGCCGGCGTGAAGCTGGGACGGTCGGTGTTGATCGGCCCGTCCGGGTCCTCCTTCCCCGAGAGCGGTCCCAGCAGCCAGTCGTGGAAGGATCGCGGCTCGCGTCGGGGGCTGGAAGGAGGCCCGGCGCTCGGGGCGTTCGCGGCCGGTTCGTCGGGCGCGCGGGCACCCGGCTCTTGAGCCGCCCCCCATCGCGCGCCGGACAGCGCCAGAACCGCAAGGATGATGCATCGCGCCGGCCGCCCCATCGCGCGCGCTCCATGGTTTCATGTAAGATGGCAGGGAGGCCCGCCCGCGGTTCGGAAGGCGTATTCCATCCATTGAATCGGCCGCCAGGCCGCGCGACTGGACCGAATTTTCGGATCGAGCCGCAAAAAGGGATCGCGGGCGACAGCGATCCTCGAAGCCGGCTCGACGAGTCGGCCGCGTGTTCCTCCGGCGGCTGCGATGTTACACTCGTCGTTCGGCCGAGGTTTTCCGAGACTTCCATGAGCGCCGGCCGCCGCGACCCGGAGAGGGCGGAGACGTCCTTAGCCAGCTTCAGGAGCCGATGATGCCGGTGCTCGATCGCGAAGAGTTCATCGAGCAGGCGTATTTCTTCCACGCGTTCCGCGCGCGGCTGGCCGACGGGCTGCCGTCGCAGGAGATCCTCGGGCGGATCGGCGAGGAGCTGTTGTCGACCACCAGGCTGCCGCTGGCGGTCGGCTTCCTCCACACCGAGAGCAAGATCTCGGGCATGATGTCGCCGGCCATGGCGCGGATCGAACACTATTTCACCGCGTTCCAGACCCACGTGATCGCCCAGGCCGAGGCGGACCTCAGCCGGTTCGCCATGGAGCAGGCGCTGCTGATCCTGGAACGCGAGGCCGAATTCAAGGCCAAGGGGCCGTCGCTCGCGGGGCTGTTCATCTATCAATTCGAGTCGCTGTCGCGGAACCGGCTGGGCTACACCAAGGGGCTCGCCGCGATGGCCCGCGACCCGTTTTACGACGAAGACTGGCGCGATTACATCTTGACGCTTCAGACCCGGCTGGGCGACGTCGATTTCGCCGACCTGATCTTCGTCCGCTCGGCCTACTTCGTCGACGAGCGAAGACGGCTCAAGCCCGACTTCCAGCCCAAGTATCCGCCCCTCTTCGGCGAGAAGGAAGGCAAGATCGCCCGGGCCAACCGAGGCCGCGACCCGTTGTACCTGTTCTCGGCGCTGCAGCGCCAGCTCGGCTATCCCGAGGTCCCCCGCGCCCGACGGCCCGACGAACTTGAGGCCCGCGTCGCCGTGCTCGAACTCAAGATCGCCCAGCTCGAGAACCGGATCAAGCTCGCCGAGAGCGACTCCGCCCAGGACCCCGACATCAACCAGGTTTTGGTCAAGCCCGAGAACACCGCCGGCATCCCCGCCGGCTGGACCGCCAAGCGCGCCGAGCCGTAGTTCTGAACCACGCAGAGGACCGATCATCGTGAAGAAAGCCATCATCGCGGCGTTTGTTCTGATTTCGGCGGCCGGCCGACTGGTCGCGGGAGAGGCCGACGCCGACGCGCCCTCGCCGTTCGCGTTCGACAGGATCGTCATCGACGCCGATTTCCCTGGCGGCTATCAGGTCGAGACGGCCGACGTCGACGGCGACGGCAAGCTCGACGTCGTCGGCCTCGGCGGCGACGTCTGCGCCTGGTATCAGAACCCGACGTGGAAGAAGCGGATCATCACCGACAAGATGACCGCCCCGGGGGTCATCAGCAGCGCGGCGGCCGATATCGACGGCGACGGCAAGGCCGAGATCGCCATCGCCTACGAGTTCGAGATGAACCAGCCGAACCGAGGCAAGCTCCTGCTGGCGAAGCAAGGGGCGACCCTCGATGACCCGTGGGTCGTCGAGCCTTGCCCCAACATCCCGAGCATCCACCGGCTCCGCTGGGGCGACCTCGACGGCGACGGCCGCCTCCAACTCCTCGTCGCCCCCATCTTCGGCCCGGCGGCGAAGCCCCCGACCTACGACGACCCGGCGCAGATCGTTTCCGTCGTTCCGGGCGGCGTCTTCCTCGGGCCCGCCCGGGGATTCGTGGTCGCTCCGCTCGCGAATCGCCTGGTGACGCACGCGGCCGAGATCCTGCCGTCGTTCGGCCCGATCAAGCGGCCGGTCGTCCTGGTCGCCAGCAACGAGGGCGTGACGCTGGTCGAACCCGGCGACGGCAAGGCCAAGGCCCAGGTCCGCGCCCTCGTCCCGGGCGCGACTGGCGAGCGGCCTAAACGCGGGGCGAGCGAGATCCACCGGGGGAAGTTCAAGGACGGCCGGATGTTCCTGGCGACGGTCGAGCCCTGGCATGGGACGGACGTGGTGGTCTGGCCCCAGAAGTCGGCCGACTCGCTCGAATTCGGCCCCCGGACGGTGCTCGACGACACGCTCGCCGACGGCCACGCGCTCTGGGTGGTCGACCTGAACGGCGACGGCCAGGACGAGATCTTCGCCGGCCACCGGGGCAAGGGTCATCGCGTCGCGCTCTACGACTACAACGCCGATTCCCGGACGTGGCGCCGAACGATCATCGACCAGGCCGTCGCCGCTCAGGACCTCCGGGGAGGCGACGTCGACGGCGACGGCAAGCCCGACGTCGTCGTCATCGGCGGCTCGACGCACAACGTCGTCCTGTATCAATCGCGGTAAAAGCCGCGGACTCTTCAGGAACCCGCGATCGAGTCGGAATCACCCGAGGCGGCGGACGAAGCCCAGAGCGGTCAGACCAAGGGCCGCGAGGACGAGGCCGGCCGGCTCGGGGACGGCGGCCGCGCCGGGGGAGCCGATCCGGCCCTGGTCGACGATCTGGATGGGCGGGTCGCTGCCGACGACGAAATAGTCCATAAGGACCGGCCCCAGACGGCTCAGGAATGAGAACTGTCCCGAAGCTCCGGGCGCCAGGTCCGAATCGGGGCCGTCGGAGTAGAACGAGACGAAGACGTCGCCGGGCGTATAGTCGAAGCTCCATCCGACGGGCCCCGCGACGTCCTGAAGGTCGGCGGCGGCCGCGACCGCGAGATCGAACTGGACGACCGGCAACGTGCTGTCCGACAGGTTCGAGAGCGTATATTGGTAGAGGTTCAGCCCGCCCGGCCGCGCGGCGACGTCGACGGCCAGACTCAACGCCAGGTCGCCCCGGGCGGAAGGCGCCAGCGAGGTCAAGACCGACGCAAGAACAATCGCGAAGCCGAGCTTTCCAGGATGTCGCATTATCATTATGAATCGCCTTTTGGAGTTTCAGGGCTGCAAACGGAGAGGCGTAGCCGCCGGTTCGCGGATCAAGGATTGACTCTGAGCGCGTAGATCACGCCGGCGCCCCCGGCCGAGAAGTCGGCGATCAGCAGGCGCCCCGCGCCGTCGGAGAGAAGGGCGATGGGATTGCTGAATTGAGAGGCCACGCGCTTGATCGCGCCGGTCTGCACGTCGACGGCCACCAGGTCGGCGTAGTTGAGTGTGTTGGGCGGATTGGAGTGGTCCGTGACCGACGGATTGTAACGAGCGATGAACACGTTGCCCATCAACTCAGGCGGAAGCCCGCCGGCGTAGAAGAACGCGCACCCGTCGGCCGATGCGCTGGGGCCAAGGCCCACCGGATGGGCCGGGTCGGGCAGAGTGTACGGGCCGGGGTTGGCGAGGTTGTCGAAGGTGATCGACCGGACGCGATTGTTCCCGGAAGCCCCCAGCGGAAGCATCGGCGACCGGCCTCGCCAGTTGTCGTCGGCGTACCCGTAATCCGCCCCCGGAACGGCCATAAAAAGTTGGTCGTGCACGTCCTCGCCGATGAACGTGCTCGTCTGATCCCTGGGTTGATCCCGCACGGTCGTGCCATCGCCGTTGGTGACCGCGCGATTGTAGTTGTTGGTGAAGAAGAGGCGGCCCCGAGCGTCGAGGCAGAGGCCGAACGGGTTGCGGGTCCCCGCCGAATGCACCGTCAACTTGCCGGCCGCTTGCTGCGTGATCGGACCGTCGTCGACCTGAATCAGCGCCTGCGAA
>ERZ778018.2863-NODE-2863-length-10324-cov-4.143052_pt1 | contig 10324 bp, 7 predicted proteins | sample MGYA00375748_ERZ778018 | MGnify/ENA primary metagenome ERZ778018 (study PRJEB29350, sample SAMN05509839) | bioreactor metagenome | biome: bioreactor; material: wastewater | place: South Africa: University of Cape Town | collected 2014-04-22 ... | reverse complement strand
GCGATGATTTCTGAAGTTTTATCAAAGATAGAAGCTGTTAATTCCGATGAAATAAAACCAACAGAGCCCAAAGCTGCTGAGAAAAAGGTTCCAGCTAAAAAGGTCACTAAGGCTAAAACCGTCGTTAAAAAGGACTAATCCATGCTATATATCGCACGTTGGAAGGCGGCAGTTATTTTGCTCGTCTGTGTGCTGGGAATTATATTCTCCGTACCGAACATGCTGCCAGAAGCACAGCGCAATAAATTGCCGACTTGGATGCAGAATACATTTAATTTAGGGCTGGAACTTCAAGGGGGGTCTCATCTTCAGTTAGAAGTTGACATGAAGTCTGTAATGAAAGATTATTCTGAAAATCTGTTGGATGAGGTTAGAACAACTCTACGTGCGGAAAAAATTGGTTATACCTCTCTGGTTTTAACTCAGGATCGTAAAGGCGTCACTTTTATGCTTCGTGATCCGAATCAACTAAGTGCTGCTAAAAAGGCTCTCCGTAAAACCACCACTGATCTTAACTCTGAGTTTGATAATTCTGGTCGGATTACAATCTCCTTAACTGAAGAAGCAACCGAGAAAGTTCAAGCAAAGGCTTTAGAGAAATCCATCGAGGTTATTCGACGTCGTGTTGATGAGTCAGGAACCAAAGAACCTTTAATTCAGCGCCAAGGAATAGATCGTATTATCTTACAACTTCCCGGTGTTGATAACCCTGCTGAGGTAAAACGCCTGATTGGAAGAACCGCGAAAATGGAATTCCGTTTGGTAGACCATGATGCAGGAACAATTCAAGTTGATGCTTCTGGGCGTCCCCAGGGTACAGTACCTTTAGGATCGGAGGTTCTACCTGAAACGGGTCATCGCGGACAAGAGGGATATGTTGTGGTCAAAAAGCAAGTTGCTATTACTGGTGATCGTTTGATTGATGCACAATTCGAATTTCGGGAGGCTCAACCGGGAGTATCAATTTCTTTTGATGCCGTTGGCGCCAAAAAATTTGCTGAAATTACGGCAAATAATGTTAACCGTCAATTTGCTATTATTTTAGATGGTCGTGTTATTAGTCATCCGAATATTAAGGGGCCTCTTCTAGATGGGCATGCTATTATTAGCGGTGGATTTACTCCCAAAGAAGCTCAAGAACTCGCATTACTGTTACGCGCTGGTGCTTTACCGGCCGCTCTAAATGTTATTGAGGAAAGAACCGTTGGACCAAGTTTGGGATCAGACTCTATTCAAGATGGTCAACGGGCAACTTTATTTGCTTTTATATTTGTGGCCGTATTTATGATTTTGAACTATTCATTGTTTGGGGTGTTTGCGGATATTGCTTTAGCTTTTAACTTGGTACTCTTGTTTGCAGCTTTGTCCTTACTTGGTGCGACTTTAACCTTGCCAGGTATTGCCGGTATTGCTTTGACAATTGGTATGGCGGTGGATGCGAATGTTTTGATTTATGAACGTATAAAAGAAGAATTGCGTCATAATATGAAACCTGTCATGGCGATTGATGCGGGATACCGTAAAGCGTTAATGACAATTTTAGATTCTAACATTACGACACTTATTGGAGCTGCTGTCCTATTTGAATTTGGTTCCGGTCCTATCCGTGGTTTTGCGGTAACATTAGCATTGGGTATTATTATCTCATTGTTTACAGCATTATCTCTGACCCGCCTGATTGTGATTTACTGGGCGCGCCGTCACCGTAACTTAACGTCGCTGCCAATATAAGGAAGAGGTCGAAAAATGGCTTATTTACGCTTAGTTCCTCAGAATGTTAATATTAACTTTGTTGGCATTCGTTTTATTACGTTCTTAATTTCCGCAATTGTTATTGTGGCAACTGCTATTACCATTGCAACAAAAGGCTTAAATTATGGTATTGACTTTGAAGGGGGATATATTTTTGAAGTCCGCCTTAAAGAAGAGCCAAATATTCCTGAATTACGCAATAAATTAGCAACTTTAAATTTAGGTGAAACGGCTATCCAGAAATTTGGGGCTGATCATGATGTTTTAATTCGGGTTGAGCGCAAAGTAGCCGAAGGTACAGATGAAAATGCAGCTCAGCAAAAAGTTATTGATGCTGTTAAGGGCGCCATAGGCGTGAATGAGGATTATCGTCGGATTGAGACAATTGGTCCCAAAGTTGGTGAAGAACTCGTTCATAACAGTATGAAAGCAGTTTTGCTCGCCTTGGCTGCGATGCTGATTTATATTGCCGTACGATTTGAATGGCAGTTTGCGGTATGCGGTATTATTGCGTTAATCCATGATACGATTGGTATTTTGGCATTGTTTTCCATTTTTCCTTTTGAGTTCAATGAAACAGCCATTATCGCAATTTTGATTACTGCTGGATACTCTATCAATGATACAATTGTGATCTTTGACCGCATTCGTGAAAATTTACGCAAGTACAAGAAAATGGAATTGGGAGCCCTCATTAACAAAAGTTTGAATGAAACTCTTTCTAGAACCGTATTAACAGGCGCAACCACTTTAACATCGTTGCTGGCTCTTTACATATGGGGAGGAAGCGTCATTTCAAGTTTTAGTTTGCCAATTATTATTGGTATTATGATTGGATCTTTTTCATCTATTTTCTTAGCGTCTCCACTACTCTTATACCTAAATGTTAAGCGCGGAGAAGAAGTAGCAGTAGCAGGAGCAGCAAACACTAATTAATAGTTTTAATTTTAAGTCTAAAATTACTCGTCCCCCACCATAGTGGGGGTTTTTTTATGGTGTAAAAAGAATGGGACTCGTGCGAGCAAAGCTTTTTTAGTCCACAGGGAATAGAGTACTTGCTAATAAAACTCTTTGTTAAGGCAAAGAAGAGGGGGTGTAAACTAGCTAAGATGCAGGGAATAGTTAAAGATTCTTATGATATTATTTATTTGCTAGCTTTACTCATAACAAGATATAGCCAAACCATTCTAAAATGACGCATTTTCTGTATATAATTAACTCTGTTACATAGGCTCTAGAATTTTACTAATTTGTGGATTGAGGGGGATGTACATCGAAACTGCATTCAAACTGCCATGATAAGCCAGTTTCGGTTTACACTGGATTCCGCTGTAGTTAGAAAAAGAAAAGTGGAGAGAAATAAGAGAAGAACCATTAGGATAAGCTTAATTGTGATATAAACCTAAATAAAAACCCTCCTTTAGAGGGAGGGTTCTTGATCAATTTTATTGCATCAGAGATGCATAAAAAACAGAGTTTATGCAACCCAAACCAATCTGGTAAAAAAGTTAGCAACCTTTTTAGCAACTTTTTCTACAGCTGTTTTAAGTGTAGTGAAAAAGCTAGTTTCTTTCTTTACTTCAGAAACTTTCCCGCTTTTTAGAAGACGCAGAGCTTTTTCACCCTGAAAATCTTCTTCTTTTGCTACTGTACCAAGCTTGAGGGGTACTGCCATCAAAATGCTATTAGTCATACCAGAAGGAAGTTCAGAATTTTCTGCATTATCATCTGCAGGATTTAAAGCTTCTTTAGATGAGTATGGCTGCCCCACAGAACCGAAATTTACCATTTCTACTTCTGAGTGACAATAATTTGCCATTACTGCACCGGTTGAAGAAAGCATAATAAAGGCAGCAGAAATTAGTTTTTTAGACATTTTTCTTTTCCTTTTTTATTATAATTTCATGATCAGTATTTTTACTGATCATGCTCGGATGTCGAGGTTTGCTCGTCATCAGAGATCGGGTTAGCTTTTAAGCTAATGTTTTGAATTAGTTTATTATTCCTTTCATGAATAATTCCTAAAACTTCATCATAACTCCATCCTATTGTATCTACAAAGTGAGTAAGCACTATTTGACGAACTTCAGCAGGGTAAGTGTCAAGAAGTCTACGATCGTCAGAATTACTAATATGGCTTAACCGACGATTTTCAAGATGTTTAGCTAATAATCTCATATCTGGTCGTCTTAATTCTGCGGCAGAGCTTCCATCATAGGTAAACGGGTCTTTAGCTAATTTTTGTATAATGAGCTGACTGAGTAGAAAGGCATCTATGCCATCTTCAAGTAAAGCACCAATTTCAACATCAGCCAAAGGTGTTAAAGACTTTTCAAACGCCGGCAAGATTATCTCTTCCTTCACTTCTTCAGAAGAGGATGAGAGCATAAACCATCTGGAAGAATTTATAGAGTTTTCTTCTTTGCCTGATGTAGACGGAGAGGGGTTATTAAGTGCCTCTTCAATTTTCTTGAAGATAAAGCCATAACATTTAGTACGGGCTTTACTATCTGTCAAACGTTGACTGAGCTGACTTCTAAACTTATAAATTGCCGATTCATGATCTTGCGCTTGTTCATTAAAAATTAACATGTGGAGCGGCATGTTCTTTGTCACTTGCTGTTTAAGTTTTTCCGTGACAGTCGAGACTAAAGCTGCAAAGTATTGATCTCCCATTGCGTTTATGAATTCAAAGGCGTAAAACTGAGCCAAATAATTCAAGGTATAAGTTTGATATTTTTCCCATAACTTTTCTTCAATTTTATTGTTAAACTCTTCAACCTTTATCTTTGGGGAGGTAACATCCAAGACACTTTTAATTATTTCTATAGCTTTAGAGTTTTTGGCGAGCTCTTCAGCAAGCTCTAATTGTTGTACAGCACTTAGATTGGCACCTAAAGATGTAGTCATTACCAAGTCCACAAGCTCGTGATAATTTTCATGCAGATCACTGAACCGCTCTTTTAAGAGTTGAAACGTTAAAATATTGGCGAGGTCCGTTCTATCCTTCTTTTGTCTAAAGAAACCTGTTCGGGTATCCTTATCATTAATTGCTTCAATCGTATTCATAAACTCATCAAATGATAATCCTAACTGCAGATCGCCCAGAGCTTGCGCTGGATTTTCAATATATCCTTCTAAATTATTACAAGCCATGTCAATTGCTTCAACAATAGTGCAGGCCTCCTTTGCAAACATTTTAGAAGAGTCTTTGTGATCTTCTTGCTGTTTACCAACATATTTTTGAGCTAACCGCGCAAGTTCTTCTATATGGAAATCATAAGAAGGATGTTTCTGAATTTCCTGATAGAAAGCCTCCTCTTCAGGCGATAAGGAAATTAACTTTATGCCGTTGTTAGTTAAATAATTATAAAGGCGTGTAATTTTCCAATTTTCAAGCTTGTAATTCTCTTCTTGCTGATGATTCCTATAAAGGGTGGCGATTATGCGATAAAATTTAATTTGGGCAACGGTATCATGATGCTTACTATCCGTTTTCCCCCTGCCTTTATCCAGAAGCTTTATTGCAGTTGGATTACTGCTCGCAAAGCTTGCAATGTGTGAGGCGAGCGGTAAATTTTGAATCATAGATTGTAGATCTGTAAGCATAGCGGTGAGAAAGCCAGTTTCCTGGAGAGCTGCTTGTGCTTCATAGTCTTTGCGGAAAAAGGCTTTATAATCATCAGAAGGGGATGCAGGTAAATTAAATAGGAGATGCTCTTCATGTGATAAGGGAATCCAGTGATGGGATTGATGGAGTAAGAAGTCACTATATAATTGTGTTAATGAATTCTTAATAGTTTCTGCTGTTTGCTTGCCGGCAACAGGAAGTGCTGCTTTAAATACACCATTTAATGCCCATAAAGTCGTCCCTCCGACCACTAATCCATCTAAATAAGGAATGGATGTCAAACCCTCTCCTGCATGATAAGCGCTATAGCTGGCGGCTAAAATAGGGAAAGTAGAATATTCGGATGCAAATTTTGATAGGTGATATAGGGCTGAACCACCAATTTTTTCCATAGCAGTAAGAGGGACATCTTCAAATAAACTTATAATTGCTGACCGGATATAGTGGGCCATATAGGGCTGCACATAGTTCCAAATTGCAGAGAGAGATTGCTCTTGACTGGGTAATGTGAGATCCTGCTTATAGGTTTTCTTGATTGTTGACGTTCCTGTGAGACTGGGTTCCCTTTTTAAAGTGGAGTCATTTAATTGCTGCTGTATTTCCTGCGGCGCTTTGTCTGAAATCTTGCTATAAAATTCTATAACCATATAGGCAAATAACTCATCAATCCGTCTTAAAAAGAAATTATTGACGTGATTATTTTTTGCAAGAGCAATAATCAGGCCCCGCATTGGAACAAAGGATGGGATAATAGAATCTAAAAAGAACGCGCTTTGATTGGTTGTAACGTCATATTGTGTCTCATAAATCTTTCTTTCCTTTACGTAGACAACCTTTTTATTATTAAAGAATCCGCCGAGTAAGAGAATCCAATAAGTTTTGTCGCGAATTTGACCAATAATTCTTCCTAGGGTTGCTGAATCTAACTGCTTCTTTTCCCGAGCCTTGGAATCGGAATAAAGGTAAGAATCGATTGTTGTCTCAAAGTAAGCTCGCAGACCAGCTAAAATAGTTTCATTAGAAAGGTTAAAGAGTTCACCCTTGCTGATAAGTTTCAAGAATTGTTGTGTATCTTCATAATATTGTGAAAATCCCTTTGCAAATCCTTTTGTCGCGGCATCCGCAATTTTTTGACCCATCGGGGAAGCATGCGGGGGTGATACTGTACTAATATACTCTTGATACGCCCTATTAGCACCTTCTTCATCCAAGGGAATTTGTAAAATAACTTTTCTGTTTGCATCTCTTAAAGTAAAGTGAGAGGGAATTTCTCCTGATCCATCCATAGAGAAACTTATACTATTAAGTACAGTTGTAAAGCATAAAGCTGCGGATAAATATTTGCGAATCATAGTATTTATGTATCCCTTAAAAGTTGTTTTTTATTATATAGGGATTGCTGTTTTGAAAAACAATCGTTAAAAAGGTTATTTAATTTACATTTTTATATCTATTTTATTGTTTTATTTTTCTTAAGCATAAAAACGTAAAATAATTCACCAGAATTTATACTACTTGAAAAGCTCTGTCAATTATTTAAATAGAGTCAGATATTTCCACGCTTGTCATTTTTTTTCATTCTGTTAAAGATAGGCTATATGTTATATTTATGTATAATGCTGATGATTAATACTCCTTCTGATCGTGCTCTTCCAAATCAACCGTCTGAAAGCTTAGAAGACTATATATCTTTATTAAAACCTAGAGTTATGTCTCTGGTCGTTTTTACGGCTGCGTGTGGTGTGCTGATGGCGCCCGGCTCCTTACATCCATTTTTAAGTGGCGTCGCCATTCTATGTATCGCAATTGGGGCAGGCGCATCCGGCGCCTTAAATATGTGGTATGATCGGGATATTGACAGTATTATGCAGCGAACGAAAAATCGGCCCTTACCGCAAAACCGCCTCAATCCCGATAATGCTTTGGCTTTTGGGACAATCCTTTCAATTTTATCGGTTATCACGATGGGAGTGGCTATTAACTGGGTAGCTGCGGGATGGCTTACTTTTACTATCTTTTTTTATGTTTTTATCTATACCATGTGGCTTAAGCGGTGGACCTCTCAGAATATTGTCATTGGAGGGGCTGCTGGCGCCTTGCCACCCGTGGTGGGTTGGGCAGCTGTAACAGGAAATACACCTTTTGAGGCATGGCTTTTATTCCTTATTATTTTTATGTGGACACCGCCTCATTTTTGGGCTTTATCCTTACATCGTCACCAAGATTATATTGATGCCAATGTTCCCATGATGCCCGTGGTCGCTGGGGCTGCATCAACTAAAAATCAGATTATTATCTATGCGATCATCACAGTAGGCGTCACTTTGCTGCCCGTTTATATCGGAATGTCCTCCATTATCTATGGTTATGGTGCTGCCGCTTTAGGGGTAATCTTTATTATAATGTCGGTGCAAGTTCGTTTATCCCATAGTACTAAAGTTGCTATGCGTCTTTTTGCCTATTCCATTCTTTATTTATTTCTCATATTCTTAGGCTTAACGATAGATCGTTTAGTGAGGTAAGCCATGGATAAGAATCTAAAGCGGCGTAATAAGGCTTTATTAATCGTCTTAATAGCCATGGCTATTATTTTTTATATTGTCTCCTTTATTCGCTATCCGGGCCTAGCTTAACCATGGCGAAGAGCCGTAATAACCTGGGTGTTATCTTAGCCTTTGTTGCCATTGGAATGGTGGGCGTAGCCTTTGCTTCTGTTCCTCTTTATCGGATGTTTTGCCAAGCAACGGGGTTTGGAGGAACCACCAAACGGGTTGTAGCACCGTCCGCCGGCGCTCGAGACCGATTTCTAACTGTAAGATTTAATGCAAATATTGATAAAAAACTCCCCTGGCAATTTAAGCCAAAACAGTTGCAAATTAAGGTGCGGGTTGGGGAAAATGCTATGGCTTATTATGAATCTTATAATTATTCGCCAACTCCCATTACAGGAATGGCTATTTATAATGTAACGCCTGATAAGGCAGGAAAATATTTTTCTAAGATTGCTTGTTTCTGTTTTGATGAACAGCGGTTGATGCCGCGTCAACGGGTGGATATGCCTGTCTTATTTTATATTGACCCAGAATTTGCCGATGATCCTGCTATGGATGATGTACAAACCATTACTTTGTCCTATACATTTTACAAATTTGACTCCTAGAGAAAGGGAAGCAAATTTTCATAACATGAGTTTTCTTGTGATAAAAAATCCCATCTATTATGGTAGGGTAACATAACTTTTTTATAATTTATAAGAATCAGGATTTAAAGAATATGAAGAAAGTTTTCTCACTGTTTTTGATGTTGTCAACAACCGTTATCGCAAAGCCTGAGTATGCAATTTCCAGATTTGGTCAACCAAAGCATACCGAAGCTGAAAAATCTATGCCTTACCTTAACCCTCTGGCTCCTAAGGGAGGGCGCTTACGGATGGCAACTTTAGGAAGTTTTGATTCCTTGAACCGATTTGTCGTAAAAGGGTTCCCTGCCGAAGGTTTAACCATGTGTTATGATACCTTAATGAAGCGTGCCGCGGATGATCCTCACAGTATGTATGGGATGGTGGCTGAAAAGGTTGATCTTATACCTGATTCATCTGAGATGACTTTTTACTTGAACCCCAAGGCTAAATTCCAGGATGGGCAGCCCATAACAGCAGAGGATGTCAAATTTTCCATTGATGTTTTGCGGGATAAAGGTTTACCTCGATATAAAAAATTTTACAGCAGAATAAAAGGCATTCAAATTATTAACCCTACAATCATTAAACTGACATTTACTCCGGATGAGCAAGGAAAATACGATAAAGAACTGCCCATTATAATGGGAAATCTGGTGGTTTTGCCCAAGCACTTGCTGGAAGGTAAAGATTTTTCAGCTTTAACATTACAAGAAATTCCAGGCTCAGGACCTTATAAAATTAAAAGCTATGAATTAGGACGTAAAATTATTTTTGAACGTATTCCTGACTATTGGGCGGCTGATCTACCGTTACAAAAAGGGGCAAATAATTTTGATACAATCAGCATTGAATACTTTAAAAGTGATCATGCTTTAAGAGAATCATTAAAGGCTGGCGACGTGGACTGTTATATGGAATTAGATCAAAAGAGCTGGAATACGGCTTATGATTTTCCCGCTGTAAAAGACGGTCGCGTTGTTAAGATGCAAGCAGAGCATAAGCGCCCAGTTGCTATTCGTACCATTATCTTTAATATGAAGAAGCCAATTTTCCAAGATCGGCGTGTTCGTAAAGCAATTGCTATGGCATTTGATTTTAACCAAATTAATAAAACTCAATACCATAATGCTTTTAAGCCTATGACAAGTCTGTTTGCTAATACACACTTTGTCCCTGAGGGTAAGCCGTCAGCTGATGAATTAAGACTTTTAAATCCCTTTAAAGATCAGTTAGATGCCGAGATTTTCGAAGATGCAATTAAAATTCCTAAAGGGGATCGTCGAAAAATATTGCAGGAAGCAGGCCAATTACTAACCGATGCAGGCTGGGTGATTGAAAAAGGAGTTCGGATTAATAAAGTAACCAAGCAACCATTGATTTTTACTTTTACAGTTAAGGATCCCCGAATCGAAGGGCTTGCCCTTGAATTTCAACGCAATCTTAAACCCCTTGGAATCCACATGAAAGTGGCCAAGATTGACACAACCCAATATGAAAAGCAATCAGTTGAAAAGACCTTTGATGTGATTTTGCATCCCTGGGTTAATAGCTTGTCGCCTGGAATTGAACAAACTTACTATTTTGATCCTAAAATGGCGGATCAACCAGGAAGTTCCAATTACATTGGCATTAAGAATGAGGCCATATTCATTCTTGCCCAAAAAGTGGCGAATGCCGACAGCGAATCTGCGCTTAAAGCAGCAGTTAGAGCCTTAGATCGCGCTGTCATGGGGATGTATTACATGGTTCCTGGTGTCTAT
>ERZ778018.2862-NODE-2862-length-10337-cov-9.513908_pt1 | contig 10337 bp, 10 predicted proteins | sample MGYA00375748_ERZ778018 | MGnify/ENA primary metagenome ERZ778018 (study PRJEB29350, sample SAMN05509839) | bioreactor metagenome | biome: bioreactor; material: wastewater | place: South Africa: University of Cape Town | collected 2014-04-22 ... | reverse complement strand
CAGCCAACAGCGCCTTCCGGTTAAATCGCATTTCAATGTACTGGTATGGACAGATAACAAGGAAGAACTGAAGGACCTGAAGAATATGGTGTCCTCTGCATTGGCACAGATGGATGCAGTAGCGAAACAGGAAACTATTGGCGCTCCGCAAATATTCTGGGCGGGTATTCCCGGTAACGCCGCAGACTTTCCCATGAACGACACCTTCGACACGTTTGCGGAACAGGCTACCTGCTTTCTGAACCTGGAAACGGGGTATCGTTCTTCAGTAAGCCCCGTAGGTATTCGCATGGGTGACAGGCTCACCGGCAAACCTGTTCATGTGGACATCAGCGACGAGCCTATGAAAATGGGCATTTGCACAAACAGGAATAAATTCATACTTGGCCCCAGTGGTTCCGGTAAGAGCTTTTTTACCAACCACATGGTACGCAGCTATTACGAGCAGGGCACGCATATCGTGCTGGTGGACGTAGGGCACAGCTACAAGGGACTGTGCGATATGGTGAATGGCTACTATTTTACCTATAGTGAAGACAATCCCATCCGCTTCAATCCCTTTTACATAGGCGAAGGCGATAGCCTTGATACCGAAAAAAAGGAAAGCATTAAAACCCTGCTCCTGGCATTATGGAAAAAAGATGATGAGGAATTTAAGCGCAGTGAGTATGTAGCCCTGTCCAATGCTATCGGAGGTTATTACAGCTATCTGGAAAAGAATACCAAAGTGTTTCCCTGCTTCAACAGCTTTTACGCTTTTCTGAGGGACGAGTACACGCAGGTGCTGGAAGGCGACCGGGTGAAAGAAAAGGATTTTGATATAAATAACTTCCTCTACGTGCTTCGCCCTTACTATGAAGGTGGCGAATTTGATTATCTCCTCAACGCAACCGAAAACCTGAACTTATTACAGGAACGGTTTATCGTATTCGAGCTGGACAACATCAAGGATCACCCGATTTTATTTCCCGTCGTAACGATCATCATCATGGAAGTCTTCATCAACAAAATGAGGAAGATGAAGGGCATCCGGAAAATGATATTGATTGAAGAAGCCTGGAAAGCTCTCATGAAAGAAGGCTTTGCCGAATACATAAAATACTTATTCAAAACCGTAAGGAAATTTTTCGGAGAAGCGATAGTGGTAACGCAGGAAGTGGAAGATATTATTTCTTCTCCGGTGGTAAAGCAGGCCATCATTAACAACAGCGATTGCAAGATACTGCTTGACCAAAGTAAATATCAGAACAAGTTTGACCAGATACAGGAATTGTTGGGACTAACGGAAAAGGAAAAGGCGTTGGTACTGTCCGTTAACAAATCCAACGACCCTACTAAAAAATACAAAGAAGTATTCATCAGCCTCGGAGGTATGCTAAGCAAAGTGTACCGTACAGAAGTTAGCCTGGAGGAATACCTCGCCTATACTACCGAGCAGACAGAAAAAGTAAAACTGATGGAATATGCTGCAAAGTTTGATGGTGACATCCGCAAAGGCATTGCGGCAATGGCAGATGATATAAGAAATAAAAGCTAAACACCTAACCAATGAAACTGAATAAACTGATCTGTGACCTGCGCTTAGCCATTAAAATTATCCTGCACTTTGGGAGGCAGCATCATGCTACACTCTCGATGATGGAAGGCATATATGTAAGACAGCCGCCACACAATGAAAAGATTGCTGGAGTGGATACCACCCTTACCATAAAGCCCTGTGGCAGCTTCTACCAGGTTACACGAACAGAATATGTAAGTAACACGCCTGAATCTGAAGAAACATGGTTGGCTACCTATGGATGGCATTCCAACGGCCACCTCATTGAAATAGGCGGAGATCGGTATTGCGTTTTCGAGACAGTTTCAAAATCACTGTACCTCGAAGCACTGACGGAGCAGGGAAAGACAACGATTGAATTATTTATTAAAAATCTATAAGGCATGAAAAAGATATGGTTCATCACAATGTTAGCTACCATGTTACTGGTGGTAGCACCCACGCAACAAAGCCACGCAGTGGTTTGGGTTGTAGTAAAAGCTGCCGTCAAAAAAGTGATCAAGGCAATTGACCTGCAAATTCAGCGATTGCAGAATAAAACGATATGGCTGCAAAACGCTCAGAAAACCTTAGAGAATACTTTATCCAAATTAAAACTGGATGAGATTTCGGACTGGACGGAAAAGCAAAAAGAGCAATACCGGAAATACTATGAGGAACTGGCTAAAGTTAAATCCATTATATCCTACTACCAGCGCATCCGGGATATTACAAAGAAACAATTACGCCTTGTAGATGAATACAAACGCTCTTGGTCGCTGATCCGGCAGGACAGTCATTTTACTGTAGAGGAAATTTTTTACATGGAAAAAGTGTATTCAGGCATTCTTGACGAAAGCCTGAAGAACATTGACCAGATCAGCCTCATCATAAAATCCTTTACGACGAAAATGAGCGATGCCAAAAGGCTGGAGCTGATTAACAACGCAGCCGACCAGGTCGATGTCAATTATTCGGATCTGGTGCAGTTCAACAGGCAGAATACTTTACTAAGCCTTCAGCGTGCTAAAACCGAAACCGAAGTGCAGGCAGTAAAAAAATTATATGGACTTCCTTAAATCAGAACGTATGAAAAAGATACTCTTGTTTCTATTGCTGGTTGTGTCGGCAGGGAGTAACCTGCAAGCACAAACTTTTGCAGAATGGTTTCAGCAAAAGAAGACACAAAAGAAATACCTGCTTCAGCAAATTGCTGCGCTCCAGGTGTATATCGGCTATGCTAAAAAGGGCTACAACATAGCCAAAGATGGGTTGAACACTATCGGCGGCTTCACCAGGGGAGAATTTAACCTGCACACGGATTACCTAAATTCTTTGAAGTCCGTGAACCCGGAAATCAGGCGGTATGCAAAGGTTGCGGATATAATCGCCTTACAGGTAAAAATTGTACAAAACTACAACCGCACTTACGGCAGGCTTAACAGCAGCGACGCCTTTAGCAACGATGAGCTGGCCTACATCAGAAGGGTCTTTGGTCGGTTGCTGGACGACTGCGATAAAAGTCTGGACGAACTGATTACGATTACAACGGATGGCAAGTTAGAAATGAAGGACGATGAGCGCATTGCAAGAATTGATAAGTTGTATCTGGACATGCAGGACAAATACACTTTCTCGCAAAGTTTTTCCAACGATGCAAAATCGCTTGCTGCATCCAGAATCAAAGAAAAAACAGATGTACAAACCAGCCGTGTATTACAGGGCATTAAAAACGAGTAACTATGAAAAAGCTGATCATAATGATATCGCTATCCTTCCTGGGCATATTGCCTGCCTTTCGTGCATCTGCGCAGGCAGATGAGATAGCGCAGCTCATACTCAATATTGAGAAACTGGCGCAATTCAAGCAAATACTTAGCGACATGAAGAAAGGCTACGAAATTCTTAGCGGAGGATATAACACTATCAAGAATATTTCAGAAGGCAACTTCAGTTTGCATAAGGCTTTTCTTGATGGCTTGATGGAGGTAAGTCCGGCGGTACGCAATTACCGGCGTGTGGCAGACATTACCAATTACCAGATCATTCTGGTTAAAGAATACCGTAAGGCTTATGAACGCTTCCGGCAGGACAACAATTTCAATGCAGATGAGCTGGCTTATTTGGGTCGTGTATATGATAATCTGTTTAAAGAAAGTCTGCGCAACCTCGATGAGTTGCTTACGGTAATCACGGCAGGCAAAGCTCGTATGAGCGATGATGAACGCTTGCAGGCCATTGACCGGATATATGCAGACATGCAGGATAAACTGATGTTCCTACGGCATTTTAATAACAATACTACAATACTGGCAGTGCAAAGGGCGAAGGAGCGCAACGACGCACAGACCATCCGAAAAATCTATGGGTTAAACAATTAAACAGATAAATATGGCAAAGTGTAGAAAGGCCGCCTGGCTGGCGGCAGTGGGTTTGATATTGCCTTTTATAAGCCATGCGCAGGGAATAGCTGATGAAATGAAAGGCTTGCATGGTGTACTGGAGCAACTGTATGATGAGATGATGCCTCTGTGCAGCCAGTTAATCGGCGTAGGACAAGGATTAGCAGGCTTTGCAGCTATGTGGTATATCGCCTCCCGTGTATGGGGACACCTGTCAAGAGCAGAGCCTATTGACTTCTATCCGCTCTTTCGTCCCTTCGTGATTGGCTTCTGCGTGTTATTTTTTCCAACCGTCGTTCTTGGTGTGATTAACGGTGTGATGAAGCCTACGGTAACTGCAACCGCTGCTATGGTGGAAGGTTCCGATAAGGCTATTGCAGTTCTCTTGCAGAAAAAAGAAGAAGCCATCAAGAAAACAGATGTATGGCAAATGTATGTGGGCGAAAGTGGCAGCGGCGACAGGGATAAATGGTATAAGTACACGCACGATAATGAAGACCCTTCAGACGAAGGTTTTTTCGAGAGCATTGGCAATGACATCAAGTTTGCCATGTCCAAAGCCTCTTACAATTTCCGCAACTCTGTAAAAGAATGGATGAGCGAAGTGCTGAGGGTACTCTTTGAAGCGGCATCACTGTGTATAGATACGCTACGAACGTTTCAGCTAATCGTGCTGGCCATCTTAGGCCCTTTGGTGTTCGGGATTGCAGTATTCGACGGTTTTCAGCATACGCTCACGGTCTGGATAGCAAGATATATCAACATCTTTTTATGGTTGCCCGTAGCAAACATCTTCGGAAGCATTATCGGCAAAATACAGGAAAAGATGCTGGAGCTGGATATATCACAGGTACAGGATTATGGCGATACATTCTTCAGCAGAACGGATATGGCCTACCTGGTCTTCATGATTATTGGCATCATCGGATACTTTACCGTTCCCTCCGTGGCTAATTATATCGTTCACGCTGGTGGCGGTGGCGCATTAGGTCATAAGGTCACCAGTTTATTCGGCAGTTCTTCCAGAACTGTGGTCAACACTGCATCTGCGGGTGCAGGCATGGCTGTGGATGCTATGGGCAGTGCAGCAAACCGCATGTCGCAAAGTATGGCAAGCAGTGGTGCATCTAACCCCTATTTCGGCGATAGCAGTAGCGGAAACTCTGGTTACATGAACGATAAACTAAAGGGCAATTCATAATAATCTAAAGGAGGATATATGTTCAAAAAGATGAAAAATATTGATACGGCATTCCGGCACGTCAGGAGCTTTACCCTGGTGGTGATCATCGGCTGTGTATTGATCTGCTGTTTTGCATTGTACAAAAGTTTCAGTCTGGTATCGCAGATGCAAAGCAAAATATACATTCTCGCTAACGGCAAGGCACTGGAAGCCTACGCTTCGGAGCGAAAAGATAACATACCTGTTGAGGCAAAGGATCACGTAAAAACATTTCACAAGCTGTTCTTCACACTTGACCCTGACGACAAAGCTATTACCGCAAATATCACTAAAGCATTATACCTGGCCGATGGAAGTGCGAAACGTGCTTACGATGATCTGAAAGAAAATGGCTATTACGCCGGGCTTATTTCCGGCAATGTCAATCAGACCATTGTGGTGGATAGTGTTGCGGTAGATATAAACGAGTATCCCTACAAATTCCGGTGCTACGCTACACAAAGCATTGTACGCCCTACCAGCATTACAACCCGCAGCCTGGTAACCGATGGAGCGTTGCGAAATGTATCACGGAGTGACAATAACCCGCATGGCTTTCTAATTGAACGATGGAGTACGATTGACAACAGGGATTTAAAAACAGTAAGCAGGCGCCAATAAAAATAAAGATCATGAAACTATTTCCTAAAAGAAGAAAAGGCAATACCGAAGCTAAGTCCAATGCGATTAGCAAAGGCATGGAGGCAGGCTATAAGCGTTTGCAGGGTGGCTGGGCAAACTGGATGATGAAGCGTACGGAGAAATTCTCACGTCGTACATGGCTCGTGCTGCTTGTGCTCTTTGTGATGTTCACCAGTTCATACAGTGTTTATCTGGCGGTGAACGCTTTTACGGGCAAAAAAGGCAATTCAATCACTATAACGCCGATTAAAAAGCCGAAGCACGCTACTGAAACAGGAGAAACAAAAACAGACGCTGCCGAGGTATCGGAGGCAGAATACAGCCGTATCAAAAACTTCAGGGTGTATATGGATAGCCTGGCGCGAAGTCCTTCTGGAAAAGCCCTGTACGACAGCATCAATAACCATCGTCCGGGGCTGATGGATAGTTTGAGGTTTATTGAAAATTATTATCAACAATTAAAACAAAAATAGAAATGGAAAAGCAAGTGAAAACTCCGAAAATGATTAGGCAGCGCAGGTTCTTACTGGTATTGCCAATGCTCGCATTGCCTTTTATGACCATGATATTCTGGGCGCTTGGCGGTGGCAAAGTTGAAAAAGTTGAAGCGCAGGCAGCAGTGAAAAAAGGCTTCAACATTAACCTGCCGGACGCTAACCTGAAAGATGACAAGCCGATGGATAAAATGAGTTACTACGATCAGGCGCAACTGGATTCAATCAAATTTCTTGAACTGGTTAAGAATGATCCCAACTACAAGAACATTGGATTAGCAGATACAGATGAATACCTGTCAGGGAAAGAAGACACATTTCAACTACCTGCCGATGAAAGAGGGCTGAACACTTCTCTTTATGGTAGACGTGGGGGTAATGATCCCCATACGGACAAGATATATCGAAAGCTGGCAGAGCTTGACAGGGAGATGAGCAAGCCTGTACCTGCTTCTATGGAAGATGATCCTTATGATATGTATCAACGCACTCCCGGCAGAGGTAATAATAGTGCAACCGTTAATTCATCAGACGTGGACAGGCTGGAGCAAATGATGAACATGATGAATCAACCTGCTGGCGAAGATCCCGAAATGAAGCAACTGAATGGAATGCTGGATAAGATACTTGATGTGCAATATCCTGAACGTGTACAGGAAAAATTGAAGCAGACCTCCCAGGCAAACAAAGGGCAGGTATTCGCAGTATCGTCAAAAACAAAAGAAAACAACATCACATTGCTCAACGCCGACCTGCCTGCGGGTGGTTCAACAAATGGCTTCTATTCGTTCACTGGTGCAACAGCTATCGAAGATTCACAGAACGCCATACAAGCGGTCATACACGAAACGCAGACTATCGTTGATGGTTCCACCGTCAAATTGCGATTGGTAAATGATGTATTCATTAACGGGGTTCATATTCCTAAAGACAACTTTATATATGGTATCGCTTCGCTCCGTGGTGAAAGATTAAGTATCAAGATTACCAGTGTGCGGTATAATAATTCATTGTTTCCAGTTGAATTAGCGGTGTACGACATGGACGGACTGGATGGCATATACATTCCCGGTGCAATTACCAGGGATGTTGCAAAGCAGTCCGCAGACCGGTCTATGCAAACCATCGGCTTGACTTCACTTGACCCTTCGTGGGGAGCGCAGGCTGCAAGCGCAGGTATAGAAGCTGCAAAGACTTTGTTCAGCAAAAAAGTCAAGCTGATTAAAGTAACTGTAAAAGCAGGCTACCAAGTGCTTTTACGTGACGAAAAGCAAAAACAATCCAATTAAATATTTGAATCACTTAAAAATTCCAAAAGATGAAAAAGATCAGTGCAGTAATGGTAATGGGAATTTTCCTGCTTATTACAACTTTCAAAGCGCAGGCGCAAACAAATACAGCCTGGCAAACAAAAGCAATTGAATCATATCATGTGGCAATTGCTTTCTCCAAAACAACCAACATTATCTTTCCCTATTCTATTGTCAGTGTAGATATAGGAAGCAGGGATGTGTTGGCTCAAAAAGCGAAGGGAGTAGAAAATATCTTGCAGATAAAAGCCGCAAAAGATAGCTTTCCTCAAACCAATATCAGCATCATTACTGCTGACGGAAAGCTCACATCCTTTCTGGTTGATTACGCCGAACAGCCTACTATACTCAATATTTCATTAGTGGGTCTGACAAAGCAAAACACCATCTCTATTCCTTCAGAAAGTATCAACCAGGAACAAATGGAGAATTACGCTTCAATGGCTTTTGAATCGAAGAAAAAGATACGGGGTATAAAGGATGAAACTTTCGGCATTCGTCTTAAACTGAACGGCCTGTTTATCCATGATGACATTATGCTGATGCGCTTCAATATTGCCAATGAAACAAATATCAACTATGATATTGACCAGCTCAGGCTTTACATCCGTGACCAAAAGAAAAGCAAAAGAACTGCTACGCAGGAGATAGAAATAGTACCCGTACTTGTACATAACAATACGACCCAAGTAATCGGGCAGTCAGATACTACCATCGTTTTTATTGTACCCAAATTTACTATTCCTGATAAGAAATACCTCGCAGTTCAAATGATGGAGAAGAACGGAGGCAGGCACCTGGAACTGCATATAAAGAACAAGAAAATTGTAAAGGCAGCTCCGATTAATTAAACCTGAACGCTCCATTGAAACTGTTCCATTCTATTTCAATTATTCGTTTTCACTAAAATATATGTTATGAAAATAAGGAAAGACGACTACAAGGATATTCTTGAATACCTGACTAAAAAGCGTTGGGAAGGTGAGGAATTTGTCGCCTTTCTCGATGATGTTTCTCCAGTAACTAAAGAAGATCTATTCACATTCCCCACAGAATACGATGTTAGGGAGTTCTGCTACGAAATGTCAACCGACATTGACTTTTACAACTTTCTGGCAATACGGTCGGCATATAAGACTATGCAGGAAGCTGCCGAGAACAGCAAACTAATGATTGAAAGGGAGGGCATCATTGACGTGTCCCTGATGGTAGCGGTTCGTTACGAAAGATTAGAAAGAGAACAATTAAATAACAATCAAAATTCAGAAGTTATGAATCAGAAAAATTTTGAATACCTGCGTGACCAGGTAAAGTACACCGGGTTCGGTGAAGGGTTGGAAAACGACCTGAAGCAAAAAATTCAGGAAGGAACCCCGGAGTTTAAATTGGCCTATGAAACGAAGTATGGCAACGATACTGTAAACGCCACATTGAATTTCAGCCAATCGAAGCAAAGCGATATGTACTTCTTTAATTCCTATCAGGTGAAAGTGCAAAAGGAAAATAGCTCTGAAACAATGGAGCAAACCTTCTACATCAACAAAGGCAACAACATTACCCTGAAGGAAGGCTATAACCTGATGGAAGGAAGGTCAGTGAATAAAGACCTCACCAATAAAGAAGGACAGGTGTACAACGCCTGGGTACAGATGGACTTTAAACAAAGTGATAATAACGGCAATTTCAAGCTGAAGCACTATCATGAAAACTACGGCTACGATTTGGAAGCGGTTTTATCCAAGCATCCGATCAGGGAATTAGGTAACGAGGAATACAAATCCAATCTGATGGATTCCCTTAAAAAAGGGAACCTGCAATCTGCCACGTTTCAGATCAACGGTGCGGAGCAAAAACAATACATCGAAGCTAACCCTCAATTCAAGACAATCAACATATATGATAGCAGTATGCAAAGGGTTGATAACAGACAGGCGAAAAAAGAACAGCAGTCTGAAGGTGAAAGCCAGTCAGCTAAACAAGACGGTAAAAAGGAAAGGCAGACACCTGCTGAAGATGATGGCCCTGAGATACCGAAGGCATCTAAGAAAAGGAGAAAGAACCAAAGCATCAGCTAACCACTAAGTAGCCCCGTCTATTATAAATAGTCGTGAAGTTGAAATGGTGAAAAGGAAACTATTTATAACGTAAAAACAGATTGAAAAATGAGAAGTCAAATATTAATGCTGCTAATATTTATAATAAGCCTTTCAGCATGTACGAAAGATAATGAAGCTGTAATATCAGAAGGCGAAAATAAAATTGCGCAGTTAAGATCACCACTTGGCGAAGCAGGTCCTGAAAACCCGGAAAATGCCTACGATAGCATAGGCTATTGGCATAATCAGATCGTGGCATACGTGCAGAACTGCAAGCCAGTTACAGACACACCTAATGTAGAGATGTCAACGCGATGTGTACTTCGCTTTTGCAGGGAAATGGAACGTATTGACATGCCTCTATCATTTTTCTCAACAGTAAACCAGACGGTAAGGCAAAGCAACGAAAGCATCCAAACGCTTATAGCTAATTGTCCTTATGAAGAGCCAGTAAAGGCCGCCCTGGATTCGCTGGTGCAATTGATCAAACGACTTTCGGATAGGGATAGTCCCTATCCGGTGATTAAAGCCATGATTGTGAACTTTGAGAGGAGGGTAATGAAAAATAACCTGCTCAGTCCTGAAGGTCGTGAAATTGCCCTTAAAGCGGCATCGGTAGCACGTTTCTCCATTT
>ERZ778018.2859-NODE-2859-length-10348-cov-3.855144_pt1 | contig 10348 bp, 10 predicted proteins | sample MGYA00375748_ERZ778018 | MGnify/ENA primary metagenome ERZ778018 (study PRJEB29350, sample SAMN05509839) | bioreactor metagenome | biome: bioreactor; material: wastewater | place: South Africa: University of Cape Town | collected 2014-04-22 ... | reverse complement strand
CCACCAAGGCCTCAGGTGCCTCATGAAACGCTTCTTCTCGATCGTAGGGAGCGTTGGCCACACCTGCCATACGACGTCTCGCAATTCATCGAACGGCATGTGCCAGGTATCACCCGCGGCTTCGACGGCACGGATCCGGGCACGAAGCGCACGTAACAGACTAAGAATGGTTAGCGGATTTCCGGCCGCCTGAATGAATTGAGCAACAGGACCCGCAACACGATCGAGCAACGCACGCGTAACATCGAGGTCCGGCGGCGCTTCTCTCGGCAGGTTTGAGCGCGGCCGAAGCCCACGTCGGGAAATCACAGTAATCTCGCCGTTATGACCCGATCGGATCAGGGTTGAGAGTACGTCGAGCGCGGTGAGCCCGCTGCCAATCACCAGCACACGCGCTTTGGTGGGGATATTGCGCATCCTCTCGAGATCGGTCGGTACCGCGACGACCGCGGGGTTCGCACGCAAGTCTGGACCAAATTCGGCGGGCAGCCGCGGCAACGCATTTCCCGTCGCAAGAACGAGTAACTCCGAGGCAAGCACATGGCCTCGCGCCGTTTGCACATCAATGCCCCCCGCACCGACCGAAACGTCCGCCGCCATGTCTCGCAGGTGATGGATCGTCGATCCTGTCGACCACCTCGCATGAGACAGTGCGACATCATTGATGAACGCACCGAAATCCCTGCGGCGCACGAACAATGACCCGTCCGGCGCGACCGCATCAGGGTCGGTTTCCACGATACGTTGTTTCGTGTACCAACGCTGAAAAGCTGCATGGTCTGCCGGATCAACGAGGTGTCCCTCAATCGGAGCGTTCAACCGATGATCTGAATCGTCAGTCGAATAGGCAAGGCCTCCGCCAATGTTAGGCCTGGGCTCAATGATCGTGATCGCGAGCGGAGTTGAACTGGCACGAACGAGCTGGACTGCGACACTGGCACCAGTGAATCCCCCGCCAACAATTGTGACGCGTCGTGGAGAGACGGTCGTTCTCGCAATCATGAAGTGCGCACTCTGTGCAAAACCTGTTCGCCTGAACTCCCGAAATTCTTTCGCCAGAAGACATCCTCGACGTCCCATCGTCCGGGCATCAAAAACTCCTTCAAAGGATCCATGATAAAGATGTTTGAAGGTGTCAGGTCGCGCTGCGATATCATCGTCTCCGACAATCGCGACCGATAATTGGCTACAATCACCAATGGTCCATTTGACAACCGCAAAAAACCGACGGTTCGAATGCCCAACCTTGGTTACTGCCAGCGTCGTAGAAATTCCTCGATTCTTGAGAGCGCCAGATTAATCACGCTGGCCACCATCGCCAGAACAAACAGCAACCCCATGACGCCGCTCATATTAAACATCGATGCGAAGTAGGAAAGCTGCTGGCCGATGCCATGTTGCGAGGCGATGATTTCGGTGCCGACCACGCCGAGCAGCGCATAGATCAATCCCAATCGCAAACCAGAAAACATCACAGGCACAGCGTTTGGAAGGGTGATACGCCAGAACAATTGGTAAGGCTTCGCACCAAGGGTGTTCATGAGGACGACATGATCCTGACTCACGCCCCGAATTCCAGCAGTCGCACTTGCGAGGACCACGAAGTAAGTAAGAGTAACACCGACGGCGACTTTCGACCCCAAACCAAGGCCGAACCAAAGGATGAAAAGCGGTGCGAGAGCAATTCGCGGCATAGCGTTCAGCGCGGACAAATATGGATTCAGAAAGCGCTCAAGCCACGGGCTGGATACAAACAGAAAGCCCGTAATAATCGCAGCGATACTGCCGAGCAGGAACGCGCAAATGGTTCCCGCAAACGTCCAGGCCAGCTCCCCCCACAGTTTCGTGCCGTGGACGAAACCATTGACCAGAAAGCTCCCGATCTGGCTTGGACGTCCAAAGAAAGTTGGATCAATTATGCCTAGTGCGGTGGCATATTCCCACGAGCCGAGGAATCCAACCAGCAGGATTGCATGAGCGATCAACATCAAAAGAAACCCGCAGTAGGCGTTAGGATTTCGCGACATTGCCACCCCTCCATCCGTCTTCAAGCATCCCCCAAACATGCGCGTAGATTTCATGAAATAGAGGATCTTTCTGAAGTTCGCGCACCGAACGAGGCCGTGGAAGCGGAATGATCGTATCCGAGATAATCCGTCCCGGCCGACCGCTCATCACGATCACTCGATCCGATAGCGCGATCGCCTCGCCGATATCGTGGGTAATGAATATCACAGTGCGGCGTTCGGCTTGCCAAAGATCCACGAGAACATCTTCCAGCTGAAGTTTGGTCTGCGCGTCAAGGGCGCCAAACGGCTCATCCATCAGGAGGACGGATGAATTCAGAGCGAAGGTACGCGCAAGAGCGCAGCGCTGGCGCATGCCATGCGAGAGTTGCTTCGGTAGGGTATGCTCAAAGCCAGCGAGCCCCACCTGCTCAAGCAACGCCGAAGCTCGCGAGAGCCTCTCTCGCTTTGGCGTGCCGCGTATTTGCAATCCAAAACTGGCATTTCCGATCGCATCTCGCCAGGGAATCATACAATCTCTGGCAAGCATATACGCAACATCCTGCGACCCAAGTTGCGGCGGTCGGTCGAGTATGCTGATGCTGCCGGCGTAGGGCACCTGAACCAACCCGGCCAGCAGATTAAGGATCGTCGTTTTGCCACATCCGCTGGGCCCGACGATCGACACGAATTCGCCGGGCTTGGCCGACAGCGAAACCTTGTCGAGCACCTGAAGATTCGGTCCAAAGCTAAGCGACAGGTCAGCTATCTTGATCGCCGGGCGCTCCTCCAGATTCATCGGCTGAGGCCTGGAGGAATCGATCCTACTGGAAGCACCTACCATCGTGAGCGTCCTGACACCGGCTTTCATGGCGCTATATATCCAGCAGGATCAAAGGATTTTTTAAGCTGATCGGTGCTCACCATGTAATCGATGGCGGCCTTCAACTCCTTTGGATCTGCTTGGTCGAAATGTTGAGCCGGAAGAATATTTTCCAACAACCTATGCGTTAATTCCTTGGCTTTCGGGTGGTCGAATTTGACATACTTCTCCTGAATTTTGTGCACCTCGTCGATGTTTTCCTTCGACTGAAGAAACAGTGCAGCGTCCTTAAACGCTTTTCGCACCGCGTTCGCATTTTTCTGCGAGTAATCCGCGCGGACTACTGCGGGCAGCATAGAATTGGCAAAGGCGTTGAACACCTGAGGTCCTTCATCTCGAACCCAGAATGCAACCCGGCACGTCTTCAGCACATCACAAAACGCCGCCATCGGTGGAAAGCTCATTGCGGCATCGACTTGACCATGAGCAACAGCAGGATATGCCGTGTCAGGAGCTCCGACCGCGACCGGAGTCACGTCGTCGATACTCATGCTTGCATCTTTGAGAAAGGTTCTCAGCGTATAGTAGGGACCAGAGCCAAGCGTCGTCACGCCGACTTTCTTGCCTTTCAAATCGTGAATGATATCTCGATAGCTCTTTGAGCTTGAATCTTTTCGTTGACCACTCAGCACGAGCATATACGGGCTGCCACGGTAAGTACTACCAATGGTTCGCACCGGGCTCCCCTGCCCAGCCAACTGCAAGAAGGCCTCCACAGCGGGATTGGCAACGTCAATACCGTTTGACAGCAACGCCTGCAATCCGACGACTGAAGATGGAATCGTAACGAGCTCACAGGTGATGCCGTATTTTTGACAATACCCCTTCTCTAACGCGATAACGGGAATGAGAGTGACGGCCCCGGGGTAAACTTGGATGCGAACGGTATCGGGCTTGCTGGAGGCGGATTGCGCCAGAGCCGCAGAGGTCGGAAATGCTCCTAGCAACAGCAGCGCTGCGCCAAACAATTTGGATTTATTCATCTTTCCCTCCTGAGAACTTCGCGACTAATGCGCGAACTGTTTCCTTGTCGATTGCGGCTTTTGCCGTCTTGGATTGTGGCGATGAAAGTGTCGGCTGCCTTAACGACGGTTTGATCAACAACCGATCGGGGAACCGTTTTGATTAGCTCAGTTTAAAAAACAGGATCTAGTCATAGTCATACTGAAGCTCAGTATCGGCTCGAATGTAGACAGCCTCCTGTTCTATCTTCGTATCATACATCAGCAGTGGTTTTTCGGCGGGACCTTCCGCCTCTCCGGTCGATACACTCCATTGCCAAAGATGCTTGGCGCATGTCAGCGTTTCTCCGTCGCACAATCCATTCACCAGGGGCTCCTCCATGTGCGGGCACAGAGGAGGATATGCAAAAACGCGTTCGTCGGTCCGGACCAGAAGAATCTTCATTCCGTCAACGGCCATTTCGTGCAGTTCACCGTCGCTCAGTTCGGACAACTTGCAAACCATCTTCCAGCTCACGGCAACACCTCTGATTCAGCTAAATTTGTCGTAGCGAATGTTACGCGCGGGCAATTTGGCATCCATCAACAGCACGCGTATCGCTGCCTCGACCATGGGCGGCGGTCCCGCCAGAAATGCCGTCGTTTCCTTGTATCTGCCACGCATTTCATCGCGCGCCACCTCGTGCACCAATCCGTGTCTGAACTGGAGATCTTGAAAGCGGCTAGTGTGATCTAAGCTCGGGACCTCGTCCGACAGCGCAATGGTGGCTCGCAGATTCGGAAAGTCGCGCACCAGCTCCGAGATGCGATCGAAGAAAAAGCCATCCTGCATCGTCCGAACACCGAAAAACAACTCTGCCGAATTGTGCTCTAGATGCCCCATAGCAGCCGCTCTCGACAGAATTGCCATCGCACCGGCCAGCCCCGATCCTCCGACTATGCAAAGCAGGTTTCGGTCGCTCGTCGGGTCAAACACCGATGCTCCGATCGGACCGAAAATTCGAACTTCCTCACCTACACGGTCAGCGGAGAACAACCACTCAGTGAGCGCTCCTCCCGATTTACGCTTGATCACAATTTCTAGTTCCGAAACGTCATTCTCGGAATTTGCCAACGAATAGGAGCGCTGGCCTTTCACCGCCTCCGTTCTCATTAGAAGAAATTGTCCCGCCGCAAATGTTAGCGTGTCACTAAGCTGGATGCGGAGATACATGATATCTCGAGCAAGCAAGCTCGACTGAGCGATCCGCCCCGTGCGATGGGATGGTCGATCCGCCTCAGCGATTTTCTTTAGCGATCGAGGAAGTTCGAAGAGACAATTGCCGTTTACGGCTGTCTGACACAGAAGCCGCTCGGCGCGATTTGATCGAAGAAACGTGCTGCCAGGGGCTTCCGGCCAAAGGTTCAGGACATCACCTTCGACAAGGCCGGCTCGACAAGAACCGCAGGTTCCCGTCGCGCATTCGTACGGTAGCGACACTCCTTGACGCAGACCTGCACAGAGGACGGTTTCACCATCAAGCACGTCAAAGACCGCGGTTTTGTCTTTCGCGCGGAGTTGCACCTGATGGGACGCCGCCGGACCATCGAAGTCTATGCCCGCCAGATCCATATCAAAATCGCGACTGTAGATTTGTCTCATCACGCGCATCCTACGCAAACCTAAACATGCAACACATACGCGTCGCCGATAAACGGCTACAGCGGAACGTGAGCCCCAGGGCTTAGATCTCTCGTATCCAGGCGCACAGTTCTTGAAAGCAGCACCGGTGATTTACCGTTAGCCGCGATCTTGTCTTCATATCGACCAACAGCGAAGAGACGCGAAAGCCCTTCTGGCTCGGTGTAGGCGACAACAAGTGAAGAGGTGATGTGCACAGCCTCGGTGTTTTTTGTCAGATCACCGATACTGCCGACACAAGCTTGCCGAAAGAAGCGCCCTGGCATCCGCACATGCTGCGGAAGCATTTTAAAAAGCCCGACCATCTCATTTCGATCATGCTTGAGCCAGGTCTGTTCTTTGCGAATTTCCGGGCTGTATGCCGTGATCTGATATTGATAATCTGGAGCACACAAACTCAGATACTTATCAAAGTTCTCATCGTCCAATGCCTGGCAGGTTTGGTAGACGAGTGATCGGATATCATCGTTGGTCAATTGCACGGGCACGTTATGCTCCCTGTCGAACTAGTTTGGCAGCGTGCTTGGCGTTCAGGGGATTACTGGCTTGACGTCCCATATGCTCTCCCAGACCTCATAATAGGCGCGCATGATTTCATCGTCCTGGCTCATCATGTTCTCGTGCCGGCAAAACAAGCCGTAGGGCATGCCGCCATCTGCAATCCCGCGATTAACCGCTTCGACGAAGATGACATCCTCCGAGAGGTTACGTCCAAAAGGCCCCCAAAACTGATTGTGATTTTTCTGCCGATCGGCACGAACATTTTCAGGCTCGCCAAGCACGCCCAACCCGCGATGCTCAACCAGGGTCTTGCCCGGCGCGATGGGCGTTGACGTATCGATCCTGATCGTCGTCGCCCGGATAATAATGGTCGTGTTCGGAAAGATATCGAGAACACGAAACTCTCCGGGCGTGAGTCCTGGAAGAAGCTGGTCGTCTCTGTTCTCCCAACCCTTGTAATTCTTGTATTGAACGCGCAGCGGCTCGAGTGAGCCGTGTCCGTTTGGATAGATCCTCCAAAGCCGCTCGTGATAGCCCTTTGCTGCGACGCTTGTCGTCCGATTAACGACATGTCCCCACTCGTGGTAGAGTTCCATGTTCGTCTCGTGCCACTGCTTCCAGTTCGCGTTCTGCACTCCACGATTGTAGTGAAATACTTCTAATGGAACCGTCCCCATCGGCTCTTCGAACCATTCAAGCGCATCGCCCAAATAGTCACTCAGAGACATGGCCTTGTCATCGAGGTTTATAAAAACGAGACCAAGCCGCGTTTCTGTCCTCACTCGACGAAGACCTGTGTCAGCCTTCGACAGTCCACATTCCGCAAAACCTTCGGGCCGCGTCATTTCAACGCAATTGCCTTTCGTGTCGTACGCCCAAAGATGAAAAAAGCAGACGAGCTTCTTGGCGTTGCCGCTAAGCTCGCGCGCCACGAGCGCCCCACGGTGTGAGCATGCATTGATGAACGTTCGGATCTCACCGTCTTCACCGCGGATAACCATCAAAGGCACGCCGGTGTGATCAATCGTTCGATAATCGCCCGCGAGGGGAATTTCGCTTTCGTGGCATACGAATTTCCAGGTGCGGCGGTGGATTTTTTCAATCTCCTCCGCAAAAATCATTTCATTGTTGTAGATTTCCGAGCTCACATATTCGCGGCTCTGTAGTGGAGGGGGGTTTTGCCATTGCGTTTCGCTGCGGGACATCGTGGAAATCCTCCTATTGATTTTGAGTTGTATCCTTTAAGCCAACGGCATAGGCCAGCGCGCGAAGCGAGGGGGCGCCCTGAGAAGTCAATTTTGCCGCGTTAGCCAGTGCCCGGCCGATGGCATCCGCCGCAAGATGATCGATGCGGCCACTATTGGCTGTAACGGCAAGGCATCCCAGCGCCTGATTTCCCAGTGTGATCGACGCCGCGATCGCCGTAATGCCGATCAGGGTTTCGTCGCGCACCACGGTATAGCCCCGTGCTCGAATCTGCATGAGTTCTTCGGCAAGCTGCGCCGGCTCGATAATCGTACACGAAGTCACCGCCTCATAAGGCCCCTCGCCGATCAGTTGCCGCCGATCTTCTGCGGATAAACTAAGAAGAAGAAGCCGGCCGGATGCCGAGCCGTGCAGCGGAGATTTTAGCCAACTCGTGTAGTAAGGACTGAGAAAATCTCGTCCCTGAACGACATCCACAATGATCCGTTCACGACCAATGAATAAGACTCCAGCGACCGTCTCGCCAAGCTCATCGCGAAGCCGACGCAAGCTACTGGAAATCTCACGACGAAAACTGTTCAACGGATGCTGGGTAGGGAGGGTTGCTAGCATCCTCGGCCCAGCAACATACTGCTTGGATCCCGCCCCACGTACGACGTACCCCTCTTCCGTCAGCGTTTGCAGAAGACGATAGGTCGTGCTGTTATCCAGCCCCAGAGCTTCGGTGATCTCGGTCATCGCGAGGGGCGCCGGTGCATCAGCAAGGAGATTAAGAATACTGAGACCTTTGGAGAGAGAGCCGCTCTTGCCGGAAACAGCAGGATCGGCTGCGGTGATTTTTTTCGCTTTTGCCATCGTTTAAGCCTTGCTCCAGAAGTATGTGCATTCGCATCATACAGCAGTATAGCTCAGCTCATGCGGCCTGTTGTGCGCTATCCCGCGCCAGCTTCTGTGCTTCTTCGATCACGACATCTTCCTGCATCGCCACAACCCGGCGCTCACCCAGCCTCAAAACAAGCTCGCGAGGACTGCAGCCATACTTTTTTGCAGCATGCTTGATCGGCAATACGTAACCGCCATAAACGTTCGCATAACCCATCAAGATCGAATCATTGTCGATCGCCGGCATCGGATGGGGAGCCACTGCTTTGGCAAAGACATCGGCAGCATCAAAGATTCCAAACAGGTCAACGTCGACCTCGTGACCAGCGCGCTTCAGTGCGGCGACCGCAACTTCTGTTTGGGCGTTTCCGGCCCCTCCACCAAAGCCCTTGAGACTACCGTCAATGAAAGTAGCGCCTTCGTCGATTGCGGCAAGAATATTGCCTATCGCAAGACCCAAATTGTTATGCGGATGAAAGCCGATCGGGATATTGACTGCACGCCTGACAGCCGCGACGCGCTGAGCGACATCGGTCGGAACAAGGTGTCCCTGCGACTCCGCCAAATTGATGTACTGCGCACCATAAGATTCAAGTTTCTTGGCCTCCTCGGCTAAACGATCCGCGGAAGTCATTCCAACGGAGATCAGATAGCCAACAGTAAACAATCCCATATCACGGGCTCGTCTGACGTGCTGCTCCGTCGCATCAGCCTCAGTGGCGTGGCAAGCAACACGAGCTACCGTCACCCCCAGTTCGCGAGCACGTTCAAGGTCGCTAATCGTAGCCATGCCAGGGGCAACGAGTACGCCGATCTTCGCACGCTTTACAGCACCGATTGCGGCGCTAATCCATTCTTGGTCAGACGCTGCGGATCGTCCAGCATGAATACAACTCCCCCCGAGGCCATCACCATGACCCACCTCAATGATGGGCACGCCGGCGGCATCGAGAGCTGCGGCGGTATCCCGAACCAACTCAGGACTGAATTGATGCTTGACTGTATGATTACCGTCTCGCAGCGTGACATCGACAAATTTAATTCGCGCCATGACTAATCTCCGTATGGCTGCCTGACTCTACGAGAGCGCTGTGGACTCATTGGCTTGCGGCGTTGCCCACATCTTCATGGGGAACAAGCTCAAGGCAAACCGCTCCGCGACAGCCACAGCGGCGGCGTTGATGATGTCGAGATTGCCGGAATAGGTCGGTAGAAAGTCGCCGGCGCCGACGACTTCAATTGCAACAACGAAATGGTCGCCGTTCATGAAGGGCTCGACAGTCAACCGATATCCTGGAACGTAAGCTTGCAGATCGGCCACCATCGCAGCGATCGATTGACGAACATCAGTTTCGTCAAAGTCGCCATCAGGAACGACATAGATCGCATTACGCATGATGATGGGTGGCTCTGCGGGATTAAGAACCACAATCGCTTTTGCCTGCCGTGCCCCACCCAGATCGATAAGAGCCTTTGTCGTCGTACGAGTAAACTCATCGATATTCTGCCGAGTCCCGGGCCCTGCGCTTAGGCTCGATACGGTAGCGACGATCTCCGCATAGGAAATGGGAACGACCCGACTGATCGCGTGGACAATAGGGATGGTCGCCTGGGCAGCGCACGAAATCATGTTGACGTTGGGAACCGAGAATTCGGGACTCATATTGACGCAAGGGACCACACTCGGCCCAACCTTCGCCGGTGTAAGGTCGATTGCAACAATTCCCGCCTCCTTCAACAGAGGCGCATGATGCAAATGCGCTCGGGCAGAAGTCGCATCGAACACCAGACGAATATCGGATCGCTTCAGAATCCCATCGATGCCATCGGAGGAGGTTTCGAAGCCCAGTTCGCGCGCCTTGGCCAATCCCTCGGAAGCGGGATCGATGCCAGCCACGAGTCGAAGGTCGAGATGGGAGTTGCGACGAACCTTGAAGATCAGATCGGTCCCGATGTTTCCCGAGCCAAGGATCGCAACGGGCAATTGAGCATCAGCCATTTTTTGGGTCTCCAAGGATCGAAGGCAAACAAATAGCCAATAGTTTCAGCCGCATGTGTCTTTCGGACCGGCACGCTCCGTGTGTGCGCGACAGTTCCTCCGGTAGATTTATTGAATAAAGATAGTCGCCGCTGCCAGATTTTCATAATAATATTTTCTCATATGCCTATCTTATTTTCATATATCAAAAAAAAGGTTTTCATTATAATCCACAACCGTCCTGCCCCC
>ERZ778018.2857-NODE-2857-length-10352-cov-5.192580_pt1 | contig 10352 bp, 4 predicted proteins | sample MGYA00375748_ERZ778018 | MGnify/ENA primary metagenome ERZ778018 (study PRJEB29350, sample SAMN05509839) | bioreactor metagenome | biome: bioreactor; material: wastewater | place: South Africa: University of Cape Town | collected 2014-04-22 ... | reverse complement strand
GCGTGGTCTTGCCGTGGTCGATGTGCCCGATCGTGCCCACGTTGACGTGCGGCTTAGTTCTGGTGAATGTTTCCTTGGCCATGTGTTCAGCGCCTTTTCGGCATTCCTGAAGTCAAGTCTTCGGCGGGCGATTCGATACCAAGCCCCACCCGCCAGCCAGGTCCATTTCGGACGGCTCTGCCAGCGGCCGGGGCCAACCGCTGCGCACGTCTTCCATCACGCCCGAACTTTGGGCAACCGACCCAAGAGCTGCCGCTGGGATTTGAACCCAGGACCTCGTCCTTACCAAGGACGCGCTCTACCAACTGAGCCACGGCAGCGTAATTTGCGGATGCGTCGTCTTCGAGGTCGGTCGTCGCGGTGCGGTACGGGCGGCTGGGTGACGCCGGGCCAGAGCGGGTGATGGGAATCGAACCCACACGGCCTGCTTGGAAGGCAGGGACTCTACCATTGAGCTACACCCGCGTGCGCGTTTCGTTACCCGGCTTGGGCCGCCTTGACTCCGACCGTCGCCGGTCGGACTTGCTCGCTCGCTTGTTCGATCCTCGCCGTCCTTGTCGTCGTCCTCCCTCCGTCGCCGGCCCTCCAGGGCCGATGCACGATTCAATTCCCCGACTTCCTCACGAAACGAATGTGGGTGGAGCAGGATTCGAACCTGCGAAGGTAGAACCACCAGATTTACAGTCTGGCCCCTTTGGCCGCTTGGGTATCCACCCGCTTGAGTCGTCCTCCCGGTCGCCCGCGAGGCGAAGCCGGGACGATTTCGGCGGTCGGCTTCTCGGCGTCCTCAATCCACGTTGAGAGCTGGCGGTGAGAGTCGAACTCACAACCTACGGTTTACAAAACCGTTGCTCTGCCGGTTGAGCTACGCCAGCAGCCCTGGGCCGTGAAACTTCTTACTATATCGTCGCGTCCGCCGACTTCAAGTCGATTTTCATCACCAGGCGGCGAATTCAAGCGATCGTCCGCCGGCCTCGGTCGGCGCGTTCGAGTATGGTAGCGACATCCTCCCGCCTTCGGCAAGGGGGGTTGCCTGAAAATCGACGGTCGGCCTCGATTTCTCCTCGCGTTCGACGTGATTCGCCGGCGCCTCGGCCCTCAGGGCCGTCTGGGCTTCGCTGGTTCGGGTCGATCTCTCGGGCCGGGCTTTCGTGTTTTTTCGGTCGGCCGCCGATCCATGTGTCATAGTTCGGTTAACAGCCGGCCTACCTTTCGGGGGGGCCGGCCGTCGGTTTCCCGGCGTTCGCGTCGGGAGCGGGCTGATGATGATGTTTAGGACCTTGCCGCGCTTCGGCGGCTGCGATTACACCCTCGAGCTTCAACTTACCGCTGGCGGCAGGACGCAGCCGGGGAATCACTTTCGATCGTCAGTCCGGTTTTCAAAGGCGCCCGTATCCGGGTCTCTCGATCTCGGCGGCTCTCAACGACGGCGACGTCTTGAGAACGCGGCGACCGGGAGGCCCGGGCCGACGCCCTTGCTCTTCCTTTGACACGGCGGCTTGTCGACCGGTTCGCGTTTCGACTATGATCCTGCGACGTCCCGCTTTCGGGGCGATCCGAAGGATGGTGGGCGCGTGACGCAAGGAAGGGGACGAGCCGACGATCGCAGCGACTTCGGCTTGAAGGCCGCTGAGCCGAGTCGACCGTGTCGCGACGTCCTGATCACGGTCGCGATGCTCGCGCCGGTCGTCGCGGCGATCTGGGCCGTCCCCTGGTTCGTCACTCAGGACGGGCTGGCGCATCTCTACAACGCCCGGATCATCAACGCGTCGACGGCCGGTGATCCGGCGTTCAGACCTTATTACGAGGTCCACTGGAAGCCCTTGCCGAACTGGGCGGGGCACCTGGCGCTGATCGGTCTGCTCCGCGTCGTCACGCCCTGGGCGGCCGATCGGATCGTGTCGACCGCGTCGCTGCTGGGATTCGCGGCGGCGACGGTCTGGCTCCGGTCGCGCGTGGTCGGCGGCGGCGGTTCCCTCTCGGCGCGCGCTCTCTCGGCGCTGCTGGCCCTCAGCTTCTCCTGGCTCATGGGGTTCAGCAGCTTTCAACTCTCGGCGTGTTTGTTCCCGATCACGTTGGGGGTCTGGTGGAAGGGACGCGACGACCTCCGAGCCGGCCGCATGGCGGGGCTTTCGGCGCTGCTGGTCCTGGGGTATTTCGGCCATCTGGTGAGCCTCGGCCTCACAGTCTGCGCGATGCTGTTTCTGGCGGTGGTCCTGCCGACCGGGGGGCGTTCGCGGTGGTCGAGGATCTGGCGGACCGGGGCGGGCATGGCGCCCTTGGTGGGACTCGGGGCGATGTATCTTCGGCTGTCGCGGCAGGGGGGGCCGATGGCGCCGAAGTTCCCCGCGCCGGCGGAGTTCCTCTCGGTTTCGGGCTGGGCGGGGCGGCTGGGGTGGGTCGATCCGATCTCGGTGGCGATCAAGGACGGCCTGCCGTTCAGCGACCGCGTCGGGCCGTGGTTCGCGGTGTTCTCGCCGGTGGTCTGGCTGGCGCTGGCCGGTCTGCTGGGCCTGTCGAGCGCCTGGCGGCGGGAGCCGGATCGACGGGCCGCCGAGCGCCGGGCCTGGCGGGCGTTGGCGGCGATCCTGGTCCTGGCGGGGGGGTTCGGCCCCGACGCGCTCGGGCCGGGGCACGGCGACTACCTCCCCCAGCGGGTCGCCTTGCTGGGGTTGGTCGCGCTGGTCCCGACGCTCGATCGGGCGCGGTCGTGGACGCAATGCGCGGCGGCCGGGGCGATCGTCGTCGCGTTGTCGCTTCAGACGGTCGTCGTCTGGGACTACGCGCTGGACTCGCAACGGAAGGTGGCGCAAATGGTCGCGCTCGGCCCGGCGGTCGGCCGCGGCCAGCGGGTGGCGACGCTCCTGACCGACGTCCGGACGCGGTTCCGCGTCAACGCCTTGTTGCACGCCGACTGCTGGCTGGGGGTCTCCGACGAGGCGGTCCTCTGGAGCAATTACGAGACCCGGTACTATTACTTCCCGGTGCAGTTCCGGGCCGAGGTGGTCCGGCCCGACTCGTTCGAGCTGGAGCGGATCGCGCTGTTGAGCGGATCGGCCGAGGCCGAGGCGCGGTGGGCGCGCGTCCTGGAGGACTATCACGACGCGATCGATCGGGTGATCGTCTGGGGGAGGGCCCCGGGGCTCGACGCGATCACCGCGAGGCGGTACGAGCCGATGGGAAAGGCGGGAGAGGCGCGGTTGTATCGACGTCGCGAGGGCCGGTAGGCGCCGGCCCTCGCGACTGGGAATGAAGCGGGCCGCCGGCGCTCAGCTTTTCTTCGCCTTCTTCAATTCGAACAGGAAGACCTGGTCGCCGTCGGGATCGAAATCCCTGGGGCGGTCGCCGCCGGGGTGAGAGATGTTGACGACCAGCTTCTCGCCGTCGAGCTTGTAGACCCCCTTGGCTTGCTTTCCCTTGACCTCGCCGGGGCCTTCCTGGATTTCGATCGTCCAGGATGCATGCGGCTTGGCCTCGCCGTCGAGCTTCAGGGTGCCGATGTAGTCGACGCCGTTGACGGTCGCGGTGATCTTGTCGTTCTCGACGGTCCACCTGGCGTCGACCTCGGCGTCGTCGTCCGAGACCCAGACCCCCTGCACCGCCTTGAGCGCCGGCGAAAGGGTCGCGTCGTCGGCCGAGACGGTCGAGCCCGACAGGCTGAGGGACGTCGCCGCGACCGTCAGAATCACGGCGAGCGAGGAGCGGTTGATCCACTTGGTCAGCGTCATGATCGGGCTTTCTCAGCTAGAAGAGGATGGAGAGGGAAGCCCGCGGTCGCGGCGCCCCCCGGGACGGAGCCACTGGGAATTGGATCACGTCGGGCGTCGAGATTCAAGGCTGACGCGTTCCTCGGTCCGCCCCGGAGCCTTCCCGCCCCTCCGGCTCAGGATTCTCCGATTCGTCGATAGGCTTCGTAGAGCCCGACGGCCGCCGCGTTGGCGAGGTTGAGGCTGCGCGCCTCGGGGCGCATGGGGATGCGCAGGGCGCGCTCGGGGTTCTCCTCGATCCGTCGTCGAGGCAGGCCCCGGCTTTCGGGACCGAACACCAGGGCGTCGCCGGGGCGGAAGGGGGCGTCGGTGCAAACGCGGGCGGCCCTGGTGCTGAACCACCAGAACCGGTCGGCGCCGACCCGGCGCGCGACCTCGTCCAGGTCGTCGACGACGTGACAACGAAGATGTTCCCAGTAGTCGAGCCCCGCCCGGCGGACGTTGCGGTCGTCGCGATGGAAGCCCAGCGGCCGGACCAACCAGAGGGTCGCCCCGACGGCCACGCAGGTCCGGCCGATCGCGCCGGCGTTCGCGGCGATCTCCGGTTCGAACAGGACGACGTTCAGATCCCGCGAGGGGGTCGATGGCGGTTCGGGCATGAGCTTCGCGATTTCGCTTTCCGCGGTCGTGGGTCGATGCACGTTTCCCTTGCTTCCACCAAGGCGGTCAGTCCCGCGGGGGCGCGCCCGCGGCGAGCAGGTCCTCGTCGTGGCCGTCGCCGTTGCCGCTGCCGCTGCCGTTGACGTTGCCGTGGTGGTCGCCGTGGGTGCTCGTCTGGGCGCCGTGGACGTGCTCGGCGTGGGACCGGCCGTCGGCATGTACGTCGGCCGCCTCGGTGTCGGTGACGTGCGTGTTGAACGAGGGGGCGTGGTCGGTCTCGTCCTCGAGCCGGTGCTGTGGCCGACGCGCGGCGGGCCGGAGGTCGCCGATGCGCTGGATGACGTAATAGAAGACCGGCGTGAGGAAGATCCCGAAGACGGTCACCCCGAGCATGCCGCTGAAGACGGCGACGCCGAGGGTCTTCCGCATTTCGGCGCCGGCGCCGCTGGATAGGATCAAGGGGACCACGCCGAGGATGAACGCCAGCGAGGTCATGATGATCGGCCGCAGCCGCAATTCGCAGGCGTCGATGGTCGCCTCGTAGGACGAGGCGCCGTACTCGCGGCGCGACTTGGCGAACTCGACGATCAAGATCGCGTTCTTACAAGCCAGGCCGACCAGCACGATGAAGCCGACCTGGGTGAAGATGTTGACGTCCATGTGGGCGATGTTGACGCCGACGGTCGAGCAGAGCAGGCACATCGGCACGACCAGGATCACCGCCAGCGGCAACGCCCAGCTCTCGAACTGCGCGGCGAGCACGAGGAAGACCAGGACGACGGCCAGCGTGAACGCGTACATCGCCGTGTTGCCGGTTTGAAGCTGCAACAGGGCCAATTCCGTCCAGTCCGACCGCATCGCCTGGGGGAGTTCGTCGGCGACCACCTTCTGCATGGCGTCGAGGGCCTGGCCCGAACTGACGCCGGGCGCCGCGTCGAGGTTGACTGTCGCCGACGGATACAGGTTGTAGCGGACGATCATCACCGGCCCGCTGACGTCCCGGATCTGGGCCAACGTGCCCAGCGGGACCATCGCGCCGTACTCGCTGCGGACGCGGAGCCCGGACAGGTCGTCGATCTGCTTGCGGAAATCGGCCTCCCCCTGGACGTTGACCTGCCAGGTGCGGCCGAATCGGTTGAAGTCGTTGACGTACAGCGAGCCGAGATAGACCTGGAGCGTGTTGAACAGCTCGGAGATCGAGACGCCCAGGAGCTTGGTCTTCTCACGGTCGATGTCGAGGTAGAGCCACGGGGTGTCGGCCCGGAAGCTGGTGAACAGCCCCTCGAGCGCCGGCGAGGCGGCGCCGGCGGCGACCACGCGGTTGGCGACCGCTTCCAGCTCCGCGGGGCCCAGGTCGCCTCGGTCCTCGATCACGATCTTGAACCCCCCCGCGGTCCCCAGGCCGTCGACCGGCGGGGCGTCGAACACGTTGACCAGCCCCCCCTGGATCGTTTCCTGAAGCGCCCGCTGAAGGCGGGCGGCGATCACGGGGCCTCCGAGCCCCTCGTGCGCCCGGGTGTGGAACTCGTCGAGCATGACGTACATCGCGCCGAAGTTGGGCGCGTTGGCGTTCATCAGGATCGACTGGCCGGCGATCGCCAGGGTGTGGGTCACGCCCGGTTGCTCGAGCGCGGTCCGCTCCGCCTGCTTCACCGCTTCCTGGGTGCGCTCGAGCGACGACGAATCGGGAAGCTGGATGTTGACCAGGAGGTAGCCCTTGTCCTGCGCCGGGATGAAGCCGGTCGGCGTCTTCGTGAAGCCCCAGTAGGTGACGTAAAGAAGTCCGCCGTAAAGCAACAGCACGATCAGGCTGACCCGAAGCAGACCGCCGACGATCCGGGTGTAAAGACCCGTCGCCGCGTCGAACCCCTTGTTGAACTGGAAGAACGACCAACCCATCAGGAGATTCAAGGGGACGCTGACGATCCACCCCAAGAGCCCGCCGGCCGCCCCGCCCGCGATCGAGCCGAGGCGGTCGGAGGTGAGGAACTCGGGGAGTCGGGCGTGGAGATTCGCGGCCAGCCAGGGGGTCGCGTAAGGCGCCAGGAAGGTCAGGCCCAACCAGGCCCCCGCGGCGACGAACGCCACCCGCGGCAGCGCCTGGTAGACCCCTTTCCGGCGGGGCTTGAGCAGGAGGGTCGCGAGCGCCGGGCTGAGGGTCAGCGAGTTGAACGCCGAGATCACCGTCGAGGTCGCGATGGTGAGGGCGAACTGGCGGAAGAACTGGCCGGTGATCCCGGTGATGAACGCGCAGGGGATGAACACGGCGGTCAGCACCAAGCCGACGGCGATCACCGGCGAGGAGACCTCGTTCATCGCCCGGATCGTCGCGTCCCGCGGCGCCATGCCGTGTTCGATGTGGTGCTCCACCGCCTCCACCACCACGATCGCGTCGTCGACCACGATCCCGATCGCCAGCACCAGCCCGAACAGCGTCAGGTTGTTCAGGCTGAAGCCGAGCGCGGCCATGACGGCGAAGGTGCCCACCACGGCCACCGGCACGGCGACCAGGGGGATCACCGCCGACCGCCAGTTCTGGAGGAACAAAAGGACCACGACGGCCACCAGGATCACCGCGTCGCGGAGCGTCTTGAAGACCTCGTTGACCGACTCGACAATGAACGGCGTGGTGTCGTAGACGATCGCGTAGTCGAGCCCCTCGGGGAACCTTCCCTTGAGCTCCTCCATCTTGGCCCGGACCGAATTGGCGGTGTCCAGCGCGTTGGAGCCGGGCCGCTGGTAGACCGAGAGGGCGACGCTGGGCTTGCCGTCGAGGGTGCAAGCCTGGTCGTACCCCTGCGCGCCCAGCTCGACCCGCGCGACGTCGCGGAGCCGGACGATGCCGCCGTTGGCGTCGGCCTTCAAGATCATGTCGGCGAACTGCTCGGAGTCGCTGAGCCGTCCCAGGGTCGTGATCGTGAACTGGAACGCCTGGCCGTTCTCGATCGGCGGCTGGCCGAGCTGGCCGGCGGCCACCTGGATGTTCTGCTGCTCGATCGCCGCGACGACGTCCGACGAGGTCAGGTTGCGGAACGTCATCTTCTGGGGGTCGAGCCAGACCCGCATGCTGTAATTGCGCTGGCCGATGTACGTGATGTCGCCGATGCCGTCGAGCCGGGCCAGCTCGTCGCGGAGCTGGATCGTGGCGTAATTGCTCAGGTAGAGGTTGTCGCGGCTGCCGTCGGGCGAGAACACGTTGATGATCATCAAGATGCTGGGGGACTTCTTCTTGACCGAGACCCCCCGCCGCTTGACCAGTTCGGGGAGGATCGGTTCGGCCAGCGACTCGCGGTTCTGCACCAGCACCTGGGCCATGTTCAGGTCGACGCCCGGCTTGAACGTGACGGTGAGGGTGTAGTTGCCGTCGTTGGTGCACTGCGACGACATGTACATCATGTTCTCGACGCCGTTGACCTGCTGCTCGATGGGAGCGGCCACGGTGTCGGCGACGACCTGGGCGTTGGCCCCGGGATAGTAGGCCGAGACCTCGACCGTCGGCGGCGTGATGTCCGGGTACTGGGCCAACGGCAGCGTGAACAACGTGATCCCGCCGGCCATCGTGATGATGATGGACAGCACGGACGCGAAGATCGGGCGGTCGATGAAGAATCGAGAGAACACGGAACCCTTACTCCTCGTCCCTGGTATCGGATTGGGAGATCGCGCGCGACGGTCGGCCGCTCGTCGGCGCGGCGGCCTTCACCAGTTTCCAGGTCGGACGCCAGACGAACCGAAGCGTCAAAACGTCGAACGCCGCCCGCGACGTCCAGCGCAGCCATCGCGACGAGAACAGCCGCGACTCGCTGATCGTGTCGATCACGTAGAAGAAGACCGGCGTGAGCAGGAGCCCGAACAGCGTGACGCCGATCATGCCGCTGAAGACGGCCACCCCCAGCGACTTCCGCATCTCGGAGCCCGCCCCGTGCGAGTAGAGCAGGGGCGACACGCCGAGGATGAACGCCAGCGAGGTCATGACGATCGGCCGCAGCCGGAGCCGGCACGCCTCGAGCGTCGCCTCGCGGATCGGCTTCCCCTTGTTGTGGCTGAGCTTGGCGAACTGGACGATCAAGATCGCGTTCTTGCTCGCCAGCCCCACCAGCACCACCAGGCCGATCTGAGTGAAGATGTTGATGTCCGCGCTCGCGTTGCGGACCCCCATCATCGCGCTGTTGGTCACCCCGAACACCGCGCTCAGGATGCACAACGGGACTGAGAGGATCACCGCCAGGGGCATCGACCAGCTCTCGAACTGCGCCGCGAGCACCAGGAACACCATGACGATCGAGAACCCGAAGACGTAGATCGCCGTGTTCCCGGCCTGCTGTTCCAGGTACGCCAGCTCGGTCCACTCGTAACTCATCGCCGGCGGCAGCACGCGGTCGGCGAGCTTCTCCATGCCGGCGATCGCGGTCCCCGAGCTGACTCCCGGAAACGCGCTGCCGTTGATCGAGGCCGCGGGGTACATGTTGTACCGCGTCAGGACCAGCGGGCCGTTGATCTCCTCGACCTTGGTCACCGCGCCCAGGGGGACCATCGTCCCGGCCGAGTTCCGCACCTGAAGCCGGTTGACGTCGTCCTTCTGGTCGCGGAACCGGGGCATCGCCTGGATCACGACCTGCCAGGTGCGGCCGAACCGATTGAAGTCGTTGACGTACAACGAGCCGAGGTACGCTTGCAGCGTCTGGAAGACGTCGCGGAGCAAGACCCCCTTGACGATGCAGGCGTCGCGGTCGACGTCGAGGAAGATCTGGGGGACGTTCGCCCGGAACACCGAGGCCAGGCCGTCGACGACCGGGCCCCCTCCCCTCCCCTTCGGCGCCAGATCGCGGACCGCCCGCCTCAGCCGTTCCGCCAGGGTCGTCGGCGGGGGTTCGTCGACTTCGTTCTCCTTGGACTCCGCCGAATCGATCGGGATCGATTCGCCGTCGGCGTCGATCCCCGGATTGGTCGGCGTGACGTTCGCGAGCGCGACCAGGTTCTCGACCTGCTGCTGCAACCGGACCGGCCCGAGGTCCCCCCGGTCCTCGATCATCAGCATCCAACCGCCGGCCCGACCCACGCCGCGCAACGGAGGAGGACCGAACAGCGCGATGTTCGCCTCGGGGATCGCCGCCGCGAACTGGCCCCGGAGCTTGTTCATGATGACTTCGTAGTACAGATCGTCGGTGGGCCGCTCGCTGAAATCCTTGAGCGTCAGGAACATCGTGCCGAAATTCGACCCGAAGGCGTTCAACAGCAGCGACTGGCCGGCGATGCCCACCGCGGCCGCGACCCCGTTCTCCTTCCTCGCCATCGTCGAGATCTTGGTGATCACCGACTTGGTCCGCTCCAGCGAGGCCGAATCGGGGAGCTGGATGTTGACCAGCATGTATCCCATGTCTTGCGAGGGGATGAATCCCCGGGGCGTGGCCTGGAACCGCTCATAGGTCACGAGCAAGAGCCCGACGTAGACCAGCAGGACCAGCACGAACACGCGGAGCATCCCGCCGATCAGCCTCGAATAGGCCGTGGCCGTGGCCGTGAACCCGCGATTGAACAGGGAGAAGAAGACGTCGAGCCCCCGGTTGATCGGCCTCGCGACGGCCCAGAGAACGAGAAACCCGACGACCGCGGCGATTGCGCCGGCGGTCTGCTCGGGCGACGCGCCCAACGACCTCCCGACGTCGAAGACCATGCTCGCGACGGCCGCCCTGGCCGTCGCCTCCCCCCCCTCCGTCGCGATCAAGGGGAGCAGCGTCGGCGCCAGCCGAGTGTAGCCGAGCCAGGCCCCGATGCCGGCGATCGCCGTCCGGGGCAGCGCCTGGTGGACGCCCTTCTCGCGGGGCTTGAGCAGAAGCGCCGCGAGCGCCGGGCTGAGGGTCAGCGAGTTGATGGTCGAGAGCACCGTCGACGACGCGATGGTGAGGGCGAACTGGCGGAAGAACTGGCCGGTGATCCCGGTCATGAAGGCGCACGGGATGAACACCGCCGAGAGCACCAGCCCCA
>ERZ778018.2856-NODE-2856-length-10356-cov-4.714591_pt1 | contig 10356 bp, 8 predicted proteins | sample MGYA00375748_ERZ778018 | MGnify/ENA primary metagenome ERZ778018 (study PRJEB29350, sample SAMN05509839) | bioreactor metagenome | biome: bioreactor; material: wastewater | place: South Africa: University of Cape Town | collected 2014-04-22 ... | reverse complement strand
CCATCAACCGCCTCTGTTGGACGAGGTTTCCCACCCACTTTCGAGACGCTCACCCGTCGGCGCCATTCTCAACTCGCTCCGGCTTGTTGATCGGCGGCGGTCGTTCTACGATGGAGGGGGGATCGGTTCCGCCATGTTTCAACCAGGACGTCGCGCCATGTCGAGCCACTCGCGAATCGGGAAGTTCACGGTCCTGCTGATCGCGGCGTCGACGACGCTGGCGTTGGCCGCGCAGGACGCTCCCAAGCGCGCCAACCGCGGCCGGGTCCGCGATCAGGGGGGGGTGCCGATCAAGAAGAACGCCCGCCCCAACGCCGCCGACCCGCTCGCGCCCAAGCCGGAGGCGGACCCGGCGAAGGCGAGGGAGCAAGACCCGAACGGGGGGGGCCTGGCCAAGGGGACGTACCATTATCAGTTCAAGCTTCAGTCGTTCGACGGCACGCAGCTCGCGGCGTCGTACTACCCGTCGAAGCTCGGCCCCACCGCCCCGGTGGTGATGTTGGTCCACGAGGCCGGCCGATCGAGCAAGGACTTCGAGGACTCGGTCGCCGAGCTCAAGGGGAAGGGGCTCGCCGAGCACTTCCAGGAGGACGGCTACGCGGTCTTCTCCATGGACCTGCGCGGCCAGGGGCTCAACCCGCGGCGGGCGCGCAACGCCGAGGACCGCGAGGCGATGGCCGAGGACCTCCAAGCCGCCTACCAGTTCCTCCTCGACCGCCACAACCGAGGGGACCTCAACATCGGCAAGCTCGGCGCGCTCGGCGTCGGCGAAGGGGCCAACCTCATCGCCGGATGGGCCTACCAGCCCGGCGCGGCCGTCTCCACCGAGGGCCGCGCCAGCGACCTCAACGCCATGATCCTGGTCTCCCCCCTCCCCTCGGGCGCCGGTTACGCGCTCGACCAGGTGCTCGCTCCCCTGGCCCTCCGCGTCCCCATGCTGATCCTCTCCGGCGCCAAGGACAACGCATCCAAGGACGCCGTCGAGGCCAGCCGCCAGGGGGTCGAACGCGCCAGGCTCAACAAGATCGAACTCTTCCCCTCCTCGCTCCACGGGTTCAAGCTCCTCCGGCTCGAACCCAAGGTCACCGCGGCGCTCGACCGGTTCCTGGAATCCAACCTCAAGCTCCGCCCGTCCGAGTGGGAACCCCGGTACAACCAGATCCCCGTCGCCTACTCCGACATCCAGACCGTCCGCCACAAGCCTCCCGCCAACCCCTCCAGGGCGGCTCAAGAGGCCGACAAGCCCAAGGCCGACGACAAGCCCAAGGCCGACGACAAGCCCAAGGCCGACGACGAGCCCAAGGCCGACGACGAGCCCAAGGCCGACCAACCCAAGAAACCCAACTGACCGCCCCTTGACCCGGGCCCCGGCAAGGTCGAATAATCGACGACATCCTACATTTGTAGGATTTTCAGAGGGAGCGGGCTGACATGACGTGGTTGTCCGACGATCCGACGTGGTTGGCGGGGTCGCTGGGGGTGGCGGCGGTCGGCTGCTTCCTGGCGCTCCGGGCGACGCAGGAGGGGAAGTACCTGATCTGGGGCCTGTCGGCGGCGGCGGCGGCGGTCCTGGTGGTGGTGGTGGAGCGGGTCTGGGTGACGGACGAGGAGCGGGTCGAGGCGGTGGTTTACGACTTGCGGAAATCGCTGCTGGCGGGGGACGCGGAGGGTCTCCTGGCCCGGATGACGCCCGACGTCCAGTACGTGCAGGAGGGGGAGGCGCTCTCCGGTCCGGCGACCCAGAGCCTGATCCGCTCCAGCCTGGCGAACTCGGACCTTGAGACCGTCCGGGTCTACGGGCTTCAGACCAGCGTCGGGCGGCAGAGCCGGCGGGGCAAGGCCGAGTTCAAGGTCTTCACCCAGGGGTCGATCCTGGGTCCGTTCGGGATGGGGGGCGCGGGGGCGGCCAACACCGCGTGGTCGCTCGGCTTCGAGGAGGACGAGCCGGGGGTCTGGAAGGTGAACCGGATCACCCCGATCAGCCTCCAGCTCAACGTGGCCGCGACGATCAACGCGCCTCCGCCCCCGCCCCGGCGCCGATGGGGCCGCTCGTCGGGCCGCGACCGGCCGTACGACGGGCGGGACGAGCACGACCAGCTCCGATGAGCCCGACGCCGGATCGGGCGTCGAGCCCGTTCCACCCCGGCTCAACGGCCGGGGGGATGGTTCTTGAGGGATTCGGACTCAAGCACCACCAGCTTGTGATTGGCCTCGTCATATCCATATTTTTGATAATATGGAAGTTTGGGAAGGCTGATGTTGTTGGCCTTGATGATCTCGGCCATGAACTCGTCGTAATCCTTGGGGTAGCGGTCGTTGGCGGCCTTGTAGAGGTCGACGGCGTGGTCGATGTTCATGACCGCCGTCTTGCCGATGATCGACACGTAGGCGTTCCCCTGCATCGTGATGTAGTCCTTGGCGGTGATCTTGAAGTCCGAGACGGTCGTCCCCTGCTGGGCTTCGGGGGTCGCGTTGACGATCTCCTGGGTCCGCTTGCCGACGATGAACTCGGGCTGGGGCGCGGCGGCCGGCGCGTGGGCGACCGCGTTCTTGGACTTGGTGGACGGGCCGGCCTTGGTGTGCCGCTCCTCCTCGCAGCCGACGGCCGCCAGCATGAGCAGCAAGGCCGCCGCCGCCGTCGACGAGAGCGCCGTGGAACGCGTGGACGTGTCGAATCGTAGTCGCATGACAATTCCTCAGGGTTAGGCGCCGTCCTCGGGACGGAGCGTGAGAGCGACGTCGTCGCCGTCGCGGCGGACGACGACCGGCGCGTCCTTGCCGGGGGTCAGGTCGGCGGCGGCGGCGAACAGGTCGTCGATCGAGGTCGTCCAGCGGCCGTCGATCGAGAGCAGGAGGTCCCCCGCCTTGATCCCCGCGGCCGAGGCCGGCGAGTCGGCCGAGACCTCGGCCGCCCGTACCCCGTCCGCGTCCTTGACGGGCCGAAGCCCCAGAAGCACCCCAGGCGCCACCGTCCGCCGCCGCGCGGTCCTGGGGCCGGAGAGCTTGGCCGGCAGGTCCTTCATCAGGTCTCGGACCTCGAAATCCACCGGCTCGAACGTCATCTCGTTGCTCTGATAGTCGATCGTCGTCTTGTACCGCGCGAAGAACGTGAACCCGATGATCCCGTCGACCGGCCGACCCAGCACGTCGCCCAGAATCCGCAGCGCCGGATGGTCGAAGACCACCACCGGCAGCTTCTCGGCCGTCAGGTCCCCCACCCGCATCCTGGCGACCTCGGCCTCGCCCCGCATCGAGAACAAGAACGACTTGGGGGCGTCGTCCTTCACCACCCCCGAGGTCTCGGCCGCGCCGTTGCTCAGCAGCGTGATCGGCGCGCCGAGGTCGAAGATCAGCCGGTACGGCCCCTTGTCGTTGATCATCGCCCGGACCAGCATATGATTCGACGGCAGCATCGAGAACGCCACCCTGGCCGGCGCGGCCTTGGGGCGGCCGTCCCCCTGCTCCGCCTGGTCGAAGGCCGGCGCGGGGTCGAGGAACAGCGAAGCCGCCGCCAGGGCCGCGATCATGCAGACGATGATCGGCCGCCAGAGCGACGCCGTCGATGGTTTTGGGTACGCTTCTTGAACTCGACCTCGGTCGTGGTCCATCGGTCAAAGCCCCTCCCCGGCGGTCAGCTTGAGCGTCGTTTCCTCGCCGTCCCGCTTGACGACGACCGCGACGGCGTCCCCCGGCCGGACGCCGGCCGTCAGCGCTCGGGCCGTCTTGAGGCCGTCGACGGGCTTACCGCCGATCTCCCGCAGCGCGTCCCCCGGCCGGAGCCCGGCGGCCTCGGCCGGCGAGCCCCGCAGCACCTTGACGACCCGCACGGTCCCCGGCTCGTCCTCGGCCCAGACGATCCCCAGGAACCCCCGGTTGACGCGGACCTCCTCGGGCTGCTTGCCCATCAGGAACGCCAGCCCCTTGGCGACCGGCCCGAGGGCGTTCATCAGTTGCATCTCGACCGGCGGCGGGCCGTCGTCGTCGCGGGGGACCGGCGGATCGGCGGGGTTGAAGTCGAGCCGGGTCCAGGTCATCCGATCCTGGCTGGGGTCGATCTCAAGCTTGAACTTCGCCAGGATCGTGAACCCGAGGATGCCGTCGATCGACGCCCACGGCAGCCCCAGGGCGTTCATGCCGACGAGCTGGAACGGGTCTTCCACCCGCGCCTTGACCTGCTCCAACCGCGCCCCCCCCTCGATCTCCAGGCTGTCGAGCGGCGTCCAGAACCCCTTCGCCGGGGGCTTGAGTCCGACCTTGGCGGCCGTCTCGGTCGCGATGTAAAGCGCCGGCGCCCCCGAATCGACCAGGAAGTTGAACGGCCCCTTGCCGTTGACCCGGACCCGGACCAGGAAGTGGTTCGTCTCGGTCAGCCGATACGGCACCCGAAACGCCTCCCCCACCCGCGCCTCGCCCCCGGCGGCCCGCGGCCTGTCCTGCGAGCCGGCGCCGGCCGCGACCCCGACTCCGACCAGAAGCGCAGCCGCGATGCACCCGAACAACAAGCGAGGGAGGGACGGCCTCGAAGCAGGCCGGCGGCCCTGGCCCTCGCCGACGCGCGACCGAACCAGCGTGTGAATCATGAGACGATGCGCTTCTCTCTATGGAATCGTTCGACCCCCCGAGCCTCACCCTCTCATCTTACCGACGACGGCCGCCCGTTGGGAAAGCCTCTCCCCGAAATGCTGACGACCCGACACGGATTCGTATGGGCCTAGGAATACCTCTACTGTCACGGATGTCCTCGGGCAGGACCGGAGTCACCGGATTGGGACGCCCGACCTCTATCGAGGGGCCGGGGAGGGCGGAATACAAGCCCGAAGCGCGAGCGAGGGTTCGGCTCGGGAGGTCCAGGGCCGATTCGACGTCCTGGACGATCAACCCTCGCTTGCGCTTCGGGCTAGTATTCCGGGCCTCACGACGCCAATTCCAGCAATCCGTGACAGTAGAGGTACCAGCCCGACGCGCCAGCGAGGGATTCATCGTTGAGAACCGCCACGGTCGCCGCGAACCGCCCAGGGCGGTCCCCTCGCTGGCGCGTCGGGCTGGTATTCCGAGCAACTCCGTGATCGTAAGAGGTAGAATGAGCGAGATTCCAAATGATCGGCGGCGCGCCGTCGTGACGAACTTCAAAGCCGAGAGGCGGGCATGCCGACCCCCGATCAAATCAAGCCGTTTCTGCTCCACGACGATCCCGACGTGCGCAAGCACGCCGCGCGGTACTTCAGCGATTCCTGGTCGGAGGACGCCGACCTGCTCCCCCTGGTCCTCGACTCCTGCGAACGCCACGGCGTTGAAGAGAACCATTCCATTCTTTACGACGCCCACCGCTTCACCGTCGCCGAGGATTCGCTCGACCGTCTTCTGGCCCTCCTGGCGAGCGTGAAGGACGCATCGGCGATCGACCATCTCAACCGCATCGTCATCCAGGCCCCCGTCGAAATCGTTCGGGATCGCCAGGAGGCGATCGAGCGGAATCCGAACATCCGGCCGGCGACGCTCCTCCGCATCCAGCGGCGGCGGGACCTCTTCGACTGGTCGGGCGAACGGCTCTGGGAGGAACTGCAAGACGTCGCTCGCCGCGCCGACGACGAGGAGGACGGCGGCAAGATCGACCGGCGCCACGCCGCCGAGTTCGTCGACGCCCTGGGTCGCCATGACGTCCCCGACGCCGGAACGATCTGCCGGTTGCTGGGGGAACTGGAACCGGACGTGGGATGGCTGGAAATCTTCCTCGTCGACCTGGCGGGGCGACGCCGACTGCGGGAGGCGGTCCCGATCCTCGTGGACAAGCTCCATCTCGACGGCGACTTCGTGCTGGAAAGCGCCTCGGACGCCCTGGCCCGCATCGGCGACCCCGAGGCGGTCGCCCTGATCCGCCGGGAGTTCCCCGACGCCACGTATGATTACCGGCTTTACGCCACCGGCGTCCTGGGCAAGATCAAACACCCGGACTCGGAAGCGGCGATCCTGGCCCTCCTGGAGACCGAGACCGACGCAGGCGTCCGCATGTGGCTCTGCTCGTCGCTCTGCGATCTGATCTCGGATCAGAGTCTTGACGCCGTGCTGAAAGAAATCCGGTCGGGCGACGACATGGCGTTGCGCGATCTGACCACCCCCGCCCTGGCCGTCGCCGCGATGCTCGGCGCGGGGCCGTCGCCCGAGATCGAAGCCCTCGAGCGAGAGCGACGGCGACGGCGCCGAGCCGAGCATCGCGGCGCCTTCGAAACCGCCTGCCGCCGGACCCCCGATCCTTCCTGACGGAGGCCGACCCATTCGCCGGGCTGGACGCGGAGGAGCGGGACGAACCGGCGCCGCCGGCCGCCCAGCCGATCCGCAACACCGGAGCGCGGGTCGGCCGCAACGACCCCTGCCCCTGCGGCAGCGGCAAGAAGCACAAGAAGTGCTGCGGCCGGTCGGGCTGACCCTTCCGGCCCCCTTCCCTCGCGAGGGAACAGGGAATGCTTGCGTCATTATGTTGTCACGAACGCGCGGCCCCCCGGAACGACTCCAGCATGTCCTTGAGGGTCTGGTCGATGGAGTAGATCGGCGCCCAGCCGGTTTCGGCCTTGATCTTGGAGGGGTCGGCGACGAGCAGGGGGAGGTCGACGGGGCGGACCCGGGCGGGGTCGACGCGGACCTCGATCGGCCGGGCCGCCAGTTCGGTCAGGCGGCGGACGGCGTCGGTCAGCTTGAGGCCCAGGCCCGAGCCGAGGTTGTAGACCTCGCCGGCCCGGCCGCGTTCGGCGAGCATCCGGTAGCCTCGGACCACGTCGCGGACGTCGGTGTAGTCGCGGACGACCTCGAGGTTGCCGACCTCGACGCATTCCTTCCGGCCCTGCTCGACCTCGACGACCTGTTGCGCCAGGGTCGCCAGCACGTACCGCGGCGACTGCCTGGGGCCGGCGTGGTTGAACGGCCGGACGACCACGACGTCGAGCTTGTCGGTCAGGTGGTTCTGAATCCCCAGCAGGTCGGCCGCCGCCTTGCTGGCCGCGTACGGGTTGTTGGGCCGCAACGGGCAAGACTCCGAGACCGGGACGTGCTCGGGGGCCGGACTGCCGTAGCAGACGCCCGAGCCGACCAGGACGATTCGGGGCGACTGCTCCAGCCCGGCGGCCTTGACGGCCTCAAGCAGGTTGAGCGCCCCCCCGAGGTTGAGCGCCCAGGTCCCCCGAGGATCGGCCATGCTGGCCTGGGGGTTCGACTGCGCGGCGAGGTGGTAGATCGCCTCGGGCTGCTTTCGACGGATCAGAGCGGCGAGGTCCGCCGGGTCGTCCTCGAGCAGGTCGAACCGCTCGATCCGAGCCGATCGGCCGATCTCGGCGAGGTCCGCCGGCCATCGGCCCGACTTCGAGATCCCCACGACCTGGTCGCCGCTGGCGAACAGATGCTCCGACAAGTGCCCGCCCACGAACCCCGATACGCCGGTCACCAATGCACGCACGCGGCAAGCCTCCCGATTCTCGCGTCCAGAGCCAGAAGTCCGCTCGCCGAGGGGCGACGGACGGGTGGCACGGGCTCGTACTCGACCCCGTGCGGACAGGCCCCGGCCCGCGTTCACGGGGTCGAGTACGAACCCGTGCCACCCCGATTCCAGCGTTTGACTGTCTGGAGCCCGATGCGCAATGTCCAGTCGAACGATTCGATCACGCCTTCTGGTCGCGGTACGCGCCCGACTTGACCCGGTCGACCCAGGCGGCGTTGGCCTTGTACCAGTCGACGGTTTCGGCCAGGCCCTGCTCGAAGGTGACGGTCGGCGCCCAGCCCAGCTCGGATTCGGCCTTGGAGCAGTCGACGGCGTAGCGGCGGTCGTGGCCGGGGCGGTCGGTGACGTACCGGATCAGCTCCTCGGTCTTGCCGGTGAGCTTGAGCACGCCCCGGGTGACGTCGATGTTGTACCGCTCGCTCTTGCCGCCGAAGTTGTAGACCTCGCCGGCGATCCCCTTGCGGAGCGCGGCGTCGACGCCTCGGCAGTGGTCGAGGACGTGGATCCAGTCGCGGACCTGCTTGCCGTCGCCGTAGACCGGCACGGAGACGTCGGCCAGGGCGTTGGTGACGAACAGGGGGATCAGCTTCTCGGGGAACTGGTAGGGCCCGTAGTTGTTCGAGCACCGGGTGGTGACGACGTTCATCCCGTGGGTGTGGAACGCGGCCCGGACGAGCAGGTCGGCGCCCGCCTTGCTGGCCGAGTACGGGCTGTTGGGGGTGAGCGGGGTCTCCTCGGTGAACGCCGGGTCGTGGGGGCCGAGCGTGCCGTAGACCTCGTCGGTCGAGACCTGGACGAACCGGGGGACCTTGGCGGCTCGGGCGGCGTCGAGCAGGTTCTGGGTGCCGATGACGTTGGTCCGCAAGAACGGCGTGGCGTCCTCGATCGAGCGGTCGACGTGGCTCTCGGCGGCGAAGTGGACCAGCGCGTCGAACCCCCCCTCGGCCACCAGCTCCATGACGAACGGCCGGTCGGCCACGTCCCCCCTGGCGAACCGGTAGCGAGGCTCGGCCGCCAGGTCGGCCAGGTTGTCGGGGTTGCCGGCGTAGGTCAGGGCGTCGAGGTTCGTGATGGACAGCTCGGGGTTCCGCTCCAGCTCCATCCTCACGAAGTTGGCGCCGATGAAGCCGCATCCCCCGGTCACCAAAATCCGCTTCATCGAAGAACTCCTATCGATCCCTAACTCAACAAGCCGTCTCGGGTTTTCGATCGCAACGTCCGACCCGCCAGGTTAATCGGCCGGGGCCGGGGCGACAAGGTGGAATGGCGGCCGGACGGTCGCCGTCAGGCGGTCGTCCCCCTCCGCCGCTTCAAGGTCGATCGCCATCCCGAGATCGTGCCGCCGTGGATCGCCGCGCTCGATCATGCCGCCGGACGGCCCCCGGGAACGCCCCCCACGTCAAGTTCCTTTGCGCTGAAATTACACCTCTTTGCGCGGACGTCTCTTTGGAAACAGGCTGCTCGCCCACGCGTTGGAGCGATTCGTGATCATTCGATGAATTTTTATTACGGAAACCTCCGGCTGATTGACATTGCCGGCTGGATAATATTACGATGCCTCTGACCTGAGAGCGATCAACCCAAGGGCGAAAGCCCGACTGGCTCCATGCGACGACTGCGAGGATCTGGTAAAGGTGGAGTTCTCAGCCAGTCTCATGGCCTTCCTGACTCGTCCCCTCGACGGCGGCCCCCGCGCCCTCGACATGCACCTCTCCAGGTCCAGCCCAGCGACACCACGATTCACTCCTTCGGCTTCTTCGCTATCGCTTTCACTATCTTTAGCACAAGGACGCCTAGAAATGGCATGTTCCGGTCGCAGACGGTCCGGATTCACGTTGATCGAATTGCTGGTGGTGATTGCGATCATCGCCGTGCTGATCGCGCTGTTGCTTCCCGCCGTGCAGTCGGCGCGCGAGGCGGCCCGCCGCGCGCAATGCGTCAACAACCTGAAGCAGATCGCCCTGGCGGCGCTGAACTTTGAGTCGGCGCAAGGCGAACTGCCCCCCGGATGCGCTCCCAACCCGCCCGGCGGCGGCGGTCGCGCGAACGTTCAGGCGTTGATCCTGCAATACCTTGAGGGGGGGAACACCTACAATCAGTTCAACTTCTCTCTGAGCATGAACACCTGGGGCGCCGCCGCGCCCAATAAGACGGCTCAGACGCAGATCATCGCCGCGTACAACTGCCCGTCCGACGGCTCGACCTCCCGGTTCGTCTCCGGCGACGCGCAGCTCGGCTACTCGAACTACATGGCCAGCACGGGGGGCACCGCCAGCCAGTATTACGGCGGCACGTACGCCATAGAAGAAACCAATTCCGCCTACGTGGGGGCGTTCAACGTCCGGATCAACGAGACCGCCAAGTCGGGAACGCCCGATTATCAGAAGGTCATCAGCCGCACCCAGATCTCGGCTTTCACCGACGGCACGTCGAACACCGGCATGTTCGCCGAGACCAGGAAGTCGAGATACACCGGCGCGTCCGGGAACTACAACGGCAGAACGCCGTATGCGATCGACATGGTGTACTGGATTTCCTATAAATCCTTTAACAACCAGGTCATCAACCCCGTCTGCGCCCTTTGGTCCAACTCCGAGGTGCTGGACATGATCACCTACCGGGGCGGACAGTATTACCGCTTCCTGCCGATGACGACGAATTACTCCCACACGATCCCACCGAATTACAAGGCCAACGATTGCAGCAACGACGGGCTTTACGGCTCGCATGCGGCCGCGCGGAGCTACCACAACGGCGGCGCCAACGTGGCGTTCTGCGACGGCTCGGTCCACTTCATCAAGGACTCGATCAGCCCGCCGACCTGGTTCGCCCTGGGCACTCGCGCCGGCGGCGAGGTCATCAGCAGCGAC
>ERZ778018.2855-NODE-2855-length-10356-cov-4.721386_pt1 | contig 10356 bp, 7 predicted proteins | sample MGYA00375748_ERZ778018 | MGnify/ENA primary metagenome ERZ778018 (study PRJEB29350, sample SAMN05509839) | bioreactor metagenome | biome: bioreactor; material: wastewater | place: South Africa: University of Cape Town | collected 2014-04-22 ... | reverse complement strand
GCATGACCAACTCGTTCACCTGGGGGTTCGACGGCTGGATCTACGCCTGCCACGGGTTCTCCAACACCTCGGAAGTGGCCGGCAAGGACAAGCAGGCGATCACGTTCAACTCGGGCAACACCTACCGGATGCGGCCCGACGGCTCGCACCTCGAACAGATCACCCACGGCCAGGTCAACCCGTTCGGGCTCGCGTTCGACGCGCTCGGCAACCTGTACTCGTGCGACTGCCACAGCCGGCCGGTCTATCAGCTCTTGCGGGGGGCGTACTACCCGAGCTTCGGCAAGCCCGACGACGGCCTGGGGTTCGGCCCCGCGATGGTCAACCACGACCACGGCTCGACCGGCATCGGCGGCATCGCCTACTACACATCCGACCAGTTCCCGAAGGAATACCAGGACCGCGTCTTCGTCGGCAACGTCGTGACCAACCGGATCAACCAGGACAAGGTCGAATGGCGCGGCGCGACTCCGAAGGGGATCGAGCAGCCCGACTTCGTCTGGAGCGAGGACAACTGGTTCCGCCCCGTCGACCTGGAACTCGGTCCCGACGGCGCGCTGTACGTCGCCGATTTCTACAACCGGATCATCGGCCACTACGAAGTGCCGCTCACCCACCCCGGCCGCGATCGGTCGAGCGGGCGGGTCTGGCGGATCGTGTACAAGGGGACGGAAGGGAACCCCGCGCCGCCGCTCGCCCCCCCGGTGGATCGCACGAAGTCGAGCGTGGATTCCCTGATCGCCGACCTGGGCGGCCCCACGCTGCCGGTCCGGATCACCGCGGCCAACCAACTCGTCGCGCGCGGCGGTCAAGAGGCCGAATCCAAGCTGATCGACGTCTTGAAGCACCACGACGGACCCGCGTCGACCCTCGTTCATTCACTTTGGGCGCTTGATCGACTGGACAAGCTCGACGACCCGCTGTTGCTCGGCGTGGTGGAGCCGCCGGTCAGTCCGACGGTTCAGGTTCACGCGTTGAAAGTGCTGGTCGACCGCGCCGCGCTCCCTCCGGTCTTGCAGACGTTCGCGCTGCGGTCGATCACCGACCCGAACCCGCACGTCCGCAGGGCCGCCGCCGAGGTCCTGGGCGCGCACGCCGACTTCGACCACATCCGGCCGCTGCTGGCGCTCCGGCAGTCGACGGCCGCCGAGGACACGCATTTAATGCACGTCGCCCGCATGGCGCTCCGCGATCAGTTCAAGAACAAGGAAGTTTGGTCGAGGCTGGAAGCGCTGACCTTGAACGCCCGCGATCGCGCGGACGTCGCCGACGTGGCGGTCGCCGTGCCGACCGCCGAGGCCGCCGCGTTCCTGCTCGCGCACATCCAGAACGATGAAGTGAGCCCGGCGAACACGAACCGGTACATCCACCACGTCGCCCGGTACGGTCCGAGGGAGTCGGTCCCCGCCCTACTCGGGTTGGCGCAGGCCGGCGACCGCTCGCGGGCCGACCGGATCGGGCTGCTTCGGATGATCCAGCAAGGCGCGCAGGAGCGCGGCGAGGGGGCGATTCCCGAAGTTCAGCAGGCGGGGCTCGGCCTCGTGCGGTCCTTGCTCGACTCGAAGAATACCGACGAGGTCGGGGAGGGGATCGGGGCCGTCCGCGACCTCCAGCTCAAGGACGCGATTCCCTCGCTTGAGAAAGTCTTCGCGCGTGAGGACCTTCCCCACGCCAGGAGGGCCGAGGCGCTGTCGGCGGTGGTCGTGCTCGATCAGCCATTGGGCCTGGCGCGGATGAAATCGGTGCTGGAGGACGGCCGCCTGGAGCCCCGGCTCCGCGAGTCGGCCGCGATCGCCCTGGCCAACCTGGACAAACCGGAAGCGCGCGCCGCGGTGCTTGAGGCCCTGACGACCGCGCCCGAACAGGTGCAGGCGACGGCCGCCGCGGCGCTCGTCCGAAATCGCGACGGGGCGGTCGCGCTTCTGAACGCGATCGCCGCCGGCAAGGCGTCGGCCCGGCTGCTGCAACAACGGCCGATCACGATCGGACTGGAGAACGCCAAGATCCCGAACCTCGACGATCGGATGAAGAAGCTGCTCGCCGGGCTCCCCCCCGCCGATCAGACGCTCCGCGAGTTGCTCGACGCGCGTCGGGAGGGGTTTCAGGCGTCGCCCCACGACGTCGCCGCCGGCGCCAGGGTGTACGAGAGCAATTGCGGGATCTGCCACCAGATGGAAGGCAAGGGCGCGCGGATCGGCCCGCAGCTCGACGGCGTCGGCGCGCGCGGGCTTGAGCGACTCCTCGAAGACGTGCTCGACCCCAACCGCAACGTCGACCAGATGTTCCGGGTCACCAGCCTGGCGCTCAAGGACGGCCGCGTCGTCGCCGGGTTGCTGCTCCGCGAGGAAGGCGCGGTTCTCGTGATCGCCGACGCGCTCGGCAAGGAGGTCCGCGTCCCGAAGGACGAGGTCGAGGAGAAGCAGATCATGCAGATGTCCCCCATGCCCGCCGACATGGCCCGGTTGATCCCCGAGCGCGACTTCTACCATCTGCTCGACTACCTCCTCAGTCGCCGCGACGAAAAGCCGGTGAAGTGAGGTTCGGTGCGTGATTTGCAGACGCGGTTCTTCAATTCGACGGTCCGCGCCACGCCGTATTCCGATAATCGAGGAGCATTCACCGATGGTCGACCCAACCTCAAATCCGCCCCGTCGCGACGTCTTGCAGGCCGGGGCCGCCGGGATCGCGGCCGCCTCGCTCGCGGGGGGCGCCCGCGCCGCCGAGGAGCGCAACGCCGGCGGCCTGCCGCTGCGACCGTTCGGCAGGACGAACGAAATGGTCCCGATCCTGGCGCTGGGGGGCTTCCACGCCAGCGTCCCCGAGCCGGAGCAGGATTCCATCCGGCTGATCCGTCGCGCCGTCGACGAGGGGGTGACGTTCCTCGACAACTGCTGGGACTACAAGGACGGCGTGGCCGAGGAGCGGATGGGCAAGGCGCTCGCCGAGGGAAAACTCCGCGACAAGGTCTTCCTGATGACCAAGTGCTGCGGTCGAGACGCCAGGGAGGCGCAATCAAATCTGGAGGACAGCCTCAAGCGGCTTCAGACCGACCACATCGACCTCTGGCAGTTCCATGAGATCAACTACGACAACGACCCCGACCTCGTGTTCGAGGCCGGAGGCGCGCTCGAGTTCGCGCTCAAGGCGAAGGAGCAGGGGAAGGTCCGATACATCGGCTTCACCGGGCACAAGCTCCCCGACATCCATCTCAGGATGCTCGCCAAGCCCTACGACTGGTCGTCGGTGCAACTTCCGCTCAACGTGATGGACGGCCGGTTCCGCAGCTTCCAGCACGAGGTCTTGCCGACGCTCAACAAGCGCGGGATCGCCGCCATCGGCATGAAGAGCCTCGGCGGCATGGGCGAGATCGTCAAGGACGCCGGCGTCCCGGTTGAGGACGCGATCCGCTACGTCCTGTCGCTGCCGATCACGACCCTCGTCTCGGGGATCGACTCGGAATCGGTGCTGGAGCAGAACCTCAAGATCGTCCGCGAATTCAAGCCGATGTCCCACGACGAGATGACGGGCCTCGAAGCCAGGTTCGCGAAATTCGCGGGGGACGGCCGGTTCGAGAAGTTCAAGACGACACAGAACTACGACGGCGCCGTCCACCAGAAGCAGCACGGCTTCATGGCGTGATCGAAAATCCGAGGATTTCACCACGGACGACCACGGACGAAAACGACCGTTCAAACGACCACTATGAAGCTACCGGACCTAGGGCACGGCCGAGCCGGGTTCGCTCCTGATCAAACGCCGGCTTCGCATGAGGCTCCACGTCCCCAGGCCCGTCATCAGTAGGGTCAAGCAAAACCGGATCAAGACGGGTTGCGGAAGCCCTTCGTTGAAGTGGCCAGCGAAGCGTTCGTCGAGATTGTAGAGCGTGAGGATTCCGACCGACGTCCCCGTGCCAAGGCAGGCGACGCCCAGGAGCAGCATCCACGCAGCGCGTCCCGAACAAGCACGTGTCTTGCGAGCCATGGCGAATTCCGCGACGAGCGGCTCCGGCGCGCCCAGTCGACGCGTGGCGACGAGAAACCGTTCGTCAATGCTCAAAGCATCCTCGGGCAGGGCGGCGAGCGTCTGCCGCAGGTGATCCTCCAATTCGTCGAGCACGGCGGCCGAAATTCGCGACGCGAAGGCGTCGCGCCACAACTTGATCCTATTGTTCAGGTCGGACATATTCCTGTCTCCCAGAGTTGTTCAAGAACTCGGTGGACCGCCATCCACTGCTCGCGCTGGCGGACCAGTTCCTCCCGTCCCGGCGAGCAGATCCGGTAGTATTTCCGGCGACGACCCGTCTCAGCTAAGCGCCACGACGCCTCGATCAACCCCTCCTTCTCAAGCCGGTGCAGGACGGGGTAAAGCATCCCGTCCGCCCACTGAAGCCGTCCCCCGGACGACTCCCGCACGCGTTGGATCAATGCGTATCCATAGCTCTCACCTTGAGCCAGAATGGACAGGATCAACGGCCGCGTAGACGCGGCGACCAGGTCTCTGTCGATCATGAGACGGACTCCTCGCCAATGCCTTTCGGCACTATACATTGCACTGCGATGTATGGGAACCGCAAAATCTGTCGACCCGCATGACGAGACGCTTCGATCAACCGACGACTTACGCGAGAACGCCCTTCAAGACCTCGCCGGCGACGTCGGTGAGGCGCTCGTCCCGGCCGCTGTGGAGGTAGGTGAGGCGGAGGTGGTCGAGGCCCATCAGATGGAGGATCGTGGCGTGGATGTCATTCACGTGGGCGCGGTCGGCGATCTGGTTGAGGCCGATCTCGTCGGTCTCTCCGACGACCGCCCCGCCTTTGACGCCGCCGCCGGCCATCCACATGGTGAACCCCGTCGCGTTGTGGTCGCGGCCTCGGCCGCCCCCCTGGCGCACCGGGGTCCGGCCGAACTCGCCCCCCCAGATGACGAGCGTCTCTTCGAGCAAGCCCGACCGCTTCAGGTCGGTGAGGAGCGCGGCGACGGGCTTGTCGGTCATCCCGCACATCTTCTCGTGGTTGGCGTCGATGTCGTCGTGGGCGTCCCACTGCATGGCGACCGGGCCGCCCCCCGAATAAAGCTGGACGAACCGCACCCCGCGCTCGACCAATCGACGGGCCAGGAGGCATCGGGTGCCGAACTCGACGGTGCGGTGATCGTCGAGGCCGTACAACTCCTTGGTCTCATTCGACTCGCGCGCCAGGTCGACCGCCTCGGGCGCGGCGCTTTGCATGCGATAGGCCAGTTCGTAGGACGAGATCCGCGCGGAAAGCTCGGTGTCGTCGGGGCTGAGGTCTTGCTCGTTCATCGACCGCAGCAGGTCGAGAGTCCGACGCTGGCGGGGGAGACTGACGCCGGCCGGCGGCTTGAGGTTGACGATCGGCGCGGGGCCGCTCCGGAACAGCGTCCCCTGGTGGTGCGCCGGCAGGAACCCCGCGCCCCAGCAGGGCGCGCCCCCTTCGGGCGTCCCCTCGGGCTGGGTCATGACCACGTAGGACGGCAGGTCGTCGCTCTCGGACCCCAGCCCGTACGTGAGCCAGCTCCCCAGGCTGGGATAACCCGTGAGCATGCGTCCGGTCGTCATCTGGTACATCGCCGGCGCGTGGATGACGCTGTCGGCCACGCACGAGCGGATCAGGCAGATGTCGTCGGCGTGCTTGTGCAGGTGCGGCACCAGGTCCGACATGTCCATCCCCGACTCGCCGTACCGCCCCCACTTGCGACGCGACGCCAGGCAGAGCGGATCGCTTTCGAGGAACTGGCTGTGGATCTTGCCGAAGCTGGGGGGCAGCGGCTGGCCGTCGAGCTTTTGAAGCGCCGGCTTGGGGTCGAACAGGTCCATCTGGCTGGGCCCGCCCGTCATGAACAAAAAGATGCACCGCTTCGCCTTCGCCGGGAAATGCCCCGCGCGCGGCGCCAAGGGGTTCGCCGCGGCCGCGCCGGCGGCCGTCGCCTCGGCTTCCAGGATCGACGACAACGCGAGCAAGCCGAATCCGTTCCCAGTCCGCTTCAGCCACTCGCGGCGGTTCAGCGGATTGATTGGATGAACGCCCGAGCAGGGGCCGGGGCAGTGATTCGCGGGTGATTTCATGATGACGGCCTTTCCTTGCGTTCTTCGTCCGACGGGCCTTGCACGTCGAGTCGGTCGAATAGTTCATTCAGCGTGAAGCGGAATCCGGGCAGTACTTTGTTCAGGACGATCGCGTCAGACCCGCCGTAAACCCGCGCCTCGGGCTCGTCGCGGTCGTGGATCGTGATCGTCCGCGTCTTCGGTTCGACGAGCCAGACGAACGTCGTGCCGGACGCGAAGTATTCCTCGATCTTCCGCTCCATCTCCGCCCTGGTGTTGCTTGCGCTAAGAACCTCGATCGCGAGGTCCGGCGAGAGGTCGGGGATCGGCTGAGTCGGCACTCGGTTTCCAGGAACGCGGCCCCAGGTCATAAAGGCGACGTCCGGTGCACGAACGAGCCCGGGCATGAGTCGCATCGTCCCGTCCGGGGCGGTAACGAACCCGAGTTTATGGGCGTCGGCGAACCGCTGAATCAACGTGATTAGAGCGGCCGCCAACAACGACTCGCGAATTCCCGTCGGCTTCTCCACGAGCACGCCGTCGACCAGCTCGCATATCACCTCGCCGCGGTCGTTGACCGCGATCAGTTCCGCTTCCGTCGCCTCGCCCGGCGCGGGTCGCGCGCGGAGGCGCGACAGCGGCACGCCGCCGAGACGGTCGACGATGTCCTGCACTGAGCGAACGTCCGTTGCCGTGGGCATGTCGCACCTCGATTGAAATACTCATCGGGAATCGCGCTTGCGATCGAGTTGACCGAACAATCGCGACGGATCAATTCATTATGACGGCTCTTTCTTGCATCCTTAATTCGGCGGGCCTTGTTCGTCGAGTTCGTCGAAGAACTCGGCGGGCGTGATGCGGAATCCGGGCAGGACTTTATTCAGGACGATCGCGTCTGAACCGCTGAAAGCCCGCGCCTCGGGCTCGTCGCGGTCGTGGATCGTGATCGTCCGCGTCTTCGGTTCGACGAGCCAGACGAACGTCGTGCCGGACGCGAAGTATTCCCCGATCTTCCGCTCCATCTCCGCCCTGGTGTCGCTTGCGCTCAGGACCTCGATCGCGAGGTCCGGCGAGAGGTCGGGAATCGGCTCGGTCGGGACTCGGCGACCCGGGACTCGCTCCCAGGAGATGAACGCCACGTCTGGGGCTCGAACCAGCCCGGGCATGAGCCGCATCGTCCCGGCCTCTCCGGTCACGAACCCGAGTTTATGGGCCCTCGCGAAAGCGCGAATCATCGCGCCGAGAGACATGGCCAACAACGACTCGCGATTTCCCATCGGCTTCTCCACGAGCACGCCGTCGACTAATTCACAGATCGCCGTACCGGAGTCGTTGACGGCGATCAAGTCCGCTTCCGTCGCCTCACCTGGCGCGGGTCGCGCGCGGAGGCGCGACAGCGGCACGCCGCCCAGACGGTCGAGAACGTCCTGCATGGAGAGTACGTCCGTCGCGGTGGCCATGAAGCACCTCGATTGAAAGACCTAGCGGGAATCGCGCTTGCGGTCGAGTTCGCCGAACAGCCGCGACAACGGAAGTTGAAAGCCGGGGAGGACGTCGGCCGATTCAAGCACGGCCGACTCATCCAGTTGGAGGGCGGGGGCCACGCCCCGCCGGTAAGCCTGGGCCGTTCGGGTTTCGGGATCGATCTCCCATACGACGTCGACGCCCGCCGAGAAGTATTCCTGGCGCTTCCGCTCCATCTCGCGCTTCGTGTTGCTCTCGCTGAGCACCTCCACGACGAGTTCCGGCGCGAGCATCGGCACGGGGTCGCGGGGGACGCCGCCGCCCGGGAGGCGAGCCCATGAGATGAATGCGACGTCGGGGGCGCGGATCAATCCCGGGAAGAGCCGGATCATGCCGTCGGGGCTCGCAACGACGCCGAGGTTGCGCGGAATGACGAACTCGCGGAGCAACGCGATGATCGCCCCGGCAAGAATCGACTCGGCGAATCCCACACCCTTCTCCACAAGCACGCCGTCGACCAGTTCGCAGAGGGTCTCGCCGCTCGCGTTGATCGCGATCAGGTCCGCCTCGGTCGCCCTCCCGGGCTCGGGGCGCGCACGAAGGCGCCGCAGCGGCACGCCTCCCAGGCGGTCGAGAACGTCCTGCATCGTGTTTACCTCGGTCGCGACGGCCATGACGTCCTCGATCCTCCCGAAGAATTCGGCGTCAGGGGATGTACAGGAACTCGTTGCAGTTGATGAGGGCGAGCGCGAAGTCGTCCCAGGCGGCGGCGCCGCCGTCGGCCTGGCGCTGGGCGTTGAGGAAGTCCTCGGCGCGGGCGGTTTCGGCGGGGGAAGGGGAACGGCACAGGGCGATCCGGTAGGCCCGATCAACGCGCGCGGCCTGATCGACCGGAGCTTCGCGAAGAACGCGGGCGGCGAGCGCCCGGGCGCGGCCGATCGCCGTTTCGCTGTTCAGCAGGTTGAGCGCCTGGAGGGCGTGCGTGCTGTTCTCGCGGCGCGGGCAGGCCGTCTGGTTGTCGGGGGCGTCGAACGATTCGAGCAAGGGATAGCGGACGTTCCGCTTCTTGAACAGGTAGAGCGAGCGCCGCATATGTTCGCGCGGGTCGAGGTCGACGGGCCAGAGGTCGACCACTTCCGCCTCGGTGAAGATCAGGTCGGTGACGTCCTTTTCGAGCGGCGCCAGCACGCCGGGCCCCCCCATCTTGGGGTTCAACTCGCCCGAGACCGCGAGCATGGCGTCGCGAACCCCCTCGGCGTCGAGTCGGCGGCGGTTCATTCGGCTCAGAAGGTCGTTCTCCTCGTCCAGCTCGGTCTGCCTGGGCGTCGGCTTGCTCGACTGCCGGTACACGGCCGACGTGACCATCAGCCGATGGATCGGCTTCAACCGCCAGCCTTCCTTGATGAGCCGGGCGGCCAGCCAGTCGAGGAGTTCTGGATGCGACGGGGGCTCCCCCCGGACGCCGAAATCGCTGGGCGTGGCGACGATCCCGCGCGTGAAGTGGTGCTGCCAGAGGCGGTTGACGATCACCCGGGCGACCAGTGGATTGCCGGCGTCCGCCAGCCACCCTGCCAGTCCGGCGCGGCGTCCGGTCGTCCTGTCGTCGGCCCTGATCGCATCCCCGGAAAAAACGCCCTTCCGCTGCGAGGCGAGGATCACCCCCGGCGGCCGGGGCTCGACCCTGGGCCCCTTGCTCTTGTAGTCTCCTCGACGGAGCACGAACGTGTCGGGCGCCTTCGGTTCGGCGTCGACCAGGGCCATGGCGTGCGCGGGGGGGCGGGGACGGGTCAACTCGATCTCGTGGATCTGAAGCTTGAGGGCCTCGCGGCGCGCGAAGTCGACCCTCGCCTTCGCCACGGCCTCGGCGACGTCTTCCCAGGTGATCCGGATCGAATTCTGTAGTCCGGCGATGATCTTCTTCTGCTGGTCCGTGCGGCCCTTCTCGGGCAAGGCCAGCAGGGCGCGTTCGTCGGCGGTGAGCATCGCCCGCTTCTCGTCCCCGAGCCGCTTGCGGTACGGGGCTTCGAGTTCGGCGAGCTGTTTGCGGATCGGCGCGATCCTGGCGGCGATCGCCTTCTCGGCGGCCTTGAACGCCTCGATCTCGTCCCTGGACGCGATCGGCCGTTCGACCAGATTGCTGGCGGCGAAGAACGATTGGAGGCGGTAGTAATCGGTCGTGGGGATCGCGTCGAACTTGTGGTCGTGGCACCGGGCGCAGCCGATGGTCAGGCCGAGAAACACCGAGCCGACGGTCCCCGTGATCTCGGTCAGCTCGTTCTGCCGCTTGACCTCGGGGATCACGTTGCCGCCGACCTCCTCGCGCGGGCCGGAGAGGCCGAAGCCGGTGGCGATCAGGGCCGAGACGTCCCCTTTCTCCAGCTCGTCGCCGGCGACCTGCAAGCCGATGAAGCGGTCGTAGGGCATGTCGGCGTTGAGGGCGTCCACGACCCAGTCGCGATACCGCCAGGCGTCGGGGCGTTCGGCGTCGAGCTCGAAGCCGTTGGTGTCGGCGTAATGGGCCAGGTCGAGCCAGTGCTGCGCCCATCGGACCCCGTACTGAGGGCTTTGCAGCAGGCCGTCGACCAGCCGTTCGTAGGCGTCGGGCCGGGCGTCGGCCAGGAACGACGAGACGGCCTCGGGCGCGGGAGGCAGCCCGGTCAGGTCGAACGTGACCCGACGGATGAGCGCGACGCGGTCGGCCTCGGGCGCGTGCGGCAGCTCGACCGATTCGAGATCGGCGAGGATGAACCGATCGATCGGGTTGCGGACCCAGTCGGCCCCTTCCACGTCCGGCGGCTCGACCTGCTCCAACGGCTGATATGCCCAGTG
>ERZ778018.2854-NODE-2854-length-10357-cov-6.086294_pt1 | contig 10357 bp, 7 predicted proteins | sample MGYA00375748_ERZ778018 | MGnify/ENA primary metagenome ERZ778018 (study PRJEB29350, sample SAMN05509839) | bioreactor metagenome | biome: bioreactor; material: wastewater | place: South Africa: University of Cape Town | collected 2014-04-22 ... | reverse complement strand
TGCGCTTCACGCTGGCGATCATGGCGGCGCAGGGGCGCGACGTGAAGCTCGACCCCGCGCGCATCGCCGGCTACCGCAACTTCGGCACCAAGCTGTGGAACGCCACGCGCTTCGCCGAAATGAACGAGGTCGCGAGGAACGACGACTTCTGGCTGGGCGACGCCAGGCTTGCGGTCAACCGCTGGATCCTGACGGAACTGACGCGCACCGCCCGCGCCGTGACCGAGGGCATCGCCGGCTACCGCTTCAACGAGGCGGCGGCGGCGGCCTATAAATTCGTCTGGAACCAGTTCTGCGACTGGTATCTGGAACTCCTGAAGCCGGTGTTCATGGGCGACGACGAGGCCGCGAAGGCCGAAAGCCGCGCTTGCGTCGCCTTCGTGCTGGACGAGATCTACAAGCTGCTCCACCCCTTCATGCCGTTCATGACCGAGGAACTGTGGGCCGAGACGGCGGGCGAGGGCGGGCGTTCCTCGCTTCTGTGCCACGCCGCATGGCCGTCGCCGGACTTTGAGGACGAGGAGGCTGCCGCCGACGTCAACTGGCTGATCGACCTGGTGAGCGGCATCCGCTCGGTGCGCTCCGAGATGAACGTGCCGCCGGCGGCGGTGGCGCCGCTGGTGGTGATCGGCGCCGATGCGCTCACGCGCGAGCGTCTGGAGCGCCACGACAGCGCCATCCGCCGGCTGGCCCGCATCGGCGAGGTTTCGCTGGCCGAAAGCGCGCCGAGGGGGGCCGCGCAGATCGTTCTCGGCGAGGCGACGGCGTGCCTGCCGCTTGGCTCCCTGATCGATCTCGAGGCGGAAGCGGCGCGGCTGCAAAAGGAGGTGGCCAAGGTTACCGAGGAAATCGCCCGCCTTGCGAAGAAGCTTTCCAACGACAGGTTCGTCGCCAACGCGCCGCAGGACGTGGTGGCCGCCGAGCGCGAAAAGCTCGCCGACTATCGGGCGGCGCAGGAGAAGCTGTCGATGGCCTTGCAACGGGTGCGCGACGCCGGCTGATCGCCTCCACGCCCGCGGGAGAACGTGGCAGGCGGTTCCGCGCGGCCTGGCAGCGGCCGCGCCGCCCGTTCCCTGCGCGAACTGGAAATTTGCGCCTTATTGTTGCCTTAATGTAACAAGGGCTGTCTTTGGCGCGGAAAAATACCGGTCTTTCTGCCGATCAGGCGGTTTTTTCGGTGTCGCAGCGCTGTTTTTGCCGAAAAATCGACCTTTTGGGCGCTTCCTGCTCATGCTTTTCGACGATGGGAACGCTTCAGCGGCTGGCCGGCGGCCGGCCGCCCCGACGATGGGTTATTGCCTCGTTAACCATCTTTGGTTCTAGCTGGAATCCTCGTTTCTCGGGGAGGGACCGGCTGGTGAGCGATTCGCGTGCAAAGGTGCTGCTGGGTACGGTATTTCTATCGCTGGCGATGAGCGGGGCGGCTTATTCGGGCGGCTTCGCGCGGGGGGCGGCCGACACCGACCTCCTCTACGAGGACGGCAATTTCAACATGCGCTCCAGCGTGACGTTCGTGACGCCGAAGCGCGAGATTTCCCGGGTCCCCGGGGCGGCCAGTCCGGCATTGGTGGGCACCACCTATACGGAAGATTACGTCATTCCTTCGGTGGCGATCAAACTGAACGTCACCGACAATGTGCGTTGCGCCGCCACCCTGGTGGACAACAACGGCGGCGCGGTGAGTTACGCCGTTCCCAAGCCTTCGGGCAAGCTGACGGAAGACTTCACCACCAACGAGAAGGCGGTGACCTGCGGCGTGAAATTCCAGGCCGGGCCGGGCAATTTCTGGCTCCTCGGCGGCGGCTTCGTGGAGGAGTTCGACTATCATCGCCTCAATGCGACAGGCGTGCTTCCCTTGTCCATGATCGGTGGCACCGACGTGATGATGCCCAACGCCGATCTTGCCCTGTCCGGGCGGGATACCGGCTATCGGCTGGGCATCGCTTACGAAATCCCGGACATCGCGCTGCGTGCGCAACTGATGTATCGCTCCGGCACCCACTACGGTGCGACGGGCAGCCTCACGGTGCCGACGGCGGCGTTGCTGGCCGCACAGGCGCAGGCCGCTACCGACCCCCTGGTGGCGGCAGGCCTGCTCCAGAATGCGGCCGATGCGCTGGCCGCAGGCTTGAGGACGGCGGTCGATTCGACCGGCACCGGCAACCTGCCCCAAAACGTGGAACTCAAGCTGCAATCCGGCATCGCCCCGGGCTGGCTCGCCTTCGGTTCGGTCAAATGGACCGACTGGAGCGTGCAGAAGCAACTGCTGGTCGACAATGCGATCAGGAGCACGTCTGACGACTATTTCTGGAAGGACGGCTGGACCGTCACCGGCGGCGTCGGCCATGCCTTTAACGACCGTGTTTCCGGCCGGGTCAGCCTTACCTGGGATAGCGGTGTCGCCACCGGTTACGACTTCTCCTCCGACACCTATACGCTGGCGCTCGGCGGTTCGGTCAAGGACGGCATCGGCGGCGAGTTGCGGGGCGGCGTCGGCGTCAGCTACCTGAGCGCTGCCGAGATAACCAAGGGGGCCGACGCCGGCTTCGCCGTCAAGGCCGGTTATGCCTTGGCCGGCAGCGTCGGCTACAGCGTCAAGTGGTAAGCCCTTTGAATCCCTGATGAAAAAGGCCGGCGCTGCCGGCCTTAGTGGCGCCCGCTCTGTTGTGTTTGTGCAACAGCTTGTGGCAATCCGGCCGCACATGGCCCGGCAGGCCCGGCTTTGCCCACTTCCCGCCATAAACCGGGGGCACCTCGTTGGCCGTGCTTCTGGACACGCGCCATGAAGGCGAGGCGACGAGGCGGGCCGCGAGGATCGCGGCAGGGGCTTGAATGGACGTCAAGGCTGTGTTTTCGACCGGTTTGCCATGCGGGGCGGCGCCTGCGCCGGCCGGCCGTACTTTGGACCAAATGGCAAGTCAGGTTCCGATAGAAGCCCGTCCGGCCACGGCCGCCGGCGTCGCCGCCGGGCGAACCAGGAGAAACGTTTACCGTTCGATGCGTGTCCCTTTGCTGGCAAGATCGTTGGCTTTCTCCGCGCTGGTGGCCGCAACGACGTTCTGCGCCGTCCAGCAGGCGGCGGCGTTCGATGACAAGGTCTTCGACGACAAGACCGGGGTCAGGCCGCAGTCGAGCCCCTGGGCGGTGTTCCAGTTCGGCTTTTCCGCCTATAAGAGCGGCCACAAGGACCAGGCGGTCGAGGCCTATAAATACGCGGCCGAGAATGGCCAGATCGGCGCTACGTGGAAGCTTGCCCGCATGTATGCGCAAGGCGACGGCGTCGTGCGCGACGATTATGCCGCCTACAAGTTCTTCACCGAGATCGTCGATCAGGACGTCGAGCCGGGTTCGCCGGAGGAAAGCTACGTTTCGGACGCGCTGGTGGCGCTCGGCGCCTATTCGATGACCGGCATCCCGGGCACGCCGGTCAAGGCCGACCCGGTCATGGCGCAGGAATACTACATGCGCGCCGCCGCCAACTACCGCAACCCGGATGCCCAGTACCAGATGGGCAAGATGTTCCTGAACGGCGAGGGCGGCGTCAAGGCGAGCGTCAAGCAGGCCGGCCGCTGGCTTCAGCTCGCCGCCGAGAAGGGCCATGCCGGCGCGCAGGCGACGCTCGGCAACCTGTTGTTCCAGAGCGGCAAGCTGGTGCGCGGCCTGACCATGATGACGGTGGCGCTGGCGCGCGCCGCCCCGAGCGACCAGCCGTGGATCCGCGGCATGCAGGAAGAAGCCTTCGCCGTGGCTCCGGAAGCCGACCGCCGCACGGCCATCTCGCTTGCCGACGACATCCTGACCAAGGGCGCCGCCCAGTAGCGGCGTCTGTCGCCTTGCCATGCAGGGCAAAAGCGTGTGAGGCTCGACCCTCCACTCCGTCGCGCTTCGCGCGCCACCTCTCCCCGGTCGACGGGTGAGAGGAAACGCTTCCTGTAAGCGCAACGCCCTTCCTCTCCCCTTTTGAGGGGGAGAGATGGTTTGCAAAAGCAAACCGGAGTGGGGGTCTGCCTTACCTTATACGATTGTCCTAAGTAATTGTGATCAGGCCGCTTCGAGGTCGAGTTCGACGGCCACCGGCACATGGTCGGACGGCTTTTCCCAGCCGCGCACGTGCTTTTCGATGTCGGCGGAGGAGAAGCGGTTGGCGGCTTCCGGCGACAACAGAAGGTGGTCGATGCGGATGCCGTTGTTCTTCTGCCAGGCGCCGGCCTGATAGTCCCAGAAGGTATAGGTGTCGCCGGCATCGGTCACCGCGCGTACCGCTTCGGTGAAGCCGAGATTGACCAGCCGGCGGAACGCCTGCCGCGTTTCAGGCTGGAACAGCGCGTCGTCCAGCCAGTTTTCCGGGTGTTTCGCGTCGATGGCCTCGGGGATGACGTTGTAGTCGCCGGCAAGGATCAGCGCTTCCTCCAGGTCCAGCCGCGCCGCCGCCCAGCGCTCCAGCCGTGCCATCCACGACAGCTTGTAGGGAAACTTGCGCTCGTCGTCGATCGGGTTGCCGTTCGGCAGATAGAGCGAAGCGACGCGCAGCGCCCCCCGTGTCGTGGAGAAGACGCCCTCGATGAAACGCGCCTGCTCGTCGCTTTCGTCGCCCGGCAGGCCGCGGTTGACCTCGTCGAACGGCAGCTTGGACAGGATGGCGACGCCGTTGAAGCTCTTCTGGCCGTGCGTCTCGACATTGTAGCCGAGCGCCTCGATCTCGGCGCGCGGGAACTGCTCGTCCACCGACTTGATTTCCTGGAGGCAGACGATATCGGGCGCGCTTTCGCCGAGCCAGTGCATCAGGTTGCCGATGCGCGCCCTGACGCCGTTGATGTTCCAGGTGACGATCTTCATGAAAAACACGCGATAATTTCAAAGAGTTCTTGATGGCGCGAAAGCGCGTTCCGCGCGATCCTGCACCATTGCTTTCCTGGAGGAAACCCGAATCTGTCGGGATGGGAGCACAAAGGGAGGGACTTTTATGTCTTCTACGACGCACCCCGTCAACGAAGTGCTGCCGGCGCCGCGCCTGTTCGCGCTTGGTCTCCAGCATGTGCTGGTGATGTATGCCGGCGCGATCGCGGTGCCGCTGATCATCGGCCGGGCCTTGCAGCTGGACGCGGCCGACGTGGCGTTCCTGATCTCGGCCGACCTGTTCGTGTGCGGCATCGCCTCGATCCTGCAATCGATGGGGGCGACGCAATGGTTCGGCATCAAGCTGCCGGTCATGATGGGCGTCACCTTCGCCGCGGTCGGGCCGATGGTGTCGATGGCGGTCACCCATCCGGGCGTCGACGGCGCGCGCATGATCTTCGGCGCCATCATCGGCGCGGGCGTCGTCACCATCCTGATCGCTCCGTTCATGAGCCGCCTGCTCAAGCTGTTCCCGCCGGTGGTCACCGGCACCATCATCCTGGTGATCGGCGTGTCGCTGATGAAGATCGGCATCGACTGGATCTTCGGCCTGCCGGTCGGCAAGACCGCGCCGAAGATCGTCGATCCGCAGCATGCCGCCTGGCTGCAATCGATGCAGGAGGCGGTCGGCGCGGTGGCCTCGACGCTGCCGCCGCAGCCCGTCCAGCTTGCGCTGGCGCCGACCATGAACAACCCCGCCTATGCGCCGGTCTTCAACATCGTGCTGTCGCTGGTCGTGCTCGCCGTCATCGTCGGCATCGCCCGCTACAGCAAGGGTTTCCTGAGCAACATTGCCGTCCTTATCGGCATCGTCGTCGGCGGCGTCATCGCCGCGTCGATGGGCATGATGCATTTCGAGAAGGTGGCGAGCGCGGCCTGGCTCGCGCCGATCATGCCGTTCCATTTCGGCGCGCCGATCTTCGACCCGATCCTGATCCTGACCATGGTGCTGGTGATGATCGTGGTGATGATCGAATCGACCGGCATGTTCCTGGCGCTGGGCGAGATGACCGACGTCAAGGTCACGCAGCCCATGCTGTCGTCCGGCCTCAGGATGGACGGGCTGGGCACGCTGCTCGGCGGCGTCTTCAACACCTTCCCCTACACCAGCTTCTCGCAGAATGTCGGGCTGGTCGGCGTCACCGGCATCAGGAGCCGCTTCGTCTGCGTCGCCGGCGGTGTCATCATGGTGGTGCTCGGCCTGATCCCCAAGATGGGCGCGCTGGTCGAGGCGCTGCCGACCGTGGTGCTGGGCGGCGCCGGCATCGTCATGTTCGGCATGGTGGCTGCGACCGGCATCCGCATCCTGTCGGCCGTCGATTTCAAGGGCAACCGCAACAACCTGTTCATCGTCGCGATTGCGCTCGGCTTCGGCATGATCCCGGTGGTGGCGCCGAACTTCCATATGTGGCTGCCCAAGGCGATCGGGCCGCTGGTCGATTCGGGCATCCTGCTCGCCTCGGTCGCCTCGGTTGTCCTCAACCTGGTGTTCAACGGCGCCAGCGGCGACGCCTCCAGCCTGCGCGAAGCGGCGATGTCGAGCGAGGCATAGGCGGGAAGCCGCTGGACGGGCGGTTTTCGCCGTGCTGAACTGAGGCGTCATGAACGCCAGTCCGGCCTGCCGTCTCTCCCGCCGCAGCTTTCTTGCCAAAGCCGCGGCGGCCGGCGTTGCCGGCCTCGTGCCCGCCGGATTGGCCGGATCGGCCTCGGTGGCGGCCGGCGTTCCGCCGGTCGAGGCGACCTTCCTGTTCGTCGCCGATGTCCATGCCTGCCGCATGGCCAAGGGCCTCAGCCCCAACTGCCGGCAGGAGGGCAAGACCGACGCCAGCCTGTTGCGTAACATCGCGGCCCTCAACGGCGTCGGCGACCGGGTCTGGCCGTCCGGGATCGGCGGTTCGCCCACGGGTCTCCGGTTTGCGGGACAAAAGATAGGCGAGCCGCTTGGCCTGATCGTCGGCGGCGACATGACCGACGACGGCGGCGGGCAGGTGGTGTTGCCGAGCGAGGGCACGCAACTGCTGCAATTTTCCCAGCGCTACCAGCAGGGCGTCGGGCCGGACCGCGTCCATTTCCCGGTCTATGCCGGGCTTGGCAACCACGATCTCGACCAGAACGGGCCGCCCGGCCATGTCGACTGGTATCGCCGCGAACTGCGCGACTATGTCGAGATCAACCACCGCCCCGGCGTGTTCTTCAAGCCGCCGGTTCCGGCGGCGAACTACGACGTCGATTCGGATTGCTATTCATGGGACTGGGGCGGCCTGCACCTGGTGCAGACGCACCGCTTCGCCGGCGACACCGGCCATGGCGCGGCGAGCGGCCTGCCATGGCTGAAACGGGATCTGGCAAGCAACGCCGGCGACGGGCGGCCGGTGGTGCTGTTCCAGCATTACGGCTGGGACGCCTTTTCGGAGGAAGTCTGGGACAAGGCCAAGGGCGCGTTCGACGACAGCGGCGAGGGGCCGGCCCACTGGTGGAGCGAGGCCGACCGGCAGGCGCTGCTGGCCGTGCTCGACGGCTACAACGTGGCGGGCATCTTCCACGGCCATCAGCATGAAACGGCGATGATCTACCAGGCCGGCGGCATCGACCTGTTCAAGCCGAAGGCGGCCTATATGGGCGGGTTCGCGCTGGCGCGGATCAGCGGCCGGCGCATGGAGGTGGCGCTGGGCGAGGCGGCAGACGACCATGGCGGGGTGGTGTTCACCCATGCCTTCGGCAAGGACCTGTGACGATAATCAGACCGAGAAGCTGGTGCCGCAGCCGCAGGAAGCGACCGCGTTGGGGTTCCTGATCTGGAACGACTGGCCCATCAGGTCGTCGACGAAGTCGATCACCGATCCGCCCATGTAGACGGCCGAGAGGTCGTCGATCAGGACGGTCGCGCCGTCCTTTTCGATGGCGAGGTCGTCGTCGTTGCGGGCCTCGACGAGGTCGAACTTGTAGGAGAAGCCCGAGCAGCCGCCGCCTTCGACCGAAACGCGCAGCGCGGTCTTGCCGGGATCGGCCGCCACGATCTTGGCGATGCGCCTGAAGGCTGCGTCGGTAACGTCGATCTTCGTGGTAAGGTTCGCATCTGCGCCCATGGGCGTCACCTTGCTTTCGGTTGCCCTTGATAGGTATGAAGCGGGGCAAGCCAAGTCAACCGGTGAGATGATGGATGAGGAACGCGACAAGCCCGCGACCCTGGGCGATATCGGCTTTGGCTACCGGCCGCGCGCCGCCTATGCCACCGACCCGGCGCTGTCGCGGGGCCGTCTCGTTCCGGAGCCCGAAAGCCCGACGCGCACGCCCTTCCAGCGCGACCGCGACCGCATCGTCCACTCCACCGCCTTTCGCCGCCTCAAGCACAAGACGCAGGTGTTCGTGGCGCATGAGGGCGACCATTACCGCACGCGGCTGACCCATTCGATCGAGGTCGCGCAGATCGCCCGGGCGCTTACGCGCGCGCTGCGCGGCGACGAGGACCTGACCGAGGCGGTGGCGCTGGTCCACGACTTCGGCCACACGCCGTTCGGCCACACCGGCGAGGAGGCGCTGAACGAGAAGATGGCCGACTGGGGCGGCTTCGACCACAACGCCCAGTCGTTGCGTATCGTGACAAGGCTGGAACACCGCTATGCCGAGTTCGACGGGCTGAACCTTTCGTGGGAGACGCTGGAGGGGCTGGTCAAGCACAACGGCCCGCTCACCGACGCAAAGGGGGAAGGGCTTTCCGGGCCGCTGCCGCCCACCATCCGCGCCTACAACGAGTTGCACGACCTCGAACTCGACCGCTTCGCCGGCATCGAGGCGCAATGCGCGGCGATCGCCGACGACATCGCCTACAACACCCACGACATAGACGACGGCCTGCGCTCGGGCCTGCTTCGGCTGGAGATGCTGGAGGACCTGGCGCTTCCCGGCTCGATCCTGAAGGCGGTGCGCGAGCGCTATCCGGCGCTCGATCCGGTCAGGACCGGCCATGAGTTGATGCGCCGCCAGATCACTCGCATGGTCGAGGACGTGATCGTCGCCGCCCACGCCAGGCTTGCGCGCATCAGGCCGCGAAGCGCCGAGGACGTCCGCGGCGCGGGCGAGACCATGGTGGCGTTCTCGCCTGAAATGGCGGCCGCCGAAAAGGAGCTCAAGGCGTTTCTCTACGAGCATCTTTACCGGCACCCGGAAGTGATGCGGGTGCGGGAGGGCGCCGACGTGATCGTCCGGCAATTGTTCGACGTTTACTTCGCCGACCCGCGCGCCATGCCGGAGGGCTGGCGCGAAGGGCTGGATCGCGCCGAGGATCGCGTCAAAGCGCGCTACGTCGCCGATTTCCTCGCCGGCATGACCGACAACTACGCGGTGCGCGAGCACCAGCGCCTGTTTGACCATACGCCGGATTTGAGTTAGGCGAAGGCCGATTTATTGATTGAGGCGGCGCTCCGTCGGGTAACGGGGCGCTGCATTTTCAGAGAAAAATCCATGAACATCTTCGCCGACTTCACCGCGCGGATTATCAGGTCCGTCGAAGCGCTCGACCTCAGGGACAAGGACGGCGCGCGCCCCGATCTGTCGCGCATCGCCGTCGAGCCGCCGCGCGATCCGACCCATGGCGACCTCGCCACCAACGCCGCGATGGTGCTGGCCAAGCCGACGGGGCAGAACCCGCGCGCGCTGGCCGACAGGATCGCCGAGGCCCTGAGGCAGGACGCCGACATCGCCTCGGCCGAGATCGCCGGGCCGGGCTTCGTCAACCTGAGGCTGCGCGACGGCTTCTGGCAGGGCCATCTTTCCGCGCTGCTCGGCGAGGGCAGGGACTACGGCCGCTCCAGGATAGGGCAGGGGCGCAAGGTCAATGTCGAATACGTCTCGGCCAATCCGACAGGGCCGATGCATGTCGGCCATTGCCGCGGCGCGGTGGTGGGCGACGCGCTGGCCAACCTGATGGCGTTCGCCGGCTACGACGTCACCAAGGAATACATCATCAACGACGCCGGCGTGCAGATCGACGTGCTCGGCCGTTCGGTCATGCTGCGCTACCGCGAGGCGCTGGGCGAGGCCGTCGGCGAGATTCCGGCGGGCCTTTATCCGGGCGATTATCTCGTCCCGGTCGGGCAGGCGCTCGCCGCCGAATACGGCCGCTCGCTGTTGCAGATGCCCGACGAGGAGGCGCTCGCCATCGTCAAGGACCGCACCATCGACGCCATGATGGCGATGATCAAGGAAGATTTGGCGCTGCTCAACGTCCACCACGACGTGTTCTTTTCCGAGCGCACGCTGCATGCCGACAACGCCACCAAGATCCGCTCGGCGATCAACGACCTGACGCTCAAGGGCCATATCTACAAGGGCAAGCTGCCGCCGCCGAAGGGCGAGTTGCCGGACGACTGGGAGGACCGCGAGCAGACCCTGTTCCGCTCGACCGCGGTCGGCGACGACCTCGACCGGGCGCTGGTCAAGTCGGACGGCTCCTACACCTATT
>ERZ778018.2853-NODE-2853-length-10365-cov-4.424636_pt1 | contig 10365 bp, 4 predicted proteins | sample MGYA00375748_ERZ778018 | MGnify/ENA primary metagenome ERZ778018 (study PRJEB29350, sample SAMN05509839) | bioreactor metagenome | biome: bioreactor; material: wastewater | place: South Africa: University of Cape Town | collected 2014-04-22 ... | reverse complement strand
TACGAGATTACAAGGTGACTGGAGTTCAGACGTGTGCTCTTCCGATCTGTGGTTGACCCGCTTGACCTCGCCGTCGACGGGGGTGTCGCCGAACAGGAAGCCGCCGGACGCGTCGCCCGTCTGCGCCTGGTGCCAGATCGAGGCGTCGGCCGCGTTGCGGACGTAGACCCCGGAGTTATACCCCTTCTTGCCCGGGACGGGGACGAACCGCCATTCGACGTGGAAGATGAAGTCGCCAAGCTCCTCGTCCCAGCGGAGCCATTCGTGCCCGCCGTCGCCGGCGCAGACGACGACGCCCAGGCCCGCGTCGAATTTCCACTGCGAGAGGTTCGGCTTCGTGGGGACCGCGTCGGACTTCGGCCTCGGATCGGGGGGGATGCCGAGGCGCGTCCAGCCCTTCAAGCCGGCGCCCGCCTCGGCGAGCAGATCCTTCCAGCCCTCGGGCGAGCGTTCCAGCGCGCTGGGGGTCCGCGGCGCCTGCGCCCGCGTCATGCTCGCGGCGCCGACGGCGATCACGACCAGGGCCAGGGCGGAACAGCGAGCGAGCGCGCGCATGGCGGAACCTCAAAGGCCGGGGAGTGCATCGGTACGTTCGACGGTCGCGGCCGTTGAGTATAACCCCGGGGGGCACGCCCCGAAACGATCGACCCGCCATCGTCGGACAACCGCGCGCGGAATCGGGCCCATGTCGTATAATCCACATTAGAGCGGTTTCCTGATGGGTTGCGCAGTTCGCCAACGTGGAGTGCGGGAGCTTGCTCCCACGCGCTATGCGTGTTGGAAGCGGCGGCAGGCCGCCGCACTCCACGACCCGCAGGACCGACGCCTTGCATTGCAAGGCATGCTCATTTCCAACTCAAACCATTCTTGTAGGCGATCCGAAAGCAAATCGCTCTAGGAGATACGGTCTTTGACAATTCGTCCGTCAGTGCCAGGCGGGGGCGAGTCGACGTTCGCCGGCGCCGGCCGGCGCGCCTTCCGAATTCGCGACGATCAAACCCAATCGGCCAACTCGACGCGAGACGAAAACCGAGGCGGAAGCCGAGCCGAAGACGCGCGAACAAAGCCATTCCACGAGCAGTCGTCAGGCGTCGCGGATCGCCGAACTCAAGGCGATTCCAAGGCGGTCAAGGGGGGAAACGGGAGCGAACGAAGCCAATTCCCATTCTCGATAAGAATACGCAACCCATATAATAACAATGGGTTACGAAATCAAAACCCGTCCCTGCGTGGGGGGGGGCGGCGCGAACGAAGCCAACTCCCGCCGAGGTCGTTCGGCGAACCTGGAAAGCCCTGTCGACGGGGCGGACCGCAGCGAAAACCAGCGCGAACGAAGCCAACTCCCGCGGCGGAGGGCGAGGGAGGATTGGGAGCGGTCGGCGGTTTTTGCGCGATCGAACCCAAAAGCCCGCCGACCTGCGCCTTCGCTGGAACAGGGCGAATCGCTTGATCCGTCACAAGCCGAAGGGGGCTCAAATCCGCGCGTTTCCCTTCCGAATCGCATACGAACCCGGGCTCCAGATGGGAAGGCGAGGCGCCCCGCGTGCAATTCCAAAGTCGTACGCCACGGGGTGAATTCAGCGATCGGTCGGCGAGAACCTCCGGCCGGGAGCGTGACTTGTCAATGTCGAGGACTTCGCGTTAGCCTGTTGGGAAGGATCGGGTTCGCGGCGGGCGCGGGGGTGGAGGGCGGGGTTCTGGACGGATGAGCACGCCACCTCGAACACTCCGTCGAGTCCAGGGGGACGAATCATGTCGGTCGACGATCGACCGCGGCGCGAAGAGAAAGAGAGCGAGTTGGCCGACTTCCTGAAGCGAATCCAGGAAGGGGACGAGACCGCCGCGCGCGAGTTGCTCCAGCGGTTCGAGCCCGAGGTCCGGCTGGTGGTCCGCAGGCAGCTCCCCAGGCTGTTGCGGTCACGGTTCGATTCGCTCGACTTCCTCCAGAGCGTCTGGGGGAGCTTCTTCCGTCGGATGCGCGACGCGCCCACCGATTTCGAGGATTCGCGGCATCTTGTCGCCTTCCTGGCCCGGGCTGCGAAGAATAAGGTGATCGACGAATATCGTCGCGCCGCCAGCTTGAAGAACGACATGCACCGGGAGGAGCCGCTTTGGGCCGACGGCCGTCGGCCCAAGGAGGTCGCCGCCCCGATCGATTCGCCCAGCGAGGTGGCTCAGGCGCACGAGGTTCTTGATCGATTACACGCGCTCTTGCCCGAGGAGCGTCGGACGATGCTGGAGTTGAAGGCCCAGGGGCTTTCAAGCAAGGACATCGGCGAGCGGCTGGGCGTCAGCGAACGAACGGTGCAGCGCGTGCTCGAAGAGCTCAGGCGACGGATGGAGACGGAGTGGGAGCCGGGGTGATGAGCGTAGGCGCCTGGGGGAGGACGTGGGAGGACGCCTCGACGCCCTCCGCGGCCCGCCTCACGAGACGTTACGAGCAAGCCTGGCGCGAGACGACCGCCGCGTCGGGGCCGCCGCCCGACCCGCGCGCGTTCCTCGCGTCCTGGGCCGAGGCCGCCGGCTTCCCCGGCGCCCGGCTCGCGCTCTTGCGCACCGATATGTCGCTGCGTTGGGAGGGCGATCAGAGGCCGGACGCCGAATGGTACATCCGCCACTTCCCCGATCTCGGCGAGGATACGATCGTCGCCCTGATTTACGAGGAGTTCTGCCTCCGCGAGGAGGCCGGCGAAACCCCCGACGCGTCGGCGTTCCTCGCTCGCTACGCTTCGTTCTCCGAGTCGCTGCAACGCGTCCTCGACATCCACCGGCTTGTGGGTTCGGGCTCGACCTCGGCGGTGCCGCTGGCTTCGACGTCGGTCGGCCCCGGCGACCGTCCCGGCCGGGTCGCGTTTCCGGAGGCCGGTCAGGTGGTGGCTGGATTCGAACTGGTCGAGGAGCTCGGCCGCGGCTCGTTCGCCCGGGTCTTCCTCGCGCGAGAGATCCACCTGGCCGACCGGCTGGTGGCGCTCAAGCTGAGCGTCCGAGGCTCGCGCGAGCCGCAGACGCTCGCCCGACTCCAGCATACGAACATCGTGCCGGTCCACTCCCACAGCGTCGACCCCGAGACCGAGCTGCACGTGCTTTGCATGCCGTACTTCGGCCGGGTCACGCTGGCGCAGGTGTTGACCGAGGTCGGGAGGACGGCCGGCGACGACGCGCCGACCGGTTTCACGCTGGTCGAGACGCTGGACCGGCTCGATCCGTCCGACGGGCCGCCGTCAGGGCCGTCGACGGGGCGTCGGGCGTTGTCGGAGCGGACGTTCGCGCAGGCCGTCGCCTGGTGGGGGGCGCGGCTGGCCGAGGCCCTGGGGCACGCCCACGACCGCGGGGTGCTGCATCGCGACGTCAAGCCGTCGAACGTGCTGATCGCCGGCGACGGCGCGCCGATGCTCCTCGACTTCAACCTCGCCCACGAATCGATCGTCGAGGACGACCGCGACCGCGCCGCCGCGAACCTCGGCGGAACGGTCGACTACATGGCCCCCGAGCATCTGGAAGCGCTGGCCGAGGTCCGCTCCGAGTATATCGACGCGCGATCAGACATTTATTCGTTGGGCGTTTTGCTGTTCGAGGCGACGCTCGGCCGCAAGCCGTTCGCCCCCCCCCGCAAGGCCGGCTCGATCGTCGAGACGCTGCTGAGCGCCGCCGACGCCCGGCGTCGCGACTCCGAGGGGGTGTTCAAGTCGGACTGCGAGGTCCCGGCCGCGTTGCGGGCGGTCGTCCTGCGTTGCCTGGCGGCCGATCCGGAAGACCGCTACCAGTCGGCCTCGGAGCTGACGGCCGATCTTCAGGCCGTCGCCGACGACCTGCCGCTGGCGTTCGCGCGCGAGCCGTTCTGGAGCAGGTCGGCTCGCCGACTCCGCCGCAATCGGCTCCGTCTGGCGGTCTCGGCGCTCGTCCTGGTCTCGGGCCTGGTGGTCGCCGGCGCGGTCGTCAATCGGCGGATCGAGCGGGTCGAGCGGCTCGATCAGGTGCGACAGAGCTACGGCGAGGGGCTCGTGGATCTGAGGAACGAGCGGTTCGACAAGGCCAAGCTCCTGTTCGAGGCGGCCGACCAGTTGTCGAAGCGGTCCGAGGACGGGATCTGGGGCCGACTGTTCCGCTGGCGGAACGCCGAGGCCGGGATCGGCATCTCGGGCCGCGAGAGCTACAACAGCCTTGAGGAGCTCGGCCAGCAGGCGCGCGAGAAGGTCCAGCTCGCCGAGCGGTACGCGACCACCCGGGGGCGGGCCGACGATCTGCACGCCGCCGCCGACGGCCTGCGGATGCGGCTGATCGGCCTGGGGGAGGACCTCCCCGGCGCCGTTCGCGAGCTTCAGGAACGGCTCTCGCCGTTCTACGTGCTGAACTCGCGAGGCGATTGGACCAAGCTCGACCACATCTGGACCCTGCTCGACGCGCCCCGCCAGGTCCGCCTCCTTCACGAGGTCGACGAACTGCTGTTCCTCTGGATGGCGGGGGTCGAGTCGGCGTTCCGGTTGGACGCCCGGAACGCATCGACGACCAGCCGGCTCCCGCTGCAACGCGCGGTGGAAGTCTGCGACAAGGCGCTTGTCTTCACCGAATCGCCGGGCCCCTGGCGGGCGCTCCGGGGCCGTCTTCGGACGTTGATCGGCGACGACGATCCCGAGGCCGCCGGCGGTCGGGATCGGGAGCCGACCGCGGTCGACGAGCGTTCGCCGCTGGCTTGCTTCCAGTGGGGTCTGCTGAACTCCAGCCGGGGCGATCGTGAACGAGCCCGGCAGTGGCTTCACCGCGCCGCCCGGCTGGAGGCGTCGAATTACTGGTACCAGTTCTACCTCGGGTATCTGGAAGACCAGGCCGGCCTTCGCGACGCGGCCGTCGATCAATACACGATCGCCGCGGCGCTCAAGCCTGAGTCGCCCTGGGTGCTGTATAGCAGGGCCCGGCTGTACCGCATGAAGGGGCTCTGGTCGTGGGCCATCGACGACCTGCAACGGACGCTCGTTCTGATGGGCGATCGCCCCGAGGTGGTCAAGGTCCAGCTTGAGCTCGGGTTCGCCCACCAGACGCTCGGCGACTTCGCGCGGGCCCGCGCGCAGTACGCCGCCGCGTTGCGGATCGACCCGGAGAGCCCCCTGGGGCGCGCGGCGCGGCTCAACCTCGCCAACATCGACGCCGAGTCGGGCCTGGTCGACCGCGCCCGCGCCGGCTACGACGCGCTCTTGAAGGACGACCCGAGCGACTCGGCCGCTCGGTACAGCCGGGCCCTGCTGGACCTCCGCATGGGCCGCGTCCAGTCGGTCGCCCCGGCGCTCGACCATCTGATCACGACGGACGCCGGCGGGATCGGGCGCGGCGACCTGCTGGCGACCCGCGCGGTGGTCCGGATGATGCTGCGGCGCGACTCCGAGGCGGTCGAGGACGCGATCGAGGCGAGGCGGCTCGATCCCTCGCCGGCGCGCCACCGCCTGGTGCAACGCGCCTTGCTTCGCGCCGGTCGATCGGGGCGGCTCCAACTCGACAGGCCCGATGAATTGGCCCTCCTCCCGCTCAACGGCGCCACGCTGGAGGCCGACCTCGCCGCCGCCGAGGCGGCGATCGCCGAGCACGACGACGACGATCCCGGCGAGGCTTATCGGGACCATCTGACGCGAGCCGTGATCCTCTCGGCGCTGGGGCGCCACGCCTCGGCCCTGGCGGCGGCCGAACTCGCGCTGGCCGCCTCGAATCAAAACTCGCCGGCCGCCCACCTGATCGCGGCGCGCGTGGCCCGTCGCTCGGGAGATCGAATCCGGGCCGCGCGTGAGATCGACGAGGGGCTGAAGCTTCAGCCCGACGAGACCGGCCTGCTGGAGCTGCGGGGGCTGTTGCGGATGGAATCGGGCGAGGTCGAATCGGCGATCGAAGATCTCGACGTGGCTGTTCTGAACTCGGACGACCCGTTCACCCACGCCGCCCGAGCCGAGGCCCTGCTCGCTCTCGGTCAATTCGACGAGGCCGCGCGGGAGTGGACGCTCGTCCTTCACCGCGACTCCGAGTTCCCCGCCGCGTACCTCGGCCGGGCTCGCAGCTATCTCGCCTTTGAGCCGCCGTCGTGGGAGTTGGCGCTGGCGGACCTGGAGCACGCGTCGTCCTGGGCGCAGAACGACCTGAAGCTCGAGCTTCGGATTCTCGCCAACTACACGCGATGCCTGCGTGAGCGCCCCGACCGCCTCCCCCGCTGGTTGACCCTGGCCTGCCGCGCCGCGGTTCACGCCTGGCGGCGGTTCCCCGAAATGGTGCGGTTCGCCGTGCTCTGAAAAAGGGAGGCTCCTGTCGAGCCGGCCGACGCTTCCGGCTCGATCGCGACGCCGACGGCGAACGCAGACCAGACTCGGCGCCTGACCCCTGTGGAGAGGGCGAGACCGGGGTTCGGTCGATGATCGGGCTCGCGAGGGCGTGGCTCGCGCCGAGCCCGCCGGCCCGCGTGGGGCTCGACGGCCGCGTCTCCCTCTTGAAAGGGGGGGGCTTTGGGGAGGGAGTTCAGGAAATCGGCCAGGGGAAGCGGCGGCGGAAGAGACTTCGAGCCGGCGAGCCGATGCGGCGCTTGCGGGCGAGGCGACGCCGAGCGAGCGCGATCAGGTCGGGATAGAGAGGGCCGCTGGCGAGTCCGAGCGCGATGATGAAGCCCATGGCTCGGGTGGCGATTCCCGCCTTGGCGATCTCGTCCTGCTGGCTTCGCCGGTCGGTCGGCGAGGTCAGCAGATCCTCGTCGGGGACCGCCAGGTCGGCCGGCGGTTGCAGCGTCGCCGCCAATTCCTCGACCTGCGACGCCCCTTGCTGGCGAGGGAATGATGCGACCAGCGTAGGAAATCCGCTCAGACCCATCAGGGTCGTAATCGGCGAGCCGTCGTCATTCGTCTGGGGGTCGAATGGGGGGCGGGTCGTGGACTCAATCGTCTCGGTCTGACTCTGCCGCCATGCAAGCTCGCTTTCCAGACGCCCGGGGGCGGAATCACGCCCCCCTTGCTCGTCGCGGCTGATCGAGGGAGCGGGATCGTCGGTCGTGGTAGCCAGCGCGGGGCCGATCGGGGCCGCCCCCGCGAGACCAACGGCCCCAGCGAGATCGACTCCGACTCGGGTTCCAGGTCGATCGGCTCTCTCGAAGCCCGCCCGCCGGCGCCGCCGACGTAGTTGGACCAGTTGGTAGCGTTCGCGGCGTAGCCGGGCTCGACGGCGGGCGCGGTGTTCGTCGGACTCGTCGACGAGCCCGAACCGAAGTGGCTGAAGTCGGAACCGGACGTGCTGGGAAGGTAAGTCCCGGGCGGTAGGGCCAGAGAGGGGGACGCGACCGACGGACTGGGCGAACCGAAAGGGCCGTCGTCGCGTTGGACCTCCACCGTGAAGCCGTTCGACGTCTGGGACGGCGGGGGCGTCAGAGCGCCGATCCCGCCATTCGTATCGGGAGTGATCGGTGAGCCGCCGTCGCCGGAGGATCCGTCCGAATCATCTTGCGGCGTGACGATCAAGCGGATGAGCAGGGCGCCGCCCGACGGAGCGGACTGGATTGAGACGGTCAGGGTCTGCGTCGACGACGACGACACCGTTGCAATCCCCGTGAGTTCCGCGACCAATCTCCCCTTGGAATCCATCAGATACATCTGGTCGACCATCGCCGGCATTGCCGAGCCGTCGTGTTCGGAACTGACGGCCAGCCGCAGCGTGTTCGTGTAGGGTCCGACCGGCACCGTGAACGACATCCATCCTCGATCCGGGCTGAGCGTCCCCTTCAGCGAGAAGTCGGGCGACCAGGGCACGTGGGGCAAGGCGGCCATGCCCTCGGGCGTGAACTCGTGGGCTTGCTCGTCCCGCACGTCCTGACTCGGCCCCGTGGGCTCCCCGTCGGTGTTCGAACCGCCGAAGTAGATCGAGCCGGCCTCGCCGCCGTCGAGCGACGACAGGACGTTGCCGTCCTGGTCGCGGAGGATCATCGCCGAACGCGAGACGATCGAATAGTTCCTCACGCCGCTTGAGGCGCGCTGTCGCAGGCCTGGGACGAGATCGGGACCGAGCGCGACCGGGGCACCGAAACTCGACGGAGTCGCCGAAAACGAGAACGAGGCCGACTGCAACGACGGGGACGCGGAAACCTCGGCCGAAACCGACGCCGTCACCAGCGCGGCGGCCCCCCCCGTCGCATCGGAGCCATACAGGCCGTCGATGCTCAGAAGCATCCGCGATTCGAGAAGCTCAAGGCCTCTCGAGCGGAACGCGCGATCAGGGTCGAAGGCCCCGCGACGAGCCTGGGATCGGCGTCCAGCCTGGCGGTAGATGTGCCAAATTCCATGCACGGTTGTCGCCACCATCGGTCTCCGGCTGCATAATTCCATTGCAAGGTCGGACCGGCGCTGAATTCTATCTTCGAAGCCTGATGCATGTCGAGCGCGGTCAATTCGCCTTATGGTAGCATCTCGTAATCCGGCGACGTCCGCCGACACGGCGCGACCAGGATTCCATCGCGGTGCGGGAAGACCTCGGCAGTCCGCCGAACCTTCCTAATGAAATACGTTCTCGGACGTAAGAACTTGGCAGAAACCCCTGAGAAGGTTGGTTGCGGGCCCGTTCGGGAACCAGACGTCCCGCGTGGGCGTCCAATTTCTTCGACGGTCGCGGTCCGCCTCGGATTCGCATTGGTCCGGTCCGCCGTCTTTTCGGCGTGGTTGCAATTCGACGTCGGCTGCGTCATCTTGGCGTCCCACCTTGATCTAACTCGCGGAGGACGGTCCCGTGACGTCATATTTCGGTCGCCTTTTTGTTAACGCATGCGTGCTGGCGGTGGTGTTTCATGCGGCCGTCGCGGCCGACGACGCGAAACCGGAGGCGAAACCCAGGGCGCCGCAAGGCGAACTCGCCCCCCCCGCGCCGATCGCGCCGGGCGAGGTCGTCGCCGCCATGCAGGAAGGCAAGTACGATGACGCGCTGTCACGCCTGCGCGAGCTGCGAGCCAAGGCGCGGGACGACGACGAACGCGCCTATCTGAGCTTTCTGACGGCGATCACCGAGCGGTCGGCCGGGAATCGGGACGCCGCGCGAACCACCCTGGAGGGGGCGCTCAAGGACCATCCCCGGTCGGCGTGGACGCCCAAGATCCGCTTCGAGTTGGCCCTCGTCGAACTGGCCGCCGGCAATCTGGCGAAAGCGGAAGAGCTGGCGAGGGCCGAGACCCTGCCGCTTCTGGCCGATGATCGCAAGGACCGGCTGGCCGAGGTCTATCAGTCGTTCGCCACCCGGCTTCTCCACCCCGACGACCCGGCGGTCCCCGCCGACCCCAAGGGGGCCTGGGAGTTGCTGGCTCAGGCCCGGGGGCTGGCGAAGGGGGAAACGATCCGCGCCAGCCTGGAGCTCGAGATGGGTCGGACGAGCCTCGCGCTCAAGGACAACGCCCGGGCGATCCAGGAGTTCCAAGGCTATCTCCGCGACCATCCCAAGGGGTCCGACCGCTTCGCGGCCCGATTCGCGCTCGGCGAGGCGCAGCGGGCCGACAACCGGATGCTCGACGCTCGACTCACGTGGACCGACCTGGCGCGCGACGTCGATCAACTCAAGCCCGACGAGGCGTCCCCGGAGGCGCGCGAGGCCCGGACTTTGGCACTCGCCGAGATCCCGTCGACCCACGGAATTCCCAATCCCCCCGACGACGCCAGCTTGAACCTGGGCGTCGCGGCGATCCAGCGGTTCCTCGAAGCCTTCCCCGCGCATCCTCGGGCCGTCCGATCGGCGTACAGCATCGGCGCGGCGCACCTGGCGCGGGGCAAGAGCGATCAGGCGCTCGCCGCCCTCTCGCGGTTCCTCAAGCAGGAAGGGTTCCACGTCGATTCCGACGAGGCCCGCAAGGACCTCGCCGAACTGTCCATGACGGCGACCTTTCAGTACGGTCAGATTCTTCAGGGACAGCAGAAGTACGACGAGGCGATCGCCGCCTGGAAAGGCTACCTCGCCGTCTACCCCAACGGCCCCCAGAGCGCCGACGCCCAGCGCGCGATCCTCGACACCCAGTTGCTCATCGCCGCCGACCACCTGCGACGAGGCCGACACCCCGAGGCCCGCTCCGCCTGGAACGACTTCGTGACGCGCAACCCGCTCGATCCCCGCGTCCCCCAGTCGCTCTTCCTGATCGGCGAGAGCTTCTTGCCCGAGAAGAAGTTCGACCAGGCGATCGCCGCCTGGGCGACCCTCGCCGGCAAGTTCCCAGACTCCGAGCCCGCCGCTCACGCCCAGTACTTGACCGGCTCGATCCTGGAGATCGAGAAGGGGGAGCCCGCCGCGGCGATCGAACGCTTCAAGAAGATCAACGTCGAGCCCTGGAAGGCCCAGGGGGCGCGGCGGATCGCCGTGATGGAAGCGAAGTCGCTCACCATC
>ERZ778018.2852-NODE-2852-length-10367-cov-5.715089_pt1 | contig 10367 bp, 9 predicted proteins | sample MGYA00375748_ERZ778018 | MGnify/ENA primary metagenome ERZ778018 (study PRJEB29350, sample SAMN05509839) | bioreactor metagenome | biome: bioreactor; material: wastewater | place: South Africa: University of Cape Town | collected 2014-04-22 ... | reverse complement strand
GCTGACCAAGGAAATGTTCCTGAACCACCTTTATGGCGGCATGGACGAGCCCGAACTGAAGATCATCGACGTCTTCATCTGCAAGCTGCGCAAGAAGCTGGCCAACGCTTCCGAAGGCCGCAACTTCATCGAAACCGTCTGGGGCCGCGGCTACGTACTGCGCGAACCGCACGACGACGAGGTTCGTATCCCGGCCTGATCGCCGTCTTCGAGAGTCACTACTTTTACCTGGCTCCTCCCCGACTATAGCCCCGCCTCACAGGCGGGGTTTTTATTTGCGCGCGCAAGTTCCGCCGACTGAACCTGTTGTTGCCCGCTTTCGACAAAGCGTTACGGCTTCGCGCCGATAATGACCGGGGCACCCTCATGATCTTGCAATCGCTGGCGGGATTGCCGGCCTTTCTCGCGTATTTCTGCACGGCGTTGATCGCTGTCACGCTGTATCTTTTCGTTTATACGCGCGTCACGCCACACGACGAATTTCAACTGATCCGCGACAACGTGCCGGGCGCGGCAATTTCGCTCGGGCTCAGCCTGCTCGGTTTCGCCCTGCCGGTGGTCAGCGCCATGACCCACGCTGCCAACATTCTCGACTGTCTGATCTGGAGCCTGATCGCGCTGATCGTGCAGATCGCGGTCTACTCCATCGTAAAAATCCCGGTGCCCGACCTGTCGAAACGCATCGCCGGCGGCGAACTTGCCCCGGCGATCTGGCTCGGCCTGTCCTCGCTCGCGGCGGGCGCCTCGAATGCCGCCTCGATGATCTATTGATCATGGCTGCCGCTCCTAAAAAGCAATTCGGCAAGCGGCCGCCGCCGGTCGAGGAGGCCCCACGTCCGGCCAAGCGTTCCGGCTACGTCGCACTGTTCCTGATGGGCACGGTGGCGGTGGGCACCGGCGCCTATGCCATGATGCCGAGTGAAAGGTGCGAGCCGACAAAGCCCCCCGCCGCCGGACAAGCCGTTCCGCCGGGCGCGCCGGCTGCGCAAAACCAATCCTGCCGGACGTCGTCGCGCTCGAGTGGCTACAGCTACGGCGGCCGCTCCTCGCGCAGCAACTTCTTCGACAGTTCGAGTTCGTCATCGTCGCATTCGTCGTCTGGCGGTTTGGCGATTCCGACAAAGAGCACCACGTCCCGGGGCGGCTTCGGCAGTTTCGGCCACGCGATCGCATCGTCGTTTTCGCGCGGCGGCTGACATCATGCAGCGCATCCCCTGCCCCGAACGCGACGACTGGCAAGCCACGGCGGAAGCGGCAGGCTTCGACTTCCATACGATGGACGGCGAGCGCTACTGGGACGAGCGCGCCTATTACGCCTTTACACTCGACGAGATCGAACGCCGGATCGAAGGCCCGACCGGCGAAGTCCATGGGATGTGTCTCGAACTGGTCAAGCGCGCCATCGCCGACGAAAACATTCTGCGCCGGTTGAAGATTCCACCGGCGTGCTGGCCGATCATCCGCGAAAGCTGGCAGCGCGGCGACGCCACGCTCTACGGCCGCTTCGATTTCAGCTTCGACGGCAAGGGCCCGGCCAAGCTGCTCGAATACAACGCCGACACTCCGACCTCGCTGTTCGAGGCGGCGGTGTTTCAATGGACCTGGCTCGAGCAGGCAATCGAACGCCAAATCATTCCGAAGCGCGCCGATCAGTTCAATTCCATCCACGACCGCCTGATCGCGCGCTGGAAAGCGATCGCGCCCAGCGGCCACCTGCATCTCGCCGGCAGTTACGAGAACCCCGAGGACGCGACGACGCTGAACTACCTCGAGGACACCGCGCATCAAGCCGGGCTCGCTACCACCGCGCTCGATATCGAGAGCATCGGACTTAATCACGGCAAGTTCGTCGACCTCGACGATCAGCCGATCGACCTCGCCTTCAAGCTCTATCCCTGGGAGTGGATGCTGCGCGATGCCTTCGGCGCCAAGGTGCAGAGTGCGCCGACGCGCTGGATCGAACCGCCATGGAAGATCGTGCTGTCCAACAAAGGCATCCTGCCGCTGTTGTGGGAGATGTTTCCCAATCACCCCAACCTGCTGCCGGCCTATTTCGAGGACGACGCGAAGGCGGCGCAACTCGGCACGTCGTATGTCCGCAAGCCAATCTATTCGCGCGAGGGGGCCAATATCGAACTGGTCAGCGCCGGCACGCCGCTGGAGCAACAGCCAGGGCCTTACGGCAGCGAAGGCTTCATCCGCCAGGCCTTCGCGCCGCTGCCGAATTTTTCCGGTCAGTATCCGGTGATCGGAAGCTGGATCATCGGCGAGACGCCGTGCGGACTATCAATCCGCGAGGATGAGAACCCGATCACAGGCAACACATCGCGCTTCATTCCGCACGCGATTCTGTGACACGCTTCGTTGTCAGGCTGAAACGCTTCAGTTCGTCATTGCCGGGCTTGACCCGGCAATCCATCCATTTCTTCAAAGATGGATGCCCGGATCAGGTCCGGGCATGACGAATGGTATTCGGTCAAAAGCAGGAAATTGCCTCAGCGTCCCGTCGGCGAAATGCTGCGCGCGAAGCTCGGCGCATCGTCGGGAACGATGGACGGCGCGGCGCGCGCGACGTTGGGACTGTAAAGCCCGCGACGATCCGGCACCGGCCGGAACGTGTCCGTCAGCCCCACCACGGTTTCCGCAGCGCCGAGCATCAGGTAACCGTCGCTCGCGGTCACCTTGGCAAGCCGCTTGAAGATCACCGTCTTGGTGTCCTGATCGAAATAGATGAGCACGTTGCGGCAGAACACCACGTCGAACTGGCCGAGATGCGAGATGTCCTGCAACAGGTTCAACTGCCTGAACTGCACCATCGCGCGGATGTCGGCGTTGATCTGCCACATGTCGCCGATCTGCTTGAAATGCTTCACCAGCAACTGGATCGACAGGCCGCGCTGCACCTCGAGCTGACTGAAGATGCCGGCTTTCGATTTTTCCAGCACGCCCTGCGCGAGATCGGTAGCGATGATCTCGACGCGCCAGCCGTTTAGATCGACGCCGTATTCCTTCAGGCACATCGCGATCGAGTAAGGCTCCTGCCCGGTCGAACACGCCGCGCTCCAGATCCGCAAGGCACGACGACTGGCGCGCTCGCGCAGCAGCGTCGGCAGGATGGTCTCGCGCAGATGATCGAACGGAATCTTGTCGCGGAAGAAAAAGGTCTCGTTGGTGGTCATCGCTTCGACCACCTGCTTGGCGATGTCTTCCGCGCCGGCCTTGATCTTCTGCGTCAGTTCGCTGATGCCGGGAAGACTGAGCTTGCGCGCGATCGGCAACAATCGGCTTTCGACCAGATATTGCTTGTCGGCGGAGAGATCGAGACCGGAACGATCCTTGAGCAGTTTTTGCAGAAATTGATAGTCCGCAGGCGTCACGATCTGTCCCCCGCGAACAGCTTGATCAGTTTAGGTGCGATCTGCCCGAGCGGCAGAACGGCGGCGCAAATTCCGGCGTTGGCGGCGGCGCCGGGCATACCCCAGACCACGCTCGTCGCCTCGTCTTGAGCGATGACGCTGCCGCCCGCAGCGACCACCTGCTTGCCGCCGCGCATTCCGTCCGATCCCATGCCGGTGAGGATGACGGCCTGGATCGCGCCCTGCCAGACCTCGACTGCCGAGGCGAACAAAGGATCGACCGCCGGCTTGCAGAAATTGATCGGCGGTCCATCGTCGAGCACGATGACGGGGCCGCCGTTGCGACGCGCGACGCGCATGTGCTTGCCACCCGGCGCGAGATAGATGCGTCCTGCCGTGATCGCTTCGCCGTCCACGGCTTCAGCGGCCGGACGGCGGCCGGTGCGCGCGAGATGCTCGGCGAGAATGGTGGTGAAGGTCGGCGGCATATGCTGCGTGATCAGTACCGGCACGCGATCGATCACCGGCGCGATCTCCCCGATCAGAGCCATCAACGCCTGCGGGCCGCCGGTCGAGGACCCGATCAACAGCACGCGCGGCGCCTGTAGACTGAACGGCACCAGCGTCGGTGCGGCATGTGCCGGGGAGGCTGCCACGAGAGGACGGCGAAGCGGATCGCGTCCCGCATCCTGCGCCGGCGCCAGCGACGGGCTCGCAAGGCGGCGGCGGCGCGGGCCGAGATGGCGGATTTTCTCGACGAGGTCCCGCCGGAAGGTTTCCGCCGCCCCCTGCTCGCGCGTGCTCTCCGGCTTCGGAATGTAATCGGCCGCACCCAGCGACAATGCCTTGAGGCTGATCTCGGCGTTCCGCAGCGTCAGCGTCGACGCCATGATGACGATCAGGTTGCGCTTCTTCGCCAGCAGCAGCGGCAAGGCGGAAATGCCGTCGAGATCCGGCATTTCGATATCGAGCACCGCGACGTCCGGATCGATGCTCTCGATCTGATTGACGGCGTCGCGCCCGGTGCGCAGCGAGCCGACGACTTCGATATCGGGCTCGGCGTCAAGCCAGCGCGTGACCAGCCCGCGAATGACGGCGGAATCGTCGACGACCATGACGCGCAGGGGTGGAGGGCGAAGCGTATCCGTGGTCGACTTGGCGACGGCAACACTCATTCTCGATCCAATACAACCCGGTAGCGTCGCAGCCGACAGCAAGGAAACATGCCGCCCGGACGAGCCGGACGGCGCAACAAATCAGATCAAACCGACTTCATGAAATTTTGCCGTGACGATATCCTTGTCGAACGGCTTCATGATGTACTCGTTGGCGCCGGCGTGAAGTGCACGCGCGATATGTGCGACGTCGTTCTCCGTGGTGCAGAACACCACCTTCGGCTCGTCACCGCCGTGCATCTGCCGTAGCGCCCGCAGGAATTCATAGCCGTCCATCACCGGCATATTCCAGTCGAGCAGGATGCCGTCCGGCAAGCCGCGCTTGCAGACCTCCAGGGCCTTCTCGCCGTCCTCGGCTTCGACGATCTGGAAATCCAGACCTTCGAGAATGCGGCGCGCGACTTTGCGGATGACGCTCGAGTCGTCAACGACCAGACATGTTTTCATTTCAGCCTCTGCTCAATTGTTCGATCCTGAAAAGTACCCGGAGAGAACTTAGGGCCGCTCACGCAGCCCTAAGATCCGACGAGATTTCCAGAACGCGATCTACGTCGAGAACCACCATCAATTGTCCATCGAGCCGGTGTACGCCCGCCGCCATCTTGGTCATGCGCGGATCGAGGTTGACCGGATTCACCTCGCGGCTGTCGTCAGCGAGTTTCAGCACCTCGCCAATCGAGTCGATCAAGAGTCCGTAGGACTCGCCGCGCAGATCGACGCCCACCGCCATCGCCGGACGATCCGACGCGGCGTCCGGCAAACCGAGCCGCGCGCGCATGTCGATGGCGGTCACGATGCGGCCGCGCAGATTGAGCACGCCGGCAACCTCGCGCGAGGCCAGCGGCACCCGCGTCAACCGCTCCGGCATGAACACATCCTGCACGCGCGAGATCGGCAGGCCGAACAGCTGCTCGCCGATCATGATCGTCACGTATTCGGTCACCGCGCCTGCGGAATTATCCTGGCTCACTGTCATCGTCTCATGCCGCCCGGTTGAGGTCAGAGGTTTGTTCCTTGAGCGCCGCGATCAACCCCGGCCGATCGAACTTGGCGACGTAGTCATGGAAGCCGGCCTGACGGCCGCGCTCGATCGCCGCCGGCGAAATCATCGACGACAGCGCGATGATCGGCACGTCGTTGAGCTTCTGGTCGGCGCGAATGGTCTCGGCGAATTCGAAGCCGTTCATGTCGGGCATCTCGATGTCGGTCAGCACCGCGTCGAACTCCTCGCCGGAGCGCAATGCCAGCAGGCCTTCCTCGGCATTGGTGGCAACCCGCACGCGATAGCCTGCGGCCTTGAGCACCGGTGCCAGCATGTTGCGGAAGAACGCCGAGTCATCGACCAGCAGGATCGACTGCGCGGAAGCGGACGGCTTCATCTCGCGGCGATTGAACCAGTCAGCGAACGCCATCGGCAGGAAGTGACCGACATCGATCACTTCGGTGGCGCGGCTCTTGATTACGGCCGAGCCGAGAATGCCGTCGCGGCCGCTTGCGACTTCGATCGCCAGCTTCTCCTCGACGATATCGACGATCTCGTCGACCACCAGCCCCATGGTGCGACCATCATCGGCGAACACCAGAATCGGCTGCACCCCCGAGGTCGCGACCTCGACGCCGTCCATCTGCACCAGCGGCATCAACTGCTCGCGGTACTGCACCATGTAGCGGCCATTCGACAATTCAATCTTGTCGCTGGAGATTTCCTCCAGCCGGGTGATCAGCGCCAGCGGCACCGCCTTCGGCTGCATCGAACCGGCGCGGAACACCAGCAGCGAGGTCAGTTGCTCTGCCGCGTTACCACGGCTGGCGGCGTTCTCGTCGACCAGTTCGTGCTGTGCGGCGACCGAAGTGCCGAGCGCCTGCGCGATGCCGTTCGGATCGACGATCATGATCACCGCGCCGTCACCGAGAATGGTGTTGCCGGAGAACATGTTGATGTGACGCAGCTTGGTCGACATCGGCTTGACGACGATTTCCTCGGTGTGGAACACGCCGTCGACCACGATGCCGAAGGTCTGGTTGCCGACCTGGGTGACGACGATGAAGCCGTTCTCCGGATCGATCACGCTGGCTTCGTCGTCGAGCTTCAAGAGCTTCTTGAGATGGATCAGCGGCAGCAGCTTGTTGCGCAGCCGCAGCACCGGCGTATCCTTGATGCGCTCGATGCGATGTTCGGAATTCGCGCGCGCACGCACCAGTTCAATTACCGAGAGCTGCGGGATCGCGAAGCGTTCGCCGCTCGCCTCAACGATCAGCGCCGAGACGATGGCGAGCGTCAGCGGAATCTTCACGGTGACGCTGGCGCCCTCGCCCGCGACCGACTTGACGTCGATGGTGCCGCCGATCTGATCGATGTTGGTGCGCACCACGTCCATGCCGACGCCACGGCCGGAGACGCTGGTGACTTCGGCGGCGGTCGAGAATCCCGGCGCGAAGATGAACTTGTGGATCTGCGCCTCGGTCATGCGTTCAAGATCGGCTTCGGTCGCCAACCCGTTGGCAATGGCCTTCGCCTTGATGCGCTCGGTGTTGAGGCCGCGGCCATTGTCCGCGATGCAGATGATGATGTGGCCGCCTTCGTGATAGGCGGACAGACGAATGGTGCCCTGCTCCGGCTTGCCGGCGCGGGCGCGCTCCTCCGGCCGTTCCAGGCCGTGATCGGCGGAGTTGCGCACCATGTGCGTCAGCGGGTCCTTGATCAGATCAAGCACCTGCCGGTCGAGTTCGGTGTCGGCGCCGTGCATCTCCAGCTCGATGCGCTTGCCGAGTTCGGCGGCGAGGTCGCGTACCACGCGCGGCAGTTTCTGCCATGCGTTGCCGATCGGCTGCATCCGCGTCTTCATGACGCCTTCCTGCAACTCCGCGGTAACGTTGGAGAGACGCTGCAACGGCACCTTGAATTCGGTGTCCTCGTTGCGACGGCTGATCTCGAGCAACTGGTTGCGCGTCAGCACCAGTTCCGACACCATCGTCATCAGGTGTTCGAGCGTATCGACATTGACGCGGATCGATTGGTTGGAGACACGCTCGGCTTCGGCCGCATCGTTCTCCACCACAGTCTTTTTTGCAGGCTTATTGGCAGCAGGCTTGTCCGCCGCCTTGACCGGCGCGGTCTGCTGCACCGGCGCGGGTGCCGGCTTCACTTCGGCTTCGGTTTCGCGGAACGCGCGCTCAAGTTCGTCGAGCGAGACTTCGCCGGGACGCAGCGGGCGCTCCAGCACCTGATCCACCAGGGTGCCGTGCGTCGATGCCGGCGCTTCGACGACAGCCGGTTCGGCGTGCGCCGTGCCTTCCGCCATCTCGTGGAGCCGGCCGATCAGATCCTCGTCGGCACCCTTGGGCTCGGCTTGCGTCGACTCGAGCTGCGCCAGAATTTCCTTGATGCGGTCGATGGTGGTGAGGATGAGCGTCACGGCTTCGCCGGTCGCCGGCATTCCGTCGCGGAATTTGCCCATCAGCGTTTCAGCGGCGTGTGCCAGCGTTTCGAGCCGGGGCAGATCGAGAAATCCGCAGGTGCCTTTGATCGTATGAACCAGCCGGAAGATATTATCGAGAATCTTGGCGTTGTTCGGCTCCTGCTCGAACCGGACCAATTGATTATCAACGACATCGAGACTTTCGTTCGTCTCAGTCAGAAACTCTTTTAACAAGTCATCCATGAAACCAGCCTTCACGTACGAAGGGCAGTACGCATACGCCACTTCAGAGTCCGGCCAGTTTCTCGGCAAAGCGTTTAATATTGGTTGAGCATACGGCTGTAGCGGTGCTCGAACACCAAATAAAAGTTGTCACGGCCGGACTGCTTCAGTCCGGCCGTTCCATACGGCAAGATTTGATTAACTATGCGCGCGCGAGGGAAATCAGCCCGCCGTCACCACGACGGCGTCGCCGTCCATCGCAAGCGATACTTTCCATCCGCAGGACTGCGCCAGCAGCCGCGTGTAGTAAGGCTGCACTGCGTGGGCATCGACCATCGTGGCCTGCTCCGACGCCAGCATCTCGACGATCGCCTGCGGCAGCCGCGCATTCATGCCGGTCGCCGTCACGCGGAACGTCATCGCATCGCCCTCGCCCACCGGCTCGACGTTGAGCACGCCGCCGCGCGGGATCGTCTGCTGCGCAATGACCAGCATGTTGAGCAGCAGTTTGACGCGGTTCTTCGCGAGCAACAGGCGCGGCAGATTCCATGTCAGCTTGGTCTTGGCGTCCTCAAGGTGGCCACGCGCCATGTTCTCGGCGTCGCCGAGATCGATCTGCGCACCGGCCGACCCCGCCGCGCCGAATGCAAGACGGCAGAACTGCAAACGCGCCGACGCGGTCTTGGCGCTCTTGCGGATCAGGTCGAGCGCAAATTCGCGATCTTCCGCCGTGGGATTGTCATCCATCACCTCAAGCCCGTTGACGATGGCACCCACCGGACTGATGAGGTCGTGACACACCCGCGAGCACAACAGCGCGGCCAGTTCGAGCGTATCCGGCGCGGGGCTGGCGGTACCTTGCGTCGATGATGGGAGAGTGTCGGACATAGATGCTTCCTCGAAACCGTGCGACAGGTTTGGCGAATCGGGCATGGGCTATGGCTTGATACACTGTGGACGCTTATGCTGCTAGCGCGTGCCGATTCCGGAACGCACGGTATCGGCACGGCGCCAGCATCGGCGCCTGAAGATACCGGCCCTCGAAGATCATGACGTATCGCGACGCATGAGCGCGCCAGACCATCCCCCCGGAACACCGTCATCAGCCGCGATCGATTCGCGTGCGGCCGCATTGCTGGAGCCGCTCACCGCGCTGGTGATCGAAGCCGGGGCGGCGATCCTTGCCATCCGCTGCGGCGCGCTCGCAGTCGAGACAAAAACCGACGGCTCGCCGGTGACGCAGGCCGATCTCGCGGCGGACCGCATCATTTCCGACGGCCTCGCGCGGCTCGCGCCCGATATTCCATCATTGTCCGAGGAACGTGCCGGCGACGCGAAGCCGCCGTTCGCGGATTTGTTCTTCGTGGTCGATCCGCTGGACGGCACCAAGGAATTCATCGCCGGGCGCGACGAGTTCACGGTCAACGTGGCGCTGGTGGCCAACGGCACGCCGATCCTCGGTCTGGTCGGCGCGCCGGCCCTGGGCCTCGTCTGGCGCGGCCATGTCGGGCACGGCGCCGCGCGCGTGGTCTGCACCGCTTCCGGTGTTACCGCCATCGAACCGGTTCGGACCCGGCCGCTGCCCTCGCCCGGCGCGCCGTGGATCGCCGCTGTCAGCCGTTCCCACGGTGATGCGCGAACCGACGCCTTCATCGCGGCCCGGCCGGGCGCGGTGCGAAAAACCTTGGGGTCGGCGGTAAAGTTCGGCCGCGTCGCGGACGGCAGCGTCGACATTTATCCGCGGCTGTCGCCGACCAGCGAATGGGACGTCGCGGCGGGCCATGCCGTGGTCGTCGCCGCCGGGGGCAAGGTCACCGATGGGCAAGGCCAACCATTGCGCTACAGCACCGGGCGGCCAGGCTTCATCCTGCCGGATTTCATCGCCCGAGGCGATCCCACGGCCGAGTCCTAAGCGGCAGATTACTGCGCCAGCGCATCGCGCAGATGGGGCCAGCGCGCGCGGGCCTCGCGCAGCACGGCGGCGGGATCGGCCGCGAACGCGTCGCGGCTCTCAATACGGGCGAACAGATAGAGCCGTTGTCCCGCGACCAGCCACACCTGCGGCCGGCCCGCGACGGTAACGCCGCGCGCGACGTCCACCGGGTCGTAGCCGCCGAATTGCGGTCCGTAAATTTCCGGATAGATCGGAAGAGCACACGTTTGAACTCCAGTCACCTTGTAATCTCGTATGCCGT
>ERZ778018.2849-NODE-2849-length-10375-cov-7.427616_pt1 | contig 10375 bp, 11 predicted proteins | sample MGYA00375748_ERZ778018 | MGnify/ENA primary metagenome ERZ778018 (study PRJEB29350, sample SAMN05509839) | bioreactor metagenome | biome: bioreactor; material: wastewater | place: South Africa: University of Cape Town | collected 2014-04-22 ... | reverse complement strand
AGCTGCTGCCCTTCGACAACAAGGCCAATCTCCAGGTCGTGCTCGACCTGCCGAAAGGATCGTCGGTCGAGGATACCAACCGGGCGCTGCAAATGATGGCCGACCGGCTGGCCCCGGTGCCGGAAGTTGTCTCGTTCCAGACCTATGCCGGCACCGCCGCGCCGTTTGATTTCAACGGTCTGGTGCGGCACTATTATTTGCGCGCCAATCCGGAACAGGGCGATATCGTCGCGAACCTGCTGGCCAAGGACAAGCGCAACCGAGCAAGCCACGACATCGCGCTCTATATCCGCCAGCGTCTGAAGGATCTCGAATTGCCGCAGGGCTCGATCGTGAAGGTGGTCGAACCGCCGCCCGGCCCGCCGGTCCTCGGGACGCTGCTCGCCGAGATTTACGGTCCGGATCCGGAAACGCGACGCGCGGTGGCCGAAAAGGTTCGTGCCGCATTCAAAAGTGTGCCGTTCATCGTCGATATCGACAACAGCTATCATAACCAGCCGGAGCGTGTGCGCGTCGCGATCAATCAGGACAATCTCGAATACTACAAGGTCGAGCAGTCGGACGTGTACGACACGCTGCGCTACCTGTATGGCGGCACGACCGTCGGCTATTCGCATCGCGGCAGCGGACGCCAGCCGATCGCCATCCGCCTCGCGCTTCCGAAGACGAACACGGTGGTGGACGCGCGAATGCTGACGACCCCGGTGCCGGCCAACGCGCTGCCCGGCGGGCGCGGCGTGGTCGAGCTCGGCGACGTCGTCAGCGTCACTCGCGAGCTGGCGTCTTATCCGATCTTCCGGCACAACGGCCGTGCCGCCGAGATGGTGTTGGCGGAGCTTGCCGGCGCCTATGAAGCACCGATCTACGGCATGTTCGCGGTGCAGGAAGCGATCGACCGGATCGACTGGGGCAACCTGCCCAAGCCCGCGATTGCGCTGCACGGCCAGCCGGACGACGAATCCCGTCCGACCCTGCTTTGGGACGGCGAATGGGAGGTGACCTGGGTGACCTTCCGCGACATGGGCGCCGCCTTCGTGGTGGCGATCCTCGGCATCTACATTCTTGTCGTCGCGCAGTTCGGCTCGTTCAAGTTGCCGCTCGTCATCCTCACCCCGATCCCGCTCACCCTGATCGGCATCCTGCTCGGCCATTGGCTGTTCGCGGCGCCCTTTACGGCGACCTCCATGATCGGATTCATCGCGCTCGCCGGCATCATCGTGCGCAACTCGATCCTGCTGGTCGATTTCATCCGCCACACGCGCCGGCCGGACCGGCCGCTGATCGACGTGCTGCTGGAGGCCGGCGCGATCCGCTTCAAGCCGATCCTGTTGACCGCGATCGCCGCGATGATCGGCGCCGCCGTCATTCTGGCCGACCCCATTTTCCAGGGACTTGCGATCTCGCTGCTGTTTGGTCTGGCGTCGTCGACCGCCCTCACCGTGCTCGTCATCCCCGCCATCTATGTCGTGTTGAGAGGAGGCCCGGAGCCCGCTCCAGGTCACAGCGTGACAGCGCCTTCAGAACCGGTCCATACCGACCCCGAATAGACTTAGAGAAGAGCGACGGCTGATGAGTTCTTATTTTGCCAGGACGCTGCATTGTTCGTTCGATGACGCAGTACAACGAGTTACAAACGCACTCAAAATCGCAGGGCTTAGTATCCTCACCGAAATCGACTTAAAGGAAACGTTCAAGAAGAAGCTTGGAATCGATTTCCGCGACTACTACATCCTTGGCGTTTGCAATCCCGCCGCCGCGCGTGAGGCGCTGGCGATAGAGGACCGGATCGGGACAACACTTATCTGCAATATAATCGTTCAAGACGTCGGCGCTGGAAACGTGGAAGTCGCAGTTGCTGATCCAGTGACGCTGACGGCCGCCGCCGACAATAACTCGCTTCACCAAGTCTTAAAAAGCATGCGCGAAACACTCAAGAGCACTATCGAAACATTATGATGTTGCGGCATGGTTCACGTTATCCAGCAACGCCTTCGCGACAATAGCCGCCCAGACAAACCACCGGAAATGATAGTTGCAAGACCAAGAAGGGGCGCGACGAGAGCGATAACGGTCAGAGCGATCGGGAGTCCGCCATGATATCTTCCCAAGGTCAACCATCAACCAGACGACCGTCGCGTAGGTGAAATAAACGATCGAAACGGTCGAAAATCTTTTCGTCATGTGTGACGGCAACGATCGTGGCATCGTGCTCAACCGCGAGCTTGCGCAACAGGTCCATGACGATACCGGCTCGCTTGGAATCAAGCGCGGCAGTCGGTTCGTCGGCGAGAATGATACGCGGGCTGTTGGCCAGCGCGCGGGCGATCGCGACGCGCTGAGCCTCTCCGCCGGATAGCTTGGCTGGCATAGCGTGCTTACGGTGGCCTACCTCCAGATCGTCTAGCAAGGCACTGGCTCGCTTGCGCGCCGTTGCTGCATCGGCCCCTGCCAATTGCTGGACAATGGCGACATTGTCGGTCGCATCGAGGAAGGGCAGCAAGTTGTGAAATTGAAAGATGAAGCCGATTTTGTCGAGTCTCAGGCGCCGCAAGTTGCTGCGTTGCCACTCTCCATCACGCAGAACCAGATCGCCGTCGAGTTCCATGGATCCTGCCGACGGATCGAGAATACAGCCAATGACGTTGAGGAGAGTGGTCTTGCCGGAGCCGGAGGGGCCAAGCAGCGCCACGACCTGACGCGGAAAGACTTCGAGCGATACCTCCCGCAGCGCGTCGACGCGCGCCTCACCTTCGCCGAAATGCTTGGAGATTCGCTTAAGCTGCACGAGCGGCCTATCGAATCCTGATTCTGCCATCTCAGCCCCCGAGCGCGGTCGCCGGATCGACCCGCAGCGCCGCGCGAACGCCGAGACCACTCGACAGCAGGCACACCACGAACACAACCAGGCCAAGGACAGCCACATTGTCCGGTTCCAGAATCACGCGACGTGGGAAGTAGTCTTTAACGCCAACAATCAACGCTGTGCCGATGGTGAACCCGATCAACCCGAGAGCCATTGCCTGCTGCACGATCATGCCGATGATAGTGCGGTCGGGCGCTCCGATCAGTTTCAGGGTGGCGATCTGCTTCAGCTTCTCCATTGTCATCGTATAGATGATGAGTGCGATGATGACGGCGGAGACGACCAGGAGCAGCGAGGTGAACAGACCGATCTGTCGACGCGCGCGGTCGACCAGCGAGCGCGACAGGATGGCCTCCTGATCCTCTTGCGTGATCGCGGCGAGATGCTTCCAGCGCCGTATCGTTGCTGCGGTGGCGTCGGGGGAAGCACTGGGATGTAGACGGGCAACCACCGCGTTGACGGTGTTCAGGCTTGCACCGCTTGTGCCACGTGCAAGCTGTACCCGCGCCGCCGGCGGAGCTAGTTCGAATTGCAGCTTCTGTGCGTCAGCCAGGGTAATGTAGACTGCAGGATCGCCGCCGGAATTGACTTGGTGTCGGGTTAGCCCCACGACGGTGAACGTTCTGCGGCCGAGTCGAATTCGCTCCCCCAAAGTCAATCCGGATGAGCGGTCGGCGACCATTTCATAGCGGCTGCGGGCAATCTCGCGCCCCTCCGCGATCTCTGGCGGACCACCCGGTCGAGTCAATTCGTAGCCGATGACGTAAAGCCTAAGTTTGCTGCCCTGGTGCTCGGCTTCGACGGTCTGATAGGTGACGCTGCCGGCGGCTGTCACATCGGCAATGCGTGCCACCGCCTCGCGAATATCGCCGGGAATCCGTGAGGCTTCAGCGAAAGGCCCGCGCGTATTGGCCTCCACCACCCATAGATCGATGGCCGGCGCCCGGGCGATCGTCAGAGCATCGACGACGAGACCGCGATAGATGCCAATCATCGCCAGCACGACGCCGAGCAGAAGACCAAGCCCCATGCATGTCAGCAAGAAGCGGCCAAGATTGTGTCGGATATCGCGATAGGCGAGGTTCATTTAGACGTCGCCCCGGCTACACGCACGGCGCGACCTTCACGCATGCCGCTCTCCAGCCGGGTCACGACGCGGGCGTTCTCGGGAAGACCGCCGACAATTTCAAGGCGTGCATCTTCGGTGCGATGGCGGAATTGCACCTGACGGTGCTGCAATCGTTCATCTTCGACCGTCCACACCGTGCCTTGGCGACCGTCGTAGCCATGCACGGCGGCTGACGGCACCAGCAGCGCCTTGTCGAGGTTCGCAACCGTAATCCAGAACTCCACCTGCTCGCCGAGATAAACGCGAGCCGGTGGATTCTCGCCTCGGAGATAGACGCGTCGTTCCTCGGTGACCCGATCGCTTTCAAGCCCGATACGGACCACGCGGCCGGTGAAGGTCTCAAGCGGTCTGGAGCGGATGCGTGCTTCGACGGGCTGTCCTTCTTCGATGAAACCGGCGCGCGCCTCATCGACATAGGCGAGTCCCCAATAGCTCCCTTCCGCTATGAGAGTAAAGATCGGATCTCCTGCCTTAACTACTGAACCCAATTCCTTGTGCCGCTCGATGACGACCGCGTCGAATGGCGCAACCAGCGTCCGATGGCGCAGCATGGTCTCTTCGTACTGAAGTTGAGCGTGGGCATCGACCAACTGTGCCCTTGCACTCTCGGCCTCACTCTCCGCTACCGTGACATCCGCCTTCGCCACGGCCTCATCGCGGATCGCTTCTTCCGCCGCCTGCTGGGACACCACGTCGCGGCCTGCCAGGGTCTGCTTGCGCCGATTTGTCTCCTGCTTCTGGATGAACACCGCGCGCGCCTTCTCTGTACTGGCCGCGCTCTTGGCGATATTGACCTCGGCAATTAGCAGCGCGGCACGCGCCTTGCCAACCTTGGCGTCCTGCTCACCGGTGTTAAGCCGAGCAAGCATTTGCCCTTTGCTGACGTGATCGCCGTGGTCGGCACGCAGTTCGGTGAGTGTGGCGCCGACCTCAAATCCAACCTTCGAGAGAACGCGGGCTTCGGTCGTACCCAAGCCGAACACCCGGACAGGAATGTTTCGCTCGATCGTCGCCAACTGAACATTGATCGGATGGTTGGAATAGATCAAGATAGCCACCACGGCGACGGCAAGGATTCCAACCGCCGTCAGCGCATATTTTGTGACCGGCTTGTGAAGAATGGCGAGAAGGTTCGCGCTTTTTCGTTTCCGCTCGGATGATGTTCCAGCGGCAGAATACTCGGCGGCGTTCATGCGACGACTCTTCTCAGAAATTCATGTCGGTTCATGAGTACTTTGTCAGACAGCTCGTCAACCTCGGAAGGCCTCAACTATATCCCACCGCTTGCTCGCGCGCCCAGGCAACAATGGCGGACGTATTCATTGCTCCTGAAGTGCGCGCGACCTCTCGTCCGTTTACAAACAACAGCATGGTCGGAATGCCCCGAATCCTGAGTTGACTCGCCATTTCAGGTTCGTCCTGTGAGTTCAGTTTGACGAGCCGCATGTCTGGCTCAAGTATGCTCGCGGCATTCGCAAAAGCCGGCCCCATCATATGACATGGCCCGCACCACGGCGCCCAGACGTCGATTAGCACTGGAATAGAGCTGCGCGTGACATGGCGTTTGAACATGACTTGATCGACATCCAGTGGTGCAGCGACAAACAAAGGTTGCTTGCACGCGCCGCAATTCGCGACGTCGGTAACGTGTTCCGCCGGCACTCGATTCACTGCGGCACACTGGGGGCACACAATTTGACGACTGGCGGTCATGATCAAAACCTCTTCATGACGGACGACTACTCGTCCTGGGTCTACGTTTGACATATATTCATAATTCTGTATATTCGTACCTATGAATATACAAGTCAAGATCGACCCCGTCGTCATGCGCAACGCGGCGAATGATGCGAGTGAATTGCTGAGGGCACTATCAAATCACCACCGGTTGCTAATTCTTTGTCAGTTGATAGATGGCGAAAAATCCGTCGGCCAGCTCGCGGAATTTCTCGGCGTGCGGGACTCGACGACATCTCAACATCTCGCATTGTTACGCCGCGACCGCATCATTACCGGACGACGCGACGGACAGACCGTCTGGTATCGCATCTCAAGCCAGCCAGCCCAAGACATTGTGCAGGTTTTATATGGGGTGTATTGCGCTGGATCAAAACCGCGACGCACCAAGAGACGCGTGTGAACTGTCGGCACCACTGAACAAAGTGAGAGCGCTGGATTATCGGTTGTCGCCATGGCTCGCTCGCAACCGTTTCGTTTAGACGAATAAGACAATGCCGATCGATCGCGCGGTTGCGATGTTTTCCGGCTTTATGGTTCTTCAGTCTCCGGGGCTATCGATCCAGTTACTTCAATGACTGTACAGAACCCGACATTGTATAAAATGGTACCACAAAAGGTGATTGACGTCTTGTAAGGTCACCTCGTTAGAAGTCGATGCCGCTGCACCGACAACAAACTTGAGAACTACGTCGTCTGACGTTCTCCCGGATCAGGCTGAATCCTGCTCGGAGGACATTATATTTTCAGACTTTCCAGCCTTCCGACCTTATATGCCTGCGCTGGCTTCCGTACCGCGGTCGATTATCGTCTCTCACCAAGTGCATTTTGACTGCTCAAGTCTGATCTGGATCAATCCGCTCCACCTAAGGCGCCGTACATTGCATCTCCGATAGATCTGTAAAGCAGACGAGCCTCGCTGACGTAGGTCAGTTGGAGCAGAGACGGAGCCACACTGGATAGCGACCACAGACTGCAAGGGTGCGTTTCGGTCGCGCCAGCCAGCTTTTCCGCATGAAATAGCGATCGGGTCGGCCCGTCAGTTCAGCGACCGTCCTGAGGATCAGGGGGAATGTATCATGAACGCTTACCGTGTTTCCTTCTACAAGGATCTGCTGAACTCCGACGGACACAACTTCAAATGCCTTCAGCATCAGATCGACATTCAATCGAACGATCCTTCGCAGGCGCTGGTCATGGCGGAACAACTGATCGGGACTACGCCTTTGGATATCGATCGTGTCGAGGTGACGCACTTGGCGGGCGACCATCGTCAACCTGAACAACCTTTCGTTCGGCCCGTCATCCCTTGCAAGTAGTCACCCGACCTCCGATCGGATTCATTCCAGACGAACGCGTGGTCGAGCGTAGGCATCATCCGCCATAACCATTGGCTTGAACGATCATGGACATGAGAGTCGCCTCAACCGAAGTGGTCGGCACAACCGCGATGCCGCCGGCCGGAGCGGGCTTCTATTCGTGGACGTCGGGCATCGCTGTCGTCATGATCGTTCTCGGACTTGCCGCCGCCGGATGGTGGTGGTGGCGCGCGCCGGCAATCACCGTCGTTCAGGTGACCCGCGGCCCCGCCGCGGAAATCGTCTATGCGACTGGCGCGGTCGAGCCGGAGACCTGGTCGCGTTCAACGCCGCTCGTCCGCGGGCGCATTGTCGAGCGCTGTCGATGCGAAGGCAAAATCGTCAGGAAAGGCGACGTGCTTGCCCGTCTCGATGACAAGGAGGCGCTCGCCACGCTCAACGACTTGCGAGCGCTCGAGGATTTCCAACACCGTGAGTTCGACCGGCAGACGCAACTGCTGGCGCGCGGAGCAACCACGTCCCAAGCCTATCAGCGGGCCGAGAGCGACCTGGCACGGGTCCGCGCCCAGATCGCGGCGCAGGTGCAGCGACTGGACTATTATAAGCTCGTGGCTCCCATGGACGGTCTCGTTCTGAAGGAGGACGGTGAAGTCGGAGACATGGTCGATCCCGGCACGATCCTTTATCGGATCGGCCTCGAGAAGCCGCTCTGGGTCGTCGCCGAGGTGAACGAGGAAGACATCCCTCGCGTTCAAGTCGGGCAAAAAGCCTTGCTGCGAACCGACGCTTTCGCCAACCGAGTCCTGCCCGGTTTCGTCAAGCAGATCACCCCTGCGGGCGATCCCGTTGCCAAGACATTCCGCGTCAGAATCGGACTGCCGGACGACACGCCGCTACATGTCGGGATGAGTGTCGAGGCGAACATCGTCAGCCGCGAAAAGCAGAACGTACTGCTCGTTCCGGCCAACGCCGTCATCAACAACAGTCTGTTTGTCGTCGAAGGCGGTCGCACCAGGCGCCGCAAGGTGGCGATTGGCATTCGCGGAACCGGCTTCGTGGAGATCGTCGACGGCATCACCGAGAACGAGACGGTTGCCTCGCCTGCGACCGCCAACATTAGGGACAAAGCGCGCGTCCGGCCACAGCTTGTGGAGGACGTGACACCGTGAACCTGATCCTGAGCATTGCCTGGACCCATGTCCGCCATCGCGCCCGCCAGACGTTGGTGGCAATCGCCGGCGTGATGATGGGCGTCGGCTTCTCGATCATGATGGCGGCCATGATGGAGGGATCGCAGGACGATTTCATCAAAACGCTGGTCGATGCCCTGCCGCACATCTCGGTGACGGACGAACTGCGCGAGCCGACGCGACAGCCGGCCGAGATCGTCTACCAGGCTGCCGAATTCCATGGTCTGACGCCCGAAGCGCGTCGCCCCGGCATCAAGAACCCTATGGCGATCATTGCATCGTTGCAATCATGGGTCCCCGGCGCGTTGACGCCATCGGTGCAATCGAAAGCCGTCCTGCGTTTCGCCCGCCGAAACCTGACGATTTCGATCGTCGGCATCGACCCGCGCACGGAAGTCGGCGTATCGAATCTGGCGACGCATATGCGTCAGGGTACCTTGGCATCGCTCTATCGGGCATCGAACGCAATTCTGCTCGGCGACCGGCTGGCGACCAAGATCGGTGCGCGAGTCAATTCCAACGTAACCCTGACTTCCGCCCAAGGCGCAGTGATGACGGCGAGGGTCGTCGGCATGTTTCACTCCGGTTTCCGGGTCACCGACGAAACGACGGGGTATGTCCTGCTCAAGACCGCGCAGATTCTCGAAATGCAGACCGGAATCGTCAACGAAATTCGCGTGCGAGCGCGTGATCCGATGAACGCCCGGCTGATCAGCGAGCGTATCGGCGAGCAGACCGGCTATAAATCGATTTCGTGGCAGGAAGCACAGGAAGATCTGCTGTCGACGATCACGCTGCGCAACGTGCTGATGTACACGATCGTCGGCGCTATTTTGCTGGTAGCGAGCTTTGGCACCTACAATATCATTTCCACCATCACGCATGAGAAAACACGCGACATCGCAATCCTGAAATCGCTTGGGTTCAGAAATCAGGCCATCCGGTCAATTTTTATCATCGAGGCAGGTTTGGTCGGGCTGGCCGGCGCTCTGCTCGGCTGGATGCTTGGCTATCTTCTGACCTGGGGCGTGGCCTCGCTAGAATTCAAGACGCCATTCTCAGATTACAATCACCTGCCGGTTCTCTACACGATGAAGCACTATCTGCTCGCCACCGCTGTTGCGTTGGTGTCCAGCCTGATCGCCGGTTATTTTCCGGCTCATGCGGCTGCGCGATTGCATCCGGTGGATATAATCAGGGGGGCAACTTGACCCCGCTCATCGACGCGCGCAACGTGACCAAGATCCTCGCGGGAACCGTGCCGGTCACCCTTGTGAAGGATATCAACCTCGCAATTATGCCTCGCGAGTTCGTCGCCATCACCGGCCCCTCCGGTTCCGGCAAGTCATCTCTTCTGTATTTGCTTGGATTGCTCGACCTGCCCACGACCGGCGACGTTTTGATCGATGGCCGCTCCACGAGCGTCATGATGGAAGACGAACGCGCCGAGGTCCGGTTACGCCGGATCGGATTTGTCTTTCAGTTTCACTTTCTGTTGGCGGAGTTCAGCATCACCGAAAATGTCGCGCTGCCGATGCGGGCGCTAGGCGGATTGCCAGCCCACGCCGCCACCTCACGCGCCGAGGAGCTACTGACATCGTTCGGGTTAAGCGATCATCTTCGCAAAACGCCCGATCAACTGTCGGGCGGGCAACGACAGCGCGTCGCTGTCGCCCGCGCGCTGGCCAACGATCCTCCGGTCATTCTCGCCGATGAACCGACCGGCAGTCTGGATACGCTCGCGACCTCTCAGGTCTTCGATATCCTTCGCGATCTTGTGACGCTCGGCGGTAAAACGGTCGTCGCGGTCACGCATGACCTCAGCCTTGCCGCTCAGATGCATCGGCGAATTCATGTCGTTGACGGGCGAATTGTGAGTGACGAGGCCGCGGCCCCGGTGGAAAATGTCCGGTGAGGGAAAAGGAGTCGTTGTCGAATGCCCGCCGCTGTTGATCGGGATCAAGGTCTGACGAGGCAAATCCTGAAACTAATATCCGGCTCGTCTCGGATGTGAGGCTAGATTAGTCCAACGCCAGTTGTTCCTGCCGATCGGCTGCTCCGGATTTGTCATGGATGAATGCTCATCAAGCGATAAGCAAAAGCCATCCGGCCTGACGGAGTCAGAAGCGAGGATTCA
>ERZ778018.2847-NODE-2847-length-10376-cov-5.428738_pt1 | contig 10376 bp, 11 predicted proteins | sample MGYA00375748_ERZ778018 | MGnify/ENA primary metagenome ERZ778018 (study PRJEB29350, sample SAMN05509839) | bioreactor metagenome | biome: bioreactor; material: wastewater | place: South Africa: University of Cape Town | collected 2014-04-22 ... | reverse complement strand
TCAAGCCGGTTCGCCACCGCATCGGGGAGCGCGACGACGGCCGAGCCCTCAGGGCGCCGCTCGATGATCGCGACTCGCGCATCGGAGCGCTCACCATCTCGGCCGGCCAGGATGATCTCGCTGCCCGGTCGCAGACGACGACCGGGACGAACGAGCGCTTCCCAGCGGCCTTCGCCGAGCGGCCGCAGCAGCAGGACTTCCGCCCGCCCACCGGACGGACGCCAACCGTGCAGGCGCGCGGGAATCACCCGTGAGTCGTTCACCACCAACAGATCATTTGCGCTGAGGTAGTCGACGATGTCTCGAAAGGAACGGTGTTCGACGGAATCGCGCGCGCGGTCGAGCACAAGCAGCCGCGACCGATCGCGCGGCTCAAGCGGTGTTTGCGCGATCAACTCCGGTGGCAGGTTGTAATCGTAGTCCGAGATCAGAATTGGCTCACTGGCGGTTTTGTTCGACTCCGGCGTCATCTAGGCGCGCTCGTCATCTTCGTCGAAGAAACTTGTCTGCTGATCGTCGCGACCGATCGGAAAGGAGATGGACAGATGGCTGTACGCATGCCGTGTCGCGACGCGCCCGGAGCGAGTGCGCTGCAAGAAACCGAGTTGGATGAGATATGGCTCATAGACGTCCATGATCGTGTCAGCCTCTTCGCTCGTCGCCGCGGCGAGCGTATCGACGCCGACCGGCCCACCGTCAAACTTGTTGATGATCGTCAGCAGGATGCGACGGTCGATGTCATCGAGCCCAAGCGGGTCGATTTCGAGCAGATCAAGCGCCTCGCGCGCGACCGGTGCGGTGATCACCCCTTCGGCGCGCACTTGTGCGAAGTCCCGCACGCGCTTGAGTAGCCGGTTGGCGACCCGCGGCGTGCCGCGCGAACGAAGCGCGATCTCACCGGCGGCGGGTGAATGCATCTCAACCCCCAGGATACGAGCCGAGCGCGTCACGATCTGTTCCATCGACTCCTGATCATAGAAATCGAGGCGAAAGATCGAGCCGAACCGGTCGCGCAGCGGCGAAGTGAGCAATGCCAGCCTGGTCGTTGCTCCGATAAGCGTAAACCGTGGCAAGTTGATACGCATCGTCCGAGCGCCGGGACCTTTACCGAGAATGATGTCGACCGCGTAGTCCTCCATCGCCGGATAGAGCACTTCTTCGACCACCCGGCTAAGGCGGTGGATTTCGTCGATAAAGAGTACGTCGCCCGTTTTCAGGTTCGTCAGGATCGAGACGAGATCGCCGGCCCGTTCGATCGCTGGACCGGCCGTCACCCGCAGGTTCACGCCCATTTCCGCCGCGACAATCGACGCCAGTGTCGTCTTGCCGAGACCCGGCGGTCCGTAGAGTAATACGTGGTCGAGCGTCTCACCGCGCACCTGGGCCGCCTGGATCCCGATGCTCAGGCCGTCTTTGACTTTGTCCTGGCCAACGTATTCGGCCAGCCGACGGGGGCGTAAATTCCCCTCGTTCGGCCGGTCTTCATCACGTTCCCGGCCAGAAATTACTCGGTCGCTCATCGATACCCTATCGCCCGCATTGCCGCGATTGCCTTTGTGAAGTATATCAATCCGACCCGAACATTTGTACGAATACTGGAGTCGCCATGCGTTGCCGCACTATTCGGGTAGCTCCGCCTCGTCAATCAACATGATCGGGATACCGTCCTCGATGCGATAGCGCCGCCCGCACGTCTGGCAGACCAGCTTATTGTTTTCCAGTTTGACTTCGGTCTTGCAGACGGGGCAGGCAAGAATCTCGAGAAGCTCTTCGCTGATCGAACTTTGTTCCGCTGCGCTCATTCGTTCACTCCCTTCGATCCGGGCGAGTCAATCACGTTCGAGCTTCATCTTAGCAGGGTAGATGCCGAGTTCGGTGAGCGATTCCGCGACATCGCGGGTGAGCGCATCGTTTCCGGCAAGTCCAAGCTCGATCATCGACCGCGCCGCATGCTCGATCAGCAGGTCGCCCGGCCTCGGGGTCGAGACGTCGGGCAGATCGAGCGCCTCACTCGTATCCACGTCAGGCGGAACCGGCAGGTCGAGTTCGAATTCCTGGCGGACAACCCGCGTATAGCCCCCGACCATCGCATTGAGCGAATGCTCCCGCTCGACGTATGCACGGGCATTCGAGCCGATTTGCCGAGCCAGCTCGCTCCGATCGGCAAACGCCTCGAACAACGCTTCGATCGTCGCTTCTTCTACAGCGTCGAGCGGCACCTTCGCGACAACATCATCCGGTAACTCCTGGAACGAACCGGTATCGCTGACGAGCACCGGCCGACCGGCCGCCATCAGCCGCAGCAAGCTCGCGGACGTCTCACCCGCCGTGGGAAAGCGGAGATTGACGATCGCGTCGGCAGCGGCCGCGACCAGACGCGCCGTTCGATCATCGACGTAGCCGAGCGTTTCGACGGCATTGGTCAGCCCATACAGCCCGATCCAGCGCGCCAGCGGAACGTTCGGAGACGTGTTCCCGGCAACCAGCATCATCGCCGGTCGCCGGCACCGCAGGCGCTGCAGGCTGCGCAGCACGACATCGATCCGCTTGTGCGGATTAATCTGCGTGACCGAGGCGATCACCTCGAGATCCATCGGGAGATCGAGCGTACGCCGTGCGACATCTCGATCAATCAGCGGCGGTATGCGAATGCCCATTGGGACCACGCTGACGTTCGCGCCTGCGGATATCGAGCGCACCTGCGCCCGCGCAAACTCGCTATGGACGATGACGTGCGGCGCGTGCTCGATCAACTCTTCCGAGAGCGGATAGCTGAACAGCGCCTCCGGTATACGGCCTTGCAAGACACGTTCAGCAACCGCAATCCCGTCGGCGCCGTAGCGACGGTCCATCATCGCCCGGTAGCGCTTCGCCCCGCCGCGCCGCGACAGCGATGTCAGCATCAGGTGGTGCAGCATCGTATCGTGCAGCACGACGATTCCTGGTCGGCGAAGCGCGCGTTCGTACATGTAGAGGTGCGCCGGGCTGTTGCCGAACTGGTAGACCACGAGAGCGTAGCGATCTCGCCTATCCATGCGCTCGAAACGTTGAGCCGGAAAGATGCGGAGACTCCCAAAAGGCTGAAACGGCTCCGGCCGGTAGTTATCGACGAAGACGTCGATCGGCCACTGCTGACCGAGGATGCCGAGCAACTCCTCGTTATACTGGGAGATCCCCGACGCGACCGGGCGCAGTGGGGTAAACCAGGCGATTCTCGGCAAATCAGACATCCGCCAGCAAACGCTCCACGACACGGTCCCAACGGATGTCGCGCACGCGCCTTCTTGCTTCGACTCCAAGCGTCCGAGCGAGCGATTGGTCATCGAGCAACCGGCGAATCCCGACCGCCAACTGCTCTGGATTGGCCTCCTCAACCACGATCCCTGTCTCGCCGTCCGTGACCAACTCCAACACACCGCCGGCATCTGACGCGGTGAGAACCGGTTTCCCGGCCGTAAAGGCCTCAACGGTCACCAGGCCAAAATCCTCGTCAACCGGGCAGAAATAGACCGCGCGTGCTCGGTTGTAATACGACACGACTTCATCTGTATCGATGCGGCCGGGAAACGTCACGCGATGCTCAATGCCCAGTCGGCGCGCCTTCGCGCGCAGAGGGGCAGCTTCCGGTCCTTCGCCGGCGATCACCGCTTTGTACGGCTCACCCGCCAGAGCCAGCGCATCGAGCAGGAGATCGATCCGCTTCGCTCGGTCAAGCCGTGACACGCTGAAGATGAAATCGTCGTACGCTTCGACGGCCAGACCAGCAAGCGTGATCGGCACATGCAGCGGCTCTGCCTCCAGGCCGATTGACTCCTTCAGACGCCGCGCCACGTTCCACGAGTTCGCGAAGAGCGCTTTGCATTCGCCCAGGCCACGCCGGTCGATCTCGGCGATGCGCCGGCGCACTTCATTATCCTCAGCGCTATTCGTGAAATCCGATAGCGGTGTACCGTAAAGATCGTACGCCTGGCGATGCTGGTGAATCACCCAGGCGATCTTGTTCGGGTGCTTCACCGCCCAGGTCGGGAACTTGGTACAGATGACCAGGTCAACCGGTAGACCGTTCGCCTCGGTCAGATCGAGCAAACGCCAGGCGAGCGCCGATGAAAGGATTTCGCTCGGCGGATACCATTTGAACGGGAGCGCCACGATATCGACCCGATGTCCTGACTGGAGTAATGCGTCCCGCAGACCCTCGACATGGACCTCGGCACCACCGCGCATGAACGGGACCTGGGTCGCGCAGATGATGATGTTCACGCGTTAGTATCCGCGTCGGTCCGCGCAAGCTGACGTTCGATCTCGTGCAGCCGCTCCTCGAGCGACGCGATGGTTCGCACCAGCGCCTCGTTGAACGTGTTCTGCTGCTCAACGATCGGATTGATGTACCAGCGTAAAAGGATGCGCACACCCCGCTTCGAATACGCGATCGCACGTCCGAGCACAGGAGTGCTCCAGGTGACCGGCAAGTGCGCCGAAATTACGGCGAGATCGGACAGTTCGGTTAGCGCGTGCGAACGTTGGGCCGGAGGAACCTCAAGCGCGGCGTCGTAGCCCGCGTTCCGGCGCACCGCCGCGCGGATCAGCTCCAACGCCTCGGCGACTTCGTTCATCTCGCCCCGTAACGCCTTTTCACCTCGGCTCATGCGCCACTCGCCTCATCTCTAATAGGCGTCCCCAGAACGCGCTCGTAGGCTACTCGGACGCGCTCAAACCATACCGACTCGTCGACCACCCGTGTGCGTCCGGCGGTTCCCATCCGCAGCCGTAGTTCGGGCGAACGAACGAGAATGGTGATCGCCTCCGCCAGTTCCGCAACGTTCCCAAATTTCACCAGAATCCCATCCTCGCCGTCGCGAACAACGGCCGGAATCGCTCCGGCTCGCGCACCAATCACCGGTTTGTCGTTGGCCCACGCCTCCATGAAGACGAGCCCGAACGATTCGGTGCGCGACGGAAGCGCCAGCAGATCGCAGGCCGCCAGCAGATCACGTCGCTCGCCATCTGACACAAAGCCAAGTAGATGAACCGAGCGCCGGTTGGCGGCGGACAACGTGCGCATCAGTGCGTCGATTTCGCTGAGCACCGGTCCGGCGATGACGAGATGCACGTCCGTCCCGCTGTGATTCAGGCGTGAAATCGCCTGAATCAGGTGCACCGTCCCTTTGTCGAACGCAGCCGCGCCAAGTGCCAGCACGAGCGGGCCATCAATCCCCAGGCGCGACCGTGCTGCTCTCCCGTCGCCGCCGGTCACGGCACCGATATCGATTCCTGCGCCGACGACGTGGATGCGCTCCGGGACAATCCCCTGCGTCTCCAGGAAATCGGACTCAACGTTCGTGAGCACCATCAATGCATCGGCCCGGCGGAGCAATTCGATCTGGTGCGGCATCGTGTAGTAGCGGCGTACGCGCGGATCATCCGGATCGCCGAAATGCATGAAGGGTGTCACGACATGCGGCAGATCGCGTTTCGCTGCGTACGCGCCCGCCGCCGCAATCATCGACTCGAAGGCGATATTCGCCGAATTGACGAGATCGGGTCGGTCACTCTCGTCCAATGCTGCTGAGAGCGACGGCAACCACGGACCGAACCGCGAACCGGCTTGCAACAGCGACGTGCGTCCGGGAAAGGATCGCCGGCAACTTTCAGCCATCAGACGACGAATCGCCCGGTGCGACAATCGTGGGAACGGCAGATGCCGCACCGGCAGGCGACGAATCGCAACGCCATGTTCTTTTCCGCGCGCCTGGTCAATTCGTTTGGCGGCGGGATCCCAGAAATATTCAAGATCCCAAGCGTCGGAGGTCACGACCTGCACATCGGCGCCGAGCGCGGCAAACCGCTCGGAAAACGCCTGAAAATAGCGCTCCGAGCCGCCACGATACGGGTAGTAGCGCTGAATAACGTGGAGAAAGCGCATCGAGGGCCGGCTCACGGTGTGGCGCTGGGCGTCGCGTCGAGCGCGGACAATCGATCCTTGGCCAGGCCAGCGTAGACCGACCCGGGATCGGCCGCCTCGGCCTGCTGGTACATGGCGCGCGCTTGCGCGAGATCGGGCTGATCCTGATGTTCGAAGAGTTGACCGAGCATATAAAGGGCCTGGGGATCTTTCGGGTTGAGATCATGCGCCTTTTGGAATTGCAGCTTCGCGTCGAGGTTATAGGTGTATTGCATCAGCACAGTCCCGAAGGCGATATGCAGTGACGCATCGTCGGGTCGGGCCTGTACTGCCTTGTCGTACCACTGAATTGACTCCGTGCCGCGACCGGAGTTGGCGAGCAGATCGGCCAGGATGATCATCGCGTCGACATCGTTCGGGTTTTTATCGAGTCTGGCGCGCATCTCCGCTTCTTCAGCTCCGGGCGTCACCTGCACGGTGCTGTTCGCATCGCTGCCATCATCGCCGCTACCGCCGCTCGGCAACACCGCGACCAGCAAGGCTAGCAGAAGCGTCCCGATACCAATCGCGGTGATCAGCGGGAGCGCGATGCCTTGCTTGCGCTTGCGTCCAGATGACGGACGCCCCGATCGACCGCTCACGATACTCCTTGCCTCCCGATCGCACCGATATGTCAAACGCCGACGAGCATACGAATTGAACTGCGCTTCGACCAGAATGAATCGTACCCCAGAATCGGTGTGTCGCCGAAGGATCAACGAGGAACAACGCCCGTATCGGTGCGAAAAAAAGTTGACACTCTTCTCCGCTACCGACTATAATCCGATCCGCTTGGCGAGAGCCTGGCCACTGCCGAGGTGGCGGAATAGGCAGACGCGCTAGCTTGAGGGGCTAGTGCCCGTTTAGGGCGTGGGGGTTCAAGTCCCTTCCTCGGCACAGAATCCGCTCATGCACGGGCGATTAGCTCAGTTGGAAGAGCGCCACGTTTACACCGTGGATGTCAGAGGTTCGAGCCCTCTATCGCCCACGAGCGTGGGACGCCTGCGAGCGCGCAACGCCGAGGTAGCTCAGTCGGTAGAGCACGTGACTGAAAATCACGGTGTCGCCGGTTCGATTCCGGCCCTCGGCACCCACAGAGTGCCCTTCTATTGCACGAAGCATAGCCTGCTCGGTACGTGAGCGGGCTTTTTTCGTCATTCGACGACCGTCGTATTACATCGTTCCCTAATGCGTTTCAAACGAACGGGTTCGCTCGGTCCGCACGGCGTCGTCTCGGAACCGCCGGACTGCTGCGAGAAAACGCAGGATCGACTCCCCCTTCCCAATCCACGGCGCGTCTGGATCCTTCTAAAGTACCTTCATTCTGGTACACCTGTTCCTTGTTCGCATCAATCTTTCCAATAATCCTCTCTTCGCATTCGTAACGAGGGGCAGCGGACTCCTGGCGGGGCGGCATTCGAGCAATACGAGGAGCGGCTTGATGGCGAACGACCTTCTTACTGCCACTCGTACCGCCACAAGCCACGTCGAATGAACCGGGCGCGCTTCGCCTGACCTTGATCGGCGCTTTTGGCTGCTTTGTCGCGCTCGGCGGTGCGCTGCTCGCCGGTGTTGTCGCGCCCATTCTCATCTCCTTTGTGCTCGTGCTGCTGGCCGTTGCCCTCGTCGCACCGGAGCGCGTTCGTCGGGTCAGCAATCGATGGCCGTTCAGGTTGTTTGGCAATTGGGGAAACGGCGATCTTTCCGACAACCTGGGTGCGATCGACTACTGTGCCGCGCGCGGTCTGTTTCGACGTGATCGAGTGGTGGCCTGGGGCGGCAGCGCCGGTGGTAATTCGACTTTCGTTTGTCTCACCAAAGCGTCGGAGATCTTCGCGGCCGGTATCGCGTTTTACGGACTCGTCGACATCTACGCCTTCGGACTCGAATCGCATCGCTACGAGCGCTACTATGTGAAATCGATCATGAGCCCAGGTAGCGAACAGTACGCGCTCTGGCACCAACGTTCGCCGATCAACTTCGTCGATCAGATCAAGGCGTCATTGTTGATCTTGCAAGGTGCCGCCGATCCGGTCGTGAGTCAGACGCAGTCCGCTATCATCGTAAAGGAACTGGCGCGGCGTCATCTCGATCATGAGTACATGGTTTATCCTGGCGAAGGGCACGGTTTCCGACAGGTTCGACACGTTGTCGACCCGGCCGAGCGGATCGATCGATTTCTGCGCCAAAAGGTCTTGTGAGCGCCAGAGCCAGATCCGCTCGGAGTACTTGACTATCCGCCAATGCCGCTCATTGAGCGACGCTCCAGCGACAAGAATTGAGGAATACGTGGGAGTACTCGAAGGACGGATCGCGCTCGTCACCGGTGCCAGCCACGGCATTGGGCGCTCCATCGCACTGGCGTTTGCCGCCGAGGGTGCCGATGTCGCCGTCAATTATCGGTCAAATACGCTCGGCGCCACTGAAGTCGCCTCAGAAATCGGCGCGCTCGGACGCCGTGCCCTTGTGATCAAGGCGGATGTCTCGCAGGAGGCACCGGTTCGCGCGATGGTCGAACAAGTCGAGCGGGAGTTCGGGCGGATCGACATTCTCGTCAATAACGCCGGTTTCGTGACGCTGGCCCCCGTGGAAGCGATGGAGATATCGACCTGGGACGAGATGATCGCGACGCACCTGCGCGGAACCTTTCTCGTGACGCGCATGGTTTTACCGGGAATGCTCGAACGTCGTGACGGTCGCATCATCAATATCTCATCGCAAATCGGGCAGATCGGCCGCGAGTGGTTCGCCCACTATTCCGCCGCGAAGGCGGGGATCATCGGGTTTACCAAGGCGCTGTCGCGCGAGGTGGCCGATCGTGGAGTGCTTGTCAACTGCATCGCGCCGGGACCGATCGAAACTGGAATCGTGCCGAAAACGCCTGGTGCGCCCCAAAAAGATCGGGTCAGTCAACTTCCGATTCTCAGAGAAGGTTTGCCAGAGGAGATCGCCCCGACCGCGGTCTTTCTGGCGTCATCAGCGGCCAGCTATTATGTGGGACAAGCGCTCGGGCCAAATGGCGGCGTCGTGATGTTGTAGTAGCGAACGATGCCGTTCGAAGGGAGTATCCGATGCAGATCATGCGCAAAGGTCAATCTCCGGCCGAAGAAGGCACAACCTTCACCGGTTATGTCACGCTGGAACGCGCCCACCGGATGGTGGGTGAGGGCGCTATGGGCGTGTCGATCGTCCATTTCGACGACGGCGCACTCACGAACTGGCACGTTCATCCAGGTGAGCAGGTGCTGGTGATTCTCGACGGCAAGGGTCGGGTCGGCACCGAGAACGAATCGTTCGAGGTCGAGCCTGGCGACATCATCTACACCGGACCTGGCGAACGTCACTGGCATGGCGCAGCGCCCGGTCACTCGATGACGCACGTCAGCATCACCACCGTGGGCGCGCCGACCTGGTTCGAAGCACCGGAATAGAGCGATAAAGGAGAACCGGCGGGCGATCCGCCGGTCCGTTGCGGACATTCGCGCAATTCGGCACGAAGCTATTCGGCCGCGCCGGTATCCTCGTACTGCTTCTTGATCTCCTCGAGGACGGCCGGATCGGTGAGCGTCGTCGTGTCGCCGAGTACTCGACCCTCAGCCACATCACGCAACAGGCGCCGCATGATCTTGGCACTTCGCGTCTTCGGCAGTTCCGCCGTAAAGAAGATGCGGTCGGGTCGCGCGATCGGGCCGATCTTCTCGGCGACATGCGCTCGCAGCTCGTTCACCAGTTCATCGTTCGCGTCGACGCCGAGTCGCGGCGTCACGAATGCAGCAACAGCCTGGCCCTTCAGCTCATGGGACACGCCGATCACGGCCGCCTCTGCGACCGACGGGTGGCTCACCAGCGCACTTTCGATCTCCATCGTGCCCAAGCGGTGACCAGAGACATTCAGAACGTCGTCGACGCGGCCCATCAACCAGATGTAGCCGTCTTGATCGCGTTTCGCACCGTCGCCGGTGACATAGACGGTGGGACCATATTTCGAGAAATACGTTGCGACGTAGCGATCCCAGTCGCCCCAGATGGTGCGGAACATCGACGGCCACGGCCGGCGCATCACGAGGTACCCGCCCTGGCCATCCGGCACCGAGTTGCCCTGCTCATCGACGATATCCGGTACGATGCCCGGGAGGGGCAATGTCGCCGAGCCCGGCTTCATCGTCGTCAAACCGGGGAGGCCGGAGATCATGATGGCACCCGTTTCGGTCTGCCACCAGGTGTCGACGATCGGGCAGTTTCCTTTACCGATATGGTCGTTATACCAGATCCAGGCTTCCGGATTGATCGGTTCACCAACCGTTCCGAGCAAGCGCAGGCTCGAAAGATCGTGCTTCTCGACGTGCTCGGTACCCCAGCGCATGAAACCACGAATTGCTGTCGGTGCCGTGTAGAAGACGGTGATCGCCCGCCGCTCGATGATGTCCCAGAAGCG
>ERZ778018.2846-NODE-2846-length-10380-cov-4.785085_pt1 | contig 10380 bp, 12 predicted proteins | sample MGYA00375748_ERZ778018 | MGnify/ENA primary metagenome ERZ778018 (study PRJEB29350, sample SAMN05509839) | bioreactor metagenome | biome: bioreactor; material: wastewater | place: South Africa: University of Cape Town | collected 2014-04-22 ... | reverse complement strand
CCCTGCCTACGGTGGCGCTTTGCAAAATGGGTCGGCGGGTAATCTTGTGCTTTCCGATCCCGCGGGAAACGGCACCCCTTGGATCAAACCATCTTTATCCGTTATTCCGGGAGCCACCGTCGGCCTTCCCGACTACAACGATATCAAAAGTGACAAGGCCACCGTTCCCTACCTGAATGGCAAGAGCGCCTCCGCTAACGGGGTGAATAATTTGGATGTTGGCCCCTTGTTCACGGTACTCGTTGAAGAGTCCATGAGCACCGTCCGCACCAGCAGCCATGTGCGCGGTATCGGAGGCCCGCCGGATTTTGATATTGCCGATAAAACCGTACACGACAAGATGACCGCGCTCTCCTCTGCTCAGGTGTATTTCAGTCGCTCGCAAACTTTGTTTCCGAATCTTGTCGATTCGCATCGAGAGACAGGCAGTCTGTTCAGCCCGTACTGGCAGGCGCGCCTCGTGGAAACACCTTGCACGACGCAATTGGCAGTTGCGGCCACTTATGGCGTGGCCGGCGTTTGTTCGCCGTGAAATTGCATTGTTATCAGCTACCACCTTATTCCAACAAGGACTATTGATGAAAAAAATATCCATACCCCAAAAAAAACTCGGCAGATTCATCCATGAAAAACATGGATTCTTATATCGTGCTATGCAAGTCGCTGTTCTTGTGGGGGCGATCATGGCAGTGAACCAGGCTTATGCGGCGTCAGGCGAATTGCTGATTTCTGGTGCCAGTAACGGAAAGTTATCATTTGGCAGCGCTGATTGCACACCTATAGGTGAAGATATTGGGACCTTCACCGCGCCTTCGGATCGATCAAATCGAAAAAGAGAAGTTGCGACACTTGGGTTTGAAACGAGTGATTATAAAATTATGTTCTCCTCTAAGGGATTGGGGCTTTGCGGCAGAGCCAAGAATAGCCAGGGGGTTTTCTGGCATCATGTCGTTAATAACTGGTCTTTGACATTCAAGGATGTTCAGGTCTCTTGCACTAAGTACGAGGGAGACTCTCTTCCAATTCAGATTAAAGTTAACTTAAATGGAACGTTGGCCTGCACCCACAACATGAATAAAGATTAAATACACGTGACTAAATTTAAATAGGCACAATGGAAAGTAATTTATGAACTCGAAAAGAAGTTTTATTGATGCAGTTTTTTTGAAGAAGTCAGTCGACAAGATAATCATTTTGTTTGCCTTTGCCTTTGCCTTTGCCTTTGCCTTTGCCTCGCACTGTGCTTGGGCTGAAAAAACACCCACGAGTGTGCTGCATTATCAAGGAGTTGTTAATGGCACGGTTCAGTTTGAGAAAGTTGCTTGCTATGACATGAACAATGATCCCAAAGCACTCTACGTTTATGCGCCTGACTTGCCCGTGGTTCGTGATGGCAGACTATTTGGACCGAGATTCACTCTGATTGCTGGCAGAGGGTTTGAGTTCGTGCCCGATCAATATCACCAGCAGCCGCTCACGACTTTTACCTACGACATTCCTGCGAACCACCCGGCAATTATTTGGCATAAAGAAGAGAATAAAAACTTCGAAATCACTTTGGATAAAGTAATGATGACAAGCATTGGTGAGGATGGTGTGCGGCACATAACTTATTTAAGTGGAAAGATATATTGCAATATTGATGCCAATCAAAGTATGCAAAATATTAATAATATTTTATCCAAAAAATCGAATCCATGACGAGGTGACTGCGAGATGAATAAATATACCAAATCAAATTTATTTTTAAGTACCATTAAAACAGCAGGCATGTTTTTTCTTTTTGCTGCATCGGGACTGGGCGTCGTCAGTGCAGATAATCAACGGCCTGCAGGTAATGAATTGCATTACACCGGCGTTTTAACTGGTACCGCGACATTTAACGCCATTAACTGCACTCTGAGATCTGGGCATCTGGTAGGTCTTGGTTATTTTTCTGCCATCGGTAAATCTGATGGACCGAATATTGCCTTATTTAGCGTCAATGATGACGGTACGCAGCAGCGTCTTGGATTCGTTCCCAGTGGCAAGAGTCAACAGGATTTCTATTTCTCTGCCAAGGCATCCGGCACGATTCCTGGATTGGATGCATCGACCGTATCAAACACCAAAACAATCACCTTCACCCATGTGTTGCTGCGTAAGCGAGGATCAAATAACGACGAGTTAACCCTTGACGGCCGATTGACTTGCACGACAGCCACAGAATAACTCTGGTATGAATTACCGCACAAAATCAGCACCTCCTCAAACCGGGAGCAACCGCCATAAGCAGCGGGGGCAAAGTCTGGTTGAGATGGCAATTTCTTTAACGGTTCTAGTGCCACTTGCCGTGGGTGTGATGTTGTTAGGGCAATTTATTCACATCAAATTGCAAACCCAGAATGCCGCTCGAGAAGCCGCTTGGGCCGCTACGGTCGATCCCGCCCTGGCAACTGCCGTCATTCCGAGCAAAACGACCGAAGAAACACAACTACGCCAACATCAGTTTGGGGATGCAGACTCAGCATTACTCAGCGGAGGATCTGCTCCTGCTGGCTTCCCTGATCCCATGTTGACCACATTTGCAGGGCGCCCACTACTGAATCCCTCTGACCTGACCCTAAAGGTCTATCAGCAGCAAGCATCGCCCAGCTACCTGGATCAAGCCATAAGCATGCTCGGCAATGCGCTTTCTGATACCTTGCCTCCAAATCGGCAGGGTCTGGTTACCGCTGAAGTTCATGCGAATACCCAAAAGATTCTGAGCACTGACGGTTCTCCCTTGCAGTTTCTGGGCGGCTTGGCCAATAAACGAATGGACATTTCTGCTAAGACCGTCCTCTTAGCAGACACTTGGGATGCGGCTGGTGGAGGCGAAACCCTGAATGGGCAATCTGCAGGCGGCGCCTATGCCAATCGAACGGTACGGGCGGTTATCCAGCCAATGGTGCCCTCCACGGGGTTGGGTAGCTTGAGTTCCGTGATTAACGGGGCCGCCAAGCTGCTCGGGAGCATTCCATTAATTAACGATTTGCTCACACCCAATATGGATCACTTTGAAATGGGCCGAACCGCTCCGGATGTTGTCCCCGTCGACAAGTTGGTGAAATAGGATGCTTGTTCAAAGGTGTGAAGCGTTCTTTGGGTTACGGGGTGTTGGGGCCAGCATTCTCTTATGGCTTCCTCTGGTGGCTATGGCGGGGTTGTTTTCCTGGCCATCGCCACCTGTTCCGCCAGAAACCACCACTCAGGATGTTGCTCATCGAATCATTTTCAACGGCCTCGATATGCGTGCGCAGGTTTTCGAATCGCAGCAGACACCCGAGGAAATTGTGGCGTTTTACCGCAAAGCTTGGCGTGGGCAAGTAGTCGTTAGTCAAATGGGGCGTGAACAGGTGATTGGTCACCGTGAGGGGGACTACTTCATGACCGTGCAGGTCAGCGCATCGGGATCAGGGAGCAAAGGCAATATCGGGGTGGTAGATGTCGCAACAGCCCCCGAGCACTTTGTGCCGGGTAAAGGCATACCGACCCCGATGGATTCCAAAGTCTTTAACGACATTCGCTATCCGGATGATCCCATCCCAACCCGGATGATTGCGTTGAGCAATCAACTGTCGCCTCAGCAAAATATCAGCTTTTATCGAGAGCGTCTCGAAGGCGAGGGCTGGAAACCATTGAATGATCATTGTGCCCCATCCGGTTGTGTGCTGGATTTTCAGCGAGGTGATCAAAAAATGAATTTGGTCATTGAGCGGCAAGAAAATGTTCGGTCACAAATAGTCATGACTATTCAGAATCCGTAGGTAACGCATGCGCATACATGGATTGCATCATCGTTACCTGAAGCATGGCGCGCCGCCTAGATGTCAACATGGTGCGGCGTTGGTTGAGTACATCATCATCGCCTTCTTGTTCGTTTTGTTGCTCGTTGCCGGCCCGAATGTCATGCACCAGTTGGCGCTTGCTCTTGAGCAGGCTTATCAGAGTTTTGTGTTTGTTCTGTCGGCTCCTTGAGCCTGATCAAAGGGATTTGTAGATGCCTAAAGTAAATCGCAACTTTTTGTATGTTGCTGTAGCCGTTTTGCTCGGTGGTTTAGCCAGCGTTTTGGCTGTGAAATACATCAACCAGCAGGTTGCCACGAGAACTCATACGGCCGCGCCGCAAAAGATGCGCACGGTGGTTGTGCCTGTGCATAACCTTAAAGTGGGTGACGTGTTGTCAGCAAAAGATCTGGCTACACGGGATATTCCTGTGGCCTATGTCCCCGCTGATGCACTGACCCCGGATGACTACGAAAGTCACTTGGGACAGATGTTGACGACTCCATTGGCCCAAGGCGCGCCCATATCCGCGATGGCGATGGAACCGATCGCGAATCACTTTTCCGACATCATCAAGCCAGACCGTGTCGCCTACACCATTGATGTCAGTGAAACCAATTCGATCTCTGGTTTGATTGTGCCGGGAGATCATATCGACATTCTTCTGCTCTTATCTAAAAACAGTAAGGACGATATTCGCCCACTCCTTAGCGATGTTCTTGTGCTCGCTACCGGGAAGCACGCCAAAGGTGTGAGAAGCGACGGCACAGAAGGAAACCAAGGCTACTCCAATCTCACGCTGGAGTTGACTCCTAAGAATGCGCAACGAATCGGCATCGCTAAAAAGATGGGTCAACTGCTCGTCATGCTGCGTTCGCCCGGCACCAAATTTCCACCAAACCTGGGGTTGTTGACAGCATCCGACCTTTTGGGCGCGGGTCCTCGTGCCCATGGTGGCGGCGTCCAATTCATTATCGGTGGAAGGCAGTAACTCATGGAATCGAGAGGATTATTAATGTGCAATTTGGTCGCCAGACGCAATACGTATACACGCTGGTTGTTGGCGTTGTGGCTGTTTTCCGTACCCGTTTTTTCTGCTGATGCGCCCGCGTTGCCTGATGCGGTCACGATGTATGCAGGGCAAGCTTTGGTGAGGTCGGCACCGGGTTCGCTTCTTCGTGTCGCCGTTGGCAATGGCAAGCTGGTTGAGGTACGCGTTCTCGGACGTCGGCAAATGGTGATTATTGCCAATCAAGCGGGCGATACCTCATTGCAGCTATGGATGCGGGATGGCAGTCGTCGCAGCATTGATTTGCATATCGTGTCGGGCAATACCGATCAGGTGGCGGAGCTAGTCCGGACGCTGCTGAAAGCGAGCAAAGCCGTATCCGTTAATACAGTTGGCGGAAACGTTGTGTTAAGTGGGGTCAACCTGACTCAGGAGGATGTTGCCCAGATTGCCGCGATTAAAAAGGTTTACCCTCAGGTTCTTGATTTCACACAGGCCAATGCGGTGCAGATGAAACCGATGGTCATGATGAAAGTGCGCATCATGGAATTCGACAAAAGCGCCCTGCATCAGATCGGTATTAAGTGGGATTCCGTGATCGATGGCCCTGGCGGAGCGCTGGCCCATGACTTTGCTTCGAATTCACTGTATCGCATGACACCCAGTAGCTTCGGCGGTATCGGTGCGAATGGGGCTGTCAATTTGCCATTATCCTTGTCAGGTACGCCAGCCTTCTTTGGTTTGGTGACGTCCATCACTTCGAAAATCAATTTGATGATGCAGACGGGCAACGCCTGGGAGCTTGCTACACCGCAGCTGGCGGCACGGAGCGGCGGAACGGCTGATTTCCTTGTCGGCGGGGAGGTACCCATACCCATTGCACAAGGTTTGGGGCAGACATCGGTTGAGTACAAACCTTATGGAATCAAGCTTCACATCGAGCCCGTCGTCAGTAGTACGGGAGATATTTCGACGACGATCAAAGCGGAAATCAGTCACATCGATCCCAGTGTGACCGTGCAGGGGTACCCAGGATTCCTGACTCGCAAAGCCAGCACAGAAGTCAATGTTCACGAAGGTCAGACCATCGTGATTTCGGGGTTGGTTGACTCTTCGGCATCAAAAACAATCGATAAGGTGCCCGGGTTGGGTCAAATCCCCGTGCTTGGCGAGTTGTTTCGTTCGCGCGATTTCAAATCGAAACGCAGTGATCTTGTGATCTTTGTCACGCCCTATCTTGTCACTCCGGATGCGCCTTTGAATAAGGCGTTAATCAGCAAGAGCAACAAGCTGGCCAATGAATTCCGTAAAACAGTCGGGAGCGACATCCTGAACTGATCCAAGGAGAGGAAATATGTTCGTTGTAACGGTGGAAACATCCAAACGCGACCCAAGACAGGTGCGTTGTCTGAATGATAGTTGTGGCATCGGGCGTGGCGAAGACAACCTGATCATGCTTCAGGGTTGGAATATCGCGCGCGAGCATGCGCTGATTCGTGCGGCGCACGATGGGGTTCATATCGAGGTGTTGAGTGGCCGTGCGCCCGTATCGGTGAACGGTGATCGTGTCAAAGACAGGCACGGTCCATTGCACAGAGACGACACGGTGCTCATCGGGGATTATCGATTGCGGGTGGCGACTGAGTCGGCCTCCGGACCCGAGCCAGCCGCGGTTAGCCATTCTCATGTCATGGTGCCGCAACCTGTGTCCGCCGAAGCAGAAGCTGACAATGCCCGTGCCGCACACGCTGCGGCGTCGATCCTGAGTCAAAACACGGACATGCTGTTATGGCGGCAACGCGTGCATTCTGCGCTGGTCAAACAGATGGATCTTCGGCGGGTTGATGTGCATGGCATGAGCGATGACGAGTTGCGCGCGAAGACAGGCGCTTTGATTGACGAAATCATCCAGCGCGAATTCTCTGATCTTCCTGCCAGTATTGATCGTTCCCGTTTGGCAAAAGAGGTGTTGGACGAAGCCATTGGGCTAGGGCCGCTGGAAGATCTGATTTCTGATGACAGCGTGACCGAAATCATGGTCAATAGGGCCGATGAAATCTTTGTGGAACGGGCCGGGCGTATCGAGCGCTCGCCGGTGATTTTCACAAGCGACAAAGCTGTGCTTTCCGTCATCGAGCGGATCGTTGCACCACTGGGGCGTCGTATCGATGAAAGCTCACCGATGGTCGATGCCCGACTGTTGGACGGCTCCCGGGTTAATGCCGTGATTCCGCCCGTGGCGCTCCGCGGGCCGAGCCTGAGTATTCGTAAATTCAGCAAGCGAAAGATGACGGGGCAGGATCTATTAGATTTTGGCTCCTGCAATGCCGAAATGCTTGAATTCATCGAAGTCGCCGTGCGGGAAAAAAAAGAACATTGTCGTTACGGGGGGTACGGGTTCAGGTAAAACGACCCTGCTCAATATCCTGTCCAATTTCATTCCCGATCATGAGCGTATCGTTACGATTGAAGATGCGGCGGAACTGAAACTGACGCAGCCCAATCTGGTTTCGATGGAAGCGCGCCCCGCCAATCTTGAAGGCAAAGGGCAAATAGCCATCCGTGATTTGGTTCGCAACAGCCTGCGTATGCGCCCGGATCGAATCGTAGTGGGTGAATGCCGGGGCGGAGAGGCGCTGGATATGCTTCAGGCCATGAATACCGGCCACGAAGGATCGCTGACGACCGCTCATGCCAACACCCCTCGCGATGCACTTTCCCGTCTTGAAGTCATGGTTCTGATGTCGAGTATGGATTTGCCCATTTCCGTCGTGCGAGAGCAGATTGCATCGGCCATTGATCTGATTATTCATCAGCGCCGGTTTCCCTGTGGGTCACGAAAAATCACGCATATTTGTGAGGTGACGGGGCTCGAAAGTGGAACGATTCAGACTCAAGATATTTTTGTCTTCCGTGGGCGAGAGCGGGGTGGTGCAGGGGGCAAAGTCAGGGGAAGTTTCTCGGCGACGGGCGCAGTCCCCGAGTTCTACGAGGAGTTGGCGGAACGCGGTGTGTCGGTTGATCTGTCCATCTTCACACTCAAAGAGCAGGCAAAAGCATGACTTCTGCGCTTTTGCCCCTCATCTTTGTCATTTTCTTCAGCATCACCCTGTTGGGCTTTGTGCTGGTGCGAAACGGGGTGATCTTCTGGGGAAAATATAAGCAACAGTTTACTGAGCAGGCCAGTTACAGCCTGGCCGACATGTTTCTTTTTCTGGATGCGGCTCATCTCTGGCGGGTAAATCTTGTGGCATTGCTCGCGGTGCCGCTGTTGCTCTGGCTGGCGACGGATAACCCGCTTCTGGTCGTGATCGCCATCGCTGTCATCGCGATTTTTCCGAAAAAATTCTACGCATGGTTGAAGCAACGCCGGATCGACAAGATCCAGCAACAACTGCCCGATGGCTTGATGATGGTGTCTGGCAGCATGCGGGCGGGGCTCGGTTTTACCGCAGCACTCGAAAGCCTGGCGCGTGATACCGACCCGCCATTGGCGCAGGAATTCGCGCTGGTGCTCCGCGAGCAGCGCATGGGGGTGAAGCTGGAAGATGCCTTGCTGCATTTTAACGACCGTGTGCCTGTTCAGGACGTTACCTTGTTTGTCTCTGCCGTGAATATTTCCCGTGAAGTTGGCGGCAACTTGGCAGAAAGCCTGACATCGCTCGCGAGTACGCTCCGTCGTCGTCTGATCATGGAAGGCAAGGTCAAGTCACTGACTGCGCAAGGTCGTCTTCAGGGGATCGTCATGGCATTGATGCCGGTCGGGTTACTCACTTTTCTCACGCTCGCCTATCCCGACACCATGCACGACCTTTATCACACCCCATTGGGCTGGGGGATCATCGCCGTGGCCGTCGTGATGGAATATCTCGGCTATCGGATGAGCCTCAAGATTGTGACCATCGACATATGAATACGAATCTCATCATTATTCTGGTCGGTGTGCTTATCGCCGGTTCGGTCGGGATGCTGTTCTGGGCATTGACAGGTTTCCTGCGCGATGTGCCGGAGGCGGATCGAAACTATCAGGACCCGCTGCCGCTGGGGTTGCGTCTGATATGGCCGTTGGTGAATGCCGCCACCTTTGTTCTGGCGCCCAGATTATCGCCGGATAAATTGGAAAAAGCACACCACACGCTGCAAACCGCTGGGCAGGATTTCGTGCTGAATCCGGAGCAACTCTATGGTTTGCGGGTCGTTGGCGCAGGGATTGTTGTTGCATTTTTCTGGCTGATCCTAGCGATGCTCCATAAGCAGAGTGCTTCGTTATTTGCGATGACGCTGGTTCTCGGCGCCGTACTGGGCTGGTTGTACCCGAGCCTATGGCTGACAGAGCGTCGCAAGCATCGTCAGAAGTTAGTCATCAAGGATCTACCGGTCTTTCTCGATTTCATCGTCATGGCGGTCGAAGCGGGGCTCAATATCACCGGTGGCATTGAACAGGCGACCCTGAAGGGCCCGAAGGGGCCGTTGGCACAAGAGTTCCGCCGTTTATTGCGTGACATGCGCTCAGGGCTTGCTCGTGCGGAAGCACTGAAACGCATGGCCGAACGCATGGATATGCCACAAATATCCAGTTTTACCGGCACCCTGATTCAAGCTGATCGCGTCGGTGCCAGTCTCGGTGCCAGTCTGCGGGTACAAGCCGATCAGCGACGGGAAGAACGTTTTTTACGTGCCGAAAAACTGGCACTGGAAGCGCCCGTCAAGATGATGCTACCGCTCGTCATGTTCTTCTTTCCGCTGATTTTCCTGTTTCTCGCCTACTTCATCTACTTGCGGATGATTCAGGAAGGCATCCTGTGAAAGCCGGTGTGATTTATCGTCATGAGCAACCGATCGTGCCCATGGCTTGGCGTGCGGATCAACCGTGGAGCCGGCTGCGCGGCCTTCTTGGTCGCCCACCCTTGACAGAACGCGGCAGCCAGGCGCTGTGGCTCGTTCCCTGCGGAGGCGTTCATACATTTGGAATGACCTATGCCTTGGACATTGTTTTTTTAGATCGAACAGGACACATCATCGACTGGTTTGAACGGCTGGAACCCTGGCGTATGCGTTACTGCACAGGTGCATACCAAACCGTTGAATTTGCAGCAGGCAGCCTCGGATGGCTGAACCCGGAACAAGGAGAGACATGGCAATGGCGCAGCACATAAAATTCGATACGATCATTCCCATTCTGTTAACCAGCCTGCTTCTTTCTGCCTGCGCCACGCAGCCGCATAAAGAGCTTTCGGAGGTAATGAGGCTGCAGCAGCAGGCACAAACCAACTATAACGAAGGAGATTTGACACAGGCACAGTCCGACTATCTTGAGCTCACTCGTGTCTTGCCGGGAGATGAGTCCAATTGGTTCCATCTTGCTAATACCTACGCACGGGCCGGGCAATTGGAATTGGCTGTGAACGCGTATCGTCACGTGTTAGCGCACGATGCGACCCATGCCAAAGCCTGGCACAACCTCGGTGTTGTGCTGATGCAGCAATCGCAGGCCGCGTTCATTCAAAGTGCGCGCCACGCCAAAGCCGATCCAGAGGTACAACGCGCGAGCCTGAATATGGGGC
>ERZ778018.2845-NODE-2845-length-10380-cov-8.793027_pt1 | contig 10380 bp, 6 predicted proteins | sample MGYA00375748_ERZ778018 | MGnify/ENA primary metagenome ERZ778018 (study PRJEB29350, sample SAMN05509839) | bioreactor metagenome | biome: bioreactor; material: wastewater | place: South Africa: University of Cape Town | collected 2014-04-22 ... | reverse complement strand
CTCATCCGGCCCTTCGGGCCACCTTCCCCCGCGAGGGGGGAAGGCCGTTATGTTCGCCACCCCAAAATCCGTGACGGTCAGCGGAATTCTTCAAGGACGAAGGAATCGGGTTTTCCTCTCGAACTCATTCCCCTCTCCGTGTCCTCCGTGTCTCCGTGGTTCCCAACTCCGGATTCAAACGCGGGTTCGAAACGGCGCGACGCGGCGGGAGACGGTCCCGGCCGCGTCGCGAGGGGAATTGATCGATCGTCGCGACCGCGTCACTTCTCCCCATCGTCCTCGGACTTGTTCCGCTCTTCAAGCCGCTTGAGGACCTCGTCGAGCTTCTTTTCCAGGGCGTCGATGCGGGCCTTCTCCTCGGAGCGTTCCGGGCCGCGGAGGATGGCGCGGCCCTCGGCGATGCGAGGAGTCATCGGGCCCATGGGTCCCATCGGGCCGAACCCGCGGAACGGGCCGCCGAAGCCGGCGCCCGGGCCGAACGGAAGGTCGCCGCCGATCCGGGCTAGGTCTTGCTGGGCCGCGACCAGCTTCCGCGCGGCCTCGGCCATCGCGCGCTGCTTCTTGACCAGATCCTTTTGCAGCTCCTCGACCTTCTTCCGCGCCGCGGCGAACTCGGGGCGTTCGTGATCGGCCTTGAAGGGGTCGTCGCCCTCACGGGCGCGGCGGCCCTCGGGCTGGTCGCCCTCCCGATCGCGGCGGCGCTCGGGTTGATCGCCCTCCCGGGCGCGGCGGCCCTCGGGCTGGTCGCCCTCTCGGGCGCGACGGCCCTCGGCCTTGTCCTTCTCGTCGTCGACCGCCTTGAACGTGACCGTCAGCGCCTGTTCGCCTTCGGGGGCCTTCTGGGCCCAGGCGGGGCCCAGGGGGAGCAGGACGCCCGCCAGCGCCAGGGCGCCCAGCGAGCCGGTCCATCCCAGCGTCCTGGGGGTCTTGCCTTGCATCACCATCGTCAGCCTCCTTCTCAGGTGTCGAGCCTTGCCGAACCCGCTCGCCAAAAGCGGGGCCGGCGGGGCATCGGGGGTCAGGAAATCGACCGCGTCCAGCAGGGTCTCGGCGTAGGCGCGAGCGTCGTCGGGGAACATCCAGACGACCCAGGCGTCGCAGCATTGCTCCTCGACGTCCCGGAGGGCGCGGCGCGTCCACCAGACGACCGGGAGCCACCAGTAGAGGACCGTCGCCGTCAGTTCGAGCCACCGCAGGCGATGGTCCCCACGCTTCAGGTGGGCCAATTCGTGAGTCAACAAGAGGGTCCGTCGCCGCGCGTCGAGCCCATTCCAGAGCGACCGCGGCAGGATCAGCCGGGGCCTCGCGCCGAGGGACCAGACCATCGGCGGCACGCGGGCGTCGACGACGTCGACCCGAGGGGCGCGGCGCAGGCCCATCCCGGCCGCCAGGGCCGCGACCTCGGCCTCCACCGCGGCCCCCGCCGGCGCGACGTCGCGAAGCCGGCGATGGAACCGAAGAATCCGCGAGCCCGCGATCAGGACCGTCGCCACCGCCCCCGTCAGCCAGACCCAGCCCAGCAACCGCCACGGCGACGCGGCTTCGATCTCCGGGGGCTCCGATCGCGCGACCTCCGGCTGAAACGTCACGATCTCGGGCGCGTCGAGCCAGCCCCAATCGAGCGGCTCGAATTCCACGTTTTCGGCCGGCGCGGGTCTCTCGATCCCGACCGCGGCCGGCTCGGTCTCGAACCGTCCGACGGGGATCTCGAACAGCGGCGGCGTCACCAGCTTGAGCAGGACCAGGGCCCAAAGGGCGTGCAGGACCGCGGGGCGTCGCGACAACAGCGGCGAGAGCGTCGCGACGACCGCACCCATCAGGGCGGCCGTCAGGGCGTTGGAAAGGCCCGTCCGCAACACGTCTTCCATGGGAAAGCCTCCCTTGATGCGTCAGGCCCCCGGACGCCGCTTCTTGCCGCGGTCGAGCCGGTCGATCAACGACCGTAGCTCCGCGCGGTCCCCGGCCGAGAGCGCCTCGCCCTCGACCAGATGCGTCAGCAAGGGCGCCAGCGAGCCGCCGCAAAGCGAGTCGGCCACCGCCTTCAGGCGACGGCCGATCAACTCGCCGCGCTCGACCGCGGCGCTGAAGACGTGGACGCCGCCGGAGCGGTCGCGGACGACGCACCCCTTCGCCTCCAACCGCTCCAACAGCTTCCGCACCGTCGCGTCGGCCGAGGGCCCCGCGTCGCCGTAGATCCGCTCCGCCAGGCTCCTGATCGGCGCGGGGCCGTGGTCCCACAACGCCGTCAACAACGCCAGTTCGGCGTCCGTCGCGTCCCCGTCTTCTCGCCCCATCGTTCGTTCCCTCCGTATCAGACGCCTTGTCTTGGGGCATCATAAGACGGCTCGTCTTGTCCGTCAAGCGGTTGTTCGGAAAACGGCGCGGATTATCCTGGAGCGTGGATCGCGGCGGGGGTTCGCAAGGGGTTGGGAGGACGAGATGATCGTGCGCGGCTTGATCCTGGCCAGCGCGTCGCCGAGGCGGCGGGGGTTGCTGGAGGAGGCGGGGTACGGGTTCGAGGTGGATCCGTCGGACGTGGAGGAGCCGGGGCCGGGGCCGGGGGCGGACCCCGGCGAGTACGCCACGGGGTTGGCGTGGCGGAAGGCCCGCGCGGTGGCCCGGCGGCGGGGGTCGGGGCTGGTCCTGGCCGCCGACACGGTCTGCGCCGTCGGCGCCGAGATCCTCGTCAAGCCGATCGACCGGGCCGACGCCGAGCGGATGATCCGGCTTCAGGAGGGGGGCGAGGCCGACGTGATCACCGGGCTTTGCCTCCATCGAGGCGATCGCGACGAATGGGTCGGCGCGGTGGAGACGAGCGTGGTGCGGTTCCGCGCGCTCGCCGACGCGGAGCGGGCCGCGTATCTCGATTCGGGCCGCTGGGAGGGGAAGTCGGGCGGCTACGGCGTGCAGGACGGCGACCCGTTCGTGACGGTGGCGCGGGGGAGCTTCTCGAACGTCGTCGGCCTGCCGATGGAGCGACTGGCGGCGCTTCTGGAGGCGCATCGATCGTTGCTTGAATGAATCGCTCTTCCGCGTCGTTCTGGCCAGACCGCCGGCGCCGAGCCTACAATAGTCTTAATCTCGATCGAGGGGCGCCTGGTCGCCTCGCACTTCGGAGGGAACGCCCCGTCATGAATCGCGTCCGTCGCCGTCTCGCCTGGTTGGTCCCCATGGGCCTCGGATTGTGGTCTTGCATGGTCGCCGCGGCCGACGAGCCGGCCGTCCGCCCCCTGGCGCTCCAGCCGCTGCCGGTGGGGGCGATCCGGCCGACGGGGTGGCTCAAGACCCAGCTTGAGACCCAGGCGAGGGGGCTCGGCGGCAGCCTCGACGAATACTGGCCGGACATCAAGGAGAGCGCCTGGATCGGCGGCGAGGCCGAGGGCTGGGAGCGGGTGCCGTACTGGCTCGATGGCGCGGTCCCCCTGGCGTTCCTGCTGGACGACGACGCCCTCAAGGCCAAGGTGAAGCGCTATATCGACTACATCCTCGACCATCAGCGCGACGACGGCTGGCTGGGCCCGGTGGGCGACTCCCAGAAGCACGCCGCTTACGACGTCTGGCCGCTCTTCCCCTTGTACAAGGCGCTGATCCAGTACGAACAGGCGACCGGCGACCCCCGCGTGGTCCCGGCGCTCGTGAAGTGCGCCGGCCGGATCGATCGCGTTCTCGACGAGACGCCGCTGTACGAGTGGGCCAAGGTCCGCGCCGCCGATTACGTTCTGGCGCTGACGACCCTGTACGACCGAACCGGCGACCCGGCGCTGATCGCCGCGGCGAGGAAGGCGATGGGGCAGGCCCACGACTGGCGGGCGCAGTTCGAGGACTATCGGCTGACGGATCGGCTGACGAGCGGGTTCGGGATGCTCAGCCACGGCGTCAACACGGCGATGGGCTGGAAGTTCGGCCCGGTCCGATCGCGACTTTCGGGGGACGTCGGCGACCGCGACGCGATCTTCGACATGCTCGACGTCCTGGATCGCTTCCACGGCCAGGCGACCGGGATGTTCTCCTGCGACGAGCACGTCGCCGGGCGGAGCCCGTCGCAGGGGACCGAGTTGTGCGCGGTGGTGGAGGCGACGTACTCGCTGGAGGCGTCGATCGCGATCCTGGGCGACGCCCGGCTGGGCGACCGCCTGGAGCGGATCGCCTACAACGCGCTGCCGGCGACGTTCAAGAAGGACATGACGGCGCATCAATACGACCAGCAGGTCAACCAGGTCCTTTGCGTCCGCGAGGGAGAGCACGTCTTCGCGACCAACGGGCCGGACTCGAACCTCTTCGGCCTGGAGCCGAACTTCGGTTGCTGCACGGCCAACTTCCATCAAGGATGGCCCAAGCTGACGACCCACCTGTGGATGAAGACCCCCGCGGGGGGCCTGGCCGTCGCCGCCTACGCGCCTTGCGCGGTGACGACGGAGATCCGGGGGAAGCCCGTCCGGCTGGAGGTGAAGACCGAGTACCCCTTCGGCGACGCGGTCGAGATCGCGGTGACGGTCCCCGAGCCGATGCGGTTCCCGCTGGAGTTGCGGGTGCCCTCGTGGACGCGGACGCCGCTGGTGTCGGCGTCGGACGTCCCGTTCACGCTGGGCCCGCCGAAGCTCAGGACCGGCGACGCGGCCGACCTGGCGCGCGAAGGGCCGGGCGCGTGCTACCGGACGCTCGACGCCCGGTGGAGCGGGACGGCGACGATCCGCCTGGAGCTGCCGTCGGAGGTCGAGGCGCGCCGCGGCTTCAACGGCTCCGCGACGGTCGTCCGCGGCCCCCTGGTCTTCGCCCTGCCGGTGAAGCCCGAGTGGCGGAAGATCAAGGACGGGCCGCGGTTCGCCGACTGGGAGGTGCTGCCGAGGTCGGCGTGGAACTACGCGCTTGAGCTTGCGCCCGAGCGGATCGAGGAGGCCGTGAAGTTCCGCCGGGTCCAGCCGGCCGCGGGCGCGCCGGCGTTCTCGGCGGAGGGGGTCCGGATCGTCGCGGAGGTCCGGGCTCGCCGACTAGAGGATTGGGGGCTGGAGCGCGGGGCCGCCGCGCCGCCGCCGAAGAGCCCGGTGGCGAGCGCCGCGCCGCTTGAGACGCTGACGCTGGCGCCGTACGGCTGCACCGACCTGCGCGTGACCGAGTTCCCGATCTTGCGCGACTGACCGTCCCGGCGTCGGGGCGGGCGGGAGGCACCCGGATGACCACGACGACCGACCAGGCGTCCACCAGCGACGGTCTCCGGCGCGCGTCGTCGGCCGCGTCCGGGGCGTGGCCGCGGCGGTCGCTGGTGGCCCGGCAGACGCTGTTCGTCGGTTTCCTGGTGGCGCTGACCGCGGGGGCGTTGACCGTCGCGTGCAGCCTGTACGTCGGCCGGATCGTCACTCGGCAGATCGACGAGCGGCTCTCCGCGACCGCCGACGACCGCCAGACGTTCCTGCTGACGGCCATGGAGCGCGAGGAGGACCGGCTGGCGTTGATGGCGGGGCGATGGCGGTTGCGGGCGCTTCTGGACCCGCGGATGCGGCCGTCGTCGATCGAGACGTACTCCGCCGCGGAGGTCCAGGCGATCCTGGACGACGTCCGCGAGACCGAGCCGGGCGTCCGGGCGTTGCGGCTGGAGTCGTCCGACGGCGGGTTCGTGGCCGGCGGCGGCCCGCGCGAGGACCTGGCGCTGATCCCGGCGGACGCCGCGGCCGCGGAAAGCGGCGGCGCGACGCCGATCGCGGCGGCGGGCCAGGCCGCCGTGTTCGCGGCTCCCGTCGCGTCGCGCTCCGGGGAGGTCCTGGGGCGGCTCTCGGCGTTGATCGACCTGTCCGAGGTGGAGGCCGAGCTGTCCAACCCGCGATGGCTGGGACGGACCGGGGAGGTCCTCATCGGCGTCCCGGAGGGGGACTCGGTCCGGCTCCTGTTCCCGCCTCGCGAGGAGCCCGAGGCGATCCGGTTCCCGCTCTCGCGGATGGGCCCGATGGCCGAGGCGTTCGCCGGCCGCGCGGGCTTGACGCGCACCGCCGACCGTCTCGGCCAACCGATCCTGGCGGCCTACCGCCCGCTGGGCTACGCCGGCTGGGGGGTGGTGGTGAAGATCGACGCCGACGAGGCGTACGCGCCGGTGCATCGGCTGCGGCGGCTGATGGCGACGATCGGCGGGGCGATCCTGGCGCTGGGGCTGGGGGCGTCGTACGTCCTCGCCCGCCGGCTGTCGCGGCCGATCCTGCGGCTCTCCGAGGCGGCCGAGGCGGTGGCCGACGGCCGGCTCGACACCCCGATCGCCGTCGCCTCCCGCGACGAGGTGGGCGTCCTGGAGTCGAGCTTCGCGCGGATGACCGACCAGCTCGCGCGGTCGCGCGCCGAGCTGGAGACGCGGATCCGGGAGCGCACCGCCGATCTGGAGGCGGCGCGCGACCTGTTGGGCGACTTCTTCCGGATCTCGACCTCGCCGGCGGAATCGGAGACCCTGGAGCGGACGTTCGAGTCGGTCCTGGCCTTTTGCTCGCGGCTGGGCTACGACCTGGCGTTGATCTCGCTGGTCGACCGCGAGGCCGGCGTCATCCGCGGCGTCCGCGGCGGCGGCGGCATGGACGCGATCGTCGGGGAGACCGTCCGCCCCCTGGACGGGCCGGACGTGCTGGCGAGGGTGGTTCGCGAGGGCCGCGCCGTCGTCGTCCCGGACGCGACGGTCGACCCCCGCTGCGACCACGAGGCCGTCGACCGCGCGGGTTTCCACGGCCAGATCATCCTGCCGATGGCCGGCGGCGGCGAACCGCTGGGGACGCTTCAGGTCGCCACCCGCGACGTCCTGGCCCCGGCCGGCGTGGACCTTCGCCCGCTGGAGACCCTGGCCGGACACGCCGGCCGGGCGATCGCCCGGTTCCAGCAGATTCGCGAGGTCCACCGGCTCAACGAGGTGCTCGACCGCCGCGCCGGCGAGTTGGCCCGCTCGGAGGCGGCGCTCCGGGAGCAGACCGACGTGCTCCGCTCGGTCCTGGCGTCGATGAGCGAGGGGGTCGTCGTCGCCACCGTGGACGGCAGCCTGCCCTTGATGAACCCCGCGGCCCGGCGGCTTCTGGGCCTGACCGGGGACGACCGCGGCGCGAATCCTCCCCGGCTGCGTCCTCCGCCCCTGTACCCGATCGGCGTCCCCAGGCCGTTCCACCTCTCCGAGCTTCCGCTCCAGCGCGCCCGCCGCGGCGAGACGATCGAGGGCGCCGAGATCATGATCGGCCACCCCAGCCTCCAGCGCGGTCGCTGTTTGGTGGTCGAGGCGCGCCCCCTGCGCGACGACGCCGGCGCGGTCCGCGGCGGCGTGGCCGTGTTTCAGGAGATCACCGCCCGCAAGCGGGCCGAGCAGCGGCTGGCCGCCGAGATCGCCGCCACGAGGGTCCTGGCCGAGTCGGACTCGCTCGGCGAGGCGGCCCCCCGGATCCTTCAGGCGGTCGCCGAGAACCTGGAATGGGACCTGGCGGTCCTCTGGCGGGTCGACGCCGCGGCCGGAAAGGCGCGCTGCCTGACCGTCTGGCGCCCCGCCGGCGGCGAATCCGCGCCCCTGGAGGAAACCCTCCGCTCGGGCGCGTTCGCGCCGGGGGAGTCGCTGGCCGGCCGAGTCTGGAACGACCGCGCGGCCCTGTGGATCGCCGGACTGGAGACTCAGGCGGAATCCTGCCCGCTCTGCCGCGCCCTGTGCGCCGACGGCCTGCGCTCGGCCTTCGGGGCGCCGGTGAGCCTGCGCGGCGAGTGCGTCGGCGTGCTGGGGTTCTTCTGTCGCGATCCGCGGCCCGAGGACGCCGGGCTGCTCGCCATGACCGCGATCCTCGGCGCCCAGATCGGCCAGTTCCAGGATCGCTGCCAGATGCACGCCCGGGTCGTGCAGTCGGAGAAGCTGGCGTCGTTGGGCATGCTCTCGGCCAGCGTCGCGCACGAGATCAACAACCCCCTGGCCTACGTCTCCAACAACCTGGCCGTCCTCGACCGCGACGTCCGCGCGCTTCTGGAGGTCCTGGCCTGTCACGAGTCGGGCCTCGACGTCCTGGCCGCCGCCCGGCCCGAGCTGGCCGAGACGATCCGGGCGCTCGACGAGGAGTGCGACCTGGCCTACGTCAAGGCGAACCTTTGCCGGGTGCTCGACAGCACCCGCCAGGGCGCGCGCCGCGTCGCCGACATCGTCCACAACCTCCGCGGCTTCGCCCGCGGCGACCGCGGCTCGGCGGGCCCCGGCTCGGTCGACGTCCAGGAGTCGATCTCCCAGGCCCTGGAGATGACCCGGGGCCGGCTCGACCGCCGCGGGATCGCGGTCGAGCGCCAGGGCGACGCCGTCCCGCCGATCGCCGGCTCGCCGACCCAGCTCAACCAGGTCTTCCTCAACCTCCTGGTCAACGCCATGCAGGCCATCGACGCCCGCCACCGCGACCGCGGCCGGATCGTCGTCGCCACCGCCCTTCGCGACGACTCGGTCCAGGTCGAGATCCGCGACGACGGCTGCGGCATGACCCCGGACGTCCTGGCGCAGGTCTTCGACCCGTTCTTCACCACCAAGTCCGCCGGCGAGGGGACCGGCCTGGGCCTCTCCATCAGCCACGGCATCGTCCTGGACCAGGGGGGCCGCATCGAGGTCGAAAGCGCCCCCGACGAGGGCTCCTGCTTCCGCGTCGTCCTCCCCGTCGCCGGCCGCAAACCTCCGGGGTGATCCATGCCGCCCCCCCGACGAAGCGGCGTCGGCCGTCGCGGCCGTCGCGGCGGGTTGCGACGACCGCGGCCGATCGATACAGTTAGTTAAAGACCCGTGCATGTGGAAAGGGGGCTCGGCCCGGGGCCGAGAACCAGGGGAAGCCCTCCGGCTGGCCCGAACAGGCCCGAGGAACCATGTCGAAACCATTCCGGCGTTCGTGGAATTCGAGGACCGCCCCCGGCGGGGAAACGGCGGCCCGTCTCGTCGCGGCCGCGCTCGCGTGGGCGCTTTGCGCCGGCTTCGCGACGGCCCAGGAGGCCAGGCCGGCGGGGCCCGAACCCGAGGGGATGGCCTGGGTCCCCGGCGGCGTCTTCACCATGGGGACCGACGACCGCGACGCCCACGACTCCGAACGCCCCGCCCACAAGGTCCAGGTCCGCGGTTTCTGGATCGATCGAACCGAGGTCACCAACGCCCAGTTCCGAAAGTTCGTCGAGGCCACCGGCTACAAGACCACCGCCGAACGCCCCGTCGACTGGGAAGTGCTCAAGAAGCAAGTCCCCCCCGGCACCCCCAAGCCCGCCGACGAGGTGCTACAACCCGGCTCGCTCGTCTTCACCCCTCCCGTCGGCAAGCTCCCCCCCGGCGGTTTGGACGACGTCTCGAACTGGTGGAGGTGGGTGATCGGCGCGGACTGGAGGCATCCCGAGGGGCCGGGAAGCTCGATCGACGGCAAGGACGACGCGCCGGTCGTCCACGTCGCCTTCGAGGACGCCGAGGCTTACGCCAAGTGGGCCGGCAAGCGGCTCCCCACCGAGGCCGAATGGGAACGCGCCGCGCGCGGCGGCAACGAGAACTGGAGGTACGGCTGGGGCGACTCCTTCGCCCCCGGCGGCAAGCGCATGGCCAACACCTGGCAAGGCCGTTTCCCGGAGGTCGTCGAGGACGAGGACGGCTTCCCCCGGATCGCGCCCGTAAAACAGTTCCAGCCCAACGGCTACGGCCTGTACGACACCATCGGCAACGTCTGGGAGTGGTGCTCCGACTGGTACCGCCCCGACGCCTACCGCCTCGACGGCGACCGCGAATTGACCGTCGACCCCAAGGGCCCCGCGAAGAGCTACGACCCCATGGAGCCCTACCAACCCAAGCGCGTCAGCCGCGGCGGCTCGTTCCTGTGCAGCTCCAACTACTGCACCAACTACCGCCCCAGCGCCCGCAACGGCGTCGCCACCGACTCCGGCATGTCGCACCTGGGCTTCCGTTGCGTCAAGGACGTCGAACCGGCGAGGTGAGGCCGTCACGCCCTATCGAAAGCCATCGACGACCGGCATGAATCCCCTCCTTCTCCCCTCGTGGGAGAAGGGGGATCTCGGCTTGGCCCGCCACATAGGCAAGTCGCGCCGAACATTATCGCCATCTTCCGCCGCGAGGGGGGAAGGCCGTTCGGTCCCGACGGCGTCTTCAAGAAAATCCGGAATCGAGAGCCACGCCCGAGGACCGAGGCGGCGTCGCGGCGCGGGGCGGCGTCGGGTATACTTGGCTTTTCCCCGGACAGGCTCACCCACAAGGTTAGGCGATGGCCAAGCATATCTTCGTGACGGGCGGCGTGGTCAGCTCGCTCGGCAAGGGGCTCACCTGCGCTTCGATCGCGATGATTTTGGAGCAGCGCGGGCTGACGGTCAGGCTCCAGAAGTTCGACCCCTACATCAACGTCGACCCGGGGACGATGAGCCCCTACCAGC
>ERZ778018.2841-NODE-2841-length-10390-cov-4.504306_pt1 | contig 10390 bp, 11 predicted proteins | sample MGYA00375748_ERZ778018 | MGnify/ENA primary metagenome ERZ778018 (study PRJEB29350, sample SAMN05509839) | bioreactor metagenome | biome: bioreactor; material: wastewater | place: South Africa: University of Cape Town | collected 2014-04-22 ... | reverse complement strand
TCGCCTATGGCCTCGCGGCTCACGCTGCGAGCTTTGCCGAGGCCAAGGGCGTTCTCGTCGGTGAAGTACACCGACCCGGCCCTCTGGGACATCAGGCGGCGCGCTCGCTACCCGCGATCAACTCGAATCTGAGTGCGGCGTCGACCTGTTCGGGAGTCAAGTCATAAAGGTCGGAAAGCTCGTCACGGCTGGTGCCAGCACGGTAGTCCTCGGCAAGCGCTTCGGTCCGCACATTCCGAATCGCCGGCTGGCCGAAGGCCTTCCGTGGATCCATCAGCACCTCTGGAGTACGCCCGTCCGGTCGAAGAACGGCAACTACGCCGTCCGCGTCGTACTCAACCGCAGAGTGGAACCGTTCGGCAGGATCTGTGAGTACCAGTTGACCGCTGCGGACCACCACCAGCTGCAGTTGGCGCTCCAACCCGACTCGCTCTTGCACGACGCGGACCAACTCCTTGCCCTCGACGTCGAGAAAGGGCCGGGCGTGCGCCAATGGGTACGGGCCAAACTCCTTGCGTAGCAACACGATCGCTGGGCGCAAGCGCTGAACCGGGACATCGTGGCTTCGGAACTCGGCCAGCATTCGCGCCTCGACCATCTCGCCCCAGGTCACCGAATCGGAGCCAGTCTGCTCTTCGCGAAGCACAGGCTCGTAGAACCTCGACGCGCGAGAGTACCCCTCCAACCACCGCTTAGCTGTGCCGGAGCGCAAGCCGACGAGGCGATCTACATCCGCATAGGAGTAAATCGCGCGGTCGAGCATCGAGGCGGCCATGCCACCAATCTTGACACACGGAGGCCGACCGGACCCTCGGACACGGATTCCGTTTAACGATCGGCATGCGGTGCTGAGTCTTGGCGGGAGTCTGGTGCTGTCGGCATGATGAGGTTATGCGTCTGGAGGGTTGGAACAGCATCCCTGCGGGCTATGGCGCGACTTTTGATCTCGCGGCGGCCCCGCGGTGGCTGCGCGTGTGGTTCCAGAGCCCGCTAATCGATAGGTTCGCCTATCCGTTGCTTGTCGCCTTTGGTTATGGGTGGCTGGACGCGAACCCAGGAGCGGAATGTGATCGAGCGGCGGCTGTTGCCCGCGGTTGGCGTATCTGGACCGAGGGCGGGCCGGGGCCGACACCCGCTGTCCTGACCGAGATTCCAGCGGCGACGCTTCGATGGCGGCGCCGTCGGTACGCCTTGGACGCGCGACGGCACAGATTGCTCCGCCGACTGACGCTGCCGCGAGTCATCGAGGTGCCCGGCTGCGGGCGAGTCGAGCGTCGCTTCTTCATTGCTTGGCGCATGCGCGGCCCATCGCTGGTTATCGCCGCATTGGTTGGAAAGCGGCTGTCGGGATGGCCGGGACTGGTTTCCGGGTTGGGCTGTGCGGCGGCCGCTGAGTTGGCAGTGAGCTACCGGTGCGGCGGGCCGGAGCGTGCAGGAAGATCGCGTCATAGACCGCCCGATTATTGGGACGACGGTTCGGCGGGAGTGCGTGCGCCTCGGCGTCCGTTCCCCTTCGTCGGGGCTGATGCTGCTCCGCTACCAACCGGCGCGGCAACCGCACGGTCAACCTGACATAGCTCTGATCCCTGACCGCTCACGGATCGGCGAGCGGGCAACGCCCGCAATCTTCCGTGCCCGGTTGCAGCCGGTCGGGCGCAAAATGACAGACTGCTGCGGTGTCTGGAGATGATTCGTTGATCGTAGGGAGCCCTTGGCCGGGTGCAGTAATGGCGTTGGTGCTCGGGCCCTTAATGCTGGGCTTCGGACTGGCGCTCGCGACGAATTACCGGGGCTGGACCGAGTCCCATGTACGGACGACGTTTCGGATCATGGGTCCGATCAACCGGGTCATGGCCCGTGTGCAGCCGTGGAAACGGTGGCTGCGGCGGCCAGCAGAGATGCGGGTCCGAACCCAGATTCGGCGGGAACGGTGGATGGGCGCTACCTTCGCCGCAGGTGGCCTGTTAGTGATCGTCGCTGGCGTATTCAGCATCGTGTCATGGCTTGCCGCCTGAAGTCCGCCGATCTCTGACAATGTCGCTGGAATGGGGCAGCTTCGATCAGTCGGCAGGAGAGGACTAACCCGGGCACCGCGAAGCAGGGTCCTGATGGCGACCGGCGACTGCCGTCAGGGACGAATCGGGCAGGCCCCAAAATCCTTGACTGTCCCGTAGCCCCAACCCCCATCGGGACCGGATAACAGGGCGACGGCTCTGGGCGCGCGGCGGACTGTTTGCAATCCCGTAGGGCCCGTCCGGTGATTTTCACCGGAACGGGCTCGACGTGCGGACACGGTCGACGACGATCGACGGTGGAGCAGGATTCGCGTGGTCCAAGATCACACGGCGATCGACTGGCAACGCGACACGTGACACGCACGGCCTGCGGCACGGACTTTGCCGAGCGTTTCCGGACCGGACACTCAGCGGGCTCGATCGGATCGCCGGTGCTACGGGTCGGCAGCGTGTTGTAACCCGCATCGTGGCCGTTGCCCGGCGGGCGAGAACAAGCGACACACGTCTTCCACTGCCGCTTCGCGGCCGTGTTGCCGTGGTTGCGTGCGGCCGGAGGCATAGCTCGCTCCGCCGTGCCGGGAGTCGCGCGCGGATTGGCGCTTCAGCGTCGGGCCGGTCGGGGCGACGTGCTTGGCGAGTAGCTCCTTCGGAGTCGCGAGTGGGCCAACGGCGCGAGGCGGCCACCACTTCTATATAGGGGCGCATCTTGGGCTCGACATGCCTCTGACCTGCGCATCCTGGCGTTGATGCGTCCGTGACGTGGTCGTCGTGAGCGGTCGGGACGGCGGCTAGCGCGCAACGGGGGCGCCCTATCGGAGTAGAGCGTTGCGGGTTCGGGCGCCGGCTGCCGCGCGAAGTTGGCTCCCTATATGGGCGAGGCGGTGCATCGGTTCGGCGACTACCGCGCGGGGCGCGCACCTTATTGAGGTAGCGGCGCTGGCTCGGCCGGTCGGTGGGAGGGGGTGCGGGTGGTGATGTCGCTGGCGAAGATGTGCGCGAGCGCCGGAGTGGATTACATGCTGCGGAACATCGCCCGGGGCGACGCCTCCGGCCGCGAGGTCGGTGACGGGTCACTGGCCGCGTACTACACGGCCTCCGGCTACCCGCCCGGCGTATGGCTCGGCTCCGGACTGGCCGGGCTCGCCGACGGTCGCGGCATCGGGTCGGGCACGCTTGTCAACGAGGCAGCGATGAGACTGCTGTTCGGCGAGGCCAAGGATCCGGTGACGGGTGCGCAGCTCGGTCGCGCGCCGTCTTCTTCGTCGAGGCCGGTGGTCGGGTTTGATCTGACATTCTCGGTGCCAAAGTCGGTCTCGGTGCTGTGGGGCGTTTCCGGCCCGGAGATCAAGGCTGTGATCGAGCGGGCGCACCACGACGCGATCGGCGCGGCGCTGCGCCTCGTGGAGCGGGACGTGGCGCGCACCCGCATTGGAGCGGGCGGGTCGGTGCAGGTGCCGGTGCGCGGCATCATCGCCGCCGGCTTCGATCATTTCGACTCCCGCGACGGCGACCCGCAGCTGCACACCCACTTCACCGTCGCCAATCGCGTCCAGGCAGCCGACGGCATCTGGCGCACCCTGTACGGCGCCAGGTTGTATCGGGCGGTTGTGGCGGTCTCTGAGACGTATGACGCGCTGCTTGCCGACGGCATTACCCGTGCCCTCGGCCTGGACTGGCAGTGGCGGGACAGGGGCTCGGGCCGTAACCCGGCGCGGGAGCTTGCCGTCGTGCCGCAGCAGCTGGTGGACGAGTTCTCCACCCGGTCGCGTGCGATCGACGGGGCGAAGGATCGTGCGATTGCCGCGTTTGTCGCGGAGCACGGCCGACAGCCCACCGATGTCGAGGTCATCAGGATCCGGCAACGGGCGACCTTGTCGACCCGGAAGGCGAAGCATGTGGCTTCGCTGGCGGAGCACACCGCCGCGTGGCGTGCCCGGGCCGGCGCGCTGCTCGGAATGCCGGCCGACGTGTGGGCGGTGCAGCAGATTCGCAGCGCCGCCGCGGCGCCCCGGCTCGCGTCCGCGCAGCAGGTCAGTGCGGCGCAAGTGGAGGTGATCGCCGCGGCGGTGCTGGATGTGGTCGAGGCGAAGCACTCGATGTGGACCGAGTGGAACATTCAGGCCGAGACTGTCCGGCAGATCGCCGGCACCGGTACTCACTTCGCCACCGCCGCAGACCTGATTGCGGTGCGCGACCGCATCAGTAGGGCTGCCCTCGACCGGTCGGTGCTGCTCAACCCCGACATCGCCACAACCGTGACGCAGCTTGTCGTCCGCGGTGCCGAATCGTCGGCGCACCGCGTCTTCACGTCGCTGACGATCCTCGCCGCCGAAGCACGCCTTCTCTCCGCGGCAGCCGACGAGCGCTCCGGTCCCGTCGCGGCTCCATTCCAGCAGGGGGCCGGCGCCGATGCGGCGCAGCATCAGGCGGTGACGGCGATCTGTACTTCGGCTCGGGTCGCGGATGCGCTGATCGGCCCCGCCGGGGCGGGCAAGTCGACTGCGATGCGGCTGCTGCGGACCACGTGGGAGGCGAGCTACGGGCCGGAGTCGGTCATCGGCCTGGCACCGTCCGCCGCGGCCGCCCGGGTCCTTGCGACCGAATCCGGGGCGGCGGCGGAAACCTGCGCGCAGTGGGTGGCGCAGCAGCGAGGCGAGGCCCGCCGCCTCGAACGTCTCATTGCGTTGCAGCGCAAACGGCAGCGGCGCGCCGAGGCCGGTTTCCCCGCAGGCGATCTCGACGAGGCCATCGACGCGGCGCGGGCCGAGTTCGACCGGTGGCGCATGAAACCCGGCCAGCTGATCGTCGTCGACGAAGCCGGCATGGCCGACACAAAAACTCTCGACGCGATCGTCACCCAAGCCCGCAGCAGTGGCGCGAAAGTTGTCCTGGTCGGCGACACAGCCCAGCTTGGCGCCGTCGGCCCCGGCGGAGCCTTCGCCATGCTGGTCGCTGCCCGCACAGATACGCCCGAGCTCACCGAAGTCCGCCGGTTCGTGCACGCCGATGGCACCCTCAACCGACCCGAGGCCGAGGCCTCGAAACTGCTCCGCCAGGGCGACGCCCATGCCCTCATCTACTACCGGTCCCACGGCCGCATCCACACCGCGGCGGTCGGGGCCGACCCGACCGATGCGGCTTACGCCGCGTGGCGCGCCGACAAGGCGCAGGGACTGGATGCGCTAATGATCGCCGCGAACAACGCCACGGTCACTGCGCTCAACCACAAAGCCCACGACGATCTCGTCGACGCCGGCGCCGTACAGCCCGATGGAGTCCGATTGGCTGATGGCACCACAGCCGGGATCGGTGACCGCATCGTCACCCGCCGAGTCGACCGGCACCTTGCCGACGGCACCCGACCGGACGTTGACCGCGGCGGCACCGCGGGCCTGCGGGCCGGGTATGTGACGAACGGTGAAGCGTTCACCGTCACCGGCGCCACCGACGCCGGCGACCTCGTCGTGCAAGCAGGCCGAGGCGAGCCCGTCACCCTGCCCGCCGCATACGTCGCCCGGCATGTGCAACTCGGCTACGCCATCACCGCCCACCGCGCGCAAGGCGCCACCGTCGACACCGCGCACGTCATCGCCGCCCCCGGCATGACCCGCGAAGCCTTCTACGTCGCCATGACCCGCGGCAGGTTCGCCAACCACGCCCATATCGACACCCGGCAGCTCGACTGTGACACCGACCGGATCGGCGGGGCCGAAAACGACAGCATGGATGCCGCAACGGTTCTCGACCACATCCTTGCGACAAGCGGCAACCCTGTCGCCGCCCACGCCACCCGAGACGCACTCTGCAAGGAGGCCGCAGCCCGGCAGCAAAGCGAGAGCGGAGCGGCGGCCGACCTGAGCGCTGAGATCTGGAGCCGGCGCTCGGCGGTCGATCAGCGCGCCGTTCCGTCATTGATGCAACCCGGCTTGGCACGCGGGCCGTTCAGGCAGGCAACGGCGGCGACGCCCCAGCCCATCCACGCGCCGGGGTACGTCACCGCCCGCATCACTCACGCCGGCGGACGCCGTCCCGCACCACCGGACATCAGTCGATGACAAATCCACCAGCGGCCGAGACTCAGAAGGGACAGTGGACCACGATGACCGAAAGATTGCTGACTCCGCTCGAGGCCGGCGAGATGCTCGCGATGAGTCGAGGCGCCCTGGCGCAGCTCCGCTATCTCGGCACCGGCCCTCGCTACGTCAAGCTCACCGGTCGCGCCATCCGATACCGAGAATGCGATATCGCCGCGTGGATCGAAGCAAACCTGCGCAGCAGCACCGCGCCTACCGCATGAAGCCGGATCCAGGACTCGAGTCGGGTAGCCTCTCACCGTGTCAATTGAGGTCTTCGTCGACGAGGGTAAGCGCGGCGACTACCTCCTGTGTGCCGCAGTCGTCGCGGCATCAGACGTCTCCGAAGCAAGGCGCGCGATGCGTGCCCTCAAACCAGCCAATCGACGACGCCTTCACATGCACAGCGAAGGAGCGGCCCGGCGAAGGTCCATCCTTTCAAAGTTCGTCAGCCAACCACCTATCAGCACGGCCTTCCTATGGCAGACGCCAATCCAGGGCCGTCCCGAGCGCGAAGTCCGCGATACGTGTTTCCGCAGCTTGGTTGCGTACTTCGCCGAGCTAGATACTCGGCGCATTGTCGTCGAGTCGTGCTCACAAGACCGGCAGGATGAGCGCGTGATCGGTGACACCCTGGCGCGCGTCGGAGCCATTCGCCGCGTCGACTATGCCGTCGTCTCAGCGACAAGCGATGAGTTGCTGTGGGCCGCCGATGTAGTCTGCTGGGCCTATTCCGCTGGCGGCGAATACCGCCGTCTCATCGCGCCGCTCGTCACGGTATACAACGTGCCATAGTTAGCGCAGAGGCCGGGCGACCCGTCAAACGGGCGGGCTCCCGGCCTCACTTCCAAGATTCCTCATCTCGGCATGTCCATAGTCTCACAGATCGTTAAAGCAGGCCAGCACTCCGAGGGCCCCTAGGGTTGCGAGCTGGCCACGACGCCGCTCGCTCACCATCCTTGGCGCTGATGCCGTGTTTGAGGGCCGAAGGCCGGATGATCACGCGACGCTTACCCAGGCGTCGAGTGCCTTCCGGATCGCCTCTGACCGGTTCACGTTCTCGTGCCGCGCTTTGGCCTCGAGTGCCGCAAGCTCGTCGGTCGTCAACCTCACGGGAATGACCTGCGACGGGAGAGCACCGCGCCCCGGCCGGCCGCGCCTGCGCAGCACCTCGACGTCGTAACCCGCCTCAGCTTCAGCCACCCAGGCGTCTACCTGCGCCTCAGAAACAGGCTTCCCACCGATCGTCCTCATGCGCCCAATCGTAAAACGAAACATCGTGGAAGGTCGAACCATCGGCGACCATCACCCACATCAAGAGTCAAGCCACCGCGGTCATCCCTTGCCAACAAGGCCGGCGAGCCTGGCAGACTTCGTCGTCGAGACCGCAGTGACCCCGTGGAGGTGCGGCCGGGACGTGAGTACTACGTCCGACTAGCTTGCGGCGACCACTCCGTCGACCCTGCGGTGATCGGCCGGTTCGTCGATGTCACGGTCGACCTGACGAAGTTCGAAGTGTGTCGTGACGCCGATCATGCGCGCGATGCGAGCTGGACGCATCAAGGTCCCATCGGCGCGGCGTTTCTACCGAGATTCCCTTTTTCGACGCGACGCGTTTGATGGCCGTGAACTCAGACTCGTACCCGGAAACGTCTCCTGCAACCAGCGCACAGCGCGCTGTCGGCCAGCAGCCAGCGCCATAACAGTACAAATCAGACTTACGATACGATTCGAAGATGAGCAGCGAGTCCAACTACATTATTAGGCCGACGGTGGTACTGGGAAGCATTGTTGCTGGAACGACGGCAACTATAACCCTGCTGTCAGCGTTCGATGTCAGATTATCTGCATGGATGAGCACGAACTGGCAACTAGCCTGGGTCCTGGCAGGGTGTTGCTTCGCAAGTACGTCCGTGTTGGCGTTTGGCCGCATAAACTCTTATCGAATTGGACGTCGAAAGAAAGTAGAAGCAGCCTTCAACCAGAAAATCCGATTACTGACACTAGAGAACGAAGCCCTCGAGGAACAGGCCCGTCAAGCTAGAGACGCAGGTCGGGGCCGGGAAGTGCAGCTAGAGTTAACTCCGCTCCATCGAGACTACCGTGACCAGCCGGGAGAGTATATTTCAACCGTCTCGAATTACTCATTCTTCGACATCTCGGATATTCAAATCAAAAGCTTGACTCCGGGCATTCACGCGCACCAGACACGCAACACGCTGCGCGCGTCACAAGAGAGGTACATCGACGAAAGGGCCGATCTGGACGCCGATATGATGATCATTGACGTGAAAGTCGCCGATAAGACCATCACGACATGGAAAGCTGAGCTTAGATTTTCATATTCAGTACCAACAGTCATCGTGCAGAGCCTGAAATTGGCTTAATTGCAACGCGGTTGGCAAATTGAACATCCGGTAACCCGCTGGCAGTCACCCAGCAGCAGGGCGCACCAGCGCCGACCGCATGGCGGACTTCGTCGTCGCCGACACCCCGGTGACCTCGTCGAGGTACGACTTGATCGTGTTGAGATCGCGCCAACCCATGAGCTTGGCGATCTCCACGTGTGGCACGCCGTGCGCATCCAGCCGATTGACCAAGTACTTGCGGCCGATATGCGAGCGGCCCCATTCCACGCCGTGCTTCGAGAACAGCTCCTTGATCGCCCGCGACGTGTTGCGCAGATCCCGGTAGTGCCCCGGCTTCTGTGGGCTGCCGAACACCGGCGCATCCGGCAGCGCCTCCGCGTCGAGGTCGACGCCGAAGTAGTCGGCGCGTGCCTGCAGCATGTCGACCGCCTCCGAGATCAGGTAGACGGACCGAGCCCCGGTCCGCCGGGAGCCATCGTCCCCGGTCTTGGTGTGCGGCTGCCGCACCACGCCGCCGCTCACGGCATAGACGACGGTGCCGCAGATCAGCACTTCCCCCTCGCCGTCGGCCAGCGTGATGTCCGACCATCGCACCGCCAGCGCCTCGCCGAGCCGGCAGCCGACCAGGAACAGGAAGTCCACGAGATCGGCGATATCGGCGCCGTTCGTCGCCGGGCGAGCGCCGGCCACCGGGTCGTCGCAGAGTGGCACGTGCCGCCCGCCGGTCGCCTCGACGTAGGCACGACAGTTCTCGCAGCGGTAGCACCGCTTGGGCGAGGCGCACGCTGTCCCCGCACGGCAGCCGACGCAGCTGCGGCACCGCTTCGGCCGGGCACAGGCGTAGCGCGTGCACGTCTCGCATCGCCCGCAGGCACGCGGATGTCGCGCCTTGTGTCGCCGCCCGCCCAGAGCCGCCATGGGCAGCGCCTCCGGGTCGGCCCGCAGCGCGACCCGCAGCCGATCAACGATCTCGACCGATGGCGCGCGGCGGTGGTCGAGACCGGTGTCGCGCACCTTGTTGCGACCGATCACCGGCGAGCCCTTGTTGCCCTTGAGCAGCGGCACCGGATTGGCCTGCACAAGACCGCGATCCTCCGCGATGCCGAAGACGTACGACAGCACCGTGCGCATCTGCCTGGCGGTGGACGATCCACTGGACCTGCTCACCACCTGCAGCACATCCTTCAGGTCCCGCGCCGTCACCGAACGCGGGGTCTTGTCGGCGATCAGCTCGAACGCGGCACGCGGCCCGGCGACGCGCTCGGCGTCCGACTCCCGCGTGCCGCGACGCCGGACCGGTTCGCCGAACATCGCCGCCAAGAGCCACTGCCAGGTCCGGATCGTCGCCACGTGCAGGTCGTGGTTCTCCCCCAGGCTCTGCCGCCACGCGATCGTCAGTTCACGCACCGTGGTCGGGTCGGTGTCGCGCGGCAGGATGCCGCGCTCGGCGTCGCGGCGTCGCTCCTGGGCACCCTCGTGGTCGCGGACCAGCGCATCGCGCATCGAGACAGCCGCCTCCTGTGCCGCGGCCTCGGCGCGCCCACGGGTCGACGCGACGCGGTTGATGTAGCGGAGATCGCCGTCGAAGTCGCGGAGCTGGCAGCTCGCCCGCCAGCGGCCGGCGTCGACGCGGCGCACGGTGACGAGTCCGAACGTGCCCGGTTCGAGGCGATTTCGCGGCATGGCAGCGATGGTAGACCCGAAAAGCTGTCAGGGAAACAGGGTTCGAATCTTCTCCCAGCGCCCGATTTGATCACGTTGCGACGGGTTTCATCACATTGAATTCCTGTCATATCTCTGTCACGGACAGGAACTCGACCTTCATCAAGACACGAAAAAGGCCCCCGATCGGGCTGTTACGCCTGATCAGGGGCCTTTCGGTGGTAGCGGGGACAGGATTTGAACCTGTGACCTCTGGGTTATGAGCCCAGCG
>ERZ778018.2840-NODE-2840-length-10393-cov-5.998549_pt1 | contig 10393 bp, 10 predicted proteins | sample MGYA00375748_ERZ778018 | MGnify/ENA primary metagenome ERZ778018 (study PRJEB29350, sample SAMN05509839) | bioreactor metagenome | biome: bioreactor; material: wastewater | place: South Africa: University of Cape Town | collected 2014-04-22 ... | reverse complement strand
GGTGACGACGGTGCCGGGGTTGAGCGTGACGCGGAACACGTCGGCGTCGGGGCTGCTCTGGCGGTCCAGCGCAAAGCCTTCGCTCGGCGTGATCGCGGCGATTCGGGTCGAGCCGAGGTCGGGCCAGAAGATGCCGGAATTGACGAGGCGGAAGTGCGGCGCCACGATCAGCCGGTCGAGCTGCTGGTCGGTGGTGTTGGCGAGCGCGAACACCGCCCAGTCGCCGCTGGAGCGCTTGTCGTTGGCTTCGACCTCGATGCGCCGCACGATGCCGTCCGGGCCGGGGGCGGTGGAGACCTGGAAGTTTTCGCCCTGGTTGCGGTAGATCTCGACGGCGCCCGAAAGGTCGAGCGCCACGTCGTCGCGCGCGATCTTGATCGGCTCGATGGCAAGCGCTGCCGTTGCCGCCATCATGGTGACGATTGCCGCGAGGACAAAGCTCAGGATCGACCTTTTTCGCGAAGAACCCGTCAAAATCAGCCCTTTGTCGGTGCGCCCGGCTCGTCGTCGACGATGCGGGCGTAAAGATAGTGGTCCTGCCAGAAGCCGTTGATGTTGAGGTACGACCGCAGCAGCCCTTCGCGCCGGAATCCGGCTTTTTCAAGCACGCGGATAGACCGGACGTTGCCGGGAATACAGGCAGCCTCGATCCGGTGCAACCTCAGCGTATCGAACGCGAAGCGCGCGACCAGCCTCACCGCCTCCGTCATCAGGCCGCGTCCGGCGTAGCGCTCGCCGATCCAGTAGCCGATATGGGCGCTTTGCGAGACGCCGTGGCGGATGTTGCCGAGCGTGATGCCGCCGGCGAGCCTGCCGCCCGGGCGCTCGAAGATGAAGAAGGCGATCGCCAGCCCCTGCATGTAGTCGTCGCGGTAGCGGTGCATGCGATGGCGCCAGGTGGCGCGTTCCAGCTCCTCCGGCGTCCAGCGCGGCTCCCAGGGCTCGAGAAAGGCGCGACTTTCGCCCCGCAACGCCGACCATTCGCGGTAGTCGCCCGGCATCGGCATGCGCAAGGCGATGCGTTCGCCCTTCAGTGCCGGGAACTCACGGCGTAGGAAGGGGAGCGCCAGCACGAGCGCGTCGTTCAGACGGCGAACTTGCGGGCCGCGACCTGCGGGCCTGAAACAAGATCGAGCAGTTCTTCATAGGGTGCGAGCGTGCCGACCGGGCCGACCGCCGTCAGCGTCGGCCGGGTCGAGAACAGGCGGCCGGACAGGTCCGTCAGCCGTGCCGTGGTCAGCGCGTCGAGCCGCCCCATCAGTTCTTCCTTGGCGACCGGCCGACCGAACAGGAGCAGCTGGCGCGCGATCTGCGAGGCGCGGCTGGACGGGCTTTCGGCCGACATGATCAGGCCGGCGCGGTATTGTGCGCGCGCCCGGTCGAGCTCGTCCTGGCCGATGGCCTCGCCGCATTTCTGCAACTCGGTCATGATGACGGGGAGCAACTCGGCCAGGCTGGCGTGGCCGGTGGCGGCGTGGACGCCGAAGATGCCGGTATCGGAAAAGCCCCAGTGGAAGGCATAGACCGAGTAGCACAGGCCGCGCTTCTCGCGCACTTCCTGGAACAGCCGCGACGACATGCCGCCGCCGAGGATCATCGACAGCACCTGGCTGGCGTAGAAATCGCGCACGTGATAGGCGCGGCCCTCGAAGCCGAGCACGATCTGGACGTCCATCAGGTCGCGGTTCTCGCGGAAGTCGCCGCCGACATATTGCGCGTATTGCGGCATGGTGGCGTCGGCGTGGCTGCGGAAGCCGCCCAGGCGCCGTTCCACCTCCTTGACGAAAGCGTCGTGCTCGACGGCGCCGGCCGCCACCACCACCATCCGCTCCGCCCCGTACTGGCGGCCGATATAGTCGTGCAACTGCTTGGACGTGAAGGACTTCACCGTTTCCGGCGTGCCGAGGATCGAGCGGCCGAGCGTCTGGTGGCGAAAGGCTGTTTCTGTGAAGTGGTCGAAGACGACATCGTCGGGCGTGTCGTGGGCCGCGCCGATCTCCTGGAGGATGACGTGCTGCTCGCGCCGCAACTCGTCCGGGTCGAATTCCGATTCCTGGAGGATGTCGGCGAGGATGTCGACGGCGAGCGGCACGTCGGCGGCCAGCACGCGCGCGAAATAGGAGGTCGTCTCGACGCTGGTGGCGGCGTTGATCTCGCCGCCGACGTTCTCGATCTCGGCGGCGATCTCGAAGGCGCTGCGCCGCCGGGTTCCCTTGAACGCCATGTGCTCGAGCAGGTGGGCCATGCCGTGCTCTTCGTCGCGTTCGTTGCGGGCGCCGGACTTGACCCAGACCCCCAGGGCGACGGATTCGATGTTCGGAAGGGTTTCGGTGGCGACTGTCAGGCCGTTCGACAGACGGCTTACCTCTACACCCATAAAGAAAAGACTCCCTAACGCGCCGCCCGCGCGCGGCGGCCGATGTGATCTTCCATCATTTTTAGATCGGATGGAAGTACCGTGTAGTTTTCCTTCGCCTGCATCAGGCCGCCGAGCCAGCCGGGCAGGGTGGGCTTTACCCCGCACGCCGCCTCGACGGCGGCGGGGAATTTGGCCGGGTGCGCGGTGCCGAGGATCACCATGGGGGCGGTGCGTTCCTGCCTGGCCGCGACATGGACGGCCGCCGCCGTATGCGGGTCGAGCAGGTAGTTCGAGGCCGCGAGGGTCGAGCGGATCGCCGCCGCCGTCTCGGCCATCGTGGCGCGGCCGGCGTCGAACCCGGCGCGGATCTTGTCGAGTTCCCCGGCCTCGATGGTGAAGGCGCCCGATTGCCCGAGCCCGTCCATGTAGCGCCGCACCTGCGCGGCGTTGCGGCCCGACGCTTCGAACAGGAGCCGCTCGAAATTGGACGAGACCTGGATATCCATGGACGGCGAGGTTGTCTCGATTACGCCCCTGGTCCGGTATTCGCCGTCGGCGAGCGTGCGCGCCAGGATGTCGTTGTCGTTGGTGGCGATCACCAGCCGCTCGATCGGCAGCCCCATCTGCCTGGCCGCATAGCCTGCGAAAACGTCGCCGAAATTGCCGGTCGGCACCGTGAACGACACCGGCCGGTCGGGGCCGCCGAGCGACAGCGCGGAGGAGAAGTAATAGACGATCTGGGCCATGATGCGCGCCCAGTTGATGGAATTGACCCCGGAGAGCGCCACCCGGTCGCGGAAGGCGTGGTCGTTGAACATGCCCTTCACCAGCCCCTGGCAGTCGTCGAAATTGCCCTCGACGGCGAGCGCGTGCACGTTGGCGGCGCTCGACGTGGTCATCTGCCGCTGCTGGACTGGGGAAACCTTGCCGTGCGGGAACAGGATGAAGATGTCGGTGCGCTCGCGCCCGGCGAAGGCCTCGACGGCGGCTCCCCCGGTATCGCCGGAGGTGGCGCCGACGATGGTGGCGTGCGCGCCGCGTTCGGCGAGCACATGGTCCATCAGCCGCGCCAGCAGCTGCATGGCGACGTCCTTGAAGGCGAGCGTCGGGCCGTGGAAGAGCTCCAGCACGAAGCGGTCCGTGTCCAGTTGCACCAGCGGGCAGACGGCCGCATGGCGGAACGTGGCATAGGCCTCGCGCACCAGCTTCTCGAACACCGGCGCCGCGATCTCGCCGCCGAGGAACGGCGAGAGCACGCGGATGGCGAGGTCGGGATAGGAAAGGCCGCGCATGGCGCGGATGTCGGCCGCCGAAAAGCGCGGCCATTCACGCGGCACGTAAAGGCCGCCGTCGCGCGCCAGCCCCGCCATCACCGTGTCGCAAAAACCCAGCGCGGGCGCTTCTCCTCGGGTACTCACATACTGCATCGCCGGTCGTCCGTTGCTTCGGGGCCTGCCCGCTCGCGCCAAGCCCGTGGATTTGTCCGCTTCGTCAGTCGCATTTTTGCCGCCGGCTTGCTATAGGACACCAGCTTTGCGAGAGGGAAGTGTGCTTCATGGTGTTTCGTGCTTTTAACGGTCGCTTTTTCGCGGGCGCGGCGCTCTGCGGCCTGATGATCGCCGTCGCCGGCTGCCAGTCGGACGGCAAGGGCGGGCTCGGCCTCGGCGGCGGCCAGCAGGAAAAGGCCGCGGACACCAGGGTCAAGATGAGCGATCTCCTGGGCTACTGCCCCATCATCACGCTGCGCGACGGCACGGCCTATTTCAACACCTATGCCAAGGGCGGCCGCAAGGCGAAGGCGGCCGAGGACGAGACGGGCGAGGCGGCGGACAATTCGGCCGACATCGTCTACCAGGCCGCGATCACCGACGTGACGCGCGATTGCAGCCGCAACGCCGGGCAGCTGGCGATGAACATCGGCGTGGCCGGCAAGGTCGTGCCCGGCCCGAAAGGCAGCCCCGGCACCATCACCATGCCGATCCGGGTGGCCGTCGTGCATGGCGCGGACGTTCTCTATTCCCAGCTTCATCAATACAAGCTTCAGGTCTCCGACATGTCGGCGGCGACCCAGTTCGTCTTCACGGACCCGAACGTCGTCATTCCGGAGCCGACCGACAAGGGCTACCAGATTTTCGTCGGCTATGACGAAGGACCGCCTGCCCGCAAGAAGTGAGGGGCGGGCGGCGCTCAGCCGTTTTCCGACCATTGCGAAAGCGCTGAAAGCACGCCGTTCAGCTCGCGCCAGCGCCGGATGACGGTTTCGGCGCCGGCTTCCGTCAGCGCGTCGGCATGGCCGGGATAGCTGTGCGAGGCGCCGGTGAAGCCGATCGTGCGCATGCCGGCGGCGACCGCGCCGGTGACGCCATGCACCGAATCCTCGATGACGAAGCACCGCGCCGGATCGGCGCCCATCCTTTCGGCGGCGTGGAGGAAAACGTCGGGTGCCGGTTTCGGCCTGCCGGTCGGCGTTTCCAGCGCCGAAAAGACGCGGCCGGCAAACAGCGGCAGGAGCCGCGTCTTCTCCAGCATGAGTTCGATGCGTTCGGTGCGCGAGTTCGAGCCGATGCAGAACGGCACCGGCACCGCGGCGACCGCCTCGTGCACGCCCTCGATCGCCCGCACCTCGGTGCGCAGCCTCTTGTCCACCAGTTCCTCGGTGCGGTCGATCAGCGATATCTGGAACGGGATCCGGGAGATTTCCTCCACCCGTATCAGGATGTCCTTGAAGGTCAGGCCGGCATATTTCTCGACGAGTTCCTCGGTTGATATCTCGAAGCCGGAAGCGGTCAGCATCTCGGCCTCGACGCGCGCGGCGACGATCTCGGAATCGACGAGGACGCCGTCGCAATCGAAAATGACGAGTTCGGGTTTGAGCATGACGATCCGGACAGACGAGGGGGAGCGGGCGGCATACACCAAGCGGGCGGCCGCGGCAAATCGCGGACCCCGGTTTCATCAAATATTTACGCAGAACGGTAACCATAACGGGGTGTAAACAGTAACCGTGTGTCCCGGGTGTAAAAATGTCCGCCGTGCGTCTTCTCGCCGACCTTTCCCATGCCTCCCCGCAGTCCGAATGGCTCGATACGATTCTGAAAGGGGATTGCGTCGCCGCGCTCGACCGGCTGCCGGAAAAATCGGTGGACGTGATCTTCGCCGACCCGCCCTACAACCTCCAGCTCGAGGGCGACCTGCACCGCCCCGACCAGTCCAGGGTCGACGCGGTGGACGACGCCTGGGACCGGTTCGAGAGCTTCGAGGCCTACGACGCCTTCACCCGCGCGTGGCTGCTGGCGGCCAGGCGCGTGCTCAAGCCCAACGGCACCATCTGGGTCATCGGCTCCTACCACAACATCTTCCGCGTCGGGGCCAAGCTCCAAGACCTCGGCTTCTGGATCCTGAACGACATCGTCTGGCGCAAGACCAACCCGATGCCGAATTTCCGTGGCCGCCGCTTCCAGAACGCGCACGAGACGATGATCTGGGCCTCCCGCGACCAGAAGGCCAAGGGCTACACCTTCAACTACGAGGCCCTGAAGGCGTCCAACGACGACGTGCAGATGCGCTCCGACTGGCTGTTTCCGATCTGCACCGGGGCCGAGCGCCTGAAGAACGAGAACGGCGAAAAGATACACCCGACGCAAAAGCCGGAGGCGCTGCTCGCCCGCATCCTGACCGCGTCCACCCAGCCGGGCGATATCGTGCTCGACCCGTTCTTCGGTTCCGGCACCACCGGCGCTGTCGCCCGGCGGCTCGGCCGCCATTTCGTCGGTATCGAGCGTGAGCAAGCCTATATCGACGCGGCGACCGCGCGCATCGATGCTGTGGCGACCCTCGACAGGGCCGACCTGACGGTGCTGTCGGGCAAGCGCGCCGAGCCGCGCGTCGCCTTCGTCAGCCTGATCGACAGCGGGCTGATGAAGCCCGGCGTCACGCTCTACGACGCGCGCAAGCGCTTTTCCGCCAAGGTGCGCGCCGATGGCACGCTGGCGATCGGCGAGGCCGCCGGCTCGATCCACAAGATGGGGGCGACGGTGCAGGGGCTCGACGCCTGCAACGGCTGGACGTTCTGGCATTACGAGCGCAACGGCGGGCTGACCCCGATCGACGAGTTGCGCCGCATCGCGCGGCTCGGCATGGAGCGGGCAGGGGCATGAGCGCGGCCGGCGGCGGCGCTGCGGCGGCCATTGCGCGCCTGAATCGAATTCTGAAAAACCGCCGCCAGGCGATTCAAATCACGGCGCTAATCCGAAAATCCTCAGATCTCGCGCGAGCCTGTCCGCGCCGGTGAACCGCACGGCCTGCCAGCCGGCGGCGATGGCGCCGTCGACATTGGACGGGCTGTCGTCGATGAACAGCGTCGCGGCCGGATCGAGGCCGAAAGCCGCCGCGTGGTGCTCGTAGATCTCGCGGTCGGGCTTGACCTTGCGGACCTCGCCCGAGACCGTGACGCCGCGCGGCCGGTACAGGAACGGAAACCGCTGCCTGGCCTCCACGAAGGTATCTGCGGCGAAGTTGGTCAGCATGGTCACGTCATGGCCGGCGTCGATCAGCCCGTTCATCAGCGCCACGCTGTCCTCATAGGCGTGCGGCACCATGGCGCCCCAGTGGCGGCGGAAATTGCGGATGTTCTCGGCATGGGCGGGGTGCGCCGCGATGGCCAGCGTTTCCGCCTCCTTCCATGACCGGCCGCGATCCTGCTCGAGGTTCCACTCGTGCGTGCAGACATGGTCGAAGAACCATTTGCGTTCGGCATGATCCGGGATGAGGCGGCTGAACGGGATATTCGGATCGTAGTGGATCAGCACCTTGCCGATGTCGAAGACGATGTGGCGGATTTCGGTCATGCCGGCCTCTTCGCGGGTTTACGGGTCGCGCCCGGAATGGCCGCCTCGATGGCCTTTTTCATGACCGTGGGCAAAGCCTCGCTGGAAACGGCATGCGCCGGCGACCAGAAATGGCCGGCGGGCGCCTGCCCGTCCGACGCCTCGGCGCGAAACACGTCCAGTTCCAGCGAAAAATGCGTGAACACATGGCGGATGCCGCCGACCCGCTTCCAGTCGCCGCGAAAAGGCGCCGCCTCCGGCGTGGTCTTTCCGTCGGTCCGCGCGTTCCAGCCGCTCGTCGGCACCTCGGTCATGCCGCCGAGCAGGCCCTTGTCGGGACGCTTGCGAAGTAGGATCGCCCCGTCGGCGCGCACCGCCACGAAGGCCGCGCCGCGCCGCAGCGGCTTTTCGAGTCTGGCCGGGCGCACCGGATAAAGCTCTGGATCGCCCGCGCCCAGCGCACGGCACTCGATGCTTATCGGGCATAGCATGCAGCGCGGCCTTTTCGGCGTGCACAAGGTGGCGCCGAGATCCATCATCGCCTGCGCGAAGTCGCCCGGCCTTGCGGCCGGCGTCAGCCGCGCCGCCCGCTCGCGGATTTCCGCCTTGGCCTGCGGCAACGGCGTGGCGATCGCGTAGAGCCGCGAGACCACCCGCTCGACATTGCCGTCGACCACGGCGGCGGGGCGCTCGAAGGCGATCGCCGCGATGGCCGCCGCCGTGTAGGCGCCGATGCCGGGCAGGCCGCGCAGCCCTTCTTCCGTGTCGGGAAAGCGCCCGCCGCCCGCCGCCACCTTCTCGGCGCAGGCTTTCAGGTTGCGGGCGCGCGAATAATAGCCGAGCCCGGCCCACGCCTTCATGACGGCCTCGGTCTCGGCCGCCGCCAGCGCCTCGACGGTCGGCCACTTGTCGAGGAAGGCCGAGAAATAGGGCTTCACCGTCTCGACGCCGGTCTGCTGGAGCATCACCTCGGAGAGCCATACGCGGTAAGGGTCGGGTCGCGATCCGCGCTTCAGCGCCTGCGGCGGCACGCGCCACGGCAGTTCGCGGTGGTGCCGGTCGTACCAGGCGAGCAGGCGCGCGGCTATGCCGCTAATGTCCGCGCCGCCCTTGCGGCCGTGATGGTGTGGTGCCATTGATTGAAGGGGCTGCCCCTTGTGGTATGGAATCCGAGAGACGCATGGCAGGGAAAGTCCCCAACCGCAATCCCGTTCCGGTGAGCGATCTGGCGTCGCGCATCCTCGATCCGATGCTGCGCAGGCGCGCCGGCATCTCGATCGGGTTGGTGCAGTCATGGGACGAGATCGCCGGTCCGCGCCTGGCCAGACTGTCGCGGCCGGAAAGGATCCAGTGGCCAAGGCGGCTTGACGAGGACGATCCGTTCCAGCCGGCGGTCTTGGTGATTGCCTGCGAAGGCGTGGCGGCGCTGCACGTGCAGCATGAGACCGGCGAGATCATCGCCCGCGTCAACGCCTTCCTCGGCTTCAACGCCGTCGGCCGCATCCGCATCGTGCAGAAGCCGGTAACGGCGGAAAAGCCGCGCCCGAAGCCGGTGTTGCGGGAGTTGTCGCAAGCCGAGCGGAAGAAATTGTCCGGCACGGTCGGGCCGATCGAGGACGAGGGCCTGCGCGCCGCGCTGGAAAGGCTGGGGGCGAGGGTTCTTGGCGGGAAAAGGTAGAAACTCGCGGTTTCGTGAACATGAGGCCGGATTTGGCGATTGGTTCGGCAGCCGCTATGCCTTAATTCGCACCTGCTCTCGCCTTTTCATGCCATAGAATTTTACAATCAAGCTTCAATCGGGTGATTCGAATGAACCGCTTCCTGTCCCGTAGAACCGTTCTTTCCTCGCTGGCCGCCGTCCCGGCCGCGGCCCTGCTTGCCGGGTGCAGCGATGCCGGCGAGGAGGCGACCGCCGCCGAGGCCGAGCCGGCCCCGGCCCCGGCTATGAAGGCCAACGTGCCGGCGGTAGCCGCGCCCGAGGCGGCCGGTTCGGTCGACATGGCCGAATTGCTCAAGCCCGGCGCCCTGCCGGACAAGGCCCTGGGCAAGGACGACGCCAAGGTCACGGTCGTCGAATATGCGTCGATGACCTGCCCGCACTGCGCGCATTTCGCCGAGACGACCTTCCCGGAACTGAAGTCGAAATACATCGACACCGGCAAGGTGCGCTACATCCTGCGCGAGTTCCCGTTCGACCCGCGCGCGGAAGCCGGCTTCATGCTGGCGCGCTGCGCGGGCGACAATTATTACCCGATGGTCGACGTCCTGTTCAGGCAACAGCAGAACTGGGCGACGGTGGACAACGTCAAGAACGCGCTGCTGCAACTTGCCAAGCTGGCCGGTTTTACACAGGAGAGCTTCGACAAGTGCTTGACGGACCAGGCCCTTCTTGACCAAGTGAGGGCGGTACAGAAGCGCGGCGCCGACGAGTTCAAGGTGGATTCGACGCCGACCTTCTTCATCAACGGGAAGACCTACAAGGGCGCATTGTCCATTGAGGAAATGTCGGCCATCATCGACCCGCTGCTTTGACGGTGCGGGGGCTAAACCGCGGGCGAGGCTGACCGCCGGCCTGCCGCGGGCGGCGTGCGCATGAAATTCTCGCGCCTGCGCCTGCTCGGCTTCAAGTCGTTCGTCGAGCCGGGCGAATTCGTCATCGAGAACGGCCTGACCGGCGTGGTCGGGCCGAACGGCTGCGGCAAGTCGAACCTCGTCGAAGCCCTGCGCTGGGTGATGGGCGAAAGCTCCTACAAGAACATGCGCGCGTCCGGCATGGACGACGTGATCTTTTCCGGCTCCGGCACGCGGCCGGCCCGCAACACCGCCGAGGTCACGCTTTTCCTCGACAACACCAGCCGCACCGCGCCCGCCGCCTTCAACGATGCCGACGAGTTGCAGGTGTCGCGCCGCATCGAGCGCGAGGCGGGTTCCGTCTACCGCATCAACGGCAAGGAAGCGCGCGCCAAGGACGTGCAGCTTCTGTTCGCGGACCAGTCGACCGGCGCGCGCTCGCCGGCCATGGTCGGGCAGGGCCGCATCGGCGAACTGATCCAGGCCAAGCCGCAGGCGCGCCGGGCGCTGCTGGAGGAGGCCGCCGGCATTTCCGGCCTGCATACGCGCCGCCATGAGGCCGAGCTTCGGCTGAAGGGCGCCGAGCAGAACCTGGAGCGGCTGGACGACGTGGTCGGCCAGTTGGAAAGCCAGATCG
>ERZ778018.2838-NODE-2838-length-10399-cov-6.538766_pt1 | contig 10399 bp, 12 predicted proteins | sample MGYA00375748_ERZ778018 | MGnify/ENA primary metagenome ERZ778018 (study PRJEB29350, sample SAMN05509839) | bioreactor metagenome | biome: bioreactor; material: wastewater | place: South Africa: University of Cape Town | collected 2014-04-22 ... | reverse complement strand
ACGAGGTTATCTTGTCTCGGAGACGCAGCGCACCAGCCGGTCGACAAGGCAGGTCTATCGCGCGACGCCACGCGGGCGCGATGCGCTCGACATGGCGCGCACCAAAGTCCGCGAGCTGACCGGCGAGATGATGGAGCATCGCTGATGCTCCAGGTTGCCGCTCGATCCTGTCGGGACACGATCCCATGCGGAGGTTGCGATGAGCGCGCACGATGAATCCGACCTGACCATTCCGATTACCGGAGGCTCCGTTCGCGAAGTCTCCCTCGCTTTCCTGAAGCTCGGCCTGACCTCCTTTGGCGGTCCGATTGCGCATCTTGGCTACTACCGGGATGAACTGGAAATGGATCGATGAGGCCGGTTACGCCGACCTCGTTGCACTCTGCCAGTTCCTGCCGGGGCCGGCGTCGAGCCAGATGGCGTTTTCGCTCGGCGTTCTGCGCAGCAACGGTCTGATCGGAGGTCTCGCGGCATCGCTTGCGTTCACGCTGCCCTCGGCGATCATTCTTTTTGCATTTGCGCGCGGTGCGGCCGCGTTCACCGGCCCTCTCGCCGAGGGCTTTCTACATGGCCTGAAGCTGGTGGCCGTAGCTGTCGTGGCGCAAGCGATCTGGGGCATGGCGAAAAGCCTGACACCGGACAAGCCGCGCGCCGCGATCGCGCTGATCGCGGTCGCCGTCGTCGTATTCGTCGCAGGCTCACTCGGGCAGATCGCCGCCATCGCGGGCGGCGCGATCCTCGGGCTCTGGCTCTGTCGCGGCAACGGCGCGGCTGTCACTGGCCACCTGAGCTTTCCGGTCTCGCGGAGAGGCGGCACGATCGCGCTGATCGCTTTTGCCGCCCTGTTTGTGATTCCGCCGCTTCTCGCGAGCACGACCGGTCATCAGGCCGTAGCCCTCTTCGACGCCTTCTATCGTTCGGGTGCGCTCGTGTTCGGCGGCGGCCATGTCGTCCTGCCGCTGCTGCAAGCGGAAGTCGTCGCGCCGGGCTGGGTGAGTAACGAATCCTTCCTCGCCGGCTATGGTCTTGCGCAGGCCGTTCCGGGGCCGATCTTCACCTTCGCCGCTTATCTCGGCGCGGTGATGGGTCCGGAGCCGAACGGCATCACCGGGGCGAGCATCGCACTCGTCGCGATCTTTCTGCCCGGCCTGCTGCTCGTCTATGGGATGCTGCCCTATTGGGACGCATTTCGGCTACGCCCCGAAGCGCAGGCGGCCATGTGTGGCACGAACGCGGCGGTAGTCGGCATTCTTGGCGCGGCGCTCTATAATCCCGTCTGGACAAGCGCCGTGCTTTCCCCGCGTGATATTGCTCTGGCGCTGGCCGGCTTTCTGCTCCTCACGGTTTGGAAGTCGCCACCGTGGATCGTGGTCGCGCTGCTCGCCATCGCGGGTCTCGTTTTTGGTGGAGTGTTGAGATGAACCGTATCGGCATCATTCTGGCCCTTTTGTCAGCTATCCTGTTCGGGGCAAGCACGCCATTTGCCAAGTTGCTGCTCGGGTCGGTCGATCCGTGGATGATGGCAGGTCTACTCTATCTCGGCGCCGGGCTCGGCCTTGCAATCATCCATGGGTCGCGAGCGGCCTTGCAATTGCCGGCCATCGAAGCGCCGTTGCGGCGTGCCGACATACCGTGGCTCGTCCTGGTCATCTTGGCTGGCGGACTGCTCGGTCCGCTACTGCTGATGTTCGGATTGGCCCGGACGGACGCGGCCACCACCTCCCTCCTGCTCAATCTCGAAGGTCTCGCCACGATGGGCATTGCCTGGCTCGTGTTCCGCGAGAATGTCGACCGACGGCTGCTCCTGGGCGCGTTCGCGATCCTCGCTGGCGCTGCCATCCTGTCCTGGCAGGGGCAGGCATCGCTGCAATGGGGTGCTATCCTGATCGCGGGCGCTTGCCTCTGCTGGGGGATCGACAACAATCTCACCCGCAAACTGTCCTCGGCCGATCCCGTGCAGATCGCCATGTTTAAGGGGCTGGTCGCTGGCTCAATCAATCTCCTCATCGCAGCCTTCAACGGTATCGCGTTTCCACCGGCAGGTATCGTCGTCGCTGCCGGCGTAGTCGGCCTGCTGGGCTATGGCGTGAGCCTCGCGCTGTTCATCCTCGCGCTCCGCCACCTCGGCACCGCGCGGACAGGCGCTTATTTCTCTCTGGCCCCGTTCGTCGGCGCGGTGCTCGCCGTGCTGGTCCTGGGAGAGCCGGTTTCGGTGACGCTCTTGATCGCCGGCGCGCTGATGGGTCTTGGTCTATGGCTGCATCTGTCCGAGCGGCATGATCACGACCACCTTCATGAGGCGATGGAGCATGAACACCGGCACAGTCACGACGAGCATCACCAGCACGAGCATGGTCCGGGCGATCCGGCCGGCGAACCGCATAGCCATTGGCATCGGCATGCGCCCCTTGTGCATCGCCATCCACACTATCCGGATCTGCATCATCGCCACGGTCACGGACATACCCACTGAAGGAATAATTGCTGCCGCCAAACTCGCATGCCTAGCCGATCATGAGATAGGCGATCCTTCCCAAAGCTCCGAACAGCAGCGCGAACGCGGCCACTGCCTGAATGAAGAAGCCTGGGTAGCGTTTCAGTGGGGCGGCAAGATACCCAACGAAGTAGGCTATTCGGCCCACCAGCCACAATGCGCCGAGTGCTGCCGCCCATCCTAGGTTCCAGTAGATTGCGAACAGCCACATCGAAGGAAGGAATACCGGCAGCCATTCGAGCGTGTTCGAATGACCGCGGATCGCGCGTTCAAGCATCGGATCGCCGGTCATGGCGGGCGCAAGAATGCCCGTCTTTTTGTGCGTCCTGGCGACGGTCAGCGCCATGCCGAAGATCATGAGGCTGCACAGCAGCGTCACGATGGCGACCAGATAGTAACGTTCCACGCTTGCCTCCTGTTTCCGCTCAGAGAAACAACCATTGCCATCGACAATAAGGGGTTGCCGCATCCGTCCTGACATTCCGGATGTGCGGAGAAGTCAGCATCCGTTGGAGCCGGCGGAGTTCACGCCGGCCCTGCTGCCGCCGCTGCCCCAGCAATAACGGCGAGCGTCGCGGTCACACCATCAGCCTCGCCCTTCTCGAAGTCGCCTTCGGTTTGCGCCATGCTGTTGGTGACATGGGCAAAGCAGATGATTGATCGGCGAGCAGCCGTCGCGAAGGCATAAAGCGCGGCCGCCTCCATTTCCACGGCAAGCACACCGTTGGCGCGTGCGGTTTCGATCGCAGTCTCCGTCTCCCGGTAAGGCGCATCGGTCGTCCAACTCGCACCACGATGAATGACAATGCCGCGGCGTTCCGACAATGCGCGCTCGACCTGCGCGAGCAAGCTTGGGTTCGGTGCATCCGCAAATGTGCTGGGCGGCAGATAGTGATAGCTCGTGCCCTCGTCGCGCAAAGCGCGGTCGATCAGCACGAAATACGGTGTCGGGCCGTTATCGGCGATCTGGCCGGCGGAGGTGACGCTGACAAGCAGCTTGCAACCGGAGGCGAAGAGCTGCTCGGCGACAAGCACGGCGAAGGAGGCGCCGACAGCACAACCCACGATTCCAACCTGTCCGATGCCTTCGAGATCGAAGGCCAGCAGTTCCGTGTGGTAGCAGGCCCAACCTTCGTGGAGACGGCCGCGCCCTGTTTGTTTCAGATGGCGAACAATGTCTCCGTCAGGGTCGAGAACGCAGATGTCGGGAACCGGCAAGGTCGGAAGGTTCTTCTGCCGGCGCGCCTCACGCAGCAGCGCTTCGGGTCGGAACACCGATGGCGCGGAATAATCCTTGCCCTGAAGGATCGGCAACGCTCCGCGTTCGTCAGATGTCTGTTCGGCGACCAGGACAGATGCGGCTTCCAAGTCCGCCCGGTCGTTCACGCCGCCACCTCGACGTCGAGCCCTGCCGCTTTCCATTCGGGAAAGCCATCCTCCAGTCTTCGTACCCTGTAACCCTTGGCGCGCAGGCTCGCGACCGCCTCAAACGACAGGATGCAGTAGGGGCCGCGGCAATAAGCGACGATCTCGTGATCTTTCGGCAGTTCCGATAGTCGCCGCTCCAGTTCGGAGAGCGGCATGTTGAGCGCGCCGGGCAAATGGCCAAGCGCGAACTCGTCCTCCGGCCGAACATCGAGCAGCGTGACCATGCCATCGCGCAGCGACGCCATAAGTTCCTGCCGCGTCACCGGGGCCAGCGCGTCGCGGGCATCGAAATAGTCGGTCATCATCTGGCGCACTTCGGCGACGTTCCTCTCGCCGACACAGCCGAGCGCTTTGAGGAGAGCCACGACCTCGGATTCGCCGGCAAGGCTGTAGAGGACGTGCTTGCCTCGCCGCTCGGTCTCGACGAGGCGAGCGCGACGCAGGATCTGCAGATGGCGCGAGGCATTGGCGAAGGTCAGGCCCGACCGCGTGGCAAGCTCCTCCACGCTGCGCCGCCCCTGCGCCAGGTGCTCCAGCAGCTCAAGCCGATGGGCGTGGCCGATGGCCTGAGCGACCTCGGCAAGGCTGGAATAGATCGCTTGTTTCGGACCGACGGTTGACACGGGTGCTCCTCATGTTGCAATCATTCTGCATATTGATTGAATCTCGATAGCACGACGACGCCGGAGGAGCAACCTGCGCCCATGGCCACTCCGTTTCCCACCGCCCCTCGCGGCGCCATGCACTTTCAGGTTTTCCTGCTGGCGAGCGCGCAGGCGCTGTTCCAGACCGCGTCGGTCCTCGTCATGACCGTGGGCGGGCTGGCCGGTGGTCAGATCGCATCGCGCCCGGAACTGGCGACGATGCCGATCGCGGCGATGTTTCTCGGCACGGCGGTTGTGACATTCCCTGCCTCGATGTGGATGGCGCGGGCCGGACGGCGCGCGGGCTTCGTCGTCGGTGCTTTGCTCAGCGTTGCGGGCGGCTTGATCGCTGCTACCGGAATCTGGATTTCCAGCCTGGCCCTCCTGTCATTTGGGACTTTCCTTGTCGGCGCCTATCAGGCGTTCGCGCAATTCTATCGTTTCGCAGCGAGCGAAGTCGCGGACGAGGGGTTCCGGTCGCGCGCGATCTCGCTAGTGCTTGCCGGCGGCATCGTCGCCGCCCTTGCCGGACCGATGCTCGGCCGTCTCGGCGGTCCTTTGCTCCAGCCCGAATATGTCGGCTCTTTCCTGCTACTGGCGCTCGTTTCCATGATCGGCGCAGGCATCATGCTGCCGCTGCACGTTCCTGCCCCCAAGGTGGATTCCGGCGAGGCGACGCAGCGCAGGCCCTTGCCAACTATCGTGGCACAGCCCGCCTATCTTGTCGCCCTGTTTGGCGCGGCAACCGGCTACGGCATCATGATCCTGGCGATGACGGCGACACCGCTCGCCATGGTTCATCACCACCACGATCTCGCCGCGGCCGCGACCGTGATCCAGCTTCATGTGCTCGGCATGTTCCTGCCGTCCTTCTTCACCGGCTCGCTGATCGCACGGTTCGGTGTGCTCCGGATCATGCTGACCGGCGTCCTGATCCTTGCCGGGCATGTGATGATGACATTGACCGGCATCGGTTTCGGATCGTTTGCCGCCGCGCTCACCCTGCTCGGGATCGGCTGGAACTTCCTCTATGTCGGCGGCACGACGCTGCTGACCACGACCTATACGGTCGCCGAGAGAGGCCGGGCGCAGGCGACCAACGACATGACCATCTTCGTCGTCGGGCTCGCCTGTTCCTTTGGCACTGCCGCACTGCTCCAGACCTTTGGATGGCAGACGCTGAACGTCCTGTTGCTTCCATGGCTGGCGATCGCAGCTTGTGCCCTGTTGTGGCTGGGCTGGAAGCAGCGCCGCGTCGCCGCACTTGCTGGATAAGAAGGTAGGGTAAATGAACGATATATCGCTTGATGACATCGCGACCGAGAAGGCCCGAGCCCGGCTGTTCGGCAGGCTCACGTCACTAGGCATTGCAGCGCCGACCGTGCCCTATCCGGCGCATGAGACCGTCGAAGAAGGCAAGCGCCTGCGCGGTGAGATGGCGGGCACTTTTACCAAGAACCTTCTGCTCAAGGACAAGAAGGGACGGTTGTTCCTGTTCTCGATCCACGAGGACCGCGCGATCGATCTCAAGATATTGCATCAGCAGGTCGGCGCAAATGGCCGGCTCGGTTTCGCGTCCGCCGAGCGCATGATCGAACTGCTCGGCGTGCAACCGGGTGCGCTAACGCCGCTCGGCCTAATCAACGACGCAGAAGGCGCCGTCACTGCCGTCGTGGATGCCTCTCTGTTCGATGCCGAACAGGTCAACTTCCATCCACTCATCAACACGGAGAGCACCGGGCTTCGCCCGGCCGATCTCCTGGCCTTCATCCGCTCCTGCGACCGCGATCCGTTGCTGGTCGACTTCGACACCCTCGCATCTGCTGGCTGATCATGGCTCCGGCAGAATACTTTCCCGCAACGTCGATGCCCGACCGGGATTGGTGGTCCGCACTCTGGCCGAATCCCGCAGACATCCTGCGCAAGCTCGGCATAACGCGCGAGATGACCGTGCTCGACCTGTGCTGCGGCGACGGATATTTTACCGCGCCGCTGGCAAGGCTCGTCGAGGGGAAGGTCCATGCACTCGATCTCGATCCGGCGATGATCGAGACGGCCAAGGCCGAAGTCACCCGACAAGGAGCGTCGGTGCTGGACTGGCTTTGCGCCGATGCCCGCGACATTGTTGGCCTCCTGCCTGAGCCGGTCGATTACGTGCTGATAGCCAACACATTTCATGGCGTGCCCGATCAGGCCGGCCTGGCGCGAGCCGCGCGAAGCGTTCTTCGTCCTGGCGGCCTGTTTGGCATCGTCAACTGGCACCGGCTGCCACGCGAACGCACAACGGTGCTCGATCAGCCGCGCGGGCCGCGAACGGATATGCGCATGACGCCTGAAGGGGTTCGAACCATCGTCGAGCGGGAAGGTTTTGAGCATCCCGCTGTGGTCGAACTGCCACCGTATCATTACGGCGTCGTGTTCAAGAAGCAGGTTTGATAACGTCGACAGAGCACCGGTCCAACTTACGGTCATCATGGGTTCCGACAGGAACACCAAGCTGCGATGTGATCGATGACGGATGGAACTTCACCTTGAGCAGAATTGGCATCGAAATAGCCAAGCGAACACACCATTGTTTGCACTAGGTCGAACATATCAATCGGCCTTGGTGTCCATTCCAAAAGGGGAGTGCCAAAGGACGCGACCAAGGGAAGATCAAATTACCAATACATGGATCGGCTACTTAAATCTCTCCGCAAGCTCTTCATCCGCAGGAGAATTGCCTCCCAGATGCAGCTCGAACTCCAAACCCTGGTGATCCTATTCCACATCCGAAGCGACCTCCTTGGATTTCTACTACGATAGCGAATTACTATCGAGTCTGACCTCTGATCAAAATTGAGCACTGGTCGAGTAAAGCGCTTGTGCGCGTGCTCTCACAAGCGAGTATCGTAGAACCCGGTGGCTTCAGGCTTTTGCATACGCGACGCCTTCGTCGACTGTTACTCGCGGAAAGAAGATCGCCCGCCGAGGATCGACATCGTAGTCGGCTTCATACGTGGTCGCGTCGGTCGCAATCTGGGCCACCGAATCGAGAATGAAGCGGACCTTCTCGTCCGGCAGCAGGACGCTGAAATTCAGCCGGACGAAGCCCGGCTTTTTGATTTCGTCACCGGAAAGGATGGCCTGCCTTATCTCCTCGGATTCCCGGTCGTCGATATCCAGCAGGCGATGAACGTACGGCCCGGCACAGGCGCAGCCGCCGCGGGCCTGAATGCCGAACCGGTCGCTGAGCATACGCGTGATCAACTGCTGGTGGACGTAGCCGCCTTTCCCGTTCTTCACCCGGAAGGAGAAGATCGGCAGCCGGTCGGCATCGCGTAGACCCAGGAGTTCCAGTTGCGGCACGTCTTTCCAACCGCGGAATGCACGTTGCGCAAGTTCGCGATTGCGCGTCGCCATCTCGTCAAGGCCGATCGCGTCCTTGACGACGAACGCCAACGCGGCGCGTATATCGCCGACCACGTTCGGCGTGCCGGCTTCCTCGCGGGCTTCGAGGCTGTCGCTGTAGTCATGCGTCTTCGGCGAAACGAACTTCACCGTGCCGCCGCCCGGCCATGACGGGGTTCCTGCCGACAGCGCGGCGCGGCGAACGATCAGAATGCCCGAGGCGCCGGGGCCGCCCACGAACTTGTGAGGCGAGACGACGATGGCGTCGATCTCGGCATCGGCAGCCGGCGACATGGAGATCGGAAGATAAGGGCCGGCGCCCGCATAGTCCCAGACCATCTTCGCGCCGGCAGCCTTCACCACCGCCGTAATCGTCGGGACGTCGCTAACGATGCCGGTGATGTTCGAGGCAGCGGACAACGTGCATATCGTCAGGTCGGGCGACCGGTCCCGAAGCGCCTCTTCGAGCTGGACAAGATCCGGCCCGCCCGACGGATGCTCGTCGATCTCCACGATCTCCGCTCCGCTCTCGCGCCAGGGCAGGATATTGGAGTGGTGCTCGTAGGGACCGATGACGACCCTCGCGCACCTGCCCGCCGCAACCGCTTCGGCGACTCCGAACAGCTTGACGAGACGGTTGATCCCCGACGTCGCGCCCGAACCGGTGAAGATGACGGCATGGCGTTGCGTCGCCCCGCAGAAGCCGCCGATCAGCGCGCGGGCCTCGCGCCGCATGCGGGTCATGAAGCCGCCGCAGAAGGAAGCCTCCGTGTGGCTGTTGGCGTAATACGGAAGGACCTCCTCCAGAATGAAACGCTCGATCTGGTGGAGCGCGCGGCCGGACGCCACATAGTCGGCATAGACGAGGTCTTTTTCCCCGTACGGTCCCGCTATCTTCGCCTTCGACCCGACGAGCCCGCCCCGAAGCGAAGCGACCACGTCGCCCTTGCACATATCTCGATGAAACTTCGAAATGAGGGTCTCGTCCTCGCTTGTCGGTTGGCAAACAGCGTCCACGGTCATTCTCCGAAGTGCAGATGTTGACACGGATCATAACCTGCACCACGCTCAAAAAATTCATCTATCTTCCAGAGATTTTTACAAAATGTGTGTCATATGATCGATAAACAGATGAGAATCGATACATTTGACACCAAGATTCTTACTGTCGTTCAGCGAGACGGGAACCTGTCGCAGCGGGACCTGGCCGAGAAGGTCGGCCTGTCCCAGAACGCCTGCTGGCGCCGCCTCCAGCGCCTCTATTCCCTCGGGTTGATCCAGGGCACGCATAGCGACATCGATTTCGATGCGCTGGGATTCGACCTCGTCGTCTTTGTGATGATACGCACGCGCCACCACTCCAAGGAATGGATCGACGCGTTCCGGGCGCATGTCGAACGGCTGCCGGAGGTGATCGATTTCTATCGGATCGGCGGCGACTGGGACTATCTGATCAAGGTCGTGACGAGGGGTATGTCGGGCTACGACGCCTTCTACCAGAAACTCATCACGAACTTCGACCTCGCCACGGTGACAGGCTTCTTCTCCATGGAAACGATCATCAACAACCGGCCGCTGGACCTGAGCGCATTGCGATAAGGCCCTCGCTTACGTCCGCAGTCTGAGTGTCCGCTCCAGCCGGTCGGCGATCTGCGTGACGATATAGGCGATCACCATATAGATCACGACGGCGATCACGAAGGCCTCGAGGTAGTAGAAATTGAGGGCGGCGGTGAGCTGGGATTGCGCAAAGATATCGACGACCTCGATGGCGAAGCCGAGTGAAAGCGCCTTCATGATGACCATCATCGAGGTCGTGAGGTCGGGGATAGCCGTCAGCACCACCTGGGGAAACAACACCCGCCGGAACAGCTGGCCGCTCGTGTACCCCAAAGAATAGGCGGCGTCCGACTGGCCGGTATCGAAAGCGTTCAAAGCGCCTTTGATGATCTCTGCCTGAAATGCCGCGACACAGCCAGTGACCGCGATAACCAGTATGACCCAGTTGGGCATGTTGTGGGCGTTGGCGTCGATTCGAAGCACCGAATACAGAGATTGCAAGGCCGCAGGCAGGCCGAAATAGGCCAGGAAAATCACGATCACCATCGGGACACCCTTGAGGATGACCTTGTAGACCGTGACGAGTTCCCGGAGCACCGGGATCCGTCGGTATTCGACAAGCGCGAACAGGCTGCCGATGATTGTCGACAAGACAAAGATCGTCAGCGCCATTGCGACGGTGAAGGGCACGGCACCGAGAATTTCCCGCGCGTCCTGAAGCAGAATATCGCTTTCAAACATCTCCAATACTCCTGCTTGCGTCAGACGTTCGGGATCAAGGTGGTCGTGACCCGACCGCGGGTCGTCGCCTCTGGTGCCTGCATCGGAGAGCGAAGCTCGAAGAAGCGGATGATCAGCCAGGCGATCAGGCACAACACGGAAT
>ERZ778018.2836-NODE-2836-length-10407-cov-3.911515_pt1 | contig 10407 bp, 7 predicted proteins | sample MGYA00375748_ERZ778018 | MGnify/ENA primary metagenome ERZ778018 (study PRJEB29350, sample SAMN05509839) | bioreactor metagenome | biome: bioreactor; material: wastewater | place: South Africa: University of Cape Town | collected 2014-04-22 ... | reverse complement strand
TTTTGGTGCCGCCGATATCGCCAGCTAAAATCATCCGTCAACCTCCTCGACGCCAACTTCCGAAGCATCCGCCATACCCAACAATGTTTCAAGCGCATCGGTAACATAGTATGCCACCTGATGCGGCGGTAGCTGATAAAACGCGCTCCAGGCCTGGTCACGTACCTCGTCGTAGGGGGGATGATCACCCTGCTGCCCACGACACCAGGCCAATCGAACCGCATGGCCAATCAGCACATCGATAATCAGCGCATCTTGCAATTGCAGGCCGGGATTTTTCTGCGTCACCAACATCAGTGCCTCTAGCGCTTCGATGACAAGATGACGGTATTCCGGTGCAGCAATGCGATTGAGAATATGTTCGACCGTCAGGGCAAAATTCTTTTCTCCGGCAGTGGACTGGCTACGGAGCAATGCGCTGTCCAGAGTGTTGCGCGGATTGTAACGATCGCCGATGACCAATGCAGGCGTGTGTGCCATCAACGTCCATATGCCACTGTAGAACGTGTCTGGCAGGCGGCCGATCGCCCCCTCGATCATACGCCACTGCAACCAATCGGATGCCGTCGACTCGGGATCATCTGCCGCCTGAAACTTCAAACCATCAAAATGCACGGAACCATCTGCCAGACGGATCGATTCGAGCCGTGAAGGACCACCCTGCCATGTCAGTGCGGCTCGCAATTTGCGACTGATCACGCTGGGTGGCTGCTCCATCAACCAATCGAACGCCGCGCTGGGCGCCATGCTCTTTTCGCGCGCGGTCAAGGCAATCAATGTTTGCAGCAAAGGGCCGATTCGCAGGGTGATTACATTGTCGAACAGATCTGGTTCCGCACGGATACGCCCACCGAGGTGAACAATCAACTCCTGGGTGAGAATGCGTTCTCGCAGATCATCGCCACAGAACTTACGGATTCGTTTTAAAATTTCAAAGTTGGATATCGGGTCTGAAATCAGCGCCTTGCTGGTATAGGAACGCCCTACCGCCAAACGTTTCTGCCGGACCAGCAGATCCATCAATGACACGTCGAGATAGGCATCAACCTTACCAAGCAATTCGGCACTTCGGCGCATAGCGCCCCAGGCACGCACCTGCTGTGCAAGACGAAACACATCCTCGACCAGTTCGCGCAGTACCCAGGAATGCCCCGAGTGATCAGAGATGGCAACATCCAGATTCTCATGTCGGCTGGCAAGCTCTTGGGCGATTTTCATGCGTTCATCAGGCGAAGCGGGAACGCGCAACAGTTCGACAAGCCGCGCATCGGAATCATCCGCGGTCCAGTTTATTCGCTTACTCCGTTGTAATTCGGCTTCGAGTTTCGGATTCAAACCGCGCGTTTGCGCCCGTACGGCCCAGCCGGTCATTCTTCCGGCCAAACGAATGCGATGACCGCGAGAAACCAAAGCCTCTACTCGATCCAGATGCACTGGCACCCCGAAGATCTCGCCACGCATCACTTCATCGCGAAGGAAGCTCAGCAACACGCCGAAATCGGGGGATTTGAGCATCCATTCGCTGATCATGATGGTCAGAATTGGGCGACCCGGTTGTTGCCAGAACTGATGCAGATACTGAATGGTTGAACGCAGTTCCTGGACTAATATCCCCAGATCCTGAGTCAGATAAAAAATATCCGTATCAAAGAGTTGGGGAACAATAAGCCATTGTTGACCCTCAATTTCATACACTTTGGCAGTGCTCAGACTCAGGATACGACGACGCGGCCGACCGCTGAGACCAAGCCGCTCGTTCGCACCCAGATCGACGAGTTTTTCAATCAGCGATCGAACCGATCCGATCCGCACCCTCGATTCACCCAGAAGCGTATGCTGATCGGAGCCCATTTCCACCAATGCCGAATCGACAGCCGGTGTTTCTGCAATCAGTGCAATGGAAACAGCCCGGGTTGTTTCCAGTCCTCGGAGTTGATGCCGACGGTTGATGGGATCAAGATCACTGACATCGATCGCGCCGCAGAGCAACAGTCGGCCGAGCACCCAAAGGCTCTGAGCCCATACAAGGGGTTGGTTGTCATTGGGTGAACGGTCAGTCGAGCCGGGATTGCGCCGCTCTTCCTCGATATCTTCGGGCAAAACAAAATACAGCTCCGGAAGAAGCCAGAGGCCATCGCGCTCGACTGCGGCCCGCATCAACTGCTGGTTTGTGGCCTCTGCCCCTTCTTGGTTCCCTGCGAACAGATGATTGATGAGTTGATAGGTGAAAAACAGCGGCCATTCGGATTCGATACCGGCAAAGGTCTCAAGCTCCTCGGGTTCGTAATGCAGCTTCAACTCGTCTTCCAGAACGGTTTGATGACCATCGCGCAGAAAGCGCTTGCAGCCGAACCGGCCGGTCAGTTTCTGACGCACGGCAGTGTCGACAGCTTCTGCTTTCTGCCGATCACGTATGGCGAATGCAGGAAAGCCCACAATGGACAACAACGCCGCATCGACTTCTTTGGAACCGGATTCACGCGGCAAAATGGCATTGAGTGTCATTTCGGTACGGGCGATGTCGTCCGCGAGCACGAACACCCGGCTGTTGTCATCGCCATCACCGCCGAACAGATCAAATCCGTGCACCGCTTCAAGCGCGGCAAGCACCATACCGAGCGAACTGGCATTCAATTCACGCTGACCGTGATTGATCTTATTACCCCGTTCCCAGATGCCGAAATCCGGTGTGGCGTAGGCACGCGACAGGTACCAGACCAGATTCTGGATAAAATTGACTTCATCGCGTGTCGCAATGATTTTCAAACCGCTGAGCGTCATTTGCACCAGCATGAGCACAAACAGCGAGGTGGCGTCCAGTTGCAGGTGCCCCCAGGCATCATCGCCAACGACAGCCAGCCCGGTGGCGGTATCGTATTTGGCATGCAATGCGTCGGTCGGTTGCTGACGAAGCTTGAATCGCTCCACCCGATCAGACTGGCGCATCATTGCGGTCAACAAACCGCGCATATTCTTGACCGTGGCCTGTTCGAGCTCATAGGCGCGGGCATCGGCGTTATCGACGCGACGATAGGCAATACCCAATCCCCAGGCGGCCAGAATGCTGTACACGTTATCCCGTACCCAGGCATCGGTATAATCGCCATGCGCATTGACCGCCGTGCTTGCCGGCAACAAGCCGCTGATCGGGTGCTGACGGTTCAGGATATTGATGCGGACTTCTTCAAATAACGCATCGAGATACGCGATTCGATCTGCCGGGTGCACAGTCTGCTTCATGAGGAATTCCTAGTGCCGTGTGGAATCAGGTGGACTAACCGAATCATCTAGCAATAATTGCTCCACATCGACCGCATCGAACCGATAGTTCGCGCCACAAAATTCGCAACGCACAGCCACAAACCCAGGCTCGTCGCCATCCCGCTGCGCGGCGTTCAACTCATCACGACCCAATGAGCGCAGCATGGCACCAACAACCGTGCGTGAGCAACCACAAAAAAAGCGAACATCCGATAGTTGAGTCAATACCAGCGCGTCCTGATGAAACAGACGATGGAGAATGGTCGGCATGTCCGTGGATTGAAATTCTGCGCGCCCCTGTGGGGTCAGCAAGGTATCGGCCATGATCGACAAGTGTTCAAAATCAGCGTCAGCGGCAGAAGCGCGCACCATCGGGGTGCCACCCTCGCCCGGTACTTGCTGGATGAGGATCCCGACGGCGCGTTCGGAATCGGCGCTGAGCACGAGTCGCGTCGGCAACTGCTCCGATTGCCTGAAATAACCTTCCAGCGCTTCGGCGATCTGTGTGCCTTCTATCGGCACCAGAGATTGGTACCGCACACCTTCATCCGGCTCGATGGTTAACGCGAGCTGACCTGTCCCGAACAGTGTCTGGATGGATTGATCCAACACGTCGCCCTCAAGCGATTCGGACCACTGTGCCGTCACGCGGTAACTCAGGTCCGAACGCGCCTGAACCACCAGCAGGGAAACGGGGCCTTCACCGCGAAATTGCAGAATCAGTCGGCCATCGAATTTCAAGGTGGCCACCATCGTCATGGCAGCGGCGACACATTGGCCCAGCAACTGCGCCACTGCTGGCGGATAGTCATGGTGCTCGCCAGCCGCTCGCCAGCTCGTATCGAGGCTGACCGCAACACCCCGGACCTTGCCGCTGGCAAGACCGAAGCGGTAAAGCTGGTCGGCCGTCAGTATCGAACGCTCAGTCAGGGATTCACTCATGAAGAACCCTCCGAAGGACCAAGCCGCGCTTTGAGCACCTCATTGAGCTGTTGGGGATTCGCCTTACCTTGAGCGGCCTTCATCACCTGACCGACGAAGAATCCGAACAGTTTGTCCTTGCCACTGCGGTATTCGGCAACCTTGCCCGGGTTTGCTGCCAATATCTCGTCAACCATGGCTTCGATCGCCGAACTGTCGGTAATCTGTTTCAAACCCCGTGCGTCGATAATCGAATCGGCATCGCCCTCGCCCGCCCACATGGCATCGAAGACTTCCTTAGCGAGCTTGTTCGACAACGTATTGTCCGCCACACGCAACAAAAGCCCGGCTAATGCATCGGACGATACCGGGCTTTGTTCGATCCCAAGGTTCGCTTTATTGAGCTGGGCGGCCAATGCGCCGGTCACCCAGTTGGCGCAGAGTTTGGCATCGGCGGCCGCACCCATGCTATTCAGCGTTTGCTCGAAGTACGTCGCAATCGCCCGCGCGCTGGTGAGCACACCAGCATCATAGGGTGAGAGGCCATAGTCGCTTTGGTATCGGGCAGCCTTGGCATCCGGCAGTTCCGGCAGGCTGGCCTTCCATTCGGCCAACAGCGTCTGGTCTATAACAACGGGCAGCAAGTCCGGATCGGGGAAATAGCGATAATCGTCCGCCGCTTCCTTGGTGCGCATCATGCGGGTCTCATCCTTATCCGGATCGTACAGCCGTGTTTGCTGCTGCACCGTACCGCCATCTTCGATCAATTCAATCTGACGGGTGATCTCGTAATCGATCGCCCGTTCGAGGAAGCGGAAGGAGTTCACGTTCTTGATTTCCGTGCGCGTACCCAGTTTCGTTTCACCTTTCGGGCGAACGGAAACATTGGCATCCACGCGGAACGAGCCTTCCTGCATGTTGCCGTCGCAAATCCCGAGATATTGGACAATCGCATGGACCTTGCGGGCATAGGCCACCGCTTCGGCGGAGGAACGCATTTCCGGCTCGGAGACGATTTCGATCAATGGCGTGCCCGCACGATTCAAGTCGATACCGGTCATGCCCGAAAAATCCTCATGCAGGCTCTTGCCCGCATCTTCTTCTAGATGCGCGCGGGTTAGGTTGATCGTCTTGTTGACGGCCTTTTCGCCCTCACCGGTGGTGATTGTGACCGAACCGCCGCTGACAATCGGCTGTGCAAGCTGGCTGATCTGATAGCCCTTGGGCAAATCTGGGTAGAAATAATTCTTGCGATCAAACGTCGACACCGGCGCCACATGCGCACCGATCGCCAAGCCAAATAACGCGGCCATGTGCACCGCTTCGGCATTCAGCACGGGCAAAACACCCGGCAAGCCCAGATCGACCGCACAAGCCTGCACATTCGGTTCGGCACCGAAGGCAGTCGACGCGCCGGAAAATATTTTCGATTTCGTGGCCAATTGCGCGTGAATCTCAAGCCCGATAACCGTTTCCCATCCGTTCATGCTGCTCATGCTGCGCCCTCCCGATAGGCGGCAGGAATCTGTTGGTGCCAATCTGTTCGTTGCTGATACTGATGCGCTACGGCCAGCAATCGCCCTTCTGTGAAAGGAGAACCGATCAACTGCATGCCGACAGGGCGGCTGCCGGAAAACCCAACAGGTACGGACATGCCCGGCAGGCCGGCCAGATTGACCGGGATGGTGTAGATATCTTCGAGGTACATGGTGGCCGGATCGCTCACGTGCGCACCCAGGTTGAATGCCACCGTGGGTGCGACCGGGCCTGCTATCACATCACAGTCTCTGAATGCGGCTTCAAAATTGGCCGCAATCTGTCGCCGAGCCTTCTGTGCTCGACCATAAAACGCATCGTAATAACCTGCGGACAGCGCATAAGTGCCAATCAAGATCCGACACTGTACTTCTTCACCAAAACCTTCCGAACGGCTGCGTTCATAAAGGTCATTCAGATCACGTGGCTCGGCACAACGGTACCCAAAACGCACGCCATCGAAACGCGAGAGGTTCGAAGATGCTTCTGCAGGGGCAATCAGGTAATAAGCAGCCAGTGCCAGTTCCGCATCCGGCAGGTCGATATCAACCCGTTGCGCGCCCATGGATTCGAGTTCGACAATCGCTGTCTCGATGCGTGCCGCGACGACCGAATCCAAGCCGGCGGTAAACCACTGTCTTGGCACACCCACACGCAAACCGGCCAGCGGTTGATCGAGCTCGGTCACATAATCCGGCACAGGCTGGTTCGCCGAAGTGGAGTCGCGCGGATCATGCCCCGCCATGGCTTGCAGCATCAGCGCGCAATCTTCGGCAGAACCGGCAAGCACACCGCCTTGATCCAAACTTGAGGCATACGCAATCATTCCAAAACGAGAAACTCGGCCATAGGTCGGCTTGATGCCGGTGATGCCGCAATACGCTGCCGGCTGACGAATGGAGCCGCCCGTATCCGTTCCCGTCGCCACGGGAACCAACCGAGCAGCGACTGCCGCGGCCGAGCCCCCGGAAGACCCGCCCGGTACCGCTGCATGGTCCCAGGGATTTTTCACCGCACCAAAGGCCGAATTTTCATTGGATGACCCCATGGCGAACTCATCCATATTGGTCTTGCCCAACATTACGGCACCGGCGTTGTTGAGTTTCTGATGAACAGTCGCGTCGTAAGGGGCAACCCAATCACCCAGCATATTGGAGGCACAGGTCGTGCGCACACCAGCGGTGCAGAAAATATCCTTGTGGGCGTAAGGGATGCCAAGCAATGGTCCGCGCTCATCCGCAGCCAATCGCTGATCGGCCTGGGTCGCCGCGGCCAGTGCCAGTTCAGGTGTCGGGGTGATGAAGGCATTGAGCGCGCCATCAAAACGGGTTATTCGATCAAGATAGTACTGAGTCAATTCACGGGCGGAAAACGCACCGGCATCAAGACCGGCTCGTAAATGACTTAACGATTGCAAATAATCAGACACAATTTATTACTCATACAAAAATGTAGAACATCTTGGGCGGGCAAGGTTTGCTGCACCAAACCGAAGAGGGTTCTCACGAAGAAGGCATCACCCATTGGGTTTCGCACTGACCTTATGGGGTAAATCTACTCAATGACTTTGGGCACCAGGAACAATCCGCGATCTTTGGCGGGCGCTCCTTTTTGGAGTTGGTCACGCTGGTTGGTTTCGGTTATCGCATCCGCACGCAGCGGCTGCTGTTGATCGAGCGGGTGGGCCATGGGGGCCAAGTCATCCAGGCGACTATCCTTGAGTTGTTCTGCGAACGCCAGAATGGCATTGAGATCATGCACCAACGCAGGGATTTTCGACTCTTCAAGTGCGATGCGTGATAAATGCGCAACGTGTTTCAGTTGCGATGAGTTCAGCGACATATGAATTTCCTGTTCTTAAATCATCATCGGGACATGCGCCATGACATTGGCAAAGGGCACATCTGCGGGCTGATTTGATTTTAACCTGTTTTGCTCACATGACGGCAGTTGATCCCCGGTAGATTTATTGAATTGCGCGTCGGAACACAACGAAAGCAACCGTTTAATGGTCGAAACAGAACCAGTTCAGGCGAATCAAGCACAAATATGGCGCAAATAACCACATGATGGCTTGCTGGACAATACACAGATTGGTATTGTATTGCCTCTTTTTACACGGATGTCATGCAGACGAAACGGTTTTAAAAATAAACAAGGGACCAGTCGATTATTTCACGCCACTCTCCGCGGGCAAAAGCAATTGATAATCAATCCCTTGAACGACAATGAATCGTCCATTACTCCGACCTTATTAATATAGTTATACCGGTATATTTTATGCTCAAACGTTTCCGCGGCATCTTCTCAACTGACCTCTCCATCGATTTGGGTACGGCCAATACCCTGATTTACGTCAGCGGTCGCGGAATTGTGCTGGATGAGCCGTCGGTCGTGGCTCTGAGAAACGATGGCGGCCAAACCGCCATCCAGGCGTATGGTCTCGAAGCCAAGCAAATGGTGGGACGCACGCCCAAATCCATTCAGGCAGTCCGTCCATTGCGCGATGGCGTAATCGCGGACTTCCACGTGACCGAAAAAATGCTCCAGCATTTCATCAAGAAGGTGCATTCCAGCCACTGGTTTCGCCCGAGTCCTCGTGTATTGGTCTGCGTGCCTGTCGGTGCAACCCAGGTGGAACGCCGCGCTATTCGTGAGTCCGTGCTGAGCGCGGGGGCTCGAAAGGCTTATATTATCGAAGAGCCCATGGCCGCCGCCATTGGTGCCGGCATCAATGTAGATGAGCCACGAGGCTCCATGGTGGTCGACATCGGCGGTGGCACATCGGAAGTCGGTGTGATTTCACTCGACGGCATTGTGTACTCCTCATCGGTGCGTATTGGCGGAGACAAATTCGACGAAAGCATCATCGCGTTCGTGCGTCGTCACTACGGCATACTTATCGGTGAAGCCACTGCCGAGCGAATCAAGAAAGAAATCGGTTCTGCCTATCCAGGGAAAGAATTGCTAGAAATCGACGTCAAGGGGCGCAATCTGGCCGAAGGCGTGCCGCGCAGCTTTACACTGAACAGCAATGAAATCCTCGAAGCGCTGAACGAACCGCTGTACGGCATCGTTCAGGCCGTGCGCACCGCCTTGGAACAAACACCGCCTGAGCTGGGTTCGGATATCGCTGAACGCGGCATCGTGCTTACCGGCGGCGGCGCCCTGCTTCGCGATATCGACAAACTGATCCGCGAAGAAACCGGTTTGCCCGTCGTGATTGCCGAAGATCCGCTCACCTGCGTTGCGCGCGGCGGCGGCAAGGTGCTCGAACTCATCGATCAGCGCCACAGCTCGCTGTTTGCCGCTGAATAACGCCCCAAGCCGTTCGTGACCTTATTCGAGTCACATCGCCCCGGTATTACCAAGCTGTTAATCTTGGTGTTGCTGTCTGTTTTTCTGATGGCGCTGGATCGGGCAGGAAGCTCATGGGTCAAAAACATCAATAGCGGGATTAGCGGCCTGACCGATGGCATCGCTCGTATTGTGCACGCCCCAGCCGTATGGGGAACAAATCTTTCCCTTTTTCTTGAAAGCAAAACAGAACAGGTCAAAAAGATACGCGCGCTTGAAGAGGAGAACCTTCTGCTCAAAGGGCAAATGCAGCAGTTTTTTGATCTACAAACACAATTAAATGAGCTCAGAAAACTACTGCATGGTCAGAGCAAAGAAGTACCCAACGTTTTGCTGGCTCGTTTGATCGCCGTGAACGACAACCCCGAACAGCGCACATTCACGATCAATCGCGGTATTCGCGATGGCGTCAAACCGGGCCAACCTGTTATTGACGGCCAAGGAATTATTGGGCAGGTTTTAAGAAGTTCGTTGACGGGCGCGGTCGTTCTTGAAGTTGACTCTCGCAGGCACGCGCTATCTGTTGCTGTCGGCGACACGGGCTTTGTTGGCATTGTCAAAGGAACCGATCAGCGCGAAGCCCTGACCATGAGCCGTATTCCCGAACGATTCAATGTCAAAGTCGGTGATCTACTGACCACCTCAGGACTGGACGGCGTGTTCCCTCAGGGTTATCCCGTCGCACGCGTCACTCAGGTTCAGGATGAACGCAGTCAAGCCTTCGTCAACATTACGGCCCGCCCCATAGCCGACCTTGATCATATCAGCCAGGTACTGGTTCTGACCGATCCACCGGATGCCCCGCCGCCGCCCAACAGCAAGTTTGAACAGGCTTCTGTCGTGTCACTCCCTTCGCAGCGTCTGATAGACACGACCCAAGATACTGCGCCTCGTGCACCAAACTTTCTCCCGCCGAGCATTAGTACGCCTCCTGTGACTCAGGCTCAATCCGGGCAGGAGAAACCACGTGCGCAATAACTGGGCGATGATCCCGCTCAGCCTGCTGGTGGCACTCATCCTGACCGTTGAGCCCAGTGTGCCACTGTACCAGCATTACGCACCACAATGGCTGCTGTTGACCGTTCTGTACTGGTGTATTCGAGAACCAAATTCAGTCGGACTCATTATCGCCTGGATGGCTGGACTGGTTCTGGATGTAGCTAGCGTAGGATTACTAGGAGCGAATGCACTTTTGTTTACCCTAAGCGCGGCCGTAGTGCTCGGTTTAAGGCAGATGCTTTTCTTTACCGGCCCTGTTCAGCAGGCACTGTTCGTTGCCGGTTTGAGCGCTATCTACTTGCTGTTGTCACTTTGGATGCAGGGTGGAATTTC
>ERZ778018.2835-NODE-2835-length-10410-cov-4.308450_pt1 | contig 10410 bp, 11 predicted proteins | sample MGYA00375748_ERZ778018 | MGnify/ENA primary metagenome ERZ778018 (study PRJEB29350, sample SAMN05509839) | bioreactor metagenome | biome: bioreactor; material: wastewater | place: South Africa: University of Cape Town | collected 2014-04-22 ... | reverse complement strand
AACGAGCAGTGTTGCCTGGGGCAAGGTCGAGATCGCCCGGCGCGAAAACCACCCGATCCCCGAAGGTTGGGCCTACGACGCCGAAGGGAAGCCGACGACCGACCCGTTCGCGGCCGTCTCACTAGCACCGCTCGGCTCAACACGTGAACTTGGTAGCCACAAAGGCTTCGGCTTCTCGCTCTTCGTCGAGGTGCTCTGCGCCCAGCTGGCCGGCTCCTCCTGGAGCCGCTATGTCGGCGGCTCGCGTACGAATCCGCCGCGCCCCTCCGATACCGGGCACGCCTTCATGGCCTGGCGCATCGACGCCTTCCGGCCGGAGGACGAGTTCTACGCCGACATCGACAGCATGCTGGCCGAGATCCGCGCGCTCGAACCGGCCGAAGGACACGACCGGGTCTATGTTCCCGGCGACCCGGAAGACATCGCCGAAATCGACCGCCGCGAGCGCGGCATCCCGGTCCACCCCAGCGTCGTCGCCGAACTGCGCGCTCTTGGCGACGAGGTCAGGGTCAAAGCGCCGTTCTAGAAGTCGGAGATCTAGCGGCGGCGCCATTCCCGGTCATCCTCGGCCAGACCGGAGAATGAAAGGAAGGAACTATGACCGAGTACGCCGTGTTTATCCAGGGCGCGGGGCGCGGCGCCTACATCGAGGACAAACGGTTGGCCGAGAGCCTCCAGCGTATCCTCGGGCCGCGTGTCAAGGTTCGCTATCCCGCGATGCCAAACGAAGACGACGCGTCGTATGCGCAGTGGCGACAAGAGATCGAGCAAGAGTTGGCCGGCATGCCAGGCCCGGTGGTGGTCGCCGGCCATTCGGTCGGTGCGTCGATCATCATGAAGTGGTTGAGCGAACGGGAGGCTCCGAAGGCTCTTGCCGGCGTCTTCCTGGTCGCCTGTCCATTCTGGGGCGGTGACGGCTGGCGGTACGAGGGCTACGAGAAACTCGCACTACCACCAGCGTTCGCCGCCAGGCTCCCGCCGGGGATACCGATCTACTTCTATCACTGCCGCGATGACTCGATTGTGCCGTTCGACCACCTGGCGCTCTACGCGCACACCCTGCCACAGGCGATGGTACGTGCCTTCGACGAAGGCGGCCACCAGTTCAACGACGACCTGTCTGCGGTGGCACGAGACATCGCCGCCCTACCTTCCTGAGAACCGAACGTCCGCCGCCGCGGATCAGAATGACGGGGAGGCCTGCACCCCCGCGAGCGATCAATCGCCTCGCCACGCCAGCCAGGCGTCGAACTCGATTGATTCGGTGAGATGGTCATAGGTGTTGAGTCGCTGGCGGAGATCAGCTTCGAAGGGAGCTTGCTGTTCGCCGAGGACGGCTGGTGAACAGAACGAAGTTGAGGAGAGATAGCCGATGATCTCGTCGATGGTCGGGGTGCGCTCGACGGTGAGGTGATAGTGTTCGACGTGTGAGAAGGGTGAGGCGGCGAAGGTGTCATCGAATGGGACATGCCTAACGGTGTAGTTGCCGCTGCCGGCCCGGCGTTGTGGACCGAGCCAGTGGTGAATCGTTTGGCGAATTGTCTCGTGCCAGGCTTCCCGGCCGGCCCAAACCCGCTCTTCGTCGGAGACGACAACGACGCCACCGGCTGGCTCGATCAGTTTGTCGAGGGCCCGCAGCACCGCATCGCGATCCATCCAGTGAAACGATCGCCCCATGAGCGCCAGGCGGAATCTGCCGATCGTATCGCGCAGCCGATCGAGATCGCGATCGCTGCCAAGTAGCCAGCGAACGTTCTGTATGCCGGTTCGCTCGGCCGCGGCCGCTGCCTCGGCCAGCATCGACGGGTCGGGATCGAGCCCGATCGCCTCGACAACGGATGGCGCCAGCGGCAGCGCCAACTGCCCGGTACCGCAGCCGAGATCGAGCAACCGCCCGGTTCCATCGAGTCCGAATCGCTCCACGACATGCGTCAAGAATTCGGCCGGGTATCCGGGCCGGAACCGCGCGTAGTAGGCGGCTGTACCGGCGAAGAGATCCGGCGCGTGATCATCCATCGCGGCAAACCGCTTGCGCCATCGCGCTAGCTGGGAGTGCCTGGACGGAGTTCATCGGCGACCGCCTGTTCCAGCTCGGTGAGTTGGTTCACGCGCCGGCGGAAGATCGGATCATTGGTCCATTCCGCTGCAAGAAAGGTGCGAACCAGATCGAGCGCCAGCCGGTCACCAACGACCTGCGCCCCGAGGCAGAGGACGTTGGCATTGTCGTGCTCGACACACTGATGCGCCGAATAGACGTCATGACAGAGCGCCGCACGGATGCCGGGCAGCTTGTTCGCCGCGATGCTCGCGCCGACGCCGGTGCCGCAGATCAGAATGCCGCGCTCGTATTCGCCCGCGCGCAGCGGATCGCAAACCTCGCGGGTGATCAGCGGAAAATCGACCGGGGTCGTGTCGTAGGTGCCGTTGTCTTCGACATCGTAGCCCCAGGCTTCGAGCGTCCGTATGACGATATTCTTGAGCGCGAACCCGGCATGATCGGCGCCGATCACGATACGCATTGAGCTTCTCCCTCTCTCGTCTACCATTCTAAGCCGCAGCGAGGGGTAACCGCGAGCGGGTTCTCTTTTGCGTACCCCTGTAACAGCGATCACGGGTATGCCGAGGGAGAACCAGTGCTGCGGCTCACGATCAGAGGGGTCGTGGTGCTGCGACCCGTTCTAGAGCGGCGCCTTGATGTCGAAATCCTTGCCGTAATCGGAATAGATGATCTCGATATGCTCGCTATCGGACTTGACTTCGGACTTGCGCGGCAGATGATCGTCTTTGCCGACCCAGATCGTCAGTACCGAGCTGTCATTCGAGGTCAGCTCATAGACGACCGTGGCTTCACCGTTGATCGTGTCTTCGCCCTTTTGGGTGACGTTGATCCCCGCGCTCTCGGAATCGGCGAAGTTATCGATAACGTCACTGCCGTCGACTGGCGTGGCTGCCGCTTCGCCCAGTCCTGATGTTTTCTGCCAGGTATCTCCGAGCTTTGTGTAGGTATCATCGCCGATCTGGATCGATTCGATCGTTTGCCCGGCGAAGGAAGTGACGGTATGTGTCTTGTCCGGCTCGACCGTCTCGATCGTGCTGACGTAGGCAGGGGTTGTCGCGTCACCTTCATAGATATTGAGGGTGATTTTGTAGGACTTGACTTTCGCCAGGGCGTCGGCGACCTCCTGCAAGTCGCCATTGTTCGCCGTGTTGCCGCCGGAACTGGTGCTCGTCGCGGTCGACGCAGGCTGGGTTGCGGCGCTCGTTGCTGCGGCGGTCGCAACCGATGTTGACGTGCTCGTTGCTTCGGTCGTCGCGGCGACCGTCGGGGCGGCCGGCATTGCCGTCGAAGCGGCGGCCGCGGCGGTCGATGGACTCTGGCTTCCGCTGGTCGTGGTCGACTTGTCCGATGAGCCGCCACCACAGGCGGCGAAGGTCAACGTGGAGGCGAGGAGAAGCGGAGCGAGGCGGCGTATGACGCGTGACGAAGGTAGCGTTGACCGTTGCATAGTTGCCCCTCTATACCATTCCATCTATCCGAATACGTTGTGGGTGGAATCGCTCAGGGAATGATAGGGAGCGTCGTATGCGTTGTCTAGAGCAATTTGGACCGTCGCCTTGCCTAGGTACAGCGGCAGGCGATGAATTCGAGCCAGCCTGGCACTTCGTCCGCGTGCATGATCTGCCCGTCATCGGTTGCGACCGAGGCTTCGAAGATGGTGCCGAAGCGATCGGCCAGGAAGATCGCGGCGCGTGGCGTATCGTCCGCAGCGAGCAGTCCATAGCGAGCGTGGATCGCGTTGTCGGAGTCGACAACGATTGGGAAGGGGAGCGCCAGGTCTGCCACGAGTTGCCGCACCTGCTCCTGATCGCCGGAGATAACCGCCAGCGCCTCACCCGCTTCGGCCTGCACCGCCGCACGGCGTTCGGTCAGGCCGTGCAGCAGATCACGGATGATCGGGTAATCCGGCCTATCGCTGAAGACGAGCGCCAGGTTACGCCGCATGTAGAAATCGCGCAGGCGCACAGGCGTGCCATCAGGCGCCTGTCCGGAAAAAAGCGGCAAGCGATCGCCACGCGTCGGAATGGCAGTCGTCGTTTGGGTGGAACCGATCATGCTCGCCTCCTTTAGAGCGTCGTGCTAAGTCCGATCAATGGTTCGTTTTCCGGCACGTCGCGTCCAAGAATCAGTACGCGGAAGCGGCCCATGGCACCCGGCTCGATCATGCGGATGACGGCCGAACGGAGCGCGACATAGTCATCGAACGTCATCCCTTCCCATTGCTGGGCCGCAACCAGCAGTTCGCCGATACCGGCGCCGCTCAGGAAATCGGCCTGCGTCGTCAATCCGAGTACGTACAGACCGTGCGCGCGGGCAGAACGTTCGAGCGCGCTGAAATCGACATGCGCTGTCAAATCCTGATTGCCGATGGCGCGAAACGGATCGTCGCTCACCGTGTGTTGATAATACGCGCGCAGGGTGCCATCGCGATAGTCCGGCCCGAAGAGCTTCGCGGCGCGATAGCCGTAGTCGATGAGCAGCACGTAGCCGCGTGCAAGTCGGGCGGCGATCGTGCCGATCCAATCGGTCATTTCCAGGTTAATCTCGGCGATCTGGCCGTCAACCAGTTCGATCCCGCCATCGGCCAGGTAGTGTTCGAGAGCGGGCGTGGAGGGCGGCCCGCTTTCCTCGGTAAACCAGCCGTCGCGCCAGACGACATAGCGCTCAGCGAGCGCGCCGTCCTGCATGACAACGCGATGGACCGGCATCGCGTCGAGAAATTCATTCGCGAGAATGCAGCCGGTCAGTGACGTCTCGCTCGGCCCGGCGAGTTGTACGTCGAATCCATCGTCGATCAACGTGCGCCGCAGATCGCTCAACCGGGCCGGATTGATTTCGACCGGCTCGTAGCGCAGGGTGGGGAGCAGGTCCGGCCGCTCGACGTGCAGCCCTTCGAGCAGCGCCAACGCCAGCGTGCCGGCACCGGCGCCATACTCGCGCAGGGTGAACGGCTGCGGACGCCCGAGCAGGTCGGCCATCTGTGCGATCTGGCGAGCCAGGGTATAGCCAAAGATCGGATGCGCCTCGGGCGCGGTCAGAAAATCGCCGCCTCGCCCTGGCCGCGCCACTGAATTGACATAATATCCATATCCTGGATGATAGAGCGCGATTCGCATGAAATGCGCGAAGGTGATGCGCCCCTCGCGTTCAATACGCGTACGCAGTTCGTCGACCAGATCCGGGTGGCTATTCGCACGTGCCTTGTCCATACGTCCGATTGTACCGCCGGCCGGTGGCTATCGACGCGGCACTGTGGACACGAGGAACGCTGGTGGTATGCCGCTGAGCGCGGCGTCGCCGCAGGTCCGGCCGGCCCCGGGCAGGCTGCCGGCGACGCCCCAGCCACCGGCACACCGCGGCGTACCACCGGGGGTCGGTCGAGTGCGCACACGCCGATCGACGCGCCACCATCGTTCGCGGGATACCGCTACCTTGTGACGGTGGGCGGCGCTCCGTAGAATCAGCTCATGAAGTCTGATCTATCCCCGTTGCGTCCGATTACGCCTCGCCGTCGCCAGCGCATGATCGATGTTCTCAAACGGCGCCAGCCCGATCTGACGGTCGTTCTCGAAAACGTCCATGATCCGCACAACATCAGTGCGGTGCTGCGGAGTTGCGAGGCGGTCGGCATCGGTGACGTGCACCTGATCTACACCGTCGAAGAGCGGCCGAAGCTGAGCCGCGTTGTCTCGGCCGGTACGTTGCGTTGGCTCAATGTCGTTGACCATCAGAGCATCGACGATTGCTACGCGGCGCTGCGGGCGCGTGGTTTCACCATCTATGCCACGCATCTCGACGACAACCGGCTCGAACTTTTCGACCTCGATCTGACGCAGCCGAGCGCGCTCGTCTTCGGGAATGAGCAGCGCGGCGTCTCGCCGGAGGCGGCGGAGGCGGCCGATGCGACGATGATCATTCCGATGATGGGGATGGTGCAGAGTCTGAATATCTCGGTCGCCTGCGCGGTGACGCTCTACGAGGCGTTGCGCCAGCGGCACGCTGCCGGCTTGTATGAACAGGCGCGACTCTCCGACAGCGAGATCGAAACCCGGCTTGACGCCTGGCTGCGCCGCGAGCGACGCGCTAATCCGGACCTTCCGGCCGATTCCGCTTCCGATCGTTATGGCTGATGTGATATTGCCCGGTATCCGAGGCGCTGAGCCAGCGTTCCGGCAGCACCAGCAGCAGCAGCGTCAGGAGCGCGATGACCGTGCCGCCGATCGCCACCACGAAGAATCCGGCTCCAGCCAGCAATCCGATGGCCGCCGCGACCCAGATGCCGGCGGCGGTCGTGATCCCTTTGACGCGATCTTTCGTTTGCAGGATGGCACCACCGCCAAGAAAGCCGATGCCGGCCACAATGGTCGATGCAATGCGCGTCGTGTCGATCGAGACCGAGTCTCCGCTGTGTCCGAACTCCTGGGTCGGGAGGATCGATCCGACCATGAAGAGTGCTGCACCCTCGGCCACCAGCATGTGTGTGCGGAGTCCGGCCGGTTTGTCGCGCAGTTCGCGTTCGAACCCGAGCACTGCGCCGAGTGCGGCGGCGACCAGAATACGCACCAGCGCATCGGTCTCAGAGACCACATTTGCCTCCTCGTTTTGACCTGGTCATCGCGCGAGATTTCATCCATTATTGCACCTCGGCGGCGCCCCAGGACGCCCAAAAAGAGGACCGCGCGAAAGCGGGGGCACGTATGTTGAAAAGGGAACCCTGATTAGGAGGCTGTGTTGTACCGCACGGGGCGCGGCAACATGGCCAAAATGAGCCGGTTGGCTCAAGAAGACGCAGTCAAGGAGATGTGTTGCATGAATGGCAATCCCGGCGAACCGGATCGATTGGCGCGAGCCGGAGTGTTGCGCAATGCGTGAGGCTCCGGTCGTTATTGTCTGGAATTGGCTCGGTGCGGCCCGTGAAATGCACGGCGCCCGCATCATCCGCTTCGGCATCGTCGGCACCGGTGGAGTGCTGGTGAACTACGCGATGCTGATCACGCTCGTCGAACTAGCCGGCCTCAATCGCCTGATCGCGGTTGCGCTGGCCAACGAAACGGCGATATTGAGCAACTTTTTCTTCAACAACCTCTGGACGTTTCGCGACGCCGGCCGCGAGATTCCGTTCCCGCAGCGCGCGCTCCGCTACAACGTGCTCGGCCTCGGCGGGCTGCTCGTCTCGGTGACCGTGCTCGGCGTCCTGACCTACGGCTTCGGCATGCAATATCTGTTGGCGAACGCCTTTGCCATCGGCATGGCCATGAGCTGGAACTACCTCTCGAATGCCCGCTGGACCTGGTCGCTCCATACCGCCAGCATGACTCCCCAGCCGCTCCGCGTCCCCGAGTCGCGCACACGGCGCTAGGGCGGGATTTCTCGCATAGAGGCGCACCCCCGGTCATTCCAGGCCGCAGCGAAGAATCCCTCATCCGTTTCCTTAAGCGCAATGCAATGGGAACCGGGGAGGGGATTCTTCGCTCTGGTTGAAGATGACAGCTTCTTCGCGCCTTTACGTGCGAGATTTGTGCCGCGCTCGAAGGCCGTGTAGGATCGACGGACCGGCCCCGTCTGGCGGCCGGCTCTGCCGCTCAGCGGTGTGGGAGGATTGAGTATGGCGATTTCCTGGGATGCCGTCCGTGACGAGGTCACCGGACATCTGCAACAGCTGATCCGCTTCAATACCGTCAACCCGCCCGGCAACGAGATTCAGGCAGCCGAATACCTGCTGAAGGCGGTGCAGGCCGACGGAATTGACGGCAAGATCCTCGAAAGCGCCCCCGGCCGTGCGAACTTCGTGGCCCGCATTCCCGGGTCCGGTCAGGGGCGACCGCTGATGCTGATGGCGCACAGCGATGTCGTCAGTGTCGAGCCGGACAAATGGACCCACGATCCATTCGGCGGCGAGATCGTCGACGGCAAGGTTTGGGGTCGTGGAGCGGTCGATACCAAGGATCTGGTCGCCTGCGAGCTGATGGTCATGCTCATGATCAAGCGGGCCGGGCTAACGCTCGATCGCGATCTCATTCTGACGACGTTCGCCGACGAAGAGGCGGGTGGGCACTACGGCGCCGAATGGATGTGGGAGAACCATCGCGATCTGATCGATGCCGAGGTCGCGATCAACGAGGGCGGCGGTAGTGCCGTCGACATCGAGGGGAAGCGCTTCTATCTCTGCCAGACGGGCGAAAAGGGTGGCGCCCGTATGCGCCTGTACGCCCGTGCCGCGCCGGGCCATGCGTCGATGCCGCTCTCCGATACGGCGATGCGCCGTGCCGGTCGTGCCGTCCAGCGGCTCACCGATCACACGTTCCCCACGATCATGACGGCGACCGTCGAGCGGATGCTCACCGCGATCGGCGAATCGCTTGGTGGCTCGACTCAGTCGCAGGTGCAGCGCATTCTGGCGAACCCGACCTGGGAAGCGCTTTCTGAGCTGCCGCTGAGCGACATGGAGCTGCGCTCGCTCTACGCCACCACGCGCAACACTGCCGTGCCGACGATCATTCATGGCGGCCACCGCATCAATGTCATCCCCTCGGAGGTGACGGTCGATGTTGATGGGCGCGTGCTGCCGGGACAGGACCCCGCAGCGTTCGCGGCGCAGGTTCGCGACCTGATCGGCGATGACGTCGAGGTCGAGTACGAGGAGGCGCGCAGTTCCAGCGGCATCGAGGCGGACCCGCAGTCGGATCTCTTCGAGACGATCTCCAGCACGATGGCGGAAATCGACGCCGGCTCGACGGTCGTCCCCTTCCTCGTCGCCGGTGGGACCGACGCCGCGAGCCTGCCGGGTATCAAGGTGTATGGCTTCATGCCATCGCGCGACAACCCGGAAGAGATGACGCTGGCGCACTCGCACGATGAACGAGTCTCGATTTCGAATCTCGAATTCGGTACGCGTGCGCTTTACGAGATCGTGACGCGCTACTGTCACGCACAGGGGAGCTAATTAACGATGGGAACCGAGGTGCGCGGTCTGATTCTGTTCGATATTGACGGAACGCTGGTTCAAGCGGGCGATAAGGATCATCAGATCGCCTTTGTCACCGCCATGAAGCAGGTCTATGGGCGGCCGGCGACGCTCGATGGCGTGCCGCTGGCCGGGATGCTCGATAGTCAGATCGCGCGCCTCGCGCTCAGTCGCCAGGGCTTGAGCGAAGCCGAGATTGATGCCGATCTCGCCAGGATGATCGACGCGATGGGTGTGCACTATGCCGAGGCGATTGCCGAGCAAAGCCGCATCGAACGGCGCCTGCCCGGCGTCGTCGAGATCGCTGAACGCTTGCGTGCCGAGCGGTTCGCGCTCGGTGTGCTGACCGGCAACGCGCGCGAAGTTGCCCGCGTCAAGCTCTCCTCAGCCGGTATCCTCGACTACTTCCCGATCGGCGCCTTCGGTGATTCGGCCCGCGAACGGCATCACCTGGTCCAGGCGGCCTGGGACGAAGCTACCGCGCACTTCGGCCATACCTTCAGCGCCGCACAAACCGTTCTGATCGGCGACACTCCGCGCGACATCGCGGCCGCCCACGAAAATCGAGCGAATGCGGTCGCCGTTGCCACCGGTCGCTACAGTGTCGCCGACCTCACCGCCCACCACCCCGAAGCCGTCTTCCCCGATCTATCCGATACCACTGCCATCACCCAGGCGATCGAGGCGATGGTGGGGTAAGGGGACGAGCCGGGCGGATATGCAGGACTGACGTTGCGACGTCGAGGAGGCGATCGGTGCCTTCATCACAGTCGCGGAACTGGTTGGTGATCCACACATGCTCGCGGTGCCAGGCCAAGGCTTGACCTTTGGCAGCTGGTGCCTGGATCAGTCGGTCGATCTGCTGCGCGAACTGTCGATCTGCAACCGGCTCATCCGATCGCTGCCAGCGGCGAAAAGAGTGGATTATCCAGCAGACTCGCTCTCCACGTGCGGTCTGGGCGCTCGATTTCATCTTCAGTAACTCGATCTTCAACGCGTCACTGTTCGTCGAGGCGTTGCGGGCTTCCCGGGCTGCAGCGACTCAGTATGGAAGCTCCGGTCATGTGAGCTTACCGGTCAGGTCCTCGAGCGGCGAGACCTGAGCCTCATGCGTCTGGCCAAACTCAACCGGCCGGCACGTCGTACAGTTCGTGGTAGGAGGACGGTTGTCGACGTTTGCAGTCGCATTGAGGAACCGGTATGGCGCGAAATTCGAAGATGTCAACGACACTTACCCGCCGGGCGTTTGTCGGCGGGCTGGTTGGCCTGGGCGGGCTGCTGGCGGCCTGCGGCGGCAAGGAGGCCGGCGGCGCCGGAAGTGCGCCGAGTGCGAGCGCCAGCGCACCAACGATCGCGACCGTGCCCGCTTACGCCGGCGCGGACCTGC